>ERZ889078.71-NODE-71-length-80581-cov-8.794936_pt1 | contig 80581 bp, 56 predicted proteins | sample MGYA00521266_ERZ889078 | MGnify/ENA primary metagenome ERZ889078 (study PRJEB32303, sample SAMEA104408618) | aquatic metagenome | biome: Brackish water; feature: Pelagic; material: water | place: Baltic Sea | collected 2014-06-16T06:34:00 | depth 76,534 m ... | reverse complement strand
TCAGAAGCCCGACGCTGTCTCGAGCTAGCCCTGTCTCCAGCGAGCCCCGTCTCCAGCTAGCCCCGTCTCCAGCTAGCCCCGTCTCCAGCTAGCCCTGTCTTGCGCTATGTTAGAATCACAGATCCGGGCCGTCTGGACCGGACCTAGCGAAACCACCGAATTTCATCACCTGGAGCACACATCATGGCGGATCTAAGCAAAGCGACGTTCACCGCGATCCTGCGTCACATCGTCGGCGGCTTCGAGGACAGCGCGTTCCAAGAGGCGTTCGCCGCGGCAAAAACCGACGGCGACGTCAGCCGCCTGGTCGCCCTGCCTACCGACGTGCAAACGGACGCTTTTGCTGCGCATGGGCTCGATCCAGTGGCGGGTCAGGCCGCCTTCAAGGCGGCGGGTCGCGCGTACGCCGGAGATCCAGACGTCGCCGCGCTGCTGGGCCGGATGAAAGCCGCGCTGTAGGCGTCGGCCGTTGTTCGGACCATTATTTGGCGTGGTGCGCGAGACAGGTATGATGTGCGGACGACGCGTTGACGACGCCACACCCCGACTCTAGGCTCAGTTTGGATGCAGGACCGCTCACACCACCCCCGATTGAATCCAGGTGCCGAGACCGTCGTCGGTCGACAGCGTCGCGTATCCGCGCGCGCCGCCCTGATCTGCGGCGCGATCGCGATGACGCTCAGCGCCTGTGGCGCGGCGCCGCCGCGCACTGTGACATTCGCGACGCCGCGCGAGGAGCCCTCCCACCTGCGCTTCGCGCGCGCCCTGCGGCTCGCTGCTCGTGGCCGCGTGCAGGCGCGCGCAGGGATGGACGGCGCGGCCTCGGAATCGTTGCGGTTGTCGTATCACATCGTGCCGGAGCTCAGTGTGCTCACGGACCACGCTGCGGCGGCTGAGCGCGCTCAGTACTTCGGGCAGGCCCACGCTGCGTGGCGCGAGGTGCTCAATCACCCACTCGGGCCAGCAGCCCGCAAAAAGGCCACGGCAGAAGCCGAGCGGCTCGCGCCGTTGGTGCCGGCGGACCATGTGCCAGTCCTCGTGACGGTGTCGCCCTTTCACGCCGCAGTGACGCTTGAGCGCACCGAAGATGGGCAGCGACGCGTCGTGTTGAGTGACGGTGTGGTCTGGCTTAAGGCCGGCGGCTGGCAGGCGGCCACCGTCGCCACAGGCTACAAGAGCGAGCTGCGTGCGTTTCGCGTCGAGCGGCGCAGCAACGAGGCCTTTGCGGTTGTGCTGGAGCCTAGCCAAAAAGCGCTGCGGATGGCGGGCTCCCGGGATGGCCCCTTGCCGGGCGAGCGTGTCGGCGCAAAGCCGGACGGGCTCGCGCCTCCCAAGGAAGATCCATCGCGAAACGACGGGCAGGCGCCTAAATCGACCGCGAAACAGACGCCCAAGGATCCGACCGCGGGCAGCGACGTCGACGGCGGCTTAAAGCAGACGCAGCCCACTCCTCCGGGCGGTGGACTCTCCAAATGGGGCCCGATCATCACGGCGGGCGTCGGTGTCGCGGCGCTGGGTGTCGGCGGCTTCTTTGGCTACAACGCCAAGCAGAACGTCGATGTGGCCAACGGGCTCAGCCCGACGCGACCCGACTACAAGACACAGCTCAAATTCTACGGGGATGCGGCGTCCGATCGGGCGCAGCTTGCCAATACGATGTTCATCGCTGGTGGCGCCCTCGCGGCCGTCGGCACCGTGTGGTGGTTGTTGGCCCCACGCTCAGGCGACGAGGCGGCGGCGAGCTCGCTGCGTCCGTCTGGGATGAGCCTCAGCGGGCGTGGCTTTGTCGCGCTCTGGACCTTTTAATCAGCCACACCGGTTGAACTGCCTGTTGGGGATGCCATGCACCTGCCCAGGATTCCGCTCATCGCGGCTGCCCTCTGCCTGATCACTTCGGGCTGTTTTGTGCAGGTCGACGACAAAAGCGTCGGGGGCGTCGACCCGTGTGATCCGAACCCGTGTGAAAAACTCGGCGTCTGTTCAGACTGGACCGCGACGTGCACCGCCACGGCGGGAAAGGCCGTCTGCAGCGCGTGGACGCCGAAGGCCGGGGCGACAGGTACGGCGCCGGCGGCCTACGAAGCCGCGGAGACGCTGTGCGACGGTCTCGACAATGACTGTGATGGACTCGTCGACGAGTCTCCTGTCGCCGATGTGGCGACGGTGTGTCCGACCGTCGGTGTCTGCACAGGCCAAGCCGCGCTGGCATCGTGCGTTGGCGGCGCGTGGCAGTGCTCCTTTGCCGCGGTTCCTGCGTGGGAGGTCACGGAGACGCTGTGCGATGGCAAAGACAACGACTGCGACGGCAAGACCGACGAGGGCGCCGTACCGGGCGCCAAGACCTGCAAACGCGCGGGCGTCTGCAGCGGCCTCGCGGCGCCGAGCTGCGTCGCCGGCGCGTGGGATTGCCACTACGGTGACGCCGCCGACTTCGAGACAACCGAGCAGAGCTGCGACGGCAAAGACAACGACTGCGACGGCATCGCTGATGCCAACCTGACGGTGGGCGCGCTCCCCGGCGGGGCGGCGTGCAAAGACAACGGCGTGTGCGCGGCCGGCGTGTCTATCGTCTGTAAAGGTGGCGTGGCGCGGTGCGACTACGACGCGGTGACGGGCTGGGAGCCGGTAGAGGCGAGCTGCGACGGCAAAGACAACGACTGTGATGGCGCCGTCGACAACCTCCAGGGCAGCAAGCAGCCGCTGCGCAACAGTGACATCACCGAATGTGCCAAGGTGGGCGTCTGCAAGCTGGCGACCTCCAGCCAAGTCGCGCGCACCTGCCAGGCCGGAAAATGGGCCTGTGATTACACCCTCGTCCCGTACTTCGAGGCCAAGGAGACGCTCTGCGACGGCCGCGACAACGACTGCGATGGCACCGCCGATCAGGGCTTGGACGCGCCCGCTGTGTCGCCGTGTGGCGCCGCGGGTGTGTGCAGCGCCGGCAAGCCGCTGTGCAGCAACGGACTCTGGACCTGCGATTGGGCAGCGCTCGGCAAGGTCGGTTACGAGGCCTTTGAGCAGACGTGTGACGGCAAGGACAACGACTGCGACGGCAAGACGGACGAGACGCCCTCCGCTGCGGCGAGCGGCTGCAAGACCGTCGGCGTGTGTGCGCACGGCGCCGATGTGACCTGCAAGAGCGGCGTGGCGACCTGTGACTACGCCTTCGTGCTGGCCTACGAGGCCACCGAGACGAGCTGCGACGGCAAGGACAACAACTGCGACGGCACGACGGACGAGGCGGCGCACCTCGACGTGAGCCAAAGCGGCTGCGCGGTGGGCGTGTGCAAGGGCGCGGCCAAAGCCAGCTGCACCGCCGGAAAATGGCAGTGTAGCTTCGCGGGCGTGACGGGCTACGAGAGCAACGAGTTGACCTGTGACGGCAAAGACAACGACTGCGATGGCCAGACCGACGAGAACCTGAACGACACCGTGGCGGCCAAGTGCAAGACGCTCGGCGTGTGCGGCGGCGCGGCGACGGCGGTCTGCACGGCAGGCGCGTACACGTGCTCCTACACCTCGAGCGACTTTCAGAACGTCGAGACGATGTGCGACGCCAAGGACAATGACTGCGACGGTCAGACGGACATTGGCCTGTGCGGCGCCGGCTCGACCTGCGCGGTGAATGATCAGTGCAAGACCGGCGGTTGCACGGCGGTGCTTGGCGGCACTGGCAACGTGTGCACCGTCAAGGCCAATCAGTGCGCACAGCGCGGTGCGGATGGCAGCTTGAGCTACATCGACAACGGGACGGTGTCCTGTGCAGACGACGCCTCCACGCAGACGTGCGCGACCGGCGCGTTTGGCTCACCCAAGGCCTGCCCCAAGTCAGCGCCAGCCTGTGCCAACGGCATCTGCCAGCTCTGCGTGCCCGACAAAAAGCAGTGCGACGCCAACAAACCGGCGGATGTGGTGCTGTGCGCCGCAGACGGAAAGAGCCAGACCAAGGTCGAAACCTGCGCCACCGGCAAGTGTGCGGGCAACGGCGTGTGTGTCGTGAACGCGCCCATCACCGTCAACGCGTCGGGCGCTCAGGGGAGCCAGCCGGCTGTCGCCGCGCTCAGCTCCGGCGGCTTTGTAGTGGTGTGGATCGATGCGCAGACGCTGAAAAACGTCGTGGTGGGTCGGCTCTACAAGCAGGACGGCTCGCCAGTGGCCGCGCAGTTCACGGTGAGTGACCAAGACATCGCTCAGGACGCGGACCGGCCTGCTGTGACCGCGTTGGGCGCTGGCTTCGCTGTGGCATGGACCGCCGGCACGAAAGCCACCTCAGATGTGTGGCTGCGCCGGTACGACGCGAGCGGCACCGCGCTCGCCGCGGCGGAGGCGTTGGCCACGACGACCGCCGGCGCGCAGCAGCAACCTGCGCTGACGACCCTGAGCGACGGGCTCGTAGCTGTCTGGCAATCAGAGTCTGTCGACAGCGCGGAGACGGGCGTGGTGCTGCAGCGCTACGACAACGCTGGCAAGAAGGCGGGCGGCGAGGTCTTGGTCAACAAGAACGTCAACGCTCAATCGACGTTCGAGGTGGGCAGCCAGATCGAGCCTTGGGTGACGCCGAACAACGCGAACGGTTTCGTGGTCTCCTGGGTGAGCGCCGTCAACGGCATCGGGTCGGTGTGGGCGCGCACATTTGACAACAAAGGCACGAGCTTGGCGGCACCGGTCGCGCTGAATGGCGGCACTAAGAACGTCAATCAGGCGCGCATCGTCATCGGCAAGAGCGGCGTGGGCTACGCGGTCTGGCGACAGAACAACGGCGCCGACAGCTGGGACATCATCGCAGAGCGGCTCAAGTCGACCCTCGAGCCGGTGGGCAACGCGTCGATCATTCACGGTACTGTGGCGGAGGAGCAGGTGTTGCCGGCGCTGGCGGTGGGCACAGACGGCCGCGTCACCATCGTCTGGCAGTCCTACTCCAAGGCCGATGGCAACGATCTGCGCTTCCGCGATCAGCTGGCCAGCGGCGCATGGGCGGCGGTCGACGCCTTGCTCATCACCCCGGCGACGGGCGAGCAAGATCAGGCCGCGATCGTCTCCTTTCCAGACGGTAGGCTGCTTTTTGTGTGGCGCGCCCGCACGAGCGACACCGCCAAAGGGGTGATCCAGGCGAACTTCCGATGAGCGACTTCGTCCCAGGTCCAGCAGAGCGCGTTCCCGAGCCGCGGCCAGCGGTGGATTACAGCACCGTCAAAAGCGTGCACTTGATGGGCATTGGCGGCTCCGCGATGGGCAACTTCGCCGGCATGCTGCAGTCCCGTGGTCTAGAGGTGCGCGGCTCCGACGCCGGGGTCTTCGACCCGATGCGGGCGAACTTGGAAGGTTGGGGCATCCCGTTCGAAGAGGGCTACAAGGCCGAGAATCTAGCCTGGAAGCCAGATCTCGTCGTGGTCGGCAACGTCATCAGCCGCGACAACCCCGAAGCGGTGGCGATGCGGGCCGCCAACCTGCCCTACACGTCGTTTCCCGAGGCGCTTGGCGAGTGGTTGCTGCGCGAGCGGATTCCGGTTGTGGTCACAGGCACTCACGGCAAGACGACGACGACCTCGCTCATCGCTTGGCTGCTCGAAGCGTCCGGTCGTTCGCCTGGCCTGCTGGTGGGCGGCGTGCCGACAAATCTGGGCCGATCGTTTCAGGCCGGCACCGGCGACACGTTCGTCATCGAGGGCGACGAATACGACACCGCCTACTACGACAAGCGACCAAAGTTCGTGCACTACCATCCGCACCACACGATCTTGACCTCGGTTGAGTTTGATCATGCGGACATCTACCCCGACTTCGCCGCCGTCAGTCGGGCGTTTCGGTTGCTCGCCTCGTTGGTGCATCCCGACGGGCTCCTGTGTGCTTGGGGCGGCGATCCCCGTGTCACCGATGTGCTCGATGCCTGCCGTGCGCGGGTGCTGCGTTATGGTCTGAGCGACGACCCCGGCGAGCTGGATGCCGTGGCGACGCTGCTTGAGTTGGGCCCTGACGGCGCGCACTTCGATCTGCACCTGCATGGCGCGCTCGTGGGCCGGTTTCACTCGCCCATGGCGGGGCGTCACAACCTGCGGAACGCCACCGCCGCCCTGCTGATCGTGCTGGACCTCGGCGTGCCCGTCGCCGCCGCCGCTGAGGCGCTGCGAACCTTCAAGGGCATCAAGAAGCGGCAAGAGATCCGCGGCGTCGTCAACGGCATCACGGTGATCGACGACTACGCCCACCACCCGACCGCGGTGCAAGAGACGATCGCGGCGATCCGGGCCGCCTATCCGGGCCAGAAGCTCTGGGCGCTGTTCGAGGCGGAGTCCAACACCAGCCGGCGTCAGATCTTCGAGCAGCGTTATCCACCAGCGTTCGCGCAGGCCGATGAGGTCGTCTTCTGCAGCCCATTGCGCAAGGCCGGAGACAAGCTGCGCGACGATCAGCTGCTCAACGTGAGCGCGATGGTCGAGGTCATTCGGCAGAACGGCACACCCGCGCACTATCTGCCAGATGTCGCTGATATTGTTGATCTCGTCGCCAGCCACGCGCGACCTGGCGACGTGATTTTGGCCATGAGCGGCCGCAACTTCCGTGGTCTGCACGGCGATTTGCTGGCGCGCTTAGAAGCTGATAATTCAGCCAAATAGTCAGGTATTTGCCACAATACGTTGACTTTTAGAGTGGTTCGCTCGCAAGGTGACGCGCCTTTTGAAGAAGAGGTTCGTGCTGACGGCCCCAGTATTGCAAGCAGGGCAGGGACGACAGCGGCGATAACATCACCTTTGCGCCCAGCGAGCACGCCAGGATTAACACTATGTACACAACGCAGATTTCGCCCGAAGAGGCCGAATTCGAACTGCTGTTTTCCGAGTACGAGAAGAGCCAGCCCATTGATGAAGGCACGATCGTTGAGGGCACCGTCCTCACCATCGGTAAGGACTTCGTCATCGTCGACATCGGCTACAAGTCCGAGGGTCAGATCGCGACCGCTGAGTTCACCGAGCATGACGGTACCGTCAACATCGTCCCCGGCGACGTCGTTGAAGTGTACGTCGAGCGCCGTGAGAACGAGATGGGCTTGGTTGAGCTCTCGAAAGAGAAAGCCGACCGCCTCAAGATCTGGGACGAAATCGCCGAGGCTTGTGAGAACGAGGAGCTCGTCGAGGGCGTCATCACCGGACGCGTCAAGGGCGGCCTGACGGTCGACATCGGCGTCAAGGCGTTCCTGCCCGGCAGCCAGGTAGACCTGCGCCCCGTGCGCAACCTCGAGAAGTACATCGGTCAGCGATTCCACTTCAAGGTCATCAAGTTCAACAAGCGTCGTGGCAACATCGTGCTGTCGCGTCGTGCCCTGCTCGAGAAGCAGCGTGAGGCCCTCAAGGCGCAGACGCTGAATAAGCTCCAGGAAGGCATGTTGATCGACGGCGTCGTGAAGAACATCACCGATTACGGCGCGTTCATCGATCTCGGCGGCATCGACGGTCTGTTGCACATCACGGATATGTCGTGGGCCCGCATCAACCACCCGAGCGAGATGTTCGAGGTCGGCCAGTCCTTGCGCGTCAAGGTGCTGAAGTACGATCCCGAGCGCGAGCGTGTCAGCCTCGGTCTCAAGCAGAACACGGACGATCCGTGGTTGAGCGTCGAGACCCGCTACGCGGTTGGTCAGACGGTCGGTGGCAAGGTTGTGAGCTTGGCCGACTACGGCGCGTTCATCGAGCTTGAGGAAGGCGTTGAGGGTCTGGTGCACATCTCCGAGATGAGCTGGACCAAGCGCGTCAAGCACCCGTCCAAGCTGCTCAGCATTGGTGACGAAGTCTCGGCCGTAGTGCTCGAGATCGACGCCCGCTCCAAGCGCATCAGCCTCGGCATGAAGCAGACCGAGCAGAACCCGTGGGACGTGCTCGCGCAGACCTACCCTCCCGGAACTCGGGTCAAGGGTGTGGTTCGCAACATCACCAACTTCGGCATCTTCATCGGTATCGATGAGGGCATCGACGGCCTCTGCCACGTGACGGACCTCAGCTGGTCGCATGGCACGGACAACCCCGCCGAAGCGTACGAGAAGGGTGACGAGGTCGAGGCCATCGTGCTGAGCATCGATCCCGAGAAGGAGCGCTTCTCCTTGGGCATCAAGCAGCTCGCTGGCGACCCGTGGATGAGCATCCACACCAAGTACCCGCGTGGCTCGATTCAGAAGGGCAAGGTCACCAAGTTGCTCGACTTTGGCGGCATCATTGAGCTCGACGAGTTCATCGAAGGCTTCCTGCACATCTCCGAGATCGCCGAGGAGAAGGTCGAGAACATCCACAGCGTGCTGACTGAGGGTCAAGAGGTGGACGTCAAGGTCATCTCGGTCATCCCTGAGGAGCGCAAGCTGGGCCTGTCCATCAAGCGTGTCGACCATGATGATGGCGACTACTCGTATGACAACGCAGCGCCCGAGTCGGCGACGACCTTGGGTGAGCTGATCCGCGCCAAGCTGGATCTCGGCAATCTGCCGAACGCCCAAGACTAGTCTTCGGACCTCTTGGTAGCAGCATGCACCCCGCGTCGACCCTGGTCGACGCGGGGTGCGTTGCTTTTTGCGGCGGCACGACGCGCTGGATGACGGGCTTTGCGGTCGGAAATCCGGGCTATTCGCTGTAGCGGCCCTTCTCGATGTAGGCGTCGAGCCAACCCAAGCAGCACGGAAAGCGGGCGGCGTTGGCGCACCTGCCCAACGAGGCGGGTCGGGTGGCGCCGACCACTTCGTTGTGACTGCGCAGCGACGTGTGCCAGTCGCCATCCCGTGCACGGGACCAGACGGCCGGCGCGTTCGGGGTAACCGCTGCGGGCACGTCCACTGCGTCGAGCGGCGTGCCCTTGATACCGCGGATCTCGAGTGAGCCGCCGCCATCGGAGAGCCGCAGGGTCCGGTCAAGCTGGACCTCTAGGGCGCCCGCAGGGAGCTTCAGGTTGCCTGCGCCGGTCGTGGACACCACGGCGGCCGTCCTGGGCTGGATACACGGGCTGAAGAGGAAGCCGCCGCGGCGTTCGCCCTTCCACCAGAGGCTCGCGCCGATGAGGTGCACCGGCTCGTCGGCGCGCGAGACCAGCTCGACCAGCTCGTCGTGGCCGTTGCTGGCCCCATCGTGGTCGAGATCCAGCCCGCCGGGTCGTGACACCACCTCGTTGATCACCAACTCGCCTGTGCCGGCTGGGCGACACGGCGGCGGCACCGCGCCGGGGCTGTCGGCGGCACCGGGACTCGCGACATCCTGACCACCGGCCGTCTCGCTCAGGTCTTGAGAGCTCGGCCACACCGGCGCGCACCCCACCCCTTGCGACGCGGACGCGAGCACCCACACCAGCATCGTCATCCACCCCCGCCGACCCTTCCAACTTGTTCTCATCACGCACCTCCGAAGCTTCATGCCCTAGAGGTACAACGTCACAGCCACCACAAATCGTCGGGTGCCGTGGTGAGATTGGTGAAAGAAGTCCACCAAAACGCATCGTGCCGACCTCCGGCAAGAGATCGGCACGATGACTCGTGGTCGCGCTTCAGACGCGATTTTCCGGGTCTACGGCGCTTTGGGCGCTGCGGCAGGGGCAGCCGCAGCAGGGGCGGCCGCAGCAGGGGCAGGGGCAGCGGGGGCAGCGGCCGGTGCTGGCGCCGCCGGAGCGCCGCCCTTCTTCTCCGCGTCGATGGACTTCGCTGCGGCCTCGAGGCGCGTCAGCATGTGGTTCAGGAGGATGTCGAACTCCCAATCCCAGGTCGTGTTGTTCGGCTTCTGCACTTCACGCTGCTGCGTCGCATAGATCGCCTTCATATGGGCCACCGAGGAGGCGCGCATCTTCAGACCGACGAACACCAGCTGACGCAGCGTGGTGTCCGACGCCGCCGACTTTTCGAACGCCGTCAGGAGCGGCAGGATCACGTCCGCGCCCTTGGCCGCGAGGTGAATGAGACCGATGGCCGCCTTCTCCTTCTGAATGTTGTCGCCGGAGTTCAAGAAGCCGGCGTAGCAGCCGCCGAGGGCGACGAGCTTGGCGTTGGCGTCTGGCGCGGCGTCCCACACCACCTTGCACTGCTCCACGACCTTGACGCGACCAGAGATGGTCGGATCCTGGAGCGCCTTCTGCGTGCCTTCGTTGGTGTCCCCGACGATAACTTTCTGCCATTCGTCCCAGTTCGCGGGCTCCAGGGCGTAGGACATCGGCGTCATGAAGTCGCCGCGCTCCTGTGCGGCGATCGCCTGGTACGCCTTGAGCATCTCTGCCCAAGAGTTGCTGGCGCCCGAGATCGACAGGCCAATGAACGGCATGGTGCGCTGCTCGACAGTGCCACCCTGAGTCGCCGCGAGCGTGCCGATTTGCCCTGCGACCGGCTGCAGCCCTTCACCCATCGCGGCGAGGGCCCACATGGACAGCTGCAGGCGGCTGATGATGTAGCCGCTCCACGGTTGACCACGCTTGATGGTGTCCCAGATCTTCGGCTTGCCGGTGTCGGAAGCGTCGACGAGCTTGCCGGCGCGCGTCACGATCGCTGCGGCCGTGCGTTTGTCATGCAGATCGCCGAGGAGCTGCGCCACTTTCGGGCCTTCCTGCCACTCCCAGTCAAACATACCCTTGTCTTTGGCCCATTTCGCGAACGTGGCGTCCTGCAGGGTGAAGATCCCCATGAGTCGGCCAGCGAGCTTGGTGGGATCGACGACGGCGAGCGCCAAGCGGGCCTGACCGTAAGCCTCGGCGCGGGCGGCATCCTTAGCGAACACTGCGCGCAGGTAGATCTCCAAGGCCTTGTCGTCGCCGATGCGCAGCTTGGTCAGGTACTTGAGCGCCTGGATATTGACCGCGATGCTCTGCGTGGCGGGATCGGCGTCGGCGAGATCGAGAAAGAGATCGACGTACTGCTTCTTGGCCTCTTCGGAGGGCAGCGACAGCCACAACGCCTCGAGCAGGTTGCTCTTGGCCTCGCCGTCCTTCACCCGACGCACGACGGCGGCGAGCGCCTTGACGACGGCCGGTTCGGGCGCCCAGTCCTTGCCCCGCTCATGGGAGTCGCGTCGCCAAGCGCTGACGATGTTCGCGACCGTCGGCGCGCTGTCGATGTGGCCGAGCGCCTTGACGAAGAGCTGCTGCGTGCGCTTGTTCAGCTTCGGGCTCGCCTGACCGACGCTCTCGAGGGCCTGCACGAGCGCGACGCGGAACTTACCCTCTTTGTCGATGATCGCGGAGAAGCGCTCAAAAACCTTGTCATTGTCGCACTTCAGCTGGTCTTTCGACGACAGCGAGCGAATCTCCGAGATCGCGCTGACCCGCTCTGTGGGATCCTGGCTCTTCTCAAGAACGAGGCTGTAGTAGCGACAGGATTTCTCTCCGCGCTGGCATCCGGAGAGGAGCGCGGCAGCGGCCAGGGTGATCACAAGAGCGCGCGCGAGGCGACGACGGGTCATGGGCAGGATCCCCTTTGGCTGAATAGCAGACGGCAGCGATGCCAACCTACTAGATGCGACGTGGCTGGGTGACAGGCCAGACCTGCCGAGTCGAAACGTGGGGTACCGCATCAGGTGCGGGACGCGGGGAGTATAGGCCGTGGGGATTTTTGCCGTCAAGCCGCGCCGCCAGACCAGAGTCGCTTGTAACCACGGTGTTTTCGCGACCTCACGTGAAGATGATGCGGAACATTCACGGATCCTTGGACCGGGCCATGCGCCGATGCGCCGATTTCATGGTTTGACAGCGCGCCGGGGGAGCGTTTGACTGCGGCCATGACGTCACCGCAAGGACACCGCGCTCGCGCGCTCGTATGGCTCCCGATCGTCGCTTTGGGCCTGTGTTTTGGCGTCGGACTCGCGCTGGCGGGTGACCACGCGCCGCCACACATCGATCCAGCGGAGACGGCCCTGGGGCTCTTCGCGCAGCCGATAAGGTCTCGGCGAGTGGTGCGCTCCGACAGCAACGACCTGGACGTGTGGCTGGTCTCTGACGCGTCATTTGAGACGACCGGCGCGCGATTGCGACGCGCCGCCGCCGTCAACTTGGCGCTGCCGGGCGGGTTCAAGGTCGTGCGCGCGACGTGGCTCGACCCGGACCAGACGTGGTGGGTCGACGCGGAGGGCGGCGATCGCGCGTTTCGGATGACGGCGTCGCGCCACCGGAAAGGCACGCTGTTTGTGCTGCGGGGGCTCGGCCACAAGGCGGATGCGCCACCGTGGGCGCCGCCATATCGGCCGCTTCCAATCAACCTGCCGCATGGGCCGCTGCGTCCCTGAGCGCTTGCGCGCTGAGACCCTGCGCGCTGAGAACCAGAGACCCTGAGACCCTGGCCCCGGCTACGGCACACACGCGCGTGGCCAAACCAGCAGTCCGGGTACGGGCAGGCCGTCCGCGCGAGGACCGGGTAGGACGACGGCGCCAGCAGCGGTCCAGACGCTCTGGGCGGGCACGCGCCACGCTGGTGGCGCGAGGGCGACTGGGGCCAACGCGGGCTTTGCGCCCAGCCCGAGCCGCCGCAGCGCCGGTTTTGCGCCGGAATCGACGGGTAGGATCGCCACGAGCGGATCGTCGATGGTCAGATCGCCGAGCACCACGACGGCACCGCTGGCGACGGCGACATCGGTGACGAGCTTGGACCAGCCGGGCTTCCCCGAAAGCGGCCACACCCACACCACGAGGCCGCCATTCGATGCGATGTGCAGCAAGCGATCGTTCTTGGTGTCCCACAACAACGCCGCGCCCGTAGCGGCGGTTGGCCCGACGCCGGAGCCATCCCACAATTGGGTCGTGACGGCGGTCGCTGCGTTGAGCTGCCACAACCGCGGGGTTACGCCCGGCGCGGTCCGACCAAACACCCAGGCCATTGGGGTCGCGCTGACGGTCCCGTGGCACATCGCGGCGCCGGTCAGCACGGTCGGCAGCGCCGCGGCCAGGCTGGCGGGCACGGCAGACCACGCGCCGGTCGCCGTGTTGAGCCGAACGGCGCCTGGTGTCGCGCCCAGTCCGTCTGTGAAGACCGACGCCGTCGCCGGCGCCGGAAGATCGGTGATCCCGCCCCAAATGAGCACCTGATCCGGGCCCGCTGGCGCCGCCAGTGGCCAGACCCGGCCAGCCTTGAGCGCTGCGCTCGGAGGCAGCGCGATGCGCTTCCACCCGGTGTGGTCGAGCAGCCACACCGGTCGGCCACCGAATGGCTCGAGTTGATGCAACAGACCGGCGCCGCCAATGCGCAACAGGCCAGCCGGCGTCTCCAGCAGCCGTGACCCGACAGCGGGCAACGGGCCGGCATGCAACGGCACCCAGGTGCCCTTGCTGACCGACCAGATGTTCGCGCTTGGCCCCTGCGCGTCGGAGCCCCATGCCATGACCGCAGCGCCGCCGACCCGCGCGACGTAGCCGCCTGTCACTTTCGGCGTGACGTCGAGCGACGGCTGTGACCAGGTGCCCAGCTTGACGTCAAATCGCCGCACGCCAAGCACCTGCATGCCGCCGCCGGGGGCGCCGATCGTGCCGCCGTGAAGCCAAATCTGTCCGGGCGCCGGCTCACACACCAGCTGGGCGCCAAGCAGCGCGCTCCAGCCAGCGGAGGCCGGCGGGGCCGGGCGTTTGAGCCAAGCTGTGGCGCCGGGCGCCAGCTGCCACAGGGCGCCGACGATGGCCTTGTTCTTGCCCTCGTCCCCGGTAGGTGCGGCGTCGAGGCCATAGAGCCAAAGTCCGCCGTTCGTGTCTTGGCAGGCCGACGTCACCTGCGCAGCCGCCACCTGCGGCGCGATGGCGCTGGCGGTCCAGTTGCCACCGTCGGTCACATAACGCGTCACGACGGCGCCAGAGGTGGGACCCGTTCTGATCTGCCAGAGCGCCTTGCCTCGCACAAACGCTCGCCCGCCGGCGGTGGTCCCTGGCAGCAGCAACGGCGTGATGACGCCAGTCGTCGCGTCGATCGAGACGGCAGACAGCGTGCCACCCGTGGTGGAGACACCGCCAAACAGCCACCACGCTGGCCCCGTGGCGGGGCCGCTCCACCCGGCTGGGACCGCGACGAGCGCGCCGCCCACACGCGCGAGTTCCGGCCCTTCAGCCAAGAGGCGCCACCGCGACTTCTCTGGGTTCAGGCACCACAATTCGCCCGGAGAACCGGGCTGATCGCTGTTCAGGCGCGCGGCGAGGCCACCTGCGATGCACAGCTCTTTGGCGGACGCAGCCACCGCTGCGGTGTGGTTGAGCCGTGGTGAGGGCGCCCCCACCACGAGGCGAGCCGCGGTCTTCGCCCAGGTGTGCGGGAGGCCTTCGTCCGTCAGACCGTCGCAGTCATTGTCTAGCCCGTCGCAGCTGGTCTCGTGCGGACCCTGGTAGCCGCTGACGCCATCAAACGCGCAGGACCACGCGCCGCTGACGCAGGCCGGCTTCCCGGTCGCGTCGACACAGAGACCGATCGCGGCGCAGGCGGGCCCGGCGCTGGGAGGCACGCCTTCATCCGTCACGCCGTCGCAGTCGTCGTCGAGCCCGTTGCAGGCCTCCGCGACCGACTTCGATTGGCTGCCATCACCGTTGCTGGAGCAAGTGACCGCCCCAACGGCGTTGCATTCGACCGTACCGACGCCGCAGATCCCGAGTCCGTCGCACGGCGCGCCGAGGGTCTTGCCTTGCCAGACAAAGCCCTCGTCGGTGGCGCCGTCGCAGTCGTCATCGAGGCCGTCGCACGTCTCAACCTTGGCGCCAACACCGGGCGCGTCCGGCTGCGTCGAGCACGTCGCCTTTCCGGCCGCGCTGCAGACGACCGTGCCCTTGCCACAGGCGCCGACGCCCTCGCACGGCGCGCCAAGCGCGGCGCCAGTCCAGGTGAAACCCTCATCGGTCTGGCCATTGCAGTTGTCGTCGAGGCCGTTGCAGGTCTCGGCCTTGGCCTGCGAGCCCGGACTCTCGGGGTTGCTCGAGCAGATCGCCTCGCCCTTGGCACCACACACGATGATGCCGGGCCCACACGCGCCGCGCCCCATGCAGTCGCCGCCGACGGACACACCGTCCAGCGTGATGTGCTCGTCGGTGGCGCCGTCGCAGTCGTCGTCCAAACCGTTGCAGGTCTCAGGAGCCGCATCGCTGTGCGGCCCGCCTGGGTCGGTCGAGCACAACGGTACGCCATCGTCGCCGCACACCACTTTGCCGATGCCGCACTCGCCGGTCCCCAAGCACGGCACTCCGACCGGAGCGTCCGGGAGACCAAATCCCTCGTCGGTCTCGCCGTCGCAGTCGTCATCGAGGCCATTGCAGATCTCGACGCTCGCCTGCGCGCCGCTGCCGCCCGGGTTCGTCGAGCATGCGGCGCGGCCGAGCTTGCATTGCACGACGCCCTCGCCGCACGCGCCTTCGCCGTAACAGGCCTGTCCAACCGCTGTGCCCTGATAACTGTGCCCTTCGTCGGTCGCGCCGTCGCAGTCGTTGTCGATGCCGTCGCAGGTCTCCACGGCGGACCAGCCGGGCACCTGCGTGTACACGCACGTCAACGTGCCCACGCCGATCTGGCACGACGCGCTGATCTTGTCGGCCTGACCGACGCAGACGCCATCATGGCTGCAGGCGTCGCGGGCGAGCACCGCAGGATCGGTGTTCGGCGTCGTGTTGTCGGCGTCGCGTTCATCCGGCAGGCAGTCCAGATCCGTATCGCGACTCTGCGACTCAACGACGTCCGGCAGACCATCGCCATCGCTGTCGATCGGGTGCAGGGGATCGGGACCCACTTCTACGTCGTCACGCTTGCCGTCTTCGTCCGAGTCCGAGCGCTGCGGATGCGAGCCGATGCGATGCTCTGTGCGGTTGTCGAGCCCGTCGCCGTCATCGTCTGCGGCCGGGTCCAGGCACACGTTGGCGTAGCAAAGTTGCGACGTGCACGCAACCGATGCTTGGCATGTGGCGCCATTGGGTGCTGTGCCACACGCCGCACAGATCAGCGCGAGGGAGAGCGACCAGATTGTCGAATGCCGCGAGGCCATGAGCGCGCTCCGCGTCTCCGTTGCAGCCAGGACGCTGTCGTTACAGCCAGGACGCGGGCGCTGCAGCCAGGACGCTGTCGAGGCAGCGTATAGCTGGCCCAGGAGGGCGGCAAGTTGCGGCGACGGCTCAAGCGCGATCCGCCGCCGGCCGCCGCGCGCGGGTGCTACGTCGCTGCGTTGACGCTGGCGAGGCCGAGGGCGTCTACCAGGTCACTGGCCAGCGCGCCGCGGGCGCCACGCTCAGCGCGCACCATGGCGCCCGCCCGGCTGTGAATGATCACCGCGGCGCAAGCCGCCTGCCACGCTGGTACACCCTGAGCGGCGAGACCGCCAAGCACGCCGGTCAGCACGTCCCCGCTGCCGGCGACGGCGAGCGCTGCGTTTGGCACGTTTCGAATCGCCCAGCGACCGTCGGGCGCTACGACGAGGGTGCGCGCCCCCTTGAGCACCACGACCGCGGAGAATCGCTCAGCGACGTCGCGGGCAGCGGACAAGCGATCAGCCTGGACCGCAGCGACCTCAACGCCGAGCAGCCGCGCCATCTCGCCCGGATGCGGCGTCAAGACGAGCCGCCCGCTCGCCGGCTCTGCGAGCGCGGGTTTCTGGGCCAGCGCGCGCAGCGCGTCGGCGTCGAGCACCACAGTGCCCGCCGTTGCGGCGACCACACGCGCGACAAGATCGAGATCAGCCGCGGTGGTCCCGAGGCCAGGACCAACAGCCGCCGCCGACTTGCCCTCGAGCAACTTGGCGACGCGGGCGGCCTCCGCCGCGCCGCCACGCACCGCCTCCACCATGATGTCTGGCAGCAAGCCTTCGATGCGCGCCCGGATCTCACCGCTCGTGGCGAGTGTCACGAGGCCGGCTCCGGCGCGCAGCCCGGCTTTGGCAGCGAGCAGCGCGGCGCCACCCTTGCCTGTCGACCCCGCGACGACGAGCAGGTGTCCGAAGCTGCCCTTGAACCCGTCGTCGTCCCGAACCGGCAGCAACCAACGCAGGTCGTCGTCCTCCAGGGTGAACACCTCCGGTCGCACCTGAGACAGCCACTTGTTCGGCACACCGATGTCGGCGACCTCCAGCGCGCGCCAGTGCGCTGGGCCTTCATTCAGAAATAGCCCTGATTTTGCGGCCGCCATCGTCACGACCAGATGAGCGTGCACCGCCGCGCCAAGCACATGTCCAGTCCCGGCGTGCAGGCCGCTCGGCACGTCGACGGCGACGACGAGGGCGTCATGTCGACCATCGAGCTGCTGCACCCACGTCAGCGCCGGCTCCCGCAGCGGCTTGGTGGCGCCGATCCCGATGATCGCGTCGACGATGACCGCCGACCGCAGCAGGGAGCGATGCAACGCCTTGAGTTCACCGCCTCTCGGTGGCTCGGCACTCCAGCGCGGCTTTGCCCCACTCGCGACGAGCACATCATGGTGCACCTTCGCGGTCGGGCTCAGCTTCGCCGGGTCGCCGACACCGTACGTGTGCACGCGGAAGCCGCGATGCTGCAGCTCCCGCGCGATCACGAAGCCATCGCCGCCGTTGTTGCCGGTGCCACACAAGACCGTGGCGGTGCGGCCGAGTCCGGCGAGGCCAACGCGCGCGCAGATCGCGGTGACCACGGCGCGACCAGCCGTCTCCATCAACACGACGGCGGGCAGCCCCAACTTGTCGATGGTGCGAGTGTCGAGGTCGCGGACCTGCCCTGGCGTCAGAATCCTCATGCTTTACCCTCAGCCATCGCGGCCACCATGTCGGACACAGCTCGCTCAAGGCCGACAAAAACGGCGTGGCAGACGATGCTATGACCGATGTTCAGCTCCTCGACGTGCGGCAGCGCGGCGATCGGGCCGACGTTGCGATAGTCGATCCCGTGACCGGCCGCGACGGTGAGCCCAAGCTCGTGCCCAGCGACAGCGGCGACGCGCAAGCGCTCCAGCTCGCGCTCGGCGATGGCCGGTGTGGGTGCGTCGCAGTAGTCCCCAGTGTGCAGCTCGATGGTCGTCGCGCCCGTAGCGTGGCTCGCGGCGACCTGATCTGGATCTGGGTCGATGAACAAGCTGACGACGATGCCCGCGTCGATCAGTTGGCGTACCGCCGCCGTGACCTTGTCGATAAGGCCGACCACATCGAGGCCGCCCTCAGTGGTGCGCTCTTCCCGTTTCTCGGGCACCAGCGTCACGGTGGCGGGCTTGTAGGCGAGCGCGATCTGGACCATCTCGTCCGTCACGGCCATCTCAAGGTTCAGCGGCACCTGCACCGTCTCCCGCATGACCCGCAGGTCGCGGTCTTGGATGTGGCGGCGATCTTCACGTAGATGGACGGTGATCTGGTCCGCGCCCGCCCGCTCAGCGATGGCGGCCGCGTGGACAGGATCGGGATAACGCGTGTCGCGCTGTTGTCGCAAGGTCGCGACATGATCGACGTTCACGCCGAGGCGAATGGCTGACATAGGAGCTCCGAAGGATGGCGACGACTAGTGGCCGATGGCTGTGGTGACGGCGTCTGCGATGCGCTTTGCGTGCATCTCGACGGCGGTCACTTCGGCGGCCTCGACCATGACCCTGCACTTTTTCTCGGTGCCGGAATAGCGGATGAGCACACGACCCACGCCTTCCAGCGCCGTGTTGGCCTCCGCCACTGCCTTCTGCACATCTGGCAGCGTCTCAAGCGCAGGCTTGGACGTCACCGGAACGTTGATGAGCATCTGCGGCGCCGGCAGCATCACGCGCGCCAGATCGGAGAGCGGGCGCTGCTCGCGCTGCATGAAGGCCAGCACACGCAAGGCAGCGAGCGTGCCGTCGCCGGTGGTGCTGTGGTTGAGAAACACGACGTGGCCGCTCTGCTCGCCGCCGAGACTGTAGCCACCGGCGCGCATCGCAGCGACGACATGGCGGTCGCCAACCTCGGTGCGAACGAGATCGATGCCTTGCTCGCGCATCGCCATCTCAAGGCCGTAGTTGCTCATTACGGTGACGACGAGCGTATTGCCGGCGAGCCGCCCTGCCTTCTTCATTCGGGTCGCGCACAGGGCGAGGATCTGATCGCCGTCCACCTGCTGACCCTTCTCGTCGACGAGGATCAGACGGTCGGCGTCACCGTCGAGGGCGATGCCGAGATCGCAGTTGTTCTCAAGCACCATCGCCGCGAGTTTGCGGGGAAATAGCGCACCGCAGCCATCATTGATGTTGGTGCCGTTCGGTTGGACGCCACGGGTGATAACCTCGGCGCCAAGCTCTTCCAGCACCGTCGGCGCGATCTTGTAGGCGGCGCCGTGGGCACAGTCGACGGCGATCTTGAGCCCGTCGAGGCTCAGGGTGTTGGGGAACGTGGACTTCAAATAGGTGATGTAGCGGCCGCACGCGTCATCGATGCGATAGGCGCGCCCGATCTGAGCGCCGGTCTTGATCGAATCCGCGATCGCGGCGTTGTCATCGATGAAGGACTCGATGCGCAGCTCCATCTCGTCGGGCAGCTTGTAGCCATCCGGACCGAAGAGCTTGATGCCGTTGTCTTGAAAACCGTTGTGACTCGCAGAGATCACCACGCCGACGTCCGCACGCATACCTTTGGTCAGAAACGCGATGCCCGGGGTCGGCAGTGGGCCCAGCACATAGGGCTCGGCGCCGACGGAGCACGCCCCTGCGACCAGCGCCATCTCAAAGAGATAGCCGCTGCGTCGGGTGTCCTTGCCGATGAGGACCCGGGGCCGCGCGTGGCGCGAGCTGAAGATGCTGCCCACGGCCCGCCCGACCGCCACGGCCGTCTCGACGGTCATGATGCCGGCGTTGGCCTCCCCTCGAATGCCGTCGGTGCCAAAATAGCGGCGTTGTTTGCTGGCCATGTGAACTCCCTACACAAGTTGCGGTTAACGCTCGCCAACCACACGTAGCTTCGGCGGACGACGCGGCACAGCGCGGCGCTCGTGAACCCGCTGCTCAAGCACGTCGATGATCGCGTCGTTGTCGTAGTGCGCCTGCCGAATCAACTCGGTGTTGCGGCGCAAGCGGTCGAGGTTGGTGCCGATGCCATAGCGCGCCAAGATGCGGGAGATCCGCTCGTGGTGGCGCTCGATCGCCTCTTTCACGCTGGAGAAACCGTGCTCGGCCGCCTCAGCCCTGCGCCAAAAAGCGAGCGGGTTGAGGTTGAAAAACGTGATGTCGGTCTCGCTGGGCTCGATCAGGATGACGTCCCCGTGGAACGACTGATCCAGGCGCAGCTTCTCAATTCCCAGCATGAGCCGCGTGTGCAGCAGCGTTCGGAAGGCCTGATTGATCACGGTCAGAATACCCATGTCGCTCATCGTGCGTTGGCCGTTTAGCAGCTGGTCAGCGTGGAAATTCACGAACGGCCGGAACGGGTTATACGCGATGACGAGCTGAGCGCCGGACTTGACGGCTTGCGAGATGTTCGCCGTCTTCTGCACCCCACCGTCAATGTAGTCGTGGCCATTGAGTCGCACAGGTCGGAAAAATCCGGGGATCGTCGAGCTAGCTTGAACAGCCTCGCTGATGGTGACCGAACAGTCTTCATCGTGGCCAAAAATCACACCCGCGGCGGTGTTGAGGTTCGTGGCGCCGATGTAGAGATCCTTGTCGCGCTCAAGCTTGAGCAGGCGGAAGTGGTTCGCCATCCCGTTGCGCTCGAAGTTCTCACGGATGAACCGCTCGATACCCCGGCTGTCGAACACCCCGCTCGGCAGGTAGCTGAGGCCTCGCTGGAGCTGGCTACGGCGCTCAAACGCCCGAATCATGGGCAGAACGACGTGCTCGGCGTTGACGTAACTCGGCTCGTCTAGAAAACGCCGCGCCACGTTGATCATCTGCGAGCGATCGGTGGTGAGCAGCCCAGCCATGGTGAGGGAGACGGCGGGGACGAGGCCGATGGCGTCGCGACCGAAGAGGAAGGGCTTGGCGATGAACTCGCGCCAGTTGGGTTTGTAGAAGTGGCTCGGGGTGAACTGACTGATGCGACGGGAGCGTCCCTCGATCGAGCGGAGGAGCTCCTCTGGCTGCACGCCCACCGCCAGCGGCGCGGCGAGAAAGGCGCCCGCGCTGATGCCGACGTACGTGTCGAAGTCGCACACGGAGCGCTTGTCGAAGTAGGCGTTGAGGGCGATGAGGCCACCGATCTTGAAGGCACCGCCTGAGATCGCACCGCCGGCGAGGACGAGCGCTGTCTTGGCGTTCGGGCGGCGACGAACTCCGCCCTTTTCCACGAAGGTGATGCCCATGCGACCTCGGTTCGGCGACAGGTGTGGGAGCGATCCAACTGCGGCCCTGCCGACCAAGCCGGCCGTCAGCGCAGTGCCACAGTCTGGCGTACGACCGCGCCTGTGTCCACGTTCACGGTGTTTTCGCTGACCTCCAGCAGCCGCCCCGCTAGCCGAGAGAGGCCCGAGTTCACGTCTCGCGACGCGGTTGGCGCGCACCACCGGCTCGCGACGTAGCCCAGCGCCGTGAGATTGGGAGGTGTCGCGTCGCTGAGGACGAGCAGCGGCGTGACCTCGTAGCGTCGGTGCGTCAAGACATGGACCACGGTCGGCAGCGCGCGCAGGCGCGGTTCGTGCGCGACCCAAGCGCGGACTTGGGCTTCGGCGTCGTCGCCCTCCAGCCCCGGGGGCTCCCATAGCCCAGCCCAGCGGCCGGTCTCGGCGCGACGGCCACACCAGATGTGGCCGTCCGCCCGGCGCCAGAGCAGGTACGTGGCGGCTACGACCGGCGGTTTGCGCTTGGGCACACGGACCGGCAGCTCCGCCGCCACGCCGGCAGCGTGGGCGGCGCACCAAGCGGAGACCGGGCACCGCGTGCAGGCAGGCGCGCGCGCCGTGCAGACGGTCGCGCCGAGCTCCATGAGCGCTTGATTCCAGTCTCCTGGCGACCGCGCCGCTGGCGGCTGGGTGACCAAGGACGTCGCCAGCGCCCACAGCCCACGCTTGCCCGCGGTAGACGCGGGGGGAAGCCGCCAGGCGTGCCAGCGGGTGAGCACTCGCGCGACGTTGCCGTCAACCAGGGCGGCGGGCGCGCCAAAGGCGATCGAGCGGATCGCGCCAAGGGTGTACGGACCGACCCCGGGAAGCGCGGCGAGCGCGGCGGCGTCTTCCGGAAGCTGGCCGCCGTGCCTCGCGACGACCACCTGCGCGGCGCGGTGCAGATTGCGGGCCCGATTGTAGTAGCCGAGCCCCGTCCACGCGGCGAGCACCTCTTCGGTCGAGGCCGCTGCCAGCGCAGCGAGGGTCGGCCAGCGGGCCATCCAGCGCAGAAAATAGGGCGTCACGGTGTCGACGCGGGTCTGCTGCAACATCAGCTCCGAGACGAGGACGGCGTAGGGGTCGGCTTGGCCTGCGGCGCGACGCCACGGCATCTCGCGTCGATGTTGGCCGTACCAGGCGAGCAGCGCCGTCGCTCGGGCGCTCACGGTCGCGCGGCCGGGCCGAGCACGCGGGCGTCGACGCACAGCTGACGCCAGGTCGGGTCGGTGGCGGCGAACTCCAGCGTCACAGGTTTGCCGCGTTCGTCGGCTCGCAGCGCGATGCGCCACGGATGCCAGCGGAAGTCGCCGCGCGCCAGCTGCTGGGTGTGGCGAATCTTGCCGGCCACGCGGACCGTGAAACGAACGTCGCTGCCTTCGTCGTAGCGCACGGCCCAGAGGCGGTTGCCGACTCGGCCAGCGAGCTCCTCTCCTTCGGGCACCTTGGCCCACCGCATGCGTAAGGTGGCGCTGGCTGGGTGCGGCTGCACGAAGAGACACCGGCGCCGGCTGTTGCCAACCTCGTGGATGCCGCTTGAGACGCTGGTCCACCACGCGCCCTTGCAGCGCTGGACGTCCCCGTCGGCACGACAGCGCTCTTCTACCCCGAGTTTTGGGCCGATTCTGCGGACGTCGGCGTCGGCGATCTGAAGGCGGAGGTCGTAGCGTGTGCGCGAGGGCCGCAACTGAAACAGCATCAACTTCATCCCTTGACCGATGGGCTCTTCGCGCAGCAGCTGACCAACGGCGGCGCGGTTGAGGCGCTTGTCGGCGCCGTGCGAGCTCAACACCCACAGACGCTTGAAGCCGTCGGCATCCCACGCATCGATCGGGGCCCCCGGCATCCAGGCGGAGGGGAAATCCAGGTTCCGATCGCGCCACAGCTGCTCGAAGCGCCAGCGCTGAGTCGCCGACCACGAGGGCAAGAACGCCATGGCGTCGTCTTGCTGCAGCTCCTCCGTCAAGATGGCCACCGCGGCATCGAGGGGTGCGGCTGTTGGGGTCATGGCGCCGCGCTCAACGCGTTGCAGCGCAAACGCCAGCGCCGCCGCGACGATACCAGCGAGCAGCAACCAGCCTAGAGCGCGCGTCATGAGCGTCGGCGTGAAGGCGGGGCGGTTGATTGCAGGGCTGGACGGCGATGGATCCATGAGCAGCTTCGACTCCAGCTGTGGTTGGGCAATCAGCCCGGCTCGGGGCCGGAACTTTTGGCCGGGTCGCTGAGCTTGTGACGCAGCGTCAGGGCGACATGAAAGACCTCGCCTGCCACCCCAACAAATCCGATCGGATCCGCGGCGTTCGCCTTGGTGACCCGACGGGAGAGAAGGTGCGACCACCTCGCGGCGATGTCCACCTCCAGCCGCGGTAGGGCGCGCCACGAGCCGCCGACGCCACACTCGACCGCGTGGCTGTCGAGCCAGGACGCGGCGCCGGAGGCGCGGGGCAGCGGCGTGGGTCGAAAGCCGGCGCCGGCCCGGACTGTGAACGATGACGAGAGCCGGCGGCTGGCGCCGACATGCGCGACCACCGTGTCGACCGCTCCTGGCGCTGGCGGAGCGGCGTACGCCTCCAACCAGGCCGGATCGCCGCCGGCGACGACGCTGACCGTTGGCGAGAGCGGCGGCAAATCGGACCACCGCTCGTAGCTGACCGTCGCGACCAGCGTGGTGCCTGGGCGAACGCGCCAGGCGGCGGCGGCTGTGAACATCTCCGGCGAGAGCAGCCCAGTGCCGGCGATGTCGACCGCGACCAGGCCGACGCCGACGACGTCTAGCTCGAGCGGTACGGTGTAGGTCACCTCATAGGCGGCCCGCCAGCGCAGCAGGACCCGGAGCTGCTGCGTCGGCCGCAGCTGGAACGCCAGCGCCGGGACGATGCGGCTGCGCAGATGCACGTCGAGATCTTGCTGGGTGAAGCGTCCCTCGCCGAGCGACAAGCCAAAGGAGGCCCGTGCGTCGAGGTCTGCGGCGACATGACCAGTCAAACCGATCGCGAGCCAGCCGTTCACCCGATACCCAGCCGAAGCGGCGATGGCGAGTCGCTCACCGAGCCCCTGCCACAAGGGCAGCTGCGGGCGGCGGTGGTCGAAGGAGAGCAAGCGCGACGGACCATTGACCGGCAGGTGCACAAGCAAGCCGACGCCGAGATCTCGGGTCACTGGCACCGCGACCGCCGCGGAGCCCAGCGTGAGCGACTGCGGCGTGACAGTCGGCCACTGCGCCTCACCACCGCCGCGGCTGATCGCGACGTGATAGCGCAAGATCGTCGCGCTGAGCAGCGCCTCGGCGCGGTCCACGCCGCCAAGCGCGGCGGGGTTGTCGTACGTCGCGGCCGCCCCCGTCGCCGCTGCGGGGCCCGCACCGGCGAACCCGAGGCCGCGTGCGCCGAGACCACCGCGCTCAAGTGTCGACGCTTGGCAGCGCGTCGGATAAAGCCCGGCTGCGAAGAGGCAGCCGAAAACGAGGCAGCCGACAATGAGGCAACGAACAAGGACGCGACCGGCGCCGGGGCGATCAGCGACGGGAGCAAGCGCCGCCAGCCCGCTTGCTGCAAACAAGCGCGATTCGGCGCTCGCACCAGGGCGTCTTCGCCGCAGCACACCAGCTCGCGGCCCGGAAAAACGGGATACCATGGCCCTCAGGCGGCGCGATGACGCGACAGAAACAGCGGAGGATCTTTGACGCCACCGTGCGCCACCTCGCCCACACTCGCGAAACGATGGCGCGCGAAGAGGGCCTGCAGCTTGTCGACCACCGTCTCGAGACCGACGTAGTATTTGAAGCGCCGCGCCATGGGCAACCGCATGCGCGGCTGGCCTGGATCGACCTCGCGTGGATGCACGTACGTCACCACCGGACGCTCGCAGCGTTCGGCGTGTGCGAAGAGTTGGAGCAGCGCGGCCTGCGGCAGCAACCGCAAGTAGCCGCCGCCCGTCCACGGCAAGCTGAGACGCGGCAGGCGCAGGGGAACGACGGGCGCCTCGAGCATTCGACGGCCGTCGTGCAGGACGATCTCGAAGGGTCGCAGGCGGTTAAGCTGGAAGCCACCGTGCGCGCGGTCGGCGAGAAAGAGTGACGAATCGAGGGTGATGCCATGATCAGCGAGGATCTCAAACGCCCAGGTCTCGTCGTGCCCGATGGAGAAGCCCGGGGCACGAAAACACGTCACATCGGTCCCCGTCGCGCGGGTGATCGCCTCCAGCGAGCGGGCCAGATCGCGGGCGAACGCGTCCGGTCCAGCCTGCGAGACGAGACCATGGTGGTGGCTGTGTGAGCCGACCTCGTGGCCGCGGTGGGACAGCTCGGCGAGCAGATCAGGGAAGCGCTCGGCCACCCAACCCAGGACAAAGAACGTCGCTTTGTGGCCGTGATCATCGAGCAGATCGAGCAACACGCCGGTGCTGCGCTCGACACGAGACTCGAGCTTGGACCAGGCGGCGATGTCGGGTGCAGCGTCGCTCTCGAGGATGTGGAACCAGTCCTCGACGTCCACCGAAAATGCGTGCGTCACAGCCGCCCCAGAGGCCCCGCGGGCGGAGGATGGCGTGTGCGAAGCGGCGTCGGGCTTGGTCATGGTGCGCAGTGTCCTTGCAGGGCTGTCGCGACGCAAGTGCCAGACACGCTCCGCACCGGGCGCCAGCAGCCACCACCACGCGTCAGACGTCGTCGCGCACGTCCGCCCACTGCACACGCATGGTCTCTTTCAGCACCTTCGTCGTGCGCAGCGGCAGGCACAACTCGACCATCAGCCCGCCGCCATCCCGTGGACGGGCGAGCACATCGCCGCCATGCGCGCGCAGGATATTGCGCGTCAGGTACATACCCAGACCGGTGCCGCCGGTCGCCGTGCTGCGCGACTGATCGCCCCGAAAAAAGGGCTCGAAGACGCGTGTGCACTGCTCAGGGCCAAGACCCGGGCCACGGTCGAGGAAGCGGACCAGCAGACCCAACTCGCTGATCTCGGTCTCGATCCGCAGCGACGGTCGCCACGTGACCGCTTGGCCTGGCGGGCTGTCGTCGGCGGCGAGCTCGGCCGAATCCGGTGTCGCCACCACCGCCGTGCTGTCAGACTCTGTGTCTGGCGGCGGTTCGGTCACTTGGACAGCCTCGAACGCCCCCGAATACGCGGCCTCTGGACCTGGGCTCGCTGCGTGGCGGATCGCGTTCTCGATCAGCGTGGAGAACACCCTGTCGAGGGCGTTTTCGTCGCCTAGGATCTCGTGGTCTCCGGCATCGAGCTTCACGTCTAGTCGCCAACCCAGCTTCTGCAGGCGCAGCCGCTCGCGCGCGATGACCTGCGCGAGCAGCGTGTCGACCACGAGCGCCCGCCGCGTCAGCACGATGCGGTCACGCGTCACGCGTTGCGCCTCCAACAGCCTGGAGATGTGGCGTTCGAGCAGGGCGACCTCCTCACGCACACCGATGATCAGCTCATGCTCCTCGTCCCCAGCGAGCTCCATGTCGATGAGCTCCATCGCCACCTCGATCCGCGCCAACGGCGACCGCAGCTCATGGCTCACGCCGCTCAACAGCTCCCGCTGTGCCGTCATCAGGCGCGCGACACGGCTGCGCATCGTATTGAGCGACGCACCCAGCGCACCGAGATCGTCATCGCCCTCGGGCACCGCCACGCTGAGGTCGCCGCCGCCGAGCTCGTGCGCCGCGTCTCGCATCAGGGCCAAGCGGTCGTGCAGACGCTGTCGTGCCAACGTGACGAGCACGTAGTAGGCCACGACGGAGGCGGCGGTGAGCAGCAGCAGCCCCACGATCAAGGCGTTCCAGCCGGAGAGCCCTCCCTGCCGCACGACCAACACGGCGGCGACGCCCGCGGCGCTCAGCCCAACGACGCTCAGCAACAGCGTCGCCAAGTCGAAGTGCATCAGCAGGCGCGAGAGCCCCTGGTCTGCTAGCGGTGCGCCCTGCGCTGGCGGGTCAGAGTCGGGCGCAGCAGGCGTCGCGAGCGGGGCGGCTGGGGGCGGTTGGGTCGTCGACGTCATCTGGCGAGCCGACCACTACTCATCACTGGCGATGGCGAGCATGTAGCCCGTGCCCCACACCGTCTTGATCAGCTGCGGGTGTCGCGGGTCTGTCTCGATTTTTGCGCGCAGGTTCTTCACGTGCACGTCGATCGAGCGGTCGTAGGCGGCGTAGCCGACACCACGCAGCATGTCCATCAGGGCATCGCGTGACAGCACCTTGCCGGGATATTGCATGAAGCACCGGAGCAGATCGAACTCGGTCGTCGTCAGATGCACGTGATCGCCGTCGACCCTGATCTCGCGTTTGCCTGGGTCCATCGACAGCGCGCCGGACTCAAGCAACGCGGCTTTGGTCGCCGCGGTGCCGCCATCGGCGCGCCGCAGCACAGCCTTGATCCTGGCGACCAGCTCACGCGGGTTGAAGGGCTTGGGCAGGTAGTCATCCGCGCCGAGCTCAAGGCCGACGATGCGGTCGTTGTCGGTGCCTTTCGCGGTGAGCATGATCACCGGCACGTGGCTGGAAGACCGGATACGCCGAAGCACTTCGAACCCATCGAGGCCGGGCAGCATCACGTCCAGGATGATGAGATCGAAGACCTCGGCCGTAGCGCGGCGCACGCCTTGCAGCCCGTCCGTCACCAACTCGACGTTGAGGCCTTCCGGCTTCAGCAGCCGCTCAAGGAGCTGCCCCAAGCGGACGTCATCATCGATCAACAGCACACGCGCCATGAAATCCTCCCGCAAACAAGCCCGAAAAGCGCCAGTCGCCGCCACCGCAGCACCTGGGCCGCGGCCGTCATCACAGCGCGTCGTGGTGTCTAGGCGCAACTTTCCCGGCCAATGCAACACGGATCTTCACAGAATACCAGCGGAGCGGCGAGCCGTAGACCGGTGAAGCTACTTCGATTTGGCGTCGATCGCGGCCGGTCGATTCTTGAGCTTGAGGCCTTCCATCGGCAGCTGCGCTTTCACTTTCACTTTGCCGCTGGCGTCGCCAGCCTTGGCGTTGCCCGCCGCTCGAGGCGCCTCGAGCCGCGCTAGGCCGCGCACCGCCATCGGCCCCGCGACCATCAGCGTTTGGTAGCTGATCTGGTGGTTGAGATTCCACGTGCCGAAGTCGATGGTCACCAGCTCTGCCAGCCGCTCCGCGGTCTCGGCCGTCACACCCTGGGCCTGAAAGCCGACTCGCAGCTCGTTCACCTCATCCTGCACCGCGCGCTCATGCACCGCGTCGGTCAGCGCCATGGGCCGCACACGGTCGGAGCCTTGGTCCTTCAGCTTGGCGCGACGCTGCGCGTACCCCGCCGCCCAGATGAACAGCAGCTGATCGCGTCCAGCGCCGTCGTTGGCCGCTTTCAGGAGCTTCGGCACCTCCGTCGGAGCGCTGACGAGGCCTAGCGCGACGATGGCGCGATGCCGATAGAACGTGTTGGTCGCCTGCGTCGCCGGCCACAAGTGCTGCGCCAGATCGCCCCGCTGCGTCCGAGCGAGGCCCGCCAGCGTCGCGAGCCGCAGGCTGAGATCTTCGTCTTGTAGCGCGGTCAACAGCGCCGGGACCACGCGCGGATCATCGATGGCGCTCAGGATCTCCAGGCTCTTCGCGCGTTGCAGCGGCGGCTTGCCCTGCGCCATGTCGGCGATCAGGGTCTCGACCGCCTTGCTGCCCAGACTCGCGATTTGCGTCGTCGCTCGGCCTGGGTAACCCAACGGGTCGACGTGCCGCTGCGCCAACATGCGGGGCACCTGAACGAATCGCTCATGCGCGCCAACGGAGATGTAGATGACGGTCCCGACCGCGATCAACCCAAGCGCAACCAGCCCGAGACGCGCCCAGGCGCCCTTGTTGAATGTGCGATCACGAAGCGCAGCCATGCGCCCCTCCTTGGGTAGATGTGCGGGGGGCGAGAGACAGCGGCGACCTAGTTGCAGGTCTCTTCGACAACGAGATCGTCGAGGAAGATGCCCTCATACTTGTCGTTGCCGTTCGCGTCGCCCGAATCGAACACCAGCTTCACGCGGACGTTGGACTTCGCCTTGAACTTCGACAGATCGATCGACTTGTCGATGACCTTCTTGTAGTCGGCGACAGGCATGTTCTTGATGTCGCTCTTCTCCCAGATCTTCTCCTGCTTCGGCGTCGGGATGCCGCCGACCTGATCGAGGTAGCTGACCCAGATCTCCAGCGACTCCCACTGTGTCTCGACATCGAAGTAGGCCTTGAATTTCAGGGCCGCCAGCTTGCCTGGGTCGGCGGACAGGTCGAAGGGATTACTCAGCAGCTCCGCGCTCACCGGCTTGTAGCACTTCTTGGAACCAGGGGCGCCCGTGCACTGCTCGCCCGATCCAGTGGGACAATCAGCGACGACGGCGCACACCTTGGCGCTGCCCGCGGCGTAGTTCCACGCGGCGGCGTTGCCGAAGTAGATCTCCTTCTTACCGACCAAGTACTTGTGGCTGATGATCTGCCACTTCACGTCGCCGGTGAACGGCGTGCCGCCCCACTTCACGAAGCTGCCGCTCTCGCCCGACTCGATAGGTAGCGCGACGCTCGACGCGCAGCAGCCCGCGCCAGCCTTGAACTCCGACTCACACGCGTAGGCGCCCTTGTCGTCCTTGCCGCACCACGACTTCTTGCAGGCATCCGGCACCTTGGGCTGGCAATCCAGATCTGCGACACAGGCCGGCTTCGTGCAGAGGGTCTCGACCTGCAGGTTGTCGATGAACGCGCCCTCGCCCTTGTTGTTGGTGTCGGTGCCACACTCAAACACGAACTGCAGGCGCACCTTCTTGCCCGCCAAGCTCGCCGGGATCGCCATGACGACCGCCTGCCACTTGCCCTTCGTGGTCCCCTCGATCGCGTAGCTGTCCCAGACCGCGACCACGGCTTTGGCCGCATCTTTCTCGGCGACGTCGATGACGTTCACAAACAGCTGATCGATCGCGAGCGGCGGCAGCTTGAAGGGAAAATCATCCCATTCCGTGTTCAGGTACAGGTCGAAGTTGATGAGCGTGGTGCCATTCTTCGGAACCGTGAACTCCGGTCCCGTGACCGTGCCAGCCGGCGCGTCCGTTCCTGCGTTCAGCGTGCCGTCGGCGCCGCCAAAATAGAGCGCGTAGTTGCCGGTGCCGGGCTTGCTCTTGACCGACATGCGCCAACCCTTGTCCGCCGCGTACGTGTAGCCGAGGTCATTCTTTCCGGTCGGGACGATGACCTTCCAGTCGCTCGGCACCTTCGAGCTGGCCTCCCAGTCCTGGCTAAAGACGGCGTCCTTGCCGATCTTGTCGGTGCAGCAGGTCGGAGAGGTCAGCGAGTACTTGCACTCGCCTTTGTCACACGTCTCCGTGGTGCACTTGTCCCCATCCGCGCAGTCCTCCGTCTTCGCGCAGCAGCCGGCGATTGGCGTGCACGCGCACTTGCCGTCACCGCCGCAGCTCGCCGTCGCGCACGGGCCGCACTTCGCCTCGCACTGGCTGTCGATCGCGCACTCTTTGGCGGTGCACTGGACCGCCAGCTTCACATTGTCGACCCACGCGCCGCCGACCGTGTTGGCGCTCCCGTCACCCGCGTCGAACGAGAAACAGAGCTGCACCTGCTTGCCCTGGTACTTGTCGAGCGAGACAAACGTCGGCAGCCATTTGGCCTCGGTGGTGCCCTTGATGGCGTCGCTGCTCCAGATCTCCTGGTACTGGCCGACCGAGAACACCTCGACCGCGAAGACATCGATCTTGTTGGGCTCGCATTTGCCTGGACCCTGCGGACACGGCGGGTTGGCGTAGTTTGCCGCCGGCTTTCCGGACCACTCGGTCTGCAGCAGCAGGTCGAACGTCAGCACGTCGTAGAGCGTGCCCTGCGCGATGGTCATCGACGGCGAGCAGATCCGACCCGTGGCGCCCTTCGTGCTGCCGAGCGCGGGGTCGTGGTAGCCCTTCGAGGTGTCGGTGTTGCCGAAGTACAGGCTCTTTCCACCACCAACGCCAGCGCCGACCTTGTCGCTGACCTGCCACTTCACTTCCTTGCTGTTGGAGCCAACGTGGGTCCAGGCCGCGATCGAACCTGACTCAAAGTTGTCGCCGTAGACGTCCTTAGGCTGGCAGCACTGCGCGTTGTTGGCGTCAGGCGCGTTGTCACACAGTCCCGTGGCGGCGCCGCTCGCGAGCGTGCACTTGTCGACCGTGCAGTCATTTAGGTCGTTGCAGTCCGCGACGTTGATGCAGCAACCCGCGGACTTGTCCGCAAAACACAGCCCCTGGCTGTTGTCGTTCGCAAAATACGTGCAGGAATCAAGGGTGCAGCCGTTCTTGTCGTCGGCACAGGGCGCCTTCTTTGAACACTGACTGCCGGCGGTCACGCAGAGCGTCTCGATGACGACATCGTCGATGTACACGCCCTCAAAGCCGTTCTTGACGTTGTTGGACTTGAAGCTCCAACGCAGCTTCACCGCGGTCTCTTTGTCTTTCTTCTGGTACGGCGCGAGGTTGATGGCGACATGGACCCAACCATTCGTCGTCTTCTTCACCTCGGTGCTCACCCACACCGGATCGGGTGACGGCGCGCCGGTCTGGACGAAGATCTTGAGCACGTCCGGCTCGGGAATGCAGACCGAGGTGCTCTTGTCGACCTTCACGCACGTGGCGCCGATCGGGCACGGATTTGCGCAGCTACCTTCGGCGTCGTACATCGGCTCGGCTTCAATCCAGACCCAAAAGTGCGCAATCGCGGGCTTGTTTTGCGGCAACACCACCTCCTGCGACAGCAGGTTCGCCTCAAAAGCGATCGGTGAGGGCCCGCCTTTGCAGCCGCCCGCAGCCGACATCGACGAGTCGAAGGTGTTGCACTCGTTGCCCAGGTAGACGCTCGATTTGCCGCCGTGGGCCCGGTTTGAGCTCAGCTGCCACGTCACGTTGTTGTTGAGGCTGGGGTTGGTCGTGCCAACAAACCCGACCATGCTGTTCTGCTCAAAACGCGCGTTGAGCACCGTGACTTTGCCAGCGCAGCAGTTCGGTTTGGGGCTCGATACACACTTGTTCGTGGTCAGATCACAGGAGTCTTCCGTGCACTCCGAGCCATCGTCACAGTCGCCGCTGTTGGCACAAAAGCCTGCTTTTGTAACCTTTTCGCACGTTCCTGCGACGCAGACGGCGGTCTGAAAGCCACCGAGCTCATCCTTGAACAGCGAGAGGCAGTACTGGTCGCTCGTGCAGATGAACGTGGCCGTATCGGCCTGGCCAGCGTCAGCGGCGTCGGCCTGCGCGACATCGCCGCTCGTGACATCCGGCTGGCTTGAATCGACAGCTGCCGTCGCGTCCGCGTCACCAAGAACAGTGTCGGCCGCCCCCGAGTCCGTCGGCCCCGAGTCCTCGACCACCGTCGTGGTGTCCTTGGGCTTGGGGTCGGAGCCACACGCAGCGACTGCGAGCGCCAGCGCAACCACGGCGAGCTTGGCGGTGATGCCGAGCAGCCGAGCGTCGGGGAAGAGAAACGAGAGTGCGTGCCGCTGCATGGCGAGATCCTATCGAGGGGGTGACCCGCTCCGCAGCACCGCCGAGCGGTGAGCCACGGGGAGAGATCCTGTGTTCTGAGAGTCTACCGGCGCACCGCAACCAGCGCAAACAAGTGGGCCTTGTCTTTCCGGCTGGTCAAGAGGCCGGCCTAGTCGCAGCCGGACTGGCCGGACGGCTGATACGTGCACTTCGCGTCGATGCAGAGGTCCTTGGTGCAGGCGTCCTTGTCGTCGCAAGCGCTGTCCTGGTTGCAGCAACCCGGCTTCGGCTGCTCACTGCAGACGTGTTTCGCTACGTCGCAGCTGCTCGTCATGCATAGGTTCTGCGTCGTGCAGGCCGCGTCGTCGGCGCAGCAGCCATCGACGGGCTGGGTGCCGCAGAGGTGCTTGGACAGATCACACACCGCCTTCGCGCACACGTTCGTGCTGCTGCAGTCCGTGTCGGCCTTGCAACAGGCCGGGTTCGTCGTGTGTTTGCACTGCGATTGCAGACAGCTGTCGGACGTGCACGGATCGCCGTCATCACAGTCCGCCGTGCTCGTGCAGCAGCCAGGGAGCGGCACGCAACCACAGCCACCGGCCGCGCACCCGGGCGCCTGGCACGCCGGGCAGGTTCCAGCACACTCGGCGTCGTAGTAGCAGCTCGCCTTGGCACACGCGACGCGCAGCACAAAGTCGTCCACGAGGACGCCAGCCTTGTCGTTGACCTGGTCGTCGCCGGCGTCGAACGCCAAGCAGACCTGCACTTGCTGCCCCTGCCACTTGTCGAGATCAACCACGATCGCGCGCCAGCCGCCGTCGGTCGTGCCGTAGATGAGGTCGCTGCTCCACGCCTCGTGCACCTTGCCAGCCACCCGCACTTGCACGGCCAGATGGTCGAATTTCGGCTGACCAGCCAACGGCGGATTCTTGTAGATCGCCTTGGCCAGATAGCTCCACTCGGTCTCCATCTGCAGCTGGAACGTGGCCTGATTGTAGAGCGAGCCGACCTTCAGCTGGACCAGCTTGCTACACGCGGCGCCGGTGGGGCCGACACCCTTGGCGAGGCTCGTGTCATCGTAGCTGGAGAAGCTACTATCCCCAAAATACAACGCCTGCGAGCCCTTGGTGCCGCCCTTGGGGTCAATCCGCCAGCGCACGACCTCAGAGTTCGCGTCCAGCAACTTCCAGTCGGTGAGCACGCCTGAGTCGAAGTCATCCACCAAGCTGATGGACGGTTTGCAGCAGCTGTCCTTGCTCGCGTCCGGCTTGGATTCGCAGACGCCCTTGTTGCAGACATCGATCGTACATGGCGCGCCGTCGTCGCATTCGTTGGAGACCGTGCAGCACCCCACCGCCTTGTCGTGAAAGCAGAACCCCTTCACCGCGTTGTTGCTGTAAAACGTGCAGGTCTCTTCGCTGCAGACGCTGTTGTCCGCCAGACACGGCGCGTCCTTCGCGCACAAGGTGCCCTTCACCGGGCAGATCGTCTCCATCTCGATCTGGTCGAGCCAGACCCCCTCGAAGGCGTTCTTGATGCCCGTCGCCGTGTCGAATCGCCACTGAACGTCGACGGTCGCGCCGGCCAGATCGCTCAAATCCACCGCCACGTGGCGCCAGTCGCCGTCCGTGCTCTTGCCGATTGTCGTCGAGTCAAAGACCTTCTTTGCGCCCTTGTCGCTGATGATCGTGACCGTCAGCACGTCCTTCTCGGGGATGCACTGCGCCGCGCCGTTCACGCTGACACAGCTCGCGCCAGTCGGGCACGGCTTCGCGCAGGTCCCAGTCGGCAAGGTCTCGGCGTACATCGGTTCGGTCTGTAACCAGAGCCAGAAGTGCAACATCGTCGACTTGTCTTTCGGCAAGGTGATGCCCTTCGCGGTCAGGGTCGCCGAGACGGGCGCCGCGTCCTTGCCGCCAGCGCAGGCGTTGGCCGGATTCATCGAGGTGTCGTAGGTGCCACAGGCGTTGCTCAGGTGCAGGGCCTTGCCGCCGACCCGCGACCGCTTGCCGTCAACCTGCCAAGCGACGCCACCGGGGCCTTCGCCGCCCTTCGTGACGCTCGCCGTGAGCTCACCCAACTTGCCCTGCTCAAAACCGAGCTTTAACAGCGACACCTTGCCGCTACAGCAGTTGACGACGGTGGTGTGTTTGCATGAGTTCTGCGCGTCGTCGCACTGGTCCAACGTGCACTCGGCGCCGTCGTCACAGTGCTTGTCTTCGCAGCAAGAGTCCGCCTTGAGCTGCAGGCCACAAGCGCCGTTGAGGCAAATGGCCTCTTCGCAGGACTTGGGCGTCACCTTACCGGCGCAATCCGCCGCGGTGGCGCACTCAGGCCCGGCGTCGGGTGCGCCAAGATCGGTCACGACCGCGGTGTCGGTCTGGAGCACGTCCAGCGTCGTCGCGTCGCTGGCGTCAGCGCCCACGGCGTCGCTCGACAGGCCCGTGTCCGCGCCAGCGTCGTCGGTCGTGTCGCCGGTCGTGTCCGCGGCGGCGGTGTCCTTCTTGGCGTCGCCATCAGCGCTGCAGCCCAGGACGCCGACCAGCAACGCCACCGACACGAACAGCAACGACACGCCGGTCGACATGCCAGCAGGCGACCAACGCCCCCCTGGGCCGGATCGGGTGCGCGCTCGCGCGCCAGAGGGTCTCGATTCGCGCACGCACATCACAACCATCGTCGCCATCCGTTTAGTCGCACTTGACGGTGAACTTCAGGTCATCAATCAGCACGCCCAGCGTCGAGTTCGACACCGAATCGTTGGTGTCGAACAAGAACTGCACCGTGACCTTCTGACCAGCCCACTCCTTCAAGTCGAAGCTTAGTTCCAACCACTTGTTTGTGCTGAACCCCTTCGTGCCCTTGTACCAGAGTTGCGTCTTCTTGCCGGTCGCGTCGATGAGATAGATGTACGTCTTGTCGTAGGACGTGCCCGACTCCGTCGCTTGGTACAGCCACAGCGAGAGCGTGGTCGTCTTGCCGGCCGGCAACGCCATCTCAGGCGTGGTCGCCGTGCCGTTGCTGGCGCCGAAGTTGTAGTTTTTGGCCGACGGGCTGCCGTAGTACAGCACCCCGGTGGGGCTCTTCGACAACGTCGCGGTGGTCCACAGCTGCCAGCCCTTCGCGGCGCCCTGGCTGTTCTTGATCACCATGTTCTGGAGCGACGTGCTGAAGATATTGGTCCACAGATTCGGCTCACAGCAACCGGCGGCGCCCGTCGGCGTGAACTGACAGAAGCTATCTGAGCCGCACTTATCTGTAGTGCACTTGTCATCCTTGTCGTTGCACTCCGAGTCGGCTTTGCAGCAGATATCCTGGTGTTTGCACTTGTTGAGGACACACTCGTCAGACGTGCACTTCTGCTTGTCGTCACACTCCGAGGCGGCCAGGCAGCAGCCCGGAACCGGGGTGTGGGTGCACTGCTGGCCGGCACCTGGGCAGGCGTCCTGGGTGCACGGGTTGCTGTCGTCGCAGTCACCGGCCCCCATGCAGCAGTTCGCCTTCTCCTTGAACGTGCAGGTCGAACCTGAGCACGTCCCGACACTGCACAGCGTCGGGCTCACGCAGTCAGTCGAGGACTTGCAGCAGCCCGCCGCGAAGACGCAGCCGCCCTCGTTGCAGATACCTTTGCCGCCCTGGCACGACGTCGAAGCCGGGGTGCAGGTCGCGTTGTCCGCGCACTTCTTGATGTTGCAGCTGGTCTTGATCTTGATGTAGTCGATGACCGTGCCCTGCCCAGACTGCAAGTTGCTGGAATAGCCGTAAATCCGGCCCCGCAGCTTGATCTGGAACTTTCGGCCAGCGAACGCGCTGATGTCCTTCTGCCAGATGACCCAGTCATCGGTCGTGTGGTTCACGTAGTAGTACTCCTGCTGGGAGTAGTTGTAATAGCTCGTGATCTGAGCGCCATCCACCAAGTAGTACTGGTAGAGGTAGTTCGACGAAGTCTTGTAGTTCATCGCGAACTTCATCTTGATCTCGATCGTATACTGCTGGCCGGGCGTGAGCTCGATGACCGGGCTGGTCGTGTAGAGGTAGAACGAGCCGCTGACCTTGTCGAACGTGTCTGTGCCGGCCACGCCGAACTTCAGGACGCCGTTGCCGTTCTCAGCTTCAGTCGCCGTGCCCTTGTACTTGCCCTTGTGCCACACCAAGCCGTTGGCGAGCTTGGCATCGGAGGTCCAGCCCTCCATGTCAGAGTCGAACTCATACACGATAGGCTCGACTGCGCAGCACCCAGGCGCCTTGCTGGGGCTGTGTAGACACTGACCCTTGTCGCACGCGTCGATGGTGCAGGGGTTAAAGTCGTCGCACTCGTTGTCCTTCGAACAGCAGATGTTGGTGAACGCGCAGTCGCCGCCGGCGCACTTGCCGGTGAGGCAGGTGTCCGCGCTGGTGCATTCGTTGTCGGTCTTGCAGCAGGTGTTGGTGTGCTGGCAGTTTGAGCCCGCCTTGGGGCAGTGGTCGATCGTGCAGGCGTCTTTGTCATCGCAGTCGCCCGTGGTCATGCAGCAGCCGGGCTTTGCGCTGTGCGAGCAGCTGCCGCCGGGGCCGCTGCAGAGGTCGAGGGTGCAAGGTTTGCCGTCGTCGCAGTCGGCGCTGCTGCTGCAGCACGCCTTCGTCACGACGTGGCCGCAGACCGGCAGCCCCTTGCTGGCCGTGGTCGGAGCGCAGGCGTCGGTGGAGCAGGCGTTGCCGTCGTCACAGTCGCCGCCGCCGCCGCAGCAGCCGGTGCGAATCGACAGCTCATCGATGTACGCGCCCTCGAATGCGTTGACGAAGCCGTCGAGCGTATCGAACGTGAAGACGAACTTGACCTTCTTGCCGCCCCACTTGCTCACGTCGATCTTCTGCATCTGCCAGACCTTGTGCGTCGTTCCACCGATGCTGTCGCTGTGCCACAGCGCCTCGGCCGTCGCGCCGGCCTTGTCTTCCAACACCTGCACGGTCAAGAAGTCGTAGCCCTTCGTCTCTTCGGTATCGAGGTAGAGCGAAAAGTGCAGCGATGCCTTCACGCCGTCGTTGGTCGGAATGGTCATCGCGGGTGTGGTGACGCTCGCTTTGACGTGTTTGTCGTTCGCGTAGACGGAGCTCTTCGGGTCGCCGAGGTACAGGCTCATCTTGCCGCCGGCCGTGCGCTTGTCGCTCAGGCCCCACTTGATGCCGCTGCCGCTCACGTCGACGACCGCCCAGCCTTCGTCGGTCTTCTCGAAGGGCACCAGCTCCGTCACCGAGGTGAGGCTGGTCTGGCTGACCTCGGGCTTGCACGTCAGGCACGGCGCGTCTTTTTTCGGCGCGCCGGCTGGGTAGCAGGCGACTTTGTCGGCGCCGACGGGCACAACGCAGCCGCCGCCTACGTCGTAGTCGCACTTGCCCTGATTGCAGGTGCCCGTGGCGCACGGGATCGTACAGTCACTGCCGGTCGAGCAGGCCTTGCTGTGCTCGCTGACCTTGTCGAGGGCGCCAGCGTCAACCGGCGGCTGCGCGGAGTCCGCCTGCGCGGTGTCTGGCGTGTCCGCCGAGAGCGTGTCGACTTGCGTGGCGTCCAGGTCGCCTGCGTCTACAGCGTCGGAGGCGGTGCTGTCGGAGGCGGTGCTGTCGGAGGCCGTGCTGTCGGAAGCAGTGCTGTCGGAAGCAGTGCTGTCGGTGGCATCGGCGACCGCGCTGTCGGTTTGGGCGACATCCGGCACGTCCGCTGTGGCGCTGGTGTCCGCGGACCCGCCAGAATCCACGGCCACGTCGCCAGTGCTCACGGTGTCTTGCGTCGCTGACGTGTCGGGGCCCGGCTCGGTTGTCCCGTCCGTGCCACAGGCCGAAGCCAGCAATACACAAGCACAACTGAGCGCAACGAGACGGATCTTCATGGAAACTCCGGAGCCGCCGGGAGGGGACCGGCGCTAGATAGCGATGAGGCTAGCACTTACGCTTGTTCTCAATCAACGTTTCAGGCCGCCAGCGCGCGCTGCGAGGCCGTCGGATCGGCCTAGAAGTCGACGACCCAAGCCGCGTTCAGGCGCCACGCCGACTCGGCCGGGCTGCCGCCGAGGCCCGTGTCAAAGGCCGGGCCTGGCAGGAAGTAGCTGGTCTGCAGCACGCCACGGCCGAAGCGACCCAAGCGGGCGTCGACTTGCAGCTCCGGTTCAACGCCGAGCAGCGTGCGTTTGCCAGGCGTGGCGCCCCACTGGGCCGCGCCCGCGACGAGGCAACCCAGCTCGACGGAGACGCCGCCTGTCGGCGTCGCGGGCGTCAGCGCGAGGCGCCACGATGGCCGCGCGTACCAAGCGTTTGCGACGGCCCCAATCACCTCGCGAAACAGGGTGCCGCCGACCAAGAAGCCGCGGTGCATCGCCATCCCGGTAACGAAATCGCGGTGCACCAGCTCCTTGGTGGCGGGATCGACGACCGCGAGGTTAGCGCGGTCGAGCACACCGAAGCCGCCGGTGGCGTCACCGCTGGCCCAGCCGGCGCGCAGACGCCATTCGTGCGAGCCGGTTCTCAGCGTCACCCGACCGGCGAGCGCGCCACCGATCAGCGTCGTGCCGGTGTCGGTGTTGGGCAGCGCGTCGGTGTTGTCAAAAGTAGCGAGGCGCATCACCGCCTCAGCCTCCGCGGCGAGCAGCCCGAGACGGGTGTTGCCACGCCAACCGACGGAGCCCTGCGGCACGATCATCAGCGCTTCGCGCGGCACGAGCTGGACGCACGTGCCAGCAGCGACGCAGCCCGGGTTGAGGGCGACGCCTGCGGCGTCTTCATGCTCGACCCGAAGACCGAGCGTCTGGCTGTGATAGCCGACCGCAAAGCCCCAGCGCAGGCCCTTGTCGGTCACCTTTTCGGCGCCGCCCTCGACCTGCGCGAGCCACCGCACGACGTCGGTGGCGTCCTGCAAGCCGTAGCGGATGTCGTCACCGTCGGCGCCGTTGAAGATCGCCGGCAACGTGGCCATCGTGTCACGCGCCAACATCAGCCGCAGACCCAAGATCTGGCCTCGCAGCGAGACGCGATCGACGTCGGACTGGAAATCCGAGAGCGGATCTCGGCCATCGTTGCGCCAGATACCCAGGCCGAAGTGGTCGCCTGTGCGACCGATGACCAGCTCGGCGAGACCGAACAACTCAAACGTGGCCCAAGCGCGCCGGACGGCCACGAGGTCATGCCAGGCGGTGTCCCCGAACATGCCGACTGCGTGACTGAGGACCGCGCTCGATGGCAGCTTCGCACCGTAGACGAGGCCCCCAGACACGTCGATCTGGGCATCGACGCGGGCGCGGCTGCCGAGGTTCAGCGTGGGATCGAGTCGCAGTCGCACATCGACCAAACTCAAATCGTCGCCGCCACCGCTCAGACCGAGGCGATTGACGGTCGCAGGTACGCCCGAGCCACCGTCCCCGAGCCCGCCGTTGTGGAGCCGCTGTCCTCGCAGTCGCAGGGTGCCATGGAGGTCCAACGAGATCAGGCGCGTCGTGGCGACGGGCGTCGCGGCGAGCACGCCGGGGCCATCGGTGCCGGCGACTGGACCCGGGCCTGCAGCGACGCCGCCGGACTTTGGTGGTGCCGATCTGGGCTTGACGGACGTGGAGGTGACGGCCGTGGGGGTGACGGCCGTGGGAGTGACCGACGCCGCCTGCGGCACCGCGGCGATCACGACTCGCGGCGGCCCCACGACACCCAGGACGCTCAGGACGCTCAGGACGCACAGAACCGACGAGCCGATGCGGCTGGCGCGGAGAGCGTTCTTGCGTCGGGCCAACATCGTAGGAGCTCCAAGGGCGGCCAAAAGGCAGGAATCCGGGTCACTAGCGGGGCCGCTGCCCGAGGATCGACGGCGTGGTCGATGAACCAACGCTGTGGGGAGCGACGCCGCGCCAGACCGACGGGGCGCGCAGTGTAGAGAAGCGACCGGTGAAGCGGAAGGGGCAATCGTCATAGAACTAGCGTCGTTTGTAGACGGACAAGATCGGGACCCCCTCGATGTGGACCTGCTGAATCGGCGTCGCCGTGTTGAAGGCGCTCATGCACTCCAGCTCATAGTCGTCGTGGGCCCGCTGATGGTGGAAAAAGCCGTAGCTGGCGTCCTTGGGGTCGCCGCTGTACGACAGGTCTCGCCGCAGCCAACCCTCGCGCTGATACATGCGATACGCGCCCCAGGCGCTGTTATGGAACCAGACCCGCGCGTGTTTCTTGGCGCGACGGTTGATCTGCTCGAGGCCATCCCGCGTCGCGCCGCCCCAAAACTGTCGCTGCATCCCGGCGCGAGCGGCGCCCGGCACGCCGCCGATCAGCTCGTTGTAGTAGGCCGTACCATGGGGGTGCACATCCCACGTCGCCTTCGCCGCGGGTGCGCCGACGAGCAGCACAAGGAGCCACGCCGCGACGACGGCCTGCCCGCGCGGCAACCGCTGCGCCAGGGTCGCCTGCCAGGCGGACTCCAACGTCCGCGCCGCGAGCAAGAGCAAGAACGGGTAGGCGAGAAACCAATGTTTGGTGCCACCAAAGACGGGCGTGCTCGGGATGGCGATCAGCAGCACGGGCCAGACCGCGCTCATGAGGCACAGCCGATTGAAGCTGCGGGCGGCGGCGCTATCAGCGCCAGTTTGCGGGCCGTGTGTGGGTCGCCTCACGAGCCAAGCTGCCTCGCGCCCGACACCCGCGGCGAACCCAGCGACCGCCGGTAGGAGCAGCGTCAGCGGCCAGGTGAGGGCGGTGAGCAGCCACGGCATGGCGAACGGGAACGGCGGGTAGGCCAGCACACGGCCGAAATAGACCTGCATGTAGTGCTCGTGATGCAGGTGGAACTCCATCCATTTGAGGAAATTGTCGAGCGTATCGACCCACAGCAGCGGCCAGCCCACGATCAACACCACAAAGCCGACGGGGAGCATGGCGAACCACGCCGTGGGCATCGGCGGCAGCTGCACCCGAGCGACCTTGGCGAGACCCGCGAGAAGGACGGCGAGGGCGAGCAGCTTGGAGAGCGTCGCCGCGGCGAGGGCCAGCACCAAGGCGCCACCGAGCCACATCAGCGCGTCGCGCGTGGGTCGCAGCGGGCCGCCGTTTGGGGCGCAGAGTTGCAGGCGGCCCTCGGCGGCGGCGTCCCAGAGCCAGTGCACCATTAGCGCGCCGGGCAACACCAAGGCGTTGTGTTTCGCTAGCAGAGACAGGCCCCAGAGCACGGCCACCGGCCCGATCCAGCGCCGACGACGCAGCGAGGCGTGATACCCGACCGTCGTCGCGAAGAGCAGCGTGACGATGGTCATGTCAAAACACGCCAAGTGCGCGTGGTAAAACGCGCGCGGCAGGAGCAGGAAACCGACGGCGGCGAGCGCTGCGAAGGGGCGGCCCATGAGAGGTTGCCGGCCACCCGCGCTCCAGAAGAAGCCGCGGGCGGTGAGCCACATCAGCCACACCAATAGCGCCGCGAACAAGGCGCCGGGCGCGCGCATGGCCTCAGACTCGCTCAGGACGTAGGCGGCACGCTCCTCCAGCGCTTCGCATCCGGTGCGGCGGATCACGGGACCGTCGCTAGCGCCGGCGTCGGGGCCGGCACCTTGGCAGATGGCCTGCAGCCGCTTGAGTTTGGCGGCCAACTGCATGCCCGGGGCCACGCCGGGGGCCAGGGTCGGCGCGCCGGCGGTGTTCAGCGTCACCGTCGCGCCCCACCGCGTGCGATCGGTGACCACGCCAGAGGCCAGGACACGCCGGTCAGGATCGGGATCTTGTCCCACCAGCTGCGGTCGCAACAGGCGCACCCGGGCGTCCTTCGCGAAGCCGTGCGACGCGCCCAGGCCGGAGATTCGGACCTGCAGCTGTGCCTTGTCGATGCTCAGGCCGCTGGCGGGCCGCAATTTGCGGCCGAAGAGCCGCCACGACCAGCCGAACAAGATCTTGTCGAGCGGCGGATGTTCCGCGTTGTTGCGCCACGTGGTGAGGAGCTGGTCTCGGCGCAGGGCGCTGGTCCTGGACTCACCGCCCGCTTCGACGTCGACAAACCAGTCCTGGTAGGTCTCGGCGTGGCGGAAATAGAAGGCCTCGTCGCGCACAAACCCCATGTCGTTGGTGGAAACCAGGGTCAGCAGACTGCCAACAAACAGCGCCAAACCCACGCCATGGTCGAGCCAGGTGCGGCGGCGGCTGGAGGGCTCGATTGGCGGGGTGGGTTGCTGGGTGGGCATGGTGCAGATCACGACACGTCTAACGCTTGGTTAACGAACAGCCGGTTGACGCTCAATCATCGGTTTCTGATTTTTCGGGGCCAGCGACGAGGTCGTACTTTCTGGCCAACCGGCGAAAGTGCTTGCGATCGACGTCAGCCTCCCGCGCCGCCTGGCTGAGGTTGCCCGAATGCTTGGTCAGCAGCGTGTCGAGGTACTCGCGCTCGAACGTGGCCAACCAGGACTCTTTCGCCAACTTGAACGTGCGATCGGCGTGGACCGGCGTCGCCGGCGCGCGCAGCGGCTCCGTGGCCTGCTTGGCGCCCTTGCGCTGGCTCACTCGAACACCGGCGATGCGATCCGGGAGATCTTCAAGCTGGACGAACTCACCGTCAGCAAAACTGCACGCGCGCTCGACGACGTTTGCGAGCTCCCGCACGTTGCCAGGCCACTCGTAGCGCATCAGCCCCTCGAGCGCGTCGGTGGCCACGCCCTTAACCCGCTGACCGTCTGCGAGCCGATTAAAGCTGCCTGTTTTGAGAATGTGTCGCACCAGCAACGGCACGTCTTCGCGGCGCTCGCGCAGCGGTGGCAGCGTCAAGCGCACCACGCTGAGGCGATAGAACAGGTCTTCGCGAAACCGCCCGGCCGCCACCTCATCTTCGAGCTTGCGGTTGGTCGCGGCGATGATCCGGACGTCGATCTTGATGGGGCGATTGCCGCCGACCCGCCGAATCTCACGCTGCTCCAACGCGCGGAGCAGCTTGGGCTGCAGATCGAGCGCCAGCTCCCCAATCTCGTCGAGAAAGATCGTGCCGCCGTGGGCCATCTCAAACAGCCCCTGGCGACCCGCCAGCGCGCCGGTGAACGAGCCCTTCTCGTGACCAAACAGCTCAGATTCGATGAGGTTCTGCTGAACCGCGCCGCAGTCGAAGACGATGAAGGTCTTGTTCGCCCGGCTCGAATACTGATGCACCGTGCGCGCCACGACCTCTTTGCCTGTGCCGGTCTCGCCCTCGAGCACGACGGTCACGGCGGTCGGGGCGATCTTCTCGATCACGCCGAAAAGTCGGCGCATTCGCTCTGACTTGCCGACGATCGGACCGAGTGATTGACGCTGACTCGGCATGATCTCAACGCGCTGACTCAGGATGGAGAAGCGCAGCTGCGTGCTGCCGAGCCGAATGGAGCAGCCGCTCTTGAGATACGCGACGCGGATGCGGACGTTGTTGACGTAGGTGCCGTTGGTGCTGCCCAAGTCTTCGACCAGGAAGTCGTCGCCATCCTGAAAGATGCGGGCGTGATCGGCGCTGACCTGATCGTCGTCAATGACGAGATCGTTGTCGTCGTTGGACCCAAGCGTGACGCGGTGTTGGTCGAAGATGTACTCGGCCACGGAGCCATCGACGGCGACGCGGAGCAGCTTGCACCGGCGGAGGGTCACTGCGGTGGAGAGTAGGTCTGTGCTCACGGGGCCTCCGGGGCAGTGAACGGTCGATGAGTGTCGCGGTGGGGCCTGTGGCCCTCAGAGAACAGCGTCGCAGCGTCATCCGGGCGACCGCTGGGGTCAAGCTACCCCAGATCTCCAGCGCTGGCGAGGCGGGAATGAGCCCGCGTCAGTTGAGTTGCTCGAGCACACCCTTCTGCGAAAGCGCCGCAAAATCCATCCCCCAGGCGACGGCGACGTGGATGGTCACGCCGCCCCAGATGCTGCGTGTGTCCATGGCCAAGACGCCCAACGTCAGCCCCGCGATGATGCTGCCGAGGCACTCGGGCAGCGGCTTGCCATAGTGAATCATGCAGTACGGGATCACCATGACGAGGACCGCCATCGATCCCATCTCGGCGGCGAGGCCACGCAGCAAAAATCCCCGGAAAAAGAACTCCAACGCGAAGAACTGCACGCCGTACGCCGCCTCCCAGATCAGCAGATCGGTCCAGCCCTGTTGGTTCTTGTAGAACGGATACTGCATGGCGAAGTCGGGCGAATGCGCGAACACGAGGATGAGCAAGCCAACCGGCAGAAAGAGCAGGCCGTAGATGGGCAGGTGGCGCACGTAGTCACGCGGCTTGAGATAGAACTCCGACAGCGTCATGCCGAACACTTGGCGGACCACTAGGCTCGGGATGACGAAGTAGCAGAAGAAGCAGCCCATGACCCAGGAGATGTTCACCATGAGGCGGTGGTAGCGATACATCAGCTGCTGCACGCCGTCGCCAAACAGGCCGCCGCCGAGCTCGCACAGCGTCGAGGCAAACGCGGCCTGAACGGTGCGATCCATGACGATGAAGCGCAGAAACACCAACATCAGACAGGTCGTGATCACGGTGATGAACGCCGCGGATCGCGCAGACACGTTACCGACCCGCTGGTCGCGATAGTGCGCGTCGATCCGGCCCCACGGGGCGACGATGACGTCCTGCACAAAGCGCTGCAGCTTGTCGTTGAGGCTGTCGTGGGCTGGCGCCGCGCTGGGGCCTGACTCTAGGGCGCTCATTGCGTGATCCTCCATCTGGGTTCGGCCGGCAGTGTGGCGACGAGCGCGCCAAAGGGGAAGCGGCCCATCGGCGACTGGGAGCGGACAGCGGCGCAGCGCGAACAGGACCGACGCGCGGGTCGTGAGTCAGTGCGTGTCCGATGAGCGCTTGTCGCACCTCAAGGATTGTGCTTGCCTGCGCGGCCATGAACTTCGACCTTTTCAACGCTGACCGCCCTGCCCTCGAAGAAGATCCGCTGGTGATGGGGCTGAACGCAGAGCAGGCCCGCGCGGTGGTGACGACCGAAGGACCGCTGCTGGTGCTAGCCGGGGCGGGCTCGGGCAAGACACGGGTGATCACGCATCGCATCGCCTATTTGGTGCAACGCTGCGGTGTGAAACCTTGGCAGATCCTCGCCGTGACGTTCTCGAACAAGGCCGCGGGCGAGATGCGCCACCGGATCGAGGCGCTGCTGGGCGCGGACGCCGCTGATCTTTGGCTCGGCACCTTTCACCGCATCGGGGTGCGCCTGCTGCGCAGCTTCGGCAAACACGCGGGGCTGGCGAGCAGCTTTGGCATCTACGATCGGGACGACTCCGAGCGCATGATCAAGCGATCGATGGCGGCGCTGGACATCGACCCAAAGCAGCTGCGACCGCGGACGGTGGCGAGCTACATGGACCGCGCCAAGAACAGCCTGCAGCTGCCGAGCGACGAGGCGCTGCCGAAGGGTGACGCGGTCGAGCGTCGCTGCGCAGACATCTACGCGCGCTACGAGGCGGAGATGCGGCGCGCAGACGCCGTCGACTTCGGTGATCTGCTCATGCGCCCGGTGCAGGTGCTGACCAACGAGCCGGCGCTGCGAGAGCACTGGGCCGGGCGTTTTCGCTACGTCTTGGTCGACGAATTTCAGGACACCAATCACGCCCAGTACGAGCTGCTGCGGCTGCTGACGAGCGCGCATGGCAACCTCTGCGTGGTCGGCGATGACGATCAGAGCATCTACTCGTGGCGCGGCGCTCAGGTGCGAAACATCCTCGATTTCCCGAAGGTGTTTCCGGCGGCGACGGTGGTGAAGCTGGAGCAGAACTACCGCTCGACCGAGGTGATCTTGGCGGCGAGCGCGGCGCTGGTGAGTCAGAACCGCACGCGCCACGACAAGACCTTGTGGACGGCGACGAGCGGGGGCGACAAAATCGCGTTGCACGAGGCCAACACCGACAACGACGAAGCGGATTGGATCGCGCGCCAGATCGAGGCGATGCGCGCTGATGTGTCGCTGAACGAAGTCGCGATCTTCTACCGGACCAACGCACAGTCCCGCGTGCTCGAAGAGGCGCTGAGCCGGTTTCGGTTGCCCTACGTCTTGATCGGCGGGCTGCGATTTTACGAGCGCGCAGAGGTCAAAGACCTGCTGGCCTACTGCCGCTTGGTGCTCAACCCCGACGACACAGCCTCGTGGCTGCGTGCGATCAACACACCGCGGCGCGGGGTGGGCAAGACGACGGTGGCCCGGGTCGAGGCGGTCGCTGCCGACCAGGGTGTGTCGGTCCCGGAGGCGGCGCGGCGCATGGTGACGAGCGCCGAGACGTTCCGCGGCAAGGACAAGCTCTCGGTGTTTGTGGAGGTGATCGCGCGGATGCGGCGGACGATCGACGGCATGAAGGCGGACAAGGCTGGCACGCTGATCCTCAACCTGAGTGGGCTGAAAGACGCCTTGGAGAAGGACGAGTCGCTCGAGAATCAGTCGCGTTTGGAGAACCTGGTGCAGCTGCTCTCGGCGATGAGCGATCACGCCCAGAGCGCGCCCGAGCCGACGCTGGCGGGCTACCTGGAGCAGGTCGCGCTGGTCACCGACGTAGATCGACTGAACAGCGATCGCGACGTGGTCTCGATGATGACCATGCACGCGGCGAAGGGGCTGGAGTACGACGTCACGTTTGTGTGTGGTCTGGAGGACGGCATCGTGCCGCACGGCCGACCCAACTCTGAGCAGCCCAACACAGAAGAAGAGCGGCGCCTGCTGTATGTGGCGATGACCCGCGCGCGAAAACGCATGCATCTGAGCTTCGCGCGAATGCGCTGGCGGTTTGGCGAGCAGGAGTTTCAGACGCCGTCGCCCTTCTTGAGCGCGCTGCCACCGGACCTGCTTGAGCGGAAAGGCGGTGGTCGTGGACGCGCTGGCTACGGCGGTGGTGGCTATGGCGGCGGCGGTGGCTACGGCAGCGTGGCGCGAGTCGGCGGCCAATGGGGCGCCCCCAAGCGGCAGACCGCGAACCCGTGGTCGAAAGGACCGGCGCGCCTGATCCAACGCGACGACGGCACGGTGATCGAGCCGACGGAGACGGCGCCGGAGCGAGACGACGAGGCCGTGCAGCGCGATGGCCCGATGCAGAAAGGCGCCACGGTGAGCCACAAGACGTTTGGGCGCGGCAAGGTGCTCGACGTGGCAGGCTACGGCAAACTGGCGCGGGTGACGGTGCAGTTTCCAAACGTGGGCGTGAAGAAGGTGCTGGCCCGTTTTCTGCAGACGACGTAGGGGGCTGACCGTCTGGCCTCGTGCCTGAACAGCCAGCGTGAACATGCGCCGCCACTGCGTGAAGGATGCGCCACCGAGCGCGCCAACAACCGACAGGAGGTCGACATGGCCGATGCACCACTTCAAATCCGCTATTTCGCCTCTGCGCGCGACGCCGCTGGCGTGAGCGACGAGCTGTTGAACTTCGTGCCAAATGAGGCGATCAGCGCGTTGCGGCTGCGCCTGATCGCCCGACACGCCGGGCTGGCCAAGCTGCTGAAGTCCTGCCGCTTGGCGCAGGGCGACACCTTCGCCCGCGAGTCCGATGTGGTGCGTCCGGGCGTCGAGATCGCCGTGCTGCCGCCGGTGTCCGGCGGGGCGGGCGCGACGATCGCCCCGCAGCGCGCGGCCGTCGTGGCGCGTGCCGTGCGCGTCGGCGAGGCTACCGGTTTGCTGACAACCGCTGGCGCTGGCGGGATCGCGACGTTTACGGGGATCGTACGCGATCACAGCCAGGGCAAGCAGGTCGCCTATCTGGACTATGAGGCCCACGTGCCGCTGGCGGAGAAGGAGCTTGAGCGCATCATCGCCGAGGCGATCGCGCTGCACGGCCTAGTCGACGCGCGTGTGCTGCACCGCATTGGGCATCTCGGCATTGGCGAGGTCGCTGTCGACATCGCCGTGTGCGCTGCGCATCGCGTCGAGGCTTTTGCGGGCTGTCGCCACATCATCGAAGAGCTGAAGAAGTCCGTCCCGATCTGGAAGAAAGAGACCGACACGGCGGGCAGCACGTGGGTGACGCCGACACCGTGAGCGTCGCGCCGGGCACATCCTGCACCCACCGCGAGCGGCGCGTGTGCTTGCTGTGGGGTTGGCGGCACGCCTATGCTGCTCGGCCCGTGTGCCCCTGAGTCCCAGTTCGTCGTTCCCCTGCGGCCCGTCTCGCCCCCGCTCCCGGCGGGCCCGGATGCAGCCCCCCCTGCCGTGAGTACGCCATGCACCTGCTTGTTACTGGAGGGGCTGGTTACATCGGCTCGCATGCCGTTCAGCAGCTCATCGAGGCCGGCCACACCGTCGTCGCGCTCGACAATCTGTGCACGGGTCACCGGGCGGCGGTGCACCCCGCGGCGTCGTTCGTGGCCCTCGACTTGCGGCAGACCGACGCGGTGACGCAGGTGCTGCGCGACCATCACGTCGAGGCGGTCCTGCATTTCGCGGCGATCAGCGTCGTCGGCGACTCGGTGCAACAGCCGCTGCGATACTGGGACAACAACATCGGCGGGGCGATCTCCCTGCTGCAGGCCATGGCCACAGCCGACGTGACACGCCTGGTGTTTTCGTCGACGTGCTCAACCTACGGCGAACCGACCGTGATGCCGATTCGTGAGGACACGCCACAGCGGCCGATGAACCCATACGGGCAGACGAAGCTAGCGATCGAGCGGCTCATCGCGGACCACGCCGCCGCAACGCCGGCGTTTGGCTACTTGTCGCTGCGCTATTTCAACGTCGCCGGATGTGACGAGAGCGGTCGGTTGGGCGAAGATCATCGCCCGGAGACGCACTTGGTGCCAATCCTGATGCAAGCGGCGCTGGGTCAACGCGATCATGTCGCGGTGTATGGCACGGACTACGCGACGGCCGACGGCACGTGTGTGCGGGACTACCTGCACGTGGACGATCTCGTCCGAGCGCACACGCTGGCGTTGCGTCACCTCGCGCCAGGTGTGGGCGAGGCCTTGAACCTCGGGCTGGGCAGAGGGTTCTCCGTGCGCGCGCTGATCGAGGCCACGCAGGCGGTGACGGGGGTGCGATTCGAGGTGCGGGACGCACCGCGCCGAGCGGGTGACGTGCCTGTGCTCTACGCCGACGCGTCGCGTGCGCGCGAGGTGCTTGGCTGGGAGCCGAAGCTCACGGCGGTGCCGGAGATTCTCGCCACGGCGTGGCGCTGGTTTCGCGCCAATCCCGCAGGATACCGGGGGCGCGGCTAGCGTCGCTCTTCGGCGAGATCGAGCCAGCGACGATAGAGATCACGGCGGGAGATTCCAGTGCGCCGCGCCAGTTCGCGGAGGAACGGTTTGCGCTCTGAGCCTTCCTGCTGGGCCTCGAGAATCTGCGCGTCGATGTCGACTTCGGTGTCGGCGGCGCCCGGGATAGGCTCGGCGACTTCGACCAACAAGACCGCCTCGCCTTTGACCTGCTCGGGCCGCATGGCTGCGGCCACCGCGGCCGGCTGACCGCGGAGGTAGCCCTCGTGCAGCTTGGTCAGCTCGCGCGCCACCACGACCCGCACGTCGGGGGCGATCTCGTGCAAATCCTCGAGGATCGCGGGCACATCACGGCCTGGAATGTAGATGGCGTGGGTCATGATGCCGCCGTCCGGCGCCGTGGTGAGGCGCGCCTCCAGCCATCGTCTGCGCGCGCTGCGCGCCTTGGGCGGGAAGCCCCAGAACGAGAAAGGCATGGGGCACAAACCGCTGGCGGCCAGACCGGCGGCGGCGGCAAACGGACCAGGGATGGTGTGGACCGTGTGACCGGCGGCGTGGACCGCGTCGACGAGCCGCGCCCCAGGATCGCTCAGGCACGGCGTGCCGGCGTCGCTCACGAGCCCGATGTGCGCGCCTTCGCTTAGGCGCTCGAGCACCTCCACCAAGCGTTCGTTCTCGTTGTGCGCGTGCAGCGCGCGACACGGCGGGCGTACGCCGATGTGGTTGAGCAGGCGCGCGGTGTGCCGCGTATCCTCGCAAAACAGCAGCGCGACCTCACCCAGCGCCGCCGCAGCGCGGGGGCTGAGGTCGTCGAGGTTGCCGATTGGCGTGGCGATGACGCTGAGCGTACCTACCGCCATCAGGCCGCTGCGATGTCGGTGTGCACAGCGAGGCACGCCGCCACAAAGCGCGTAAACAGGGGATGCGGGCGCGTCGGGCGGCTCTTGAACTCTGGGTGAAACTGGCACGCGACAAAGTACGGATGCGCCGGGATCTCGCACATCTCGGGCAGGGCGCCGTCAGGGCTCATGCCCGAGAGCTGCATACCCAGCAGCTGCAGCTTCTCGACGTAGGCCGTGTTCACTTCGTAGCGATGGCGATGGCGCTCACTGATCCGCGTCGTGCCGTAGATGCGATGGGCGAGCGAGCCTTCGGTCAGCAGACACGGGTACGCACCGAGCCGCATCGAGCCGCCCTTGTGCTCAATGTCGCGCTGGTCTTCCATGAGATGCACCACCGGATCCTCGGCCTCCGGCACAAACTCCGTGGAGTGAGCGCCTTGCAGTCCAAGCACGTTGCGCGCGAACTCGATGACGGCGATCTGCATGCCGAGGCAGATCCCGAAGAAGGGCAACCCGCGCTCGCGGGCGTGCTGCACCGCTGCGATCTTGCCTTCAACACCGCGCTGGCCAAACCCACCGGGCACCAGCACGCCTTGCAGGCCGGTCAAGTGCGCTTCTGCGCCGTCAGCCTCGATAGACTCCGCGTCGATGTAGCGCAGCTCGACCTTGGAGCCGTTCGCCACGCCGCCGTGCACCAGCGCTTCGTGCAGCGACTTGTAGCTCTCCTTCAACTCAACGTACTTGCCGACGATGCCGATGACCGTGCGGACCTCCGTCGTCTTGAAGGTGTGGGAGAACCGCGCCCAGGCCGAGAGATCTGGCTCACGCGACCAGATATCCAGCAGATCGGCGACGGCGTCATCGAGCCCGTTTTTATGCAGCACGACGGGCAGGTCGTAGATGCACTCGACGTCCGGCGCGAGGATGACGTGGCGCTTCTCGACGTTGCAAAACAGGCTGATCTTGTCGCGCGTGTTGCTCTCAAGCTCGTGATCGTGGCGGCACAGGATGATGTCCGGCTGAATCCCGATCTGGCGCAGCTCCTTGACCGAATGCTGCGTTGGTTTCGTCTTCACCTCGCCGGCGGTCTTGATGTAGGGCAGCAGCGTGACGTGAATGTTCACGGCGTTGCGCGAGCCAGCGTGCAGCCGCATCTGCCGGATCGCCTCCATGAACGGCAGCGACTCGATGTCGCCAACCGTGCCGCCGATCTCGATGATCGCGATGTCGACGCCTTCCGCACCGGCCCTGATCTTGTCCTTTATCTCGTCGGTGATGTGCGGGATGACCTGCACCGTCCGCCCCAGATAGCCGCCTTGACGCTCGCGCGAGATCACCGCGTCGTAGACCTGGCCAGTCGTGAAGTTGTTGGCCTTTCGCATCGTCGCGGTCGTGAAGCGCTCGTAGTGGCCAAGGTCGAGGTCCGTCTCCGCGCCGTCGTCGGTCACAAAGACCTCGCCGTGCTGCATCGGGCTCATGGTTCCGGGGTCTACGTTGATGTACGGGTCGAGTTTGACGTTGGTGACCGTCAACCCGCGGGCCTCGAGCAACGCGCCGAGAACGGCGGCGCTGAGGCCTTTTCCGATAGAGGAGACGACGCCTCCGGTGACAAAGATGTACTTGGTGGGCTTGTTGCGCGCCATGGGGTCCTCACGTACCTGGCCGTGGCCGGTGGTGTTGGGATGGGACCCGCGTCGAAGCAACCGCCGAGCTCACCCGGGCCGCCACCCTAGGGGCGAGGGCGGTGAACTGTCAACGACTGAGACGACGCCGGGGTCGATGTAAGGCTATCGCGCGGGCGTGGCTGGCGTGGCGAGCGGGAGGCCGCCGAAGGCCGGTTTATCAACCTCGCAGGGCATCGGCTTGAACTTGCCGTCGACCTTCTTACCGTCCAAGGTCACCGAGAATACACCGAACGCACCCTTCTCGTGCGCTGGTCCAGCGATGAGGATCACCTGACCAGCGCTGGCCTTGCCACGCACGGTGAGCGCGCCGTCGGCCATCGCGCCAAAATCCACCTGCGCCTGGCCAGGTACCGCGTAGGTCCCCGGCTTCATGCCGTTCGGCAGCCAGAGGCGCAGCAGCAGCGTGCCGTCGTCCGGAAGATACGTGTCGCCTTCCTCCGGCTCCCCGCAGAGGCCCAGGTCTGCGATCAAGACGGCGGTGCGGAGGGTGCCATCCGGCGCTTTCATCCGCTGCATCAACGTCCCGACCGGCTCGAAGTCCTCGCCCATGACGACGCCGCCCACGATCCCAGACTCGCGCGACTCGGCCATCACCTGTGTGACGGACTTCATCGTGCCTTCGCCAGGCTTCTCTTCGACTTTGGGACTGGCGAGCTTCATCACGTCAGTCGCCGCCGGGGCGCCCAGGAGCGCTCCCGTGGGCTGAGAACCCGTGGGTAGCGCAGACGGAAACGCCATGCTCACGCGCTTGGACTCCGGGCGCGTCAGATTCACGAGCGAGAGCGGGATCGCCGGGACCATCGTCACGATGGCCAGACACACGAAGATCACCAGCACAAAGGGCGCGGCGGCGCGCAAGGTGTAGCCGAACGTCTTGTTGAAGAGCCCCGCGGAGACGAAGAGGTTGAGGCCGATGGGCGGCGTCAGGTAGCCGATCTCAAGGTTGACGATGAAGATCAGGCCGATGTGGATCGGGTCAAAACCGAGCGCCAGCGCGATGGGCACAAAGAGCGGCACAAACAAGATGATCGCGCTGATGATGTCCATCAGGCAGCCGATAACCAGCAAGATCACGTCGAGCAGGATGATGAACGTGACCGGGCTCAGGTCGTTGCTGCGCAGCCACGCGACGATCTGGTCGGGGATTTGGTGGATGGTCAGGTACTCGCTCATGCCGAGCGCCACGCCGATGATCACGAGCACTGCGCCCATGAGCACGCCACACTCGACCATCACCGACGGCAGGTCATCGAACTTGAGGGAGCGGTGGATGAACAGCTCGATGAGCAGCGCCAAGATGACGGCGATGGCGGCCGCGGCTGTCGTGTCGAACACGCCGAGGTAGATGCCGCCGAGGATGACGACCGGCACCACGAGCGACCACGACGCCTCACGCAGGGCGACGAAGATGGCCGGAAAGTCGAACTTCTCGCGCTCAAAGCGCCAACCGATGGCGAGGCAATAGAGGGTCAAGGCGACCGCGATGAGCAAGCCCGGCAAGAACCCAGCGATGAAGAGCTCCTCGACTTTGACGGGGGCGCCCGCCTGCGTGGCGAAGATCGCGTAGACAATCATCGGGATCGACGGCGGGATGATGATGCCGAGGGAGCCGGCGGAGGTGACCAACCCCAGGCTGAAGCGCTCGGGGTACTTGCGGGCGAGCAGCGCTGGATACATCACGGTGCCAATCGTGATCACTGTGACGGGCGATGACCCCGAGATCGCGGCGAATAAGGCGCATGCGGCGACGGTCGAGATGGCGAGGCCGCCGGGCAACCAGCCGAACATGGCGTCGGCGAGTTTGATGAGGCGCTCGGCGATGGAGCCGCGGCTCATCAACGTGCCGGCGAGGGTGAAAAAAGGGATGGCGATGAGGGTCGGCTGCTGCGCGAGGCCTACCGCTCGTTCGAGCATGTTGAAGTTGTTGGAAAAGTCGATCCAGCTGGTGAGAAACTGCTCGCTACCTGGGTGTGGGTTGACCCAGAACAGCGCCATCGTGAGCCCGGCGAGGATCACGAACAGAGGCAGATCGAGCAGGATGAGGAAGAGGGTGGTGAGCAGACCGATCATGCCGCCACCTCGCCCGTGTCGGCGCCAGCGTCAGACGCGACCGCGTCGGGATCTGGGGCTGGTGGCGCTGTCTCCGCGCCGGAGAGCACGCGCACGAGATCGGCGCCGACACGAACCGACATGATCGCGAAGCTGATCACCACCGGCAGCACGATGTTGTACTCGGCCACCGGCAAGATGGAGAGCGTTGAGCCCGCCTCGATTTGCAGCTGCATCAGGTGCGCCGCGAGCACGAGCAGCAGGACGTCGAACAGCAGCCACACAAAAAGACTGAACGCCTCGACGTAGCGCTTCGCCGCGCTCGGCCAGAGCCGACGACCGAAGTTGAGCACGATGTGTTTCCGTTCACGGCTCGCCATCGAGGCGCCGAGAAAACCGACGTACATGATCAGCATCTTGGACAGATCGTTGACCCAAGCGTACTGCGTGGGAATCCGGCTGATCAGCACGCCGACCGGCACCGACAAGACGAGCCAAGTCGCCAGGAAGGGCGTCAGGTCACCGTGACGGTGGGCGCGGTGGGCAAAGAGCGCAAGCGCGATGACGTACATGGCCGCGCACATCATCGCGCTCGGCACGGTGACGACCATTCTGCCGAGCAAGACAAATCCGGCCGCGATGGCGAGGCCGAGGCCGAGGTCCGCGAGACGCCACGGTGGGGGGGGGGCTGACGGGTCCTCGCTGCGTTTGGAGGCGAGCTGACGGGCGATGGTGCGCGCCGCGGCGATCCCGACAAAAACGATGACGAAGCCGACAATCGCGGGCGAATAGACGCCTTTGACCTGGGCCAGCAGCGCATCGGAAGGCGGGGTGGCGGTCCCGTGCAGCCACCGCAGCAGGAAGAGGTCGACGAAGTTGCGATCGGCCACGACCGCTTCGTAGATGATCTTCAGGAACGTCGTCAGCGACATGGCGAGCAACGCGAACGTCATGACGCCGGCTTCGACGCGGAAGACGCGCCGATCCAGACGTTCAAAACCGTCGTCGAACCGCAGCACGGTGTTGTCGAAAGGATTGCTGGCCATGCGGCTCCCCTGCCGCGGCGCGCACCGCTTGCGCAGCGCGACCGAGGCCCAGTGGTCTTCCTCACCCTGCGCGAGTGGACCCTACTTTGCGGCTGCTTTTGCGAGCTTCAAGAGGTTGGCGCCGTCGGGCGTCTTGCGGACGAACTCAGCCCACACGACCTGCGCGCTCGCCTTGAACGCGGCGCGATTCTTCTGCGCCTCCACTTTGACGCCGGACGCGACATGGTTCACCTGCGCGGCGCGGTTGCCCTTGCGCACCATCGAGCGCCCGGCCTGCTCGATCTTGTTGGCTTTCCCCATCATCTTGACGCGCATCTCGGCGGGCAGCTTGTCGTGGACCTTCTTGCAGAAGACGATCACGGCGGGCTGATAGATGTGTTTGCTCAGCGTCAGGTACTTGATCGAGTTGTACCACTGGGTCGCGTAGGCATAGAGCAGAGAGTTGTCGTAGCCATCGACGACACCTGAGCTCAGGGCGCCTGGGACCTCGGGCGCTGGCATTGGGTTGGCCGCGGCGCCGAACGCCTTGTACATGGACGTGTGCACATAGCTCGGTTGGGCGCGCATCCGGAGGCCCTTCAAGTCCTTGGGCTTGTGAATGAAGCGATCGCGCGTGGCGAAGTGACGAAAACCGTTCTCGGACCAGACGTAGAGCACAAATCCCTTCTTCTCAAGCGCGACCTTGAGCGCAGCGCCGAGCGGGCCGGCCAGCGCACGATCGACCTGCTTGGCGTTGTCCCAGAGGTAGGGCAGCTCGAGCACGTTGAGCTCCGGCACGACCGTCGCGATCGCGCCCGACGTCACGCCGATCATGCCGAGACCGCCGGCGAGGCAACGTTGCACAAGATCCTTCTCGCCACCGAGGGCGCCGCCGAGATACGACTTCACCTTGAGTTGGTCAGCCGGCACCGCCTTTCGAAACTCGCGCTCGATGCGTTGGACCAACTTGGCCCACGGCGTGCTGGGTGGGGCGATAGAGGCGATCTTGAACTTCATCGGCGAGGCGATGGCAGGGGACGCTGAGAGGACGGCGGCGCACAGCGTGGCGACTGCGAGCAGGCGCCGGGTTGGGGTGGTCTTCATGGCGGATCCTCCGGATTGGGGCTCGTGGCGAGTGAGTGGCGAGTGCGACCGTAGCTGGCGCCCAAACGGCTTGAGCCGTCCGCGGATTCACTCTGGTGGAGCGCGAGCCATCAAGTTGGGCGCCCAGTGTAGAGGTGGACTGCCTGCGCGACAAGCCGAGCGGGACGTTATTGGCAGGCGGCGACGACGGCGCGGAGCGCGCGCGCGAGGGCTGGCAAGTCGACCAGATGTGGTGGGGCCAGCGTGACGCCCTCCGCGCACAAGGCGCCGAGATCGAGACGATCCGGCCATCGCCGGGCTGTCTCCATGCGCGCGAGCAACGTGCAGGCCGCGGCGGCGCGCACCGAGACCGGGCCGCGGCCCACGACGCGCCAATACACCTCGGCAGACTTGCGGGTCTTCTCGACGCCTCGCACCTCGCGCGACGCCATGCGCGTGAGCGCGCCCAAGTTGCGACCGAGCGCAGCGTTCGTCGCGGCCACGCCGATCTCGGTGTCGGCGAGCAGATCACAAACCCACGCGAGCGCGAGCGCCTCGTCTTGCTGCGCTGCACCGGCCAGCGGTCGCCCAGCGCAGGCTACGACGAGCTCGGACATCAGCGCCGCCACCCGAGCAGGGTGCGTCAACCACGGGCCGCTCTCGGGTTGATGCGGGACCAGCCAGAGCCCCGCGCCGTGGCGCGTCGCGAGGGCCTCGGCAGCCGCGGCGTTCATGGCGTCTTGGCGTCGACGACCGGCGTGACCGGGCTCGGGCCTGGGGTCAGGGTTACCGGGACGCCGACGACCTTGGCCGACTCGGGCGCGCCGCGGTAGGGCATCACTTCGACCGCGAATCCGGCTTGGGCGGCCATCAACGCGGGCAAGAGCGTGCGAGCGTCGCCGACGACAACGGCCACGGCACGCGACGGGTCGATGTGGGCGCGCAGGGCGGCGCTCACGGCCTTTCGCGTCAACCTCCCGACACGAGCGCCGTAGGTGTCGAGCCAGTCGGCGCCCAGCCCCAGCGCGATCGCGTGCATGCGCAGCTCCAGCTCGGCCTCGGCGGTGTCAGCATCGTAGCGCAGCGCGCCCGTCAGGAACCCCTTGCCAAAATCGGTCTCCGCGGCGGAGATCCCGTCTTTGCGGGCTAATTCGACGATCCGCATGACAAGATCGAGGCTCTGTGGCGCGACGTCGCGCGGCGGCGTCCAGTTGACGGTCCACATCCCAGTCTCAGGGCTGGCGCGCACGAAGGAGTGCAGGCTGTACGTCCACCCCCGCTGCTCTCGGATTCGGAGGTTCAGCCGCGAGCTGAACGATCCGCCGATCACAGCGTCGGCCAGCCGCAGGGCCAGCTGGTCGACATGTTTGGAGCCGACGGTCGGAAAACCCAGCATCACCGTAGCCTGCTTTCGTCCCGGGTGATCGAGCAGCAACAGCCGGCGACCCACCACTTTCGGCGGCGTCAGTGGACGATTGCGCGCCAACGCCACCTTGGTGCGCGCGGTGAGCAGGGCGCCAAAATGGGCGCGCACGGCGATGGCGGCGCGGTCGGCCGTGATGGCGCCGGCGAAGCCAAAATGCGGCACGGCAGCGCGGAGCACTGCGCGGTGATGGGCGACGCAGTGGGCCGCCGTGATCCCTGCGAGCGACTTGGGGTCGCCGTCCGCGGCACGCCCTGCGGCGCCGTCACGATGGGCGAATCGCACCAAGGCCTCATGGGCGAGCGCATCATCGTCGTCGTAGCGCGCCGCCACATCGGCGAGCTGCTGGGCCCGAGCGTGAGCGACGTCCTCCTCTGCGAGGCGCGGTCGAAACACGGTGTCCGCCAACAGCGCTAGGAAGGGCTCGAGCTCGGTCGCGAGGGTCATCCCTTCAAATAACGTGTCGTGTCGGCCGACCCGCACTTCCAGACTGCCGCCCAAGGCGTCCATGGCTTGCGCGAACTGCGTCTGTGAGCGACCACCGCCAGCGCGGATCGCTGCACGCCAACATAGCGCGGCCTGTCCCTCGCGCCCACTTGGGTCGGCGAACGTGCCGGACTTCAGGCGTAGGCGGACATGCACAAGCGGCGGCCACTGCCGCGTCACGACCGTGAGCGCCAACTCAGGCTTCTTGGCGGGGCGGGCAGATTTGCGAACGCCGGGCGGATGGGCAACGCGCGCGGCTTTCGGGGTGGGCGTCTGAGCTTCGGTCATCGAAACGACTCCGTGCGGGGAACTGAAGGTCGAGCCGATGCACACAAGGGCCCACGCTGCGGTCCGCGTGGCCGTCTGGCGTCGACGCCGACCGCGCTTCATTGGCGGAGCTCCACGCCGTGACCCACCTCGGCCTGGCCATACACTACGACCCGATTGGCCGCTACTAGCCACGTCTTGGCGACGCGCTGCAGGTCGGCGACGGTGACGGTTCGCACCGCCTGCCACCATCGGACGTACGCCGTCGGGTCGTCGAGGACGGCAGCGAACATGCCGAGGGCGTCCGCGCGACCTTCCGCGCTCGCCAAAACCGCGTAGCGCTCGGCCAGCAGCCGGTTGCGCGCGCCGCTGAGCTCTGCCGCCGTCACCGGCTTGCCGGTCAACAACGCGCTGACGACCTTATCCAAGGCGCGCTCAGCGTCCGCCGCATGTTTGCTGGGCAGCAGCTCAACGTGGACCTCGAGCAGCGCCGCGTCACGTGTCGCCGGGATCTCTGCTGCGACGTGGGAGGCGAGCCGATGTTGGTGGATCAGCGCGTCCGACAGCCGCGCCGACGCCGAGTTCGCGAGCACCTCCGCGAGCACCGTCAAGGCCGGGTGGTCGGGGTGGCTGGCAGGAACCGTGCGCCAGCCGACCAGGAGTCGATCGGCCTCGGCGTCGATGCGCACGACCTTCGCCGCCATGCCGAGCTTCGGCAGCGTCGCCGTGCGGCGCTTGGGCGCTGGCGTCTTCGGTTTGGGGATGGCGCCGTAGCTCCCGACAATCGCGGTCAATACTGCGGCCGTGTCGACGGCTCCGGCCAGCACCAACCACGCCGTGTCCGGCCCGTAGTGGCTGGTGTAGAAGGCCTTGGCCTGCTTGGCCCGCAGGCGGGCGAGGTCGCGATCCCAACCGATGGTCGGGTGTCCGTACGGCGCGCTGCCGTAAGCGGCGGCATACAGCACTTCGGCGAGGGCCGCGTCAGGGTCGTCGTCAACCGTCTCGCTGCGCTCGTTGCGGACCACGCCAAGCTCAGCGCGGACGCCGGCTGGCTCAAAACGAATCCTGTGGAGCCGGTCGGCCTCCAACGCGGCCACCTCCGCCACGCGACTGGGCAAGATCACCTCGTGGAAGGCGGTCCAGTCGAGCCAGGTTGTGGCGTTCGCGCTCGCTCCGAACGCCTCCAACATGCGATCGAAGGCCCCCGCGGGTTGTGTCTCGGCGGACTTGAACATGAGGTGTTCGAGCAGGTGCGCGGCCCCCGTCGCGCCCGCCAACTCATCGGCAGATCCGGCTGCGATCCAGGTCTGATAGGCCACAACAAGGGCCTTGGCGTCTGGCACCAGCACCACGCGCAACCCGTTGGCGAGCTGCCATTGCTGTGCGAATCCGCCAGCGAAGGCAAAAACCCGCACCAGGCGAATTCCGGCCGGCACCTTCAGCAGGCGCGCGGCGTCCGTAGCTAGGCGAAGCGCCCCGGCGGGCGTCGTCGGAGACGCGGGTCCGCCGGCGAACACCGCGCCCAGCGCCACGCCGTGGCCAGCTCCCAGCTCCTCGCTCGGCGGGGCGAGCGGCCCCTTGGCCTGTGTAGTCATAGGCGGACTCCCTTGTGATGCGCGATGCGCGGAACCGCAGCCGCCAAGCGCGAGCGCGCCCAGACCACAGACAACGACAGCGACAGCGATGGCGACCATGGCCCGTCCACGCTTGCCGAAGACCACGTTCATACGCCACCCGGCGCGTCGACGCGCGCCAACGGACGAGCGCTCATGCCCTGCAACAGCAACGCAGAGAGGTCAGAGATCGCCGCGCCATCGATCTCGCTCAGCAAATGCGGCAGCTCCACGACGGGCAGCTGCGACGCGGCTCTCAGGCGCGCCAGCTGCTCTTGTTGCTGCTGACGCCAAAATACGAAGTGATCCGCGCTCACCAGCGCGCCACGGGCCAAGTTCGACGTCGCGCTCCGAGCCAACTTGCCGAGGGCCGCGGTGCCAATACCCGACATGAGGTCGGGGAGGACCTGATTCACGATGAGGTAGCCGGTTGGCACCCCGATCACCTCGCGCGCCTGGCGACTCAGCTCCACCGCCTCATTGACGGGAAGCTCCTGCGGCAACGTCACGATATTGAATGAGGTTCGCTCGGGATCGGCGAGCATCGCGCGCATGCGGAGGGCGTCGTCGGCCATGGGTCCGACAGGGATCGTCTGCAGCAGCACCTCCGGCAACCGAAACAGCGAGATCCCGTGGCCGGTCGACGGCGCGTCCACGACCAACAGGTCCCACAACGGCTGCCCCTGCGCGTCGACCTCCTTCTCCTCCATGAACCAAGCCTTTCCGAGCAAAAAGGTCTCGTTCATGCCCGGAATCATGCGTAGCAGCCGTCGCATCACGTCGTTTTCGAAGACAATGCGTTGCAAGGCGCGGAATCGCAGCTTCATCAGGCCATATTCGCGGGACGCCTGCTGCGGTTCTAGGTTGCAGCCGAACAGCGGCGCGTCATCGAGCAGCTGCACGGGCTCGTAGCCGATGGCGCCACGCCCAAAGAGGCGACCCAGTGCGTCACGGGTGTTGAGTTGCAGGACGCACGTGCGCAGCCCAGCGCGGGAGGCTGCCACGCCCAGCGCCGCGCTCACGGTCGACTTACCGACGCCGCCCTTACCGGAGACGATGACGAAGCGACGTGCGAAGAGCGACGGCAGGGTTTGGGTCGTGGGTCTGCGGGACACTGCGATGGACCTCGGATAGACCGCTGGGGCCGGGAGCGCTCAAGCGACGGGAGTGTGGTTCAGCCCGGACGTCGGTGTCCAGCGAAGTCGCGGCCGACCGGCGGCGGTACCGTGTCCTGGCCGGGCGATCCGAATGCCGCGGCGCACAGGTGCGTTGCCTCCGCCACCGGGACCGGGATACCCTGTCCGTTGGAGGGCATCATGCAGATCATCATTCCTGGATTTCAAGCGACCCGTGCAAACGCGACACGGTTGAGTTGGCTCGTGGCTGGCTTGTGTCTAGTGGCTGGAATCACGCTCGGCTTGACGGCGACGGCCCGCGCAGCGACGGCGCCGCTCGTTGGCGGTGACATCTGGGCTCAGGGCTACAGCTCGCATCCCGCCGTCACGGAGGCTCGGCGCACGGGCTACCTGACGCTGGCGACGCAAGCGCGAACACTATCGCCAGGGCTGCCGCTGGATCGGGCGCTGGGGGTCGTGAGCGCCATGACCGTCGCCAAGGCGCGGAAGTTCAAGGTCGCCAAGGGTCTGGTCCGGGCGCTCCGTACGCGACACAGCATTGGGCCCAGTGGCGCGATGTTGAACAAGACCATCCCAGCGACGACGCTGCACCCGCGCGAAGCGTTGCTGCTCGGGTGGGCGTTGGCCCGAGAGGCAGGTGGCGACCGCACCGCCTTGGCCCGGCGTGGCGCCACGATCCGAGAGGCTGGCGCCTTGCAGCTCTTAGAGCAGGCCGCAGCCGCGCTGCCCCATCACCAAGCTGCCCAGCTCGCCCTCGCCCTGGCGCGAGTCACGGTCGCGCCACGCAGCGGAAAACGGGCCTGTGAAGCGTATCAAGGCGTGCAGAAGGCCGCGCGTGACGGCGGCACGGCCAGCGTGCGGTTGAGCATCGCAGAGGCCGCCGTCGCGTCGACCGCGAAGCTGGGGCGCACGTGCGCCAAGGCCGTGCGCCGCGGTTTTCAGACCGCCATTCAGCTGCCACCCCCGCCCGCTGAGCCGCGCCACGTAGTCGACAACGTTGGACGACCTTCGCGACCGGCGCGCAGCCGTGTCGACAACGGCGGCCAGGGCATCGCCTTCGCCGTGATGGCCCCCGTCTTCAAGGGCTACCTCGCGGTCCCACTGGTCGCGCGGCTCGTTCGCCAGACACGCCTCGACGACGTGATGCTGTGGCAGTTGATGCAGAAGGACGCCAGCGGAGACACCACCCTCGCCGCGCTGAACGCGTCGGTGCTCATGCGGCGCCTCGCACCGGATGACACGTTCGAGGTGGCGGTACAGGCGGTGCTGCGCCTTCGGGGCCAACTCGGCGCCACCCCGACACAGGTCGCGGGCATGAAAGTGTCCAGTCTGTCGGGCCCGCAAGCGATGGCGATCGCCTACGCGCGGGCGTTGCAGGGGCGCGGCTTGGAGCCTGAAATTCCGGGCGATCCGTCCATTCTTCAGGCGTCTCCGCGGCAGCTGTTCGCGCATGCACGCCAGCGTGTCCCGGCCAACGCCAGTTTGGGCCCGATCTTGCTGCTCGCCCACCACGTCGATGTCCAGCGCCACGGGTCGCCCTGCGCCGCACGTGAGCGGGCCGAAGCGACCGGTTTCGTGATCGGGAAGAGTGCCTTGCCCGGCCCAGCCAAAGGAGCGCTCGCCGCCGCGATGACGACTGTCCAACGCCAGTGCCAGGTGGGGGAAGCGAAACGATGACGCAGGACATTCCGCCCCCCTTTCCGCCATCGGGCGAAGACGCCACGCAGTTTGTTTCCGCGATGTCGGCGCCACCGCCGTTTCCGAACCGGCCAGCGATTCCGGCGCCGCCGCCTCGGGCAGACGAGGATTCCACCCACACCAACGAGCGCTTTTCGATGCAAGCGGTCGGCGACTCCAACACGGATATGGGCCCAGCTGGACGCCAACGACGTCACACCGAAGACCAGCGCATTCGTCGGCCGGCCCCAGCTGCCCGCCGCCCCGCGCTGCTGCCGAACCCTGAGTCGGCGGTGCAGGTTCGGGGCCCGCTGACGATCCGGCCGGGCGTCGTCAACCCGGTGCGGCCGAAGGACAACACGGGTCGAGGCTTCGGCGACAACTCGCGTGAGTCGAGCGACGTCATCTCGTCTTTCCAACAGCCGATGGGACAGAGCCAAGCGTCGCCGCGGCCGCTGGTCGCCGACGACCAGGGCCGACCACGACGCCCGACGCGACAGCCAGCGCCGAGCAGCCCTGTGCGGCCGGCGCCAACCCGCGCTGCCGCCGGCCGCAATCCCCCCCAACGGCAGACGTACAATCCGCCGCCGCGCCCACCGCCGCCGGCCATGCTGCCGCTGAGTCAGGAGCACGTCGGCTTGCTCGTCGCCGACCAGCGCCGGCGCCTGCACGTCCTGTACAGCTACGCCCGTGTTCTTGAGATCGCCGCTGGCATTCTTGGCACGCTCAGCCTCGCGGTGTTGATCGCCTCGATGGTCAGCGTCCTTGTCGGCTCCGGCGCGACCGTTGTGGCCTCCGCGAGCGCGCTGGCGGGCAGCGCCACGGGGCTTGCGTTGACCCTCATCATGGTCGTGGGGGCAGTCACGCTGCGCCAACTCGCGCACACCAGCGCACAGCTCGCCGCGCTCATCGAGGCGCTGTGCCATCCACCTAGCCACCAGTGACACGGGCCGCAGACGCGACGTTTGCGGCCCATCAGCGCGGGTCATCAGGCTCAAATCTGTGAGTCTGGGCTCGGTCAACCGGCCGTGCGCGTTGACTTCACTACCTTGCGCGCATAGATTCTCGCGCCCGCACGTCCCTCGTGGCGTCAAATTGCCATGGCTTCCGCCTCTCTGACGAAGGACCCGACAATGAGCGCTCGCCTCCCCCGTGTTGCTATCAATGGCTTTGGTCGAATCGGTCGCGCGCTTGCCCGCATCATCACGCAGGATCCCAACTGTCCGTTTGAGTGGGTAGCCGTCAACGACCTGACCGACAACGAAGATCTCGCGTATCTGCTGCGCTACGACTCGACCCACGGCCGGCTCGCCACAAAGGTGACGGTTGAGGAGAACGCGTTTCAGGTTGGCGATCTGCGTGTGCTCTCGTACGCCGAGCGCGACCCGGCCAAGCTGCCGTGGGACGAGCTTGGTGTCGATCTGGTGATCGAGTGCACCGGCCACTTCCGCAAACGAGCCCAGGCCGCGCTGCACTTGAACGCAGGCGCCTCGAAAGTCGTCATCTCGGCGCCCGGCGACGGCGGCGATCCGCCCGACGCAACCGTCGTGTATGGCATCAACGACAGCGTGCTGTCGGCCGATGACGCCGTGATCTCAGCGGCCTCGTGCACCACCACATGCCTCGCGCCGGTCGTGAAGGTGCTCGACGAGCGCTTCGGCATCGAGTCCGGCAACATGACGACGATCCACGCCTGGACAGCCGATCAAGCGATCGTCGACGGTCCGCACTCGAGCGACCCGCGCCGCGGCCGAACGGCGGCGAGCAACATCGTTCCGACCAGCACGGGCGCAGCAAAGGCGATTGGCCTCGTTCTGCCAGCGCTCGCCGGCAAGCTGCATGGCTCGGCGATCCGCGTGCCTGTGCAAGACGTCTCGCTGATCGACCTAGTCGTTCGCACCAAAACCTCGGCGACGGTCGCTGAGATCAACGACGCATTTCGCGCCGCGGCAGCGTCCCTCCCTGCGGGCGTGCTGCGCGTCGAGGACGACCCGATCGTGTCCTCGGATCTCATCGGTGAATCGACAGGATCGGTCGTGGACGCCGCGCTCACCGCGGTCGCCGGCGATCGCCTGATCCGCGTGGTGAGTTGGTACGACAACGAATGGGGCTACGCCTCGCGCCTGTACCAGCTCGTGTGTGCGCTCGCGCGCAGCCAGTCGGAGGTCTAGCCCATGCCGGCTGTGACCCTCGAAACGCTGAATATCCGGTCGATTCGCGAGCTTGAGCTCAGCAATCGGCGCGTGCTGCTGCGGTGCGATTTCAACACCCCACTCGACGAAGACGGCGCGGTGTCGGACAACAGCCGTATCGCGGCCGTGCTGCCGACGATCGCCCACATTCAGCAAGCGGGTGGCCGAGTCATCTGCTGCTCGCATCTCGGCCGTCCGAAGGGAAAAAAGGACCCGAAGTTCTCGCTGGAGCCTGTCGCTGAAGCGCTCGCGGAGCTGACGGGCCAGGAGGTCCTGTTGCCCGACGATTGCATCGGCGACGCGGCTGAGCATCTGATCGCGAACCAGCGCAGCAACCAGATCGTCTTGCTGGAGAACCTGCGATTTCAGCCCGGCGAAGAGCAAAACAGCGACGATCTGGCGCGGAAATTGGCGGACCTGTGTGATGTGTACGTCAACGACGCGTTTGGCGCGCTCCACCGCGCGCACGCCTCGGTCTCGGCCTTGCCGAAGATGATGATTGATCGCGCGGCAGGCCTGCTGATCGAGCGTGAGCTGTCGTTTCTCGGCGACCTAGTTGGCGGCGCGCCCGCGCCCTACATCGCGATCGTGGGTGGCGCCAAGATCTCTGGCAAGATCGAGATTCTGGAGGCGCTGCTAGAAGTCGTGGACGGCGTGATCATCGGTGGCGCGATGGCCAACACCTTTCTTGCGGCTCAAGGCCATGAGATGGGCGGCTCGCTGATGGAGTCCGATCGCATCCCGCTAGCCCGCCACCTGCTGAAGCGGTTTGCAGACAAAGGCGTCGCAGTCTGGCTCCCGGTGGACATGCTGTGCGTCGAGCACGTCGACGCTTCCGCCGCGACCCAGGTTGAGCGGGTCGGCTCGTTGAGCGCCGCGCAGAAGGCCGTGGACATCGGACCGGAGACAATCGCGCTGTTCACGTCGGTGATCGACGGGTCGGTGGAAGGTGGCCCCGGCGTGCCGCGCACGGTGTTTTGGAATGGCCCGATGGGCATCTTTGAGATCGACGCCTTCGCGAACGGCACGTTGTCTGTGGCCCGCGCCCTCGCGCGTTCGTCGGCCACAAGCGTCATCGGTGGCGGCGACTCCGCAGCCGCGGCGAAGAAGGCCGGCGTCAGCGAGATGATCAGCCACATCTCGACCGGCGGTGGGGCGAGCTTAGAGTTCCTAAGCGGCGCCCAGCTCCCCGGGCTGGCAGCGCTTCGCGGCGGAAGGCGGTAATGATGGGACGCACACCTACGATCGGCGGCAACTGGAAGATGCACCTCGACTTCGAGGCGGCCATGACGTTGGCATCCGACTTGCGCAACCGACTCGGCTCCGTCCGCGGCGTTGAGTCGATCGTGTTTCCCTCGTTCCCGTACCTGCGCCCGGCCAGCCAGCGTCTGCGCGAAAGCGCCATCGCCGTCGGCGCCCAGGACCTGCACGTCGAGGCCCAAGGCGCGTTCACCAGTGGTGTTTCGGCGGAGATGATTCGTTCGGTTGGCTGCACACACGTGCTGATTGGCCACTCGGAGCGCCGCAGCGTCTTTGGCGACGATGATGGGCTCGTCTCAAGGAAATTGAGCGTCGCGCTTGAGGCCGATCTCATCCCCGTGCTCTGCATTGGAGAGAGCCTCGCCGAGCGCGAGGCCGGCCAGACCTTCTCGGTGTTGGAGCGTCAGCTCAACTCCGCGCTTCGGGCGCACACGACGGGCGCTGTCGCGCGGATGATCCTCGCCTACGAGCCCGTCTGGGCCATCGGGACGGGGCTCACAGCGACGCCCGAACAAGCGCAGGAAGTCCACGCCTGGGTGCGCGGCCACGTCAGTGGTTTGCTCGGATCTGAGTACGCGGAGCAGCTGCGTATTCAATATGGCGGGAGCGTCAAGCCCAGCAACGCCGCTGGGCTGCTTCTTCAGCCGGATATTGACGGTGCCCTCGTCGGGGGCGCCAGCCTGAACGCCGAATCGTTCGCAGAGATCGTGCGGGCCGCCCGCTAGGGGCCCGCTTCCCTCGGCAACACCGCCGAGGCAGGAGAATTGAAAGTGCTGTACTACCTCGCCGTTGCGCTCTACGTGATCGTTTGTCTCTTTCTCACCATCGTCGTGCTGCTGCAGCCCGGCCGAGCTGACGGCATGGGCGCCGCGCTTGGTGGCGGCGGCACCTCCACCGGCTCGGTGTTCGGCGGCCGCGGTGCGTCCAGCGTGCTGACCCGCATGACGACCGGCGCTGCGGTGCTGTTCATGGTCCTGTCGATCGTGTTGGCCCGCGCGAGCGCTGACCATTCGGTGGTCGACGGGTCGGCCGTCAAGGCGCCCGCGGCATCCGCCGGTACCGAAGGCGCTGGCGATGGTGCCGTGCCTAAGAAGGTTGACGCCAAGCCTGCCGACAAGGCCGCGCCAGCTCCAGCAGTGGCGCCAGCAGCAGCACCAGCGGCACCAGCAGCACCAGCGGCACCAGCAGCAGAAGCGGCGCCAGCAGCGGCGCCAGCAGCGGCACCAGCAGCAGAAGCGCCAGCAGCTGCGGCGCCGGCCGCTCCGGCGGCGGCGAAGTAGGTTCCGCAGCACTGTAGCAGCTGTGGCGAGGCGGTCCTCGCCACCGAACAGCTCTCTCAGCGACGGAGATCTTCTATGAGCGACGCAAAGCTAGCTATTGAAGCCGCTTACGCCGACCGCACCTTGCTGTCGGGCGCCGACCGGACGTACATCGACGCCGTGCTCGACACCATCGAGCGGCTCGATCGCGGTGACCTCCGCGTCGCGGAAAAGCAGGGCGAAAGCTGGATCGTGCATGCCTGGGTCAAGCAGGCGATCCTCATGTATTTCGCTGTCGCTCAGATGAAGGTGCTCGAAGTCGGGCCGTTCGAGTTCCACGACAAGATCCCGCTCAAGCGCAATTTGGCTGGGCAGGGCGTGCGGGTCGTGCCGCCCGGTGTGGCGCGCTACGGCTCGTTCCTGGAGCCGGGCGCGATCCTGATGCCGGGCTACGTCAACATCGGCGCCCGCGTCGGCGCCGGCACCATGGTCGACACGTGGGCGACCGTTGGCTCGTGCGCGCAGATTGGGCGGCGGGTTCACCTCTCCGGCGGCGTCGGTATCGGCGGCGTGTTGGAGCCACCGGCGGCCACCCCCGTGATCATCGAGGATGGCGCGTTTGTGGGGTCTCGCTGCATCGTCGTCGAAGGCATGCACATCGGCGAACAGGCAGTCCTGGGCGCTGGCGTGGTGTTGACGAAATCCACGAAGATCTTGGACGTGAGCGGCCCAGAGCCGATCGAGCACGTTGGATTCGTCCCTGCGCGATCTGTTGTGATCCCGGGGACACGGATGAAGCGCTTTCCAGCCGGAGAGTTCGGGATCCCGTGTGCGCTCATCATCGGTCAGCGCAAAGCGTCAACGGACGAAAAGACGTCACTGAACGACGCCCTCCGAGATTTCGGCGTCGCGGTGTAGCGGTCGCGACCGCCTCTGCCCGTCACGTGGGCCAAGCCATTCGCCTCAGTCCGCAAGCGCTCGCGCCCAAATCACGCGCCGCAAGTCACACGTGCCGAACCCCGGGCTACGAGCGCGCGCGTCGGAGCGGTCGCGCTCATCCTTTGGACAAGATCTCAGTGAATGGCAGGTACGGCCGCAGCGCCGCTGGCATGCGGACGGAGCCATCGGCGCGTTGGTGGTTCTCCAGGATCGCGATCAGGGTCCGAGACAGGGCGACGGCGGTGCCGTTCAGGGTGTGCACAAACCGAGGTTTCGCCTTGGCTCCGGTGTCCGGCTTGGCTCGGATGCCGAGTCGCCGGGACTGAAAGTCGAGACAATTCGAGGTCGAGGTCACTTCGCCGTACATTCCGCGGCCCGGCATCCACGCCTCGATGTCGAATTTACGGAACGCCGGAGCTCCCAGGTCGCCTGTGCAAACGTCGACCACGCGATAGGGAATCTCCAGGCCCTGCAGCATCTGCTCTTCGATCGCGACCAGCTCGTCGTGGTAGTGCTCGCTCTCAGGTCGCCCGTCTGCCGCCACCGCGTCACCACAGAAGATGAACATCTCGACCTTCGTGAACTGGTGCACACGATAAAGCCCACGGGATTCGCGCCCCGCCGCGCCGGCCTCTGTGCGGAAGCAGTGCGAGATCCCGGCGAGCTTCAGCGGCAGTTGCGACTGCAGCAGCATTCGGTCGCGCAACATGCCACCAATCGCGATCTCCGCTGTGCCGATGAGGCACAGATCATGACCTTCGATGTTGTACACCTGGGTCTCTTCACCACGCGGATTGAAGCCGATGCCCTCCAGGATCTCCGGGCGCGCCAAATCTGGTGTCATCAGGGGCGTGTAACCGCGCGCGACAAGAATATCGATGGCGTAGCGCTGCAGCGCCAGGTCGAGCAACACCATCTCGTTGCGCAAGAAGTAGAACTTCTGTCCGGCGACGGCCGCGCCACCCTCAAAGTCGAGCAGATCGAGGCGTTGACCCAGCTCGACGTGATCCAGGGCCTCAAAGTCGAAAGCGGGCGGCACTCCCCACTTGCGGAGCTCTCGGTTGTCCTCGTCCGTGCGACCGATCGGCACGTCGGGATGGGTGAGATTGGGCAGCGTACGTAGCCGCTCGTCGACGTCGCGTCGCAACACCTCCGCGCGTGTATCGAGATCGGCGACGCGGGCTTTGAGGGTGCGGCCATGGACGATCTTCTCGTCGCGCTCCGCCGCCGACAGCTGCTGCTTCATCGAACGCGCGTTGGTGTTCATCTCTTGGCGTACAATCTCCATCTCGGTGATCGCGGTGTTGCGTTCGCGGTAGGCCGCCACCAACGTCTCGATGTCGGCCGGCATGAGCCGCTGCTCGCAGTTCAGAGCCACGGCGTCTGCATGGTTGATCACGTATTTGATGTCGAGCATGTCTTCTTTCCTCTCCAGCACGCCTTGCGTGTGCGTCGCGGGCGCGGGTGTACCTTAAGCGGCTACGGCGTCGCAACGGACATGGCGTCGCAACGGACATGGCGTCGCAACGGACATGGCGTCGCAACGGACACGGCGTGCCGGCGTGTACGGCCTGGCCAGTATCCTACGGGCCAACCGTAGGCATCACCGCGAACAGCCAACCTGCGAGCGAAGTTTGGGCTCGTCGATCGCTCGCGAGCAGGCGCGCCCCTCGCGCGTGACCTGGTCTGACTCGGACGGCGGCCAACGGCAGCCTGCCGGCCATCGTGAGGACGCCCGCGCCGCGTTCGTCGTCTGCACCAGCGATCCAGTACGTCTGGCGTCCCCGCAGCGCCGCCATCGCGTCGGCAACTCGGAACGTGCCAAGCCGGGCGGGCGCAGAAATCGACACGACGGCTAAGACGTCACGGCGTTCAGCGCCGAGCAGCGCTGCAGCTGCGCCACCGAGTCCTCCGCCAATCAGCGCGATGCCATCCACGGCGCGATCGAGGTGCTTGTGCGCCCACGTGAGCGCGGCCTCCAGGGTCTCGACGGCGCGAGTCGCCTCGACATGACCGGCTGCTTCGTGCGTCGTCGGCGGTGGCGTCAGGACGATCAGGTGGTAGTCGCGCGAGACCCGCAGCGTCCGCAGAATCGCAGCCCAGGCGTCGGGCGGGTCGTCGGCCTCACCCATGAAGACCAACAGCGGCGCGCGCTGCGCTGCAGCCCGAAACACCGTTCCGCTAGTCTCGCCGCCGCCCCGCATGGTCGCCAGGAAGCGCTGTCCGTGGGTCGGCTCTGCGCCAGGACGGAGACGCTCACCGGCTGGCTGCGCCGCGGCACCGCCGCCGTCCATGCCGACGACCGACGTCACCCCTGACGGGGCACTAGCCGCTTTCGCGCTCTCATCTGGCCGTCGCGGACCAAGTCGCTGGGCCTCGGCGCCCGGATCCTGAACCCGGCCTGCGCCCTGGACCTCGTCTGAAGGCTGAACCCGGGCCGCGCGCCACACGGCCATACCTGCGGCGACGCAGATCAGCAGCGCAACCATCGCCAAGCTCTTCTTTTCGCCGCTCATCGAGCTCCTCACCACTCACAGGTCGTCCTGCAACTGAGCAGGCGAACGGTGTAGATCCGTACGAGAATGAGCGCAATGCTGGACACCGGTTCTGCCAGGCGGCCGCAACGGTCGACAGCGTCGGTGTTGGCCTGTCCGGCCGCGGACGCCAGAATCTAGACTTATCGTCTTATTCTTCAAGTGTTGCAGCGATTCACCACAATTGACTTTGGTTTTGGGCGGATGCTAGGGTGCGTGGCTTGGAGCAGCTAACTGCCCACATACCGGAGCCCACCTCATGCACATCGCTTCGCATCGAACTTTGATCCTGTGTTCTCTCGTCGCGCTCGTGCTCCCCGCTTGCGGTGGCGACGAGGGTGGCGTCACGAAAGGGCCTGCGGCGGACACCGGCAGCGGCAACGAGGACACAGGTGGCGGTGAGGTGAGCGACGACAAGGACACGTCCGCCGACGCAGTGACGACCGATGCCGGGAGCACGGACGCAGGGACGGCGGATGCAGGTACCGCCGATGTTGGCACCATCGACGCTGGCACGATCGATGCGGGCGCGACGGACACAGGCACAGCGGACTCGGGCGGGGGCTGTCCCGGCGCGGACGGATGCACCTGCGCAGCGAACGGCGACTGCGGAAGCGGCATCTGCTTGGACACCCACGAGGGCAAACGATGCGCACAGAAATGCACAGATACCTGCGCGGCCGGTTACGAATGCAAGGATATCGGTGACGGGTCCCCGCTATTTTACTGCGTCTCCGCGCAGCTGACGCTCTGTTCGCCGTGCCAGTTTCACTCAGACTGCCAGATCAACGGTGTGGCCAGCCTCTGCCTGGACTATGGCACCGACGGCAAGTTCTGCGGCTCGCCTTGCACGGCCGACGCGGAGTGCCCAGGCGACTACGCGTGCGCGACCGTCAAGGATGGCGCGGGCAAGGACGTCAAGCAGTGCAAGCGCAAGGAGGAAGGCGGCAAACCCAAGGCGTGCGAGTGTTCGGACTGGGCCAAAGCCAAGGGGATTGAGACGGAGTGCGCCGTCACCAACGAATTCGGCACGTGCAAGGCGAAGCGCAAGTGCGACGCGAAAGGTTTGACGCAGTGCCTGGCGAAAGCGGCCGCTTCGGAGGTCTGCAACACACTCGACGACGACTGCGACGGCACGACCGACAATCTCCCAGCGGACTTTGCCTGCACAGTGAAGGCGTTCGAGGACGCCGGCAGCAAGACGACCTGCGCGGCTGACGGCGACTGTAGCGTCACCGGCGAGGCGTGCGACGTGTCCGACGGCAAGTGCAAGACCTTGGTGGGCGCTTGTCCCGGAAAGGCGGCTTGCAGCGACAAGGGCGCGCTGCTCTGCACCGGCGCCGCGACGCCCAAGCCGGAGGTCTGCAACGGCACCGACGATGACTGCGACGGAAAAGCCGACGAGGGCTTCGCTTGGGACGGCGGGGCAGCCGGCAAGATCGAGGTGGGTGACGCGTGCGGCACAGGCGCCTGTGCGGGCGGCAAGGTCGTCTGCGATGGTGCGACGAAATCAACGTGCGACAGCCTCGGCAAGGTAACGAACGAGACGTGCGACGGACTCGACAACGACTGTAACGGCAAGGCTGACGACGCGGCTTGTGAAGACAATGACGCCTGCACGGAAGACGTGTGTGACTCGGTCGCGAAGACGTGCACCAACAAGGCGAAGACGGACTGTGATGACAAGGACACCTGCACCGACGACAGCTGCGACAAAGTCACGGCAAAGTGTCTCAACGCGCCACACGTGGGTAGCTGTGATGACGGCAACGCCTGCTCGGTCGGCGACAAGTGCGGGACGCATCCGGACACCGCAAAGCACACGTGCCTGCCCGGCACCGAGCAACCCAAGTGCGACGACAGCAACCCGTGCACAGACGACATCTGCGACACGCAGAAGGGTTGTCAGAACAAGCCAAACTCAGGGACGCAGCCCTGCTACAGCGCCGATCCCAAGACGAAGGGAGTCGGCGAGTGCAAGGAGGGCAAGAGCTTCTGCAAGGACGGCAAGCTGCAGGGAACCTGTGAGGGCGAAGTCATCCCGGCAGTCAAGGAGCTCTGCGACGGTAAGGACCGCACGTGCAACGGGGTCAAGGACGAAGGCTGCGCACCCAAGGGTGTGACCGTGACGTTCGCAAACGCCCACATCGCCGGCCAGTCGGGTAAAATGGATGTGCAAATACTCGTCGGTCAGGCAGGTGTTGTCGGGTCGTCGTCAGACGCAAAGTACAATCTACATCTCGGCTTCCTCGCTTGGCTCACGGCGCTGACGAAGTAGACGGCTCCCGATAGTGGACGATTTGCGTCGGCCCAGGACAATGACTCGCCCATGTGGACCTATTCTCGCCTAGTGGCGCTGCTCGATGAGCGTGTACTCGTCATGGACGGCGCCATGGGCACCCAGCTCTACGAGCAGGGCTTCAGCTTTGAGCGCTCTTTGGATGAGCTGTGCCTCAGTCGGCCCTTGGCGGTGCGGCGTGTTCATCGCGATTATGTTGCGGCTGGCGCACAGGTCATCACGGCGAACACGTTCGGTGCGAATCGACTGCGGCTCGGCGGTGAGGCGCCTCCGGTCGCAGAAATCAACCGTGCGGCGATCGCCATCGCGCGTGACGCGGCCAGTGACCGGCCACCCCACAATCGGCCGCTGGTGGCCGCGAGTGTGGGACCAATCGGTCAGCCGCTCGCGCCGGTCGGCCGGATCCAGCAAGACGAAGCGTCCATGGTTTTTCGGGAGCAGCTCGAGGCGCTGATCGCCGCGGATCCGGACCTGATCATCTTTGAGACCTTCAGCGACCTGACGGAGCTGCTGCTGGCGATTCGAGCGCTGCGTGCGCTAAAGAACGACGCGGCGTTCATGGCGTTCGCCACCTTCACGGAAGAAGGCAAGACGCTGCTCGGCCACAAACCCGAGGAGGTCGTGCAGGCCGTTCTGGAGGCAGGTGCTGCCGCAGCGGGTGCGAACTGCAGCGTCGGCCCTCAGGGCATGGATGAGGTGTTTGAGCGCATGTGCCGCGTGAAGGGAGCCCGGCTCGCGTTTGTGCCCAACGCCGGGCTGCCGCGAGTCGTTGATGGCCGCCTGCACTACGTCAACTCACCGGACTACTTCGCGCAGTGGGCGGCGGATGCCGCCAGTCGCGGCGCGCGGGCCGTCGGCGGCTGTTGTGGCACCACGCCTGAGCACATCATGCGAGCGGTACAGACGGTGGGAAATCGCGCCCCAGTGGCGTTGCCGGGGAGCCCCGGGCAGGCCCTTAACGTCGTGCTGCGCGAGGAACGGACGTCTGACGAGAGCGCTCAGAACGCGACCCTTCAACAGGATTGGGACGAGTCGCCATTCGAGCGCAAGCTCATGGCCGGCGAGTTCGTCATCAGCGTGGAGCTAGACCCGCCTCGTGGCGTCAACGCTGAACGGCTTGTCCGCGGCGCCGTCGCATGCAGGCACGCGGGTGTAGACGCGATTAACATCGCCGACTCCCCGCTCGCGACCGCGCGGATGAGCCCGCTGGCGCTGGCCGTGTTGATTCAGCAGCAAGTCGACATCGAGATCCTCCTCCACGTCTCCTGCCGCGACCGCAATCTGCTCGGCTTGTTGAGCGAGACGATGGGAGCTCACGCGCTAGGTGTGAAGCACCTGCTCTGTGTGACGGGAGATCCGCCGTCGGTCGGCGACTATCCTGGCACCCGCGCCGTGTTTGAGGTCGACTCAATCGGGTTGCTCAGCGTGTTGGAAGGGCTCAACAACGGCCGGAACGCCAACGGAAAAGCTCGAAAACACCAGACGCAGTTTCGACTCTCCTGCGCCGTGAACCCGACCGCAGAAGACCTGGATCTTGAGATCGAGCGCTTTCACCGCAAGCAAGAGGCGGGGGCGCGTTACGCGCTCACGCAACCGATCTACGATGTGGAGATCTTGGAGCGCTTCATCGAGCGAGCAAAACCCAAGATTCCGTTGATGGTCGGGATCTTGCCGCTACGCAACGCACGCCACGCCAACTTCATCCACCACGAAGTGCCAGGCATGATGATCCCCGATCACATCCGCTCGCGGATGGACGTGGCTGGCGAAGCGGGTCCGGAGGTCGGAATCGCCATCGCGCGCGAGTTTCTGGCGGAGATCCGACCGAGTTGCGCTGGGGTCTACCTGATGCCGCCGTTCAACAAGTTCGAGATGGCGCTCGACCTGCTCAAAAACGACGACGACTAGCGGCGACCGTCGGTCGGTGTCACGGAAGGGAAGGAGCGCTCGGCCCGCAATCATGGGCTATAAGCGCGTCCACGCGGCTCGGTCACGGTTCGTCGGACCTAGAGCAGATCGACGCGCTCGCCTTCGACGGCAAACGACAGGTCGGTTCGGCCACCAAACAGCTTGGCCCCCAACGCGTCCATCTCGGCGTCGGTCCGAGACTGCTCATGGTGGAACAGAATCGTCCGCTTCACGCCGGCGGCGTCCGCGTGTCGAATCGCCTCTTCTTGCGTGGCGTGGCCCCAGCCCTTGCGCATCGGGCCGACCTTGCCCTGGTACTCGTCGTCGGTGTACGTCGCGTCCACGCTCAGCACGTCGGCGTCGCGGATGAACGCCACGAACTCCTCGTCCAGGCTGCCGTCTGCGGGTTGCTCCCAGTCAGACGCGTGCACAAAGACCTTGCCGCCGTACTCGAAACGATAACCGATGACGCCGCCAGGATGGTTGAGAAGGGCGGTCCGAATCGTGAGGTCACCAAACGGGAGCGCGTCGCCCGGCTCGAGGAAATCGAATGAGACCTCGGATTGGAACGCGTCCATCGAGATCGGAAACGCTGGCTGTGCCATCAGCTGCTTCAGCACGCCGAGGATGTTTCCGCCGTTGTGATGCCCCGAGTAGATGTGAAATTCGTTGCCCGGCACGAGGAATGGCGTGAAGAACGGAAAACCCTGCACGTGGTCCCAGTGCAGGTGGGTCATCAGGAAGGTGACCTGAACCGGGAGCCGACGGAGTAGATCTTGGCCGTACATGCGGACGCCCGTGCCTCCGTCAACGCAGAAGAGTTGGTCGCCGACCTGAACCTCGATACACGTCGTGTTCCCGCCATAGCGGGCTGTGTCGGGTCCTGGAGCGGGGATGCTGCCCCGGACGCCCCAGTAGCGGAAGTAGAAACCACCGTTGCTCATCTGTACCTGCTCACGGGGGAGGGTTAGAAACGCGCGCTTGCCACCCAAGGACCACGCCTTCAAAACGTTGAGAACATCGGACCCGCATGAGTCTAGCCGTGATTACGCCATCGCATCAAGTTTTCGGTGGACACGTCGGGGCGACGCGTCTCGTAGCCCGCTAGATCGCGCCATCGCCCGCGCGTGTCTGCGTGTCATTGCGGTCTTTATCCTCGACGATCGGAATCTGAACATGAACCGGCGCATGATCCCGTTGGACTCGAATGTCGAGCAGCGTCGCGGTTGGCAGCAGCTTGAACAGCGCCAGCATGTGTGTGGGACGCGAGATCTGCAGACCGTTGACGGAGACGAGCACGTCGCCGGGGTGAACGCCGTAGCGAAGCACCTCGGCGCTGTTATCGTGGATGCGAACGATCCGAAAGCCCCGAAAACGTCGTCGCGCATCGAATACTGGCGCCAGTGGAACCAGCTGCAGCAAGCGCCCGGGACCATCCTTCACCACCGCGTCGACAACGTAGCGAGGGATCCCGAGTGAGGCGTCCGATTGCGGGGTGCGTAGGTCGACACGGCGCGCGCCGGAAGAGGCACTCGGCGCCGCATCAGGCTGGTGCTTGGCGAGCGTTGAGCGACCATCGTCCGGTCGAATTAGCGGCGCATCACGGTGGGTCTGTGGCGCCGAGCAGGCGACGAGCCCCAGCGAGGTCGCGATGACCAGCACGCAGCTCGACCCGCGACGCAGGCCGCCCTTTGACTCTGCGCTTGGTATCAAGGCTTCACCGCGCAAAACTTGCACCCTGAACCGCCGGTCGCGCCCAAGCACTCCGTGGCCGTGTCGAACGCATCTGGCGCGACGCACGCCAAGCCATCACGACAACCCTGACCCGCCTCGCAACGCCGCATGCACCACGACGCTTCCGCCCCAAAGTCGACGCAGACACCCTCTTCCGGGCACTCGCCGGCCCGACAAGGGCTTCTCGTACAGTAGCCGTCTGGCGTCGATTGATCGCAGATCAGGCCAGTGCCACACGCGGTGCTGTTCTCGCACGCATCGCCAACGGTCGGGCCACAGCCGCCGGCGAAGACGACCACAAGCCAAAGGGCCGCGACCGACAGCGCCCCCCGCGATGCACGATGAGCGATCATGGCGTCGCCTCCAACGCTCGGCACGGCGTGCTGTACGCCTTCTCGACGACGCCTCGCGCCCAGATGGGGTCCTCGTCAGCGGCTGCTTTGAACGCCACACGAAACGCCGCGTCATCGGAGAACCCAACCCCAGCGTACAGCTTCGGATCGGGCGACAGCACGCCAATCATCACACACCTCGACTTCATAAAAACGCGCGCGAGCGAGCGCCGTCGTTGCGGCTTATCGGCCGCCGCGGCAGGCGTGAAGGGGTCGGCGGACGCGACGGGGCTCACCGCGGCGACTAGCGCCGTCGGAGCCTTCTTTTCAGCGCACGCACAGGCCAACAGGCACAACGCAGAGGTCAGCAGCAACAGCTTGAACATGGGCTCCCCTGACGCTCAGCGCGAGGTCGCGAACACGGTCCGCCCGGGATAATGCGCGCCCAATCCGAGCTCGTCCTCTATCCTGAGCAATCGGTTGTACTTGGCCGTCCGCTCCCCACGTGACAGCGATCCTGTCTTGATCTGCCCGACGCCAGTAGCCACAGCGATGTCGGCGATCGTCGTGTCCTCCGTCTCTCCCGAGCGATGAGAGATGACCGCGCCGTAGCCATTCGACAACGCGAGATCAATGGCCTGCAACGTCTCAGACAGCGTGCCAATCTGGTTGACCTTGACCAGGATGGCGTTGGCGACATTCTCATCGATTCCGCGCTGCAACCTGGCCGTATTCGTAACAAAGAGGTCGTCGCCCACCAACTGCGTCGTCGCGCCCACCGCTCTGGTCAGCTCACCCCAACCCGCCCAGTCATCCTCGTCCATGCCATCCTCGATGCTGGCGATCGGATAGCGACGCGCGAGATCGGCGAGATAGCCTGCGAACGCCGCGCCGTCGAGCTTGCGACCCTCGCTGGCCAGATCATACAAGCCCGTCTTGCTGTCGAAAAACTCGCTGCTCGCCACGTCGAGCGCCAGGCTGATCTGTTCGCCAGGCACATAGCCAGCTGCCTCGATGGCCTCCAGCAACAAGCCGAGTGCATCCTCATTTCGCTCCAACCGAGGGGCGAAACCGCCCTCGTCGCCCACGGTTGTTGGCAGGCCACGATCTGCGAGCATCTTCCTGAGATGTTGAAATGTCTCGGCGCCTGCCCGCAACGCCTCGCGATACGTGTCGAAGCCATGTGGCACGACCATGAACTCCTGAATGTCCAATCCGCCAGGCGCATGCGCGCCGCCGTTGATCAGATTCATCATCGGCACCGGTAAGACTCGCGCCCGAGCGCCGCCCAGATAGCGGTAGAGCGGCAATCCCACCGCTTCTGAGGCCGCACGTGCGACAGCGAGTGAAACACCCAGCATCGCGTTGGCCCCGAGGACCGCCTTGTTCGGGGTGCCGTCCATCGCCAGTAACTCTTCGTCGACTGCCCGCTGATCGAGCGCATCCATGCCGAGAATCGCGGGGCCGATGCGCTGGTCGACGTTCGCGACCGCGTTCAACACACCCTTGCCCAAGAAGCGGGGCCCCCCATCGCGCAGCTCGACGGCCTCGTGCACACCCGTGGACGCACCCGACGGCACGATCGCCAACCCGTGAGCGCCCGAGCCGAGACTCACCTCGACTTCGACGGTTGGGTTGCCGCGTGAATCCAACACCTCACGTCCTGTCACTGCTACAATTTGAGTGGGCATCTCGTACTCCTTTCGGCGGCCAAGGGCCGCGAACGGCGCGAAGCTACCCTTCCGGTGTCGCGCTGGTCAACGGACCCGGCCGCCACTTGCGAACGCTACCTGCATTCGTCATGGTTGCTCGACGCCGTGTCACGGCGCAGGGGGAGCATCATGAAGCGCACCAAGGTCGCCGTCGTTCAGCTTTGCTCCACCGAAGACATCCACCGGAACCTGCGTGAAGCCTCGGACCTCACAGCAGCGGCGGCCCAGGACGGCGCCACTTTTATCGCGCTTCCTGAGAATACGGGCTACCTGGTAACCGGGACTGAACGCGACGCCGGGGAACCGCTCGAGAGCAGCCGTATCGTTGCCCACTTCGGCGCCCTCGCCGCGGAACTCAACGTGGCCTTGCTCCTTGGCTCATTCCACCGCGCCGGACCAAGTACAACCAAGGCCTACAACACGTCCGTCCTTTTCGATCGGACGGGAGCCGTGGTGACCACGTACGACAAGGTCCATCTCTTCGATATCGACGTACCCGGCACCGTCACGTTCCGCGAGTCTGACGCCATTGCTGCTGGCGATACACCCGTCGTCACAGACGTCGACGGGATGCGGCTTGGGCTCAGCATCTGCTACGACCTGAGATTTCCGGAATACTACCGTCGACTCGTAGACGCCGGCGCCGAGGTTTTGGCCGTTCCAGCTGCCTTCACCGCCCAGACCGGCAAGGCCCACTGGGAGGTCCTGCTCCGCGCGCGCGCCATCGAAAACCAGTGTTTCGTGCTCGCGCCAGATCAGTGGGGTATCCACGGCGGAAAACGACACTCGCACGGCGACTCGATGATCATCGACCCTTGGGGACAAGTGATCGCGCGGGTGTCTGACGGCATCGGCTACGCGACGGCTTGGCTGGATCCAGCGCACCTTGCCCGTGTCCGCCGGGACCTACCGTGCGGTTCTCACCGACGATTCTGAGGTCCACCGGACGCCGGGAGTGGCCGCTCACTTGATCGCGCATGGCGATCTCCGTACCGTGGAGCGCGAGGCTGAGTCCATGCGGCCTCACGGAGGCTCCATGCCCGCCACAAAACTTTCGCACGATCCGCCCAATGAGCCGCGCAAAACGCGCCGAATGCTGCTCGAGTCGTTTCGCTGCGACCGCCGCCGACTAGATCTCCAGATGCACGAGTGCATGACGAGCTACGTCAACGCGAACGCGCTGCAGACCAAGGCGTCACCATGTTTCAACTGTCCGGTGGGGCAGGAGAATCGGACCGACTTTGCGAAGGCCGAATAGCGGCGACCGTGTTGTTTCAGGGACGTCGGACGACGCCCTCCTCACCAAAACCACGCACAAAAACGAAACAACCCCCGCAAGGCTTACACCTTGCAGGGGTCA
>ERZ889078.69-NODE-69-length-81068-cov-17.737943_pt1 | contig 81068 bp, 77 predicted proteins | sample MGYA00521266_ERZ889078 | MGnify/ENA primary metagenome ERZ889078 (study PRJEB32303, sample SAMEA104408618) | aquatic metagenome | biome: Brackish water; feature: Pelagic; material: water | place: Baltic Sea | collected 2014-06-16T06:34:00 | depth 76,534 m ... | reverse complement strand
AAAGCGCTTGCGCTAAAGCTACAGGCAAAGGGCTTTGCCCCAAAGGGCAGCGGGTGCAAAAGGTAAACTTCACTCCAGATCCCCGCCTTCGGGGGCCAAGGGGCCGTAAAGAATAAGCGCTGGGCTGGCGTTGGTGGCCCCTTCAAGATGGGCGGCTAAGGTTTGAATGGTAAACCGCTCGATCAACTGTTGAGGGGTCGAGACGGCATGCGCCAATAAAGCAGGTGTATCGGGCGAAAGCCCATGTGAGATCAGGCGCTGAGCCAACAGACTAAAGGTGCTTTTACCCATATAGACAATAGTCGTGGCTTGCGGATCAGCCAAAGCAGCCATATTCACATCTTGGGGCAAAGCGCCTGTGACGTCAGCACCTGTGACAAATTGCACGCGCCGCGCAGCCAGCCGTCTGGTCAAAGGAATGCCCGCCGCCGCCGCCGCCGCCGTGGCCGAAGTGACGCCTGGGATTATTTCATACCCTATGCCAGCTTGGGTAAGGGCGGTGGTTTCTTCTTCTAGGCGCCCAAAAATGCCTGCATCACCGGATTTTAAACGCACCACTTTTTGACCCGAGCGGGCATAATCCACCAAAAGGCGGCTGACGTGATCTTGCTTGGGCGAGGGGCGCCCCGCTCTTTTACCAACGCCGATCAAATCAGCACCTTTACGCGCATGTGCCAAGATCGGACCCGATGATAAGTCATCAAACAAAACCGCATCGGCTACTTGCAAGCGGTTCAGCGCACGCAGCGTCAAAAGGTCAGGATCTCCTGGCCCAGAAGAGACAAATGAGACAAAACCCGTCATGATGATGTTGGCCCTATCATGTGAAAATAACTGCCCGTGGCATTGTCACGCTTGGATCCTGTTTCTGCGACCTTGGTGCCTACCGCGTCGAACACATCGGCCAAAGGGGCGTCGGGTTGCGTGATCACCGTTGAATAGTGAAATTCATGGCCGCGCAAGCTTTGCTGAGGCAAAAGTCCTGCCGCCTCACTTAAAAGCGTGGCGCGCCGATAGCCCAGATGCATTTTGCGCTGCTGATAGGAGGTGACGAGCCCCAAAAGCCCTACCATAGGATGGGCAGTCCCCGACTTATCAATCAAGCTGGTGCCCATAGCCATGTATCCCCCGCATTCGCCATGCACCGGCTTGTCGCGCCCAAACGCCAAAAGCCCCGCACGAAAGTGGGTGGCGGCACTAAGGGGACCTGCGTGCAGCTCGGGGTAGCCGCCGGGCAGCCAAGCACAATCTGCGCTTTCGTCGGGGGCTTGATCTGCCAGCGGAGAAAAGGGCAAGATAGTGGCTCCTTCGCTGCGCCACTCTTGCAAAAGATGCGGATAGATAAAGGAAAAAGCTGCGTCTTGGGCCAAGGCTATGCGCGCGCCGGGGGGTGGCAGTTTTGCGCTTGGAATATTTGGAACTTTGGCTCGGCTGCTGGCCGCCGCCATCACCGCCAATAGGTCGACATGCTCGGCTATAAAGGCCCCAATACGCGCCATTTGCACTGCTAAATCAGGACTTTCCACGGCTTGAACTAAGCCCAAATGGCGTTCGGGCAGGGAAATGTCGGGGCGTTTGGGTAAGGCCCCGAACACTGTGATATTGTGCTGCGCCATCCCGTCGCGCACCAGCGCCTCATGCCGGGGGCTGGCGACATTATTTAGGATGACCCCCGCCAAATGTACATTGGGGCGCATTTTGGAAAATCCAAGGGCGGTGGCTGCGGCTGACTGGGCTTGGCCTGCCACATTGATTACCAAAAGCACGGGCCAGCCCATCAAAGCGGCAATATCTGCGCTGGCCCCGATACCTGTTTCTCCCGGTCTTGCGACACCGTCAAACAGGCCCATCGCCCCTTCGGCCAGATGCAAGTCGGCCCCTTGGTCCTCTGCCACCATTTCCAAAAGCCGCGCTTGGGGCATAGCCCAACTGTCTAAATTATAAGAGGGTTGCCCCGCCGCCGCCTTGTGAAAAGCGGGGTCGATATAATCAGGCCCGCATTTAAAAGGCGCCACCTTATGGCCCAAGGCGCGCAGTGCCGCCAGAAGTCCCAGCGTCACCGTAGTCTTGCCCGTCCCCGAGGCAGGGGCTGATATCACCAAGCCGGGCGTCATACGATGTCTTTTGGAAAGCGCGGGTCAGTGCCCATGGGGCGGTAGCGCCTGTCATAATCACCCGCATAGAGACGGCTTTCGTCAAAATCCTCTTGCGCAAGTGACCGACCAACCAAAATTAGGGCTGTGCGTTCTAATTCCCCCATTAATCCAAGATCAAGGGTTTCAAGTGTCGCACGGATGATCCTTTGATCGGGCCACGAGGCGCGCCACACCACAGCCACAGGGCAATCAGGCCCGTAATACGGAGTGAGTGTGACCAGAACCTCGTCCAGAAGATGGATCGACAGATGCAGTGCCAAAACCGCGCCTGTTGCGGCAAAGGCCGCCAGATTTTCTCCCGAGGGCATGGCCGTGGCACGCCCCGATGTGCGCGTTAAGATCACCGATTGCGCAATGCCAGGGAGCGTCAACTCGGTCCCCAAAGCCGCCGCTGCCGCCGCGAATGAGGGCACGCCCGGCGTCACATCATAAGGAATGTCAAGCGCGCGCAAGCGGCGCAGCTGCTCACCCATGGCCGACCATATCGACAGATCCCCCGAATGCAAACGTGCCACATCATGGCCCGCGTGATGGGCGGCGTTGATCTCATCCATGATCTCATCGAGCGACAAAGGTGCTGTGTTGACGATGCGCGCGTCTTTTGGGCAATGGGACAAAAGCGCTTGGGGTACCAACGAGCCTGCGTAAAGGCACACTTGCGACGTGGCGATCAGATCGCGCCCGCGCAAGGTGATCAGATCTGCGGCACCTGGGCCTGCTCCGATGAAGTGAACGGTCATTGGTTCTCGATTCTGGGGCTTTGGCCCTTTGCAAGCTTTGAGTTTTCTTGGCCTATGGCGATGGCCAATGTGGCTAAAGCGTCGGCGCTGATGGTGCGCCTTTGAAGTAAGCGGCTTTGGGGCCCGCTTGCGGCAAGAGCTGCGGCCTCGGCTAGACTTTTATGGCCGTAGCGGGCGGGAAGATGCGGCGCTGGGGCGGCACCCGTTTGGGCGCAAATGGCGCTTAGTGGCACGGCAATCACGGGCAGGCCGAGGCTGCGTGCCAGATCTTGAAAGGCGGGATTTTGGGCCTTGTCGGCGGCGGTTGCAATGGCACTTAGGTGTCCGTCTTGACCGCTGGCTTTGATTAATCCGCGTAAACTGCCCAAAGTGACCCCTTGGCGAAAGCCAAAGCCTGCAACTCTCAAAGGGCCTAAAGATGCGGATGTCATTTTTTTACGCTCCACTGCACCACAGGGCGGCTTGCGTGCCAGCCGCGCAGCGTGCCCAACGCTTGGGCTTTTGAAAGCTCGATACGCAGTAAATCTCCGCCAAATGTGGCTTGGGCTTGGGTCAAAAGCGCCTCGGTCTCAAGCGTGACGGCGTTGACTACTAAGCGCCCCATCGGGGCCAAACGCTCCATCACTTGGTTGATCAGCGCCATATCTGCACCACCACCGATAAAGACCGCGTCAGGTTGGGCGCTGGGCAAGTTGGCGAGATGATCTGCGCATTGCACTTGCATGCGCCGATCAAGCCCGAAATGTGCGATGTTTTTTATGATATTTTCAACCCGCGCTGGATGTTTCTCGAGCGCATGGGCGCGCCCCCCAGCCAAGCACCACTCAACCGAAACGGCCCCTGATCCCGCGCCAAGGTCCCACAACAGTTCGTTCGGGCGGGGGCCCAAAGCGCGCAGGGTCAAAGCGCGGATTGGGGATTTTGAGATCTGCCCATCATGATAAAAAAGCCCCTCATCGCGACCCGGAACATGGGCAAGCCCGTGTTTGCCCATGGCATGGATAGCAATCATAATGGGAGCTAAAAAGCCGAAGGGCAGCTTTGCCGCAATATCCAGCTTTTGGCAAACTTCCTGCGCGCCCCCTAAGGCTTGCAAAGCCCATACCGTGCTTTTCCCCCAGCCTTCGGCGTTTAGAAAAGCCACTGCCTCATCCAAGGCGGGGCCATCGCGCAATGTAGCAATGATTTGCACATCCTGCGCCAAAAGTGGGCGCAGCTGCGCAAGACCTGCGGCATGCAGCCCAAGGCAGCACGTCTCTTCTAAGCGCCAGCCCAAACGATTGGCCGCCCAAGAAAAGGCCGAGATATTGGGCCTTGCGCACCATTCGTCGGGTTTAAGATCGTGCAACAGACTGCCCCCCGCGCCAAACCAAAACGGATCGCCTGAGACCAAAGCCACCACAGGCTGTCCGCGCAGCTTTAACAAAGGCGCTGTTGAAAAGGGCACGGGCCAAGCCACCCCGCGCGCTCCGATCAACTCTTGCGCTAAGCCTAAGTGACGTGGCGCGCCAAAAATGAATTTTGCAACCATAAGCGCGTCAAGGCTTGCATCCGACAGACCAGATAGGCCATCTTCGCCCAAACCAACCAAGGTCAACCATGGCTTTGGCAAATTAGGGTTAACGATCATGCGAATTCTCTTGCTTGGGGGCACATCCGAGGCCCGCGCCTTGGCGAACGCCTTGGCGCAAAGTGCTATAGACGCGGTCTATTCCATTGCTGGGCGCACCGCCCAACCGCTTGGTCAACCTTTGGCGCAGCGGGGGGGCGGATTTGGTGGGGTTGTGGGCTTGCAAGCTTATCTTGAAAGCCAATCCATCACCCATGTGATCGACGCCACCCACCCGTTCGCGACCCAAATGAGCCATAATGCCGTCTTGGCTTGCGCACAGACAGTGAAGTTGATGCGGCTTGAACGCGCGCCTTGGCAGCCCCAAACAGGCGATCTGTGGCGCGTGGTGCCCGATATTGAGGGAGCACTTGCGGCCTTGCCCCAAAACTCTGCGCGGGTCTTTTTGGCCATTGGGAAGCAAAATCTGCAACCTTTTACTAAAAAAACCCAGCATTTTTATTTGCTGCGTCTGGTCGATCCCGCGCCCCAAGATATGTTCGGCTTGCATAAGGCCCATGCAATCATTGCGCGCGGTCCCTTTGATATTGAGGGAGATCTGGCACTGCTGCGCGATCATCAGATCAGCCATATTCTGGCCAAGAATGCTGGCGGCAGCGGGGCGTGCGCAAAGATCGAGGCAGCCCGTCTTTTGGGCCTGCCCGTGATAATGATCGACCGCCCAAGCCTGCCGCCCGCTCCTATTGCCTATTCTATTACTGAAGTGTTCGCGTGGCTGGGTCATCAGGCCCCATCCGTTGAAAATCTAGGCGTGTAGACAAAGGGCCCAACGCGGCGGGTTTGCGAATTGCCCAAAAGCACCAACGTGCGCATATCGGCCATTTCGCCGCGCGCCTCTTGCAAGTTAACTGTCAAAAGCGTTTGATCTGGGCGAGAGACATTACGTGCAAACATGATAAGCTGATGGGGACTGCATTCTTCGCGCAAAATATCAAGCACGCGTGTGAACCCTTCTGGGCGCGAGGCCGAGCGCGGATTGTAAAAAGCCATCGCAAAATCGGCTTGCGCGGCCAAACGTAGCCGCTTTTCAATCAGCGCAAAGGGTTTAAGATTGTCACTTAGATTGATGGCGCAAAAATCATGCCCTAACGGCGCGCCAAGTGCTGCACTCGCGGCAAGCATGGCTGTAATCCCAGGCAGAATTTCTATGGCCATATCCTGGTAGCTTGGCATGGCTTCTAGCGCCTCAAATAGAGCCGAGGCCATCGCAAAGACGCCCGGATCCCCGGATGAGACGATCACCACTTTTTTGCCCGCTCGGGCCATTTCCAGCGCGTTATGAGCACGGTCAAGCTCGACCCGATTGTCCGAGGCGTGCAGCACCAAACCATCACGCGGGGTGACGCGCGCCACATAGGGGATATAACCCACAATATCGGTGGCCAGATCAAGGGCTGCTTGCACCTGAGGGGTGATCAGCGCGCCATTGCCAGGGCCCAAACCCACCACTTTGATAAAACCACTCACTGTGGCACCTCGGGGCGGCGGCCTTGGCCGTGCACGATGACAATTGCAAAATAGGGGCAATCCTCGCCCGAGACGTCGGCCAATGGCACGACCCTTTGTCCCGCCATCGTGCCACGCTCAACCAGCCAGGCTTGCGCAAGTTTACCAGACGCGCACAGGGCGCGGCGCACTTTGGGCAGGTTGCGCCCTGTTTTCATAATTACTAAAGCATCGGCCCGGCCCATATGATGGATCAGATCGGCTTCGGGCAAGGTGGCCATCAGCACGCTCAGCACGTCATCGCCCCAAGTTATGGGAAGGCCCGTGGCCGTCCAACAGCCGCTCATGCCTGTAATCCCTGGGATCACCTCAATCTCGCAGCGGTGTTGAAGGCGCGTGTAAAGATGCATGAATGAGCCGTAAAAGAACGGGTCCCCCTCGCATAAGACCACGACGTCACCTGACAGGGCCGCCAATTGATCGGCCCAATAATCGTAAAATTGCGCCAAAGCCAAAATGTATTCTGGGCTGTCAAAGGGTAGCTCGGTGGTGACAGGATATTCCATTGCATATTCCACCACATCCGCGCGCAAATATCCCTCGACTATCTGGCGGGCCTGACCTTTGCGGCCTTGTTTGCGAAAATAAGCCACTTGGCTGGCCGCGCGCAAGGCACGATCTGCGCGCAGCGACATCAGATCAGGATCGCCCGGCCCAAGGCCCGTGCAAATGATGCGCGCCATGATTACTCCTTCCGCGAGGCAAGCGCATTTACTGCCGCCACCGTTATAGCCGAGCCGCCAAGCCGCCCCATCACCGCCATTGCCGCACTAGGGGGCGCTTGCATCAGGGCGGCTTTTGACTCGGCCGCACCAATAAAGCCCACGGGGGCCCCAATAATAGCCGCAGGACGCGGGCAGCTTGGATCTTCTAACATATTAAGTAAGTGAAAAAGGGCTGTGGGGGCATTTCCGATGGCTACAACCGCGCCCGCCAGATGGGGGCGCCAAAGCTCAACTGCGGCTGCGGATCTTGTGTTGCCCATTTCGCGCGCAAGGTCGAGAACCTTTGGATCTTGTAGGGTGCAGATGATTTGATTTTGCGCGGGCAATCTGGGGCGGGTGATCCCTTCGGACACCATGCGCACATCACATAAGATAGGGGCCCCTGCTTCCAAAGCCGCGCGTGCAGTAATGGCCATGTGCGGGCTAAAGGCGATATACTCTTCTAAACCTACCATGCCGGCGGCATGGATCATGCGTACAGCTACTACCTCTTCTTCGGGGGTGAAACGGGCCAAGTTGGCCTCGGAGCGGATGGTCGCGAATGAAGCCAGATATATGGCGGCGCCGTCTTTTTCGTAACTATGCATGATCGGGCCTTTCAAATGCGGATTGCAAGTCTTCTAGCAAATACTCCTGGGAAAGGGCAGGGCCGAATAGATTGCCTGCCTGCGCATTGCGGCCCCAAAGGAAGCCGCCCTTTTGCGCAACAATGGTTACGTCACAGGCGCTGGCGCGGGCGCAGCCTTTTGCGCAGCCTGACAGATGCGCAAAGCGCCCCTTTGGCAGTATTTTGGCCACCTCATGCGCAAGGCTGAGCGTTTCGCCCAATGCTTGCGTGCAGGCGGGGGCCCCTGTACAAATATCGATGCGGCTATAAGGATCATCCGCATCCGTTAAAAGGGCAGGATGGGTTGGTTGCACTGTGGCTTGGGGCAGATAGATCTGACGCCAAGGGGTCATGTGCAAGGGCCCAAAACCGCATAAGTAGCTACAAAGATCGGCTGACATTTGTCCAAAGCGAAGCCCAACCAAAAAGCCGCCTTGTCCCAAACCCACTTGCACTGCACCAAGCGGGGCCTGGAGAGCGGGGGGGCATCAGATCAAGGGGCGTTTGAAATGCGTCTGGTAGGGGCAAAGCCCGCTCAATCAGCACTCGCATCCGCCCGCGTGGGTTTTCAAAGCCATTATGCCTAACAAACCAGTGCGCCAAATCCATGGCTGCCTTTACCACTAGGGACTGGTGGCCAAGCCAACCTGTCGTTGCCCCCTCCGGGTAAACCCAAAAAAGCGGTTCTTGGGTGGGGCTTTGAGTCTGTGCGCGCTCAACTCGCACATCGCCCGAGGCGGCGCGCAAATAGGGCGCATCACCCAGATCCAGTACGAAGCCAAATTTGCTGGGCAAAAGCGGCGCGCCAGTATCCCCAAGTGCGTTCCCAAGGGCTACGCACAAGGGCTGAGTGGCATCATTCGCCTGCCAAAAAGGGCTTAAAAGGATGTTGCGTTGGCTTTCAACACGCACGGATTCGTCTAGCAAGCCTTCGACCTCAAGGGCCAAAAGCAAGGCGGGGTGATCTATGACTTCAATTCCGCGCAGCTGGATATTAGCGCGAGAGGTCAGCGTCAAAGCACCCGTGCCATAACGGCGCGCAAGATCAGCCAAAGCCAGGCCTTGGCGCGAGCTAAGTTGGCCATCTTTTGGGCGCAAGCGTACCACATAACCATCCGCCGCCAACATGGGGCGCAAGGCCCCCGGGCACCAGCCTTTGATGTCAAAAGAGCCGCTCATATCTGAGGGCCTATGTCAGCAGGTTCAACGTTTAGGGCCGCGATGATGGAGTTGCGCCGCGTGATCCAAAGGCCCACCTCTGCCAGCGTTTGAAAGCGAGTTTGCATGGCAGCAAGTGCTGTGGGGTTTTGCTTCTCTAAAAAGGTTTTAACATCGGCGCGTCCAAGCGTCGCGTCATAGTAAAGATCGAACAGGTGTGCGGGCACATTTCGAGTTAAATGGGCAAAAGCGGCCAGATTATCTAACGTGGCGGCAATTTCAGCACCGCCGCGAAAGCCGTGGCGCATCATTCCATCCGCCCAAGCTGGGTCGGAGGCGCGGGCGCGCACCACACGGGCGATTTCTTCTTTTTGAAGGCGCGCACGAGGGGCCTTAGGATCGGTCGCATCAATATGATAAAGCTCGGGGGTCTGGCCACCAAGTGCTGCCACTGCACTGGCAAAACCGCCCTCATGGCTGGCATAGTCCGAGGCCAGCAACAGATCCGTTTCGATCAAATCTTGCACATGGGCAAAAGCGTCGCTACCCAAAAGTCGCGCCTCTAGCCCACTGCGGTCTTGCACAGAGGCACCTTGCGCATCAAGCGCCCATTCCGAGGCCGCCATCCACGCTTGCCCCGCATCAAGGCGCCCTTGATCCGAGTAATCGTCAAGCGCCTTGGTCATACCCATGCCGTAAAGCCCGGGTTTTGGGCCAAAGACACGATGCCCTTTGGCGATATAGGGATTGTCCGACGAGGTTTCGTCGCGCTGGGCCAAAGCGGCGGCCCCTGCCTCAAACAATTGTGCAAGGCTTGGGAACACATCGCGAAACAGGCCCGAGATGCGCAAGGTCACATCAATGCGCGGACGTCCTAAAAGGGCCAAGGGTGTGATCTCAAACCCCGAGACGCGCTCAGAGTCCGCGTCCCAGCGCGGTTCCAGCCCCGCAAGATGCAGCGCCATAGCAAATTCTTCGCCCGCGGTGCGCATCGTGGCCGAGCCCCAAAGATCAACCACAACCGAGCGCGGATAATCGCCCTGTTCTTGTAAATGCCGCCGCACCAATTCTTGTGCGAGTTTGATCCCTTGGGCGTAAGACCCGCGTGAGGGGACGGACCTAGGGTCAACTGAATAAAGATTGCGCCCCGTGGGCAAAACATCCGTGCGCCCCCGATAGGGCGAGCCTGCAGGGCCGGGGGCTACAAAACGCCCCGCTAGGGCGGTCAAAAGCCCCTCGGTCTCGCCCGCGCTTTGGCCATAAATATGCAACCCATCGCCATATTGGCTTTCTTTGATGTCGCAAACGAAACGGTCAATGCGGGTGATCGCCTCGGCGGGAGAGGCGTCATCGGCTAAACCCAAATCCGCATTCACCCCTGCGGCGCTGGCCTCGACACGGATAGCATCGACCAACCTATCACGGCGCGCAGGGTCAAGGCCGTCGGCGGTAGAATATTCGTCAAGCAACCGCTCTAGCCGTTCGAGCGACAAGGGCAAAGAAGTGCTGCGCAGTGGCGGGGGGATATGCCCCAAGGTCACTGCACCAAGGCGGCGTTTGGCTTGGGCCGCTTCGCCCGGATCATTGACGATGAACGGATAGATCACTGGGCAGGGGCCCAGCAAAATCTCGGGCCAGCAGGCTTGTGATAGGGCCACAGCCTTGCCCGGCAGCCATTCCAACGTGCCATGCGCACCCATATGCACTAAAGCAGCGATCTGGCGTGCGCGCAGCCACAGATAAAAGGCCACATACCCATGACAAGGCACACGCGCCAGATCATGATATTGATCGTCGCGCGCGGTGACGTCGCCGCGCTCGGGCTGAAGGGCGATGAGCATATTACCCTGCGTCAAAGCCGCAAAGGCAAAAGACCCGTCTTGAACGGCAGGGTCTTCTTCAGGGGGGCCCCAAGCGGTGTAAAGTATGTCGCGCTGGGCTTGGGGCAGTACCTTAAGCGCAGTGAGATAGGCGCTAAGGGGCCAGCTGAGGCGCTGATGCAAAAGCCTTTCCCCTAGCCCATTGGATGGAACCACTTCAGGCGCGCCCGTGTCATAGCCCGCTTGCGCCAAATCAGTCACCAGTCTCTCAACCGAAGCCAGCGCATCAAGCCCGACCGCATGGGCCAAATTATGCGCCCGTCCGGGATAGGTTGACAAAACCAACGCGAGCTTGCGCTGCGAGGGTGATGTCTGGCCCAAATCATACCAAGCCTTAACGCGGGCGACTATGGCTGTGATACGTTCCGCATCAGCGCGATGTGCAAACCGCGAGAATTCAAGATCAGGGTCGCGTTTAATTGGGGATTTAAAGCTGGCGATGCCCGCAAAAATACGCCCATCCACTTCTGGCAAGACCACATGCATTGCCAGATCAGCGGGTGATAGGCCCCGCTCGGCGCTGGCCCAGTCTTTGCGCCGCGCGGTAGAAAGGGCAATTTGAAAGATAGGCACGCCAGCTCCATCAAGGGGCGTGGTCCCTTGGCCGGATTTGGCTGAAAACGCAGTGGCATTGATGACAGTACTGGGGGGCCAATGAGCAAAGGCCTGCGCGATAAAGGTGGTTGCCCCTGCGGCTTTAAGGCTTGGGACAAAAAGACCGTAGGCGGCAAAGCCCTGCGCGCGCAGGGTTAAGATCAGCGTATCAATCGTGGCCGTATCAGCCGAGGTGACATAGCTACGATAAAAACTCACTAATACCAAAGGCGCAGTGGCAAAGGGGGGAGGGGCGATCACGCCCTCTTGGGGCGCATACCAGCCGCAATCCGGCACGGTCTTCTCCCCCATCACGGGCCCCGCATAAAGGCCCGCCGCCAAGGCCAGTTGCGAAAGTGCAGCTTGGGCGGCAATCGCACCGCCCGCATCACAAAGCGCGCACAGGCGCCGCAGTGTCGATATTGGCAGGGTTGACAGCGCATCAAGACGCGGATCTTCGCGCCCGTCAGCTGGTAAAACCGCCAAAGCTATGCCTTTGCGCCGTGCCAAGTCTTGCACGGCGGCCAGCCCATAGGGCCAATAGGCTTCGCCCCCGATCAGCCGGATCAAGATGCCTTTGGCCTGTGACAGCGTGGCCTCAAGATAGGTATCCACGGACAAAGGATGGCGCAGTGCGACCAGATTGGCCAACCGAGTGGTTGGCAGTGTGGCTTTGCCGCGTGTCCAGCCTGCCGCGAAAGCCCCAAGGTCGCTGTCAGAAAAAGACAAGACCACAATATCTGCGGGCGACTGCCCCAGATCAAAGGGAGTATCCGTTTCCTCAAGCCCGTGGCTTTCGCGAAAGACGACATGCATGGGTTAATCCGCTAACAAAGCGTGAATTGCGTCAAGGTTGATATGATCATGTTCGGCGATCACGACCAATTGCGTGGTGCGCAAGGCGTCACCCCAAGGCTGATCAAACTGACCGCGCACCCGCTCACCTACGGCTTGCAGCAAATATCGCATGGGTTTGCCCGTTACCGCCACATAACCTTTAACGCGCAAAATATGTTGTTCGCGCGCAAGGCGGATAATCTTTTCATGCAGGGCATCCACATCTTGCACCTCGGGCAGACTTATCACCACCGTGTCGAAGTCATCATGCTCGTGATCGTCATGCCCATCGTGATGCGAGGGGCGCGCCGCTAAATCATTTTCCGCCGCCGCATTCAGCCCCAAGATCAAGCGCGGATCAATATGGCCTTCGGTCATGTTCAAGATAGGCACGGGGCGCTGCATTTCGGCTTTGATCGTTTCTTGCGCTTTGGCCAAATCTGCGAGACTGACCAGATCAACCTTAGACAAAAGCACTAGATCGGCACAAAGAATTTGATCTTCGAACACTTCGGACAAAGGGGTTTCATGGTTAAGGCTTGGATCTTGGGCGCGCTGGGCGTCAACGGCGGCGACATCAGGGGCAAAACGCCCAGCCGCCACCGCTTCAGCATCGGCCAAAGCGATAACACCGTCAACCGTGACACGCGAGCGGATGGCGGGCCACTCAAACGCTTTTAGCAACGGTTTTGGCAATGCCAGACCCGAGGTCTCTATTAAGATATGATCAGGCCTCTGCGGCAGTGCCATCAAAGCCTCGATCGTGGGGATGAAATCATCAGCAACTGTACAACAGATGCAGCCGTTTGCCAGCTCGATAATATTTTCCAAAGGGCAGTTTTCGTCGGCGCAGGCCTTTAGGATGGCCCCATCAACCCCCAACGTGCCAAACTCATTGACCAAAACTGCCAATCGTTTGCCCTGTGGATTGCGCATCAAATGGCTGATGAGCGTGGTTTTACCCGCGCCCAAAAAGCCAGTGATAATGGTAACGGGAATTTTGGCAAGATCAGTCATTTTTGCTCCATTGGGGGAATTCGCGCAAGGCTTTGCTTGCGAAACTGTACAGGACGTTCGCGCCAAGGCACTATACCGTCGGGGGAAAGTGTATATTTGACCGCACCGTCTAAAATATCGACCGTGTCGGTTTCAGCGGACATATGTCCATAGACATAGCCCCATTTTCGCGGCGATGACAAAGCGACAGCACAGCCATTATTGCACGCAGACAGGCACTCAACGGGTAGGATTTGCAAATCTTGCGGCAGCACTTGGTTGCGTGCTTGTGCACAAAGCGCCGCATACAGCCGCGCCCCAGCGTGGGCCGCGTTTGGGTCTGGATCTATTTCACCTTTTTTACAGGTGATGCAAATGTGCAATCTTGTTGTCATGCCCTACTTTCAATGGGGGTCGGGCCATAGGCAGCGCACTGCACTTTGGTCGCGAAACACCCCGTTCGCCCGTCTCGTTTTGCTGGCAGGTCTCCCGGCTTGCGAAGTGGGGCTTACCCCTTGGTTCCCGCCTTCCCAACCTATTGGTCAGTGGCATTAGGTCCTCTTCGGTCACGGTCGCGGGGGCGGCTGCATTTGGAATATTACAAAAATGTGCAAATCCCGTCGCATTCCCTCTTCGCCTGTCGTATGACAGGAACCAGCCGCCTCACCTGAGGCACGAACCCCCCCCTTGTCAAGGATGAGGAACGTCACATGACAGCCCAAAACGACACCGACGCCATAATAGCCCCAAATGACGATGCGCGCCACGCCAGTAAGATGGTCAAGAAGAAGGCTGCGCGTGATAAGATCATGGCCGCCAAGTCGGGCGAAAAAGGATTGATCATCGTGCATACGGGCGCGGGCAAGGGCAAATCTTCGTCGGGCTTTGGCATGATTTTGCGTTGCATCGCGCATCAGATGCCCTCGGCGGTGGTCCAATTTATTAAAGGGGCTTGGGACACTGGTGAAAGACGTTTGATTGAAGAAAATTTTGCCCACCTGTGCCAGTTTCACGCCATGGGGGAGGGGTTCACATGGGAGACCCAAGACCGTGCCCGCGATATTGAGTTGGCCCAAGCGGGCTGGGAAAAGGCCAAAGAATTGATTCGCGATGATAAAATTAAAATGGTCTTGCTGGATGAGATTAATATCGCCTTGCGCTATGATTACCTAGATATAGCTGAGGTGACGCGCTTTTTAGCCGAGGAAAAGCCCCCCCTAACCCATGTGGTGCTGACAGGGCGCAATGCGAAAGATAGTTTGATTGAGCTGGCAGATTTGGCCACAGAAATGACCTTGATTAAGCACCCGTTTCGCGCTGGCATTAAAGGCCAAAAGGGCGTTGAATTTTAAGATCCTTTTCACCTGACGCCGTTTTTGGTGCACCTAAACCGCGCCGCGCTCAATCGCAGTCATCTGGTTTTGCGTGTCAAGGAATGCGTGAAACAGGCTTGATTCGAACACAACTCCCTTCAAAACACCCGTGCTTTGGTCGATAACCGGCACGCTTTCCCCCACAAATCGCGCCAATTTGGTTAGCGCCGATTGCACCGAGGAGGTTTGAGACAAAACCAAAGGGCTGCGATCAATATGCTCAGAAATTTTAACCTCGGGGCTAAGAGCTATTAGATAGGCTAGTTCGGCTTTGCCCAAAAGCTGCCCCTCTGGCGAGAGGCAATAGGCCTCAGTCTGACCACTATTGGACAAACGCAACCGCACCTCTTGCACAGAGTCATGGGGGGCTATGGTCATGTAATCTTGCACCATCAGCGCCGAAAGCGGCATTTGCGACAGTGCCAAATGCCCTCGTCCCATTGAGATATCTATCCCGCGATCCAAAAGCTGGCGATCAAAGAAAGAATAGTCCAACAGCAAATTGGATAAAAGCGCAGATACCGCCACCGCAATCGCCGCCGCAACCGCCATTTCATAGGAGGTTGTCAGCTCTAATACGATCAGCACCGCCGCAATCGGCGCACCGATCACCGATGCCGATACTGCTGCCATCCCGCAGATCACCATCGTGGCGGTGCTGACTGCAAAACCCAATGTTGATAAAAACATAGCCACCAACGCGCCGCCGGCTGCCCCCACAAATAGGGCAGGTGAAAAAACGCCACCAAAAACACCCGTGCCAATGCAAAAGGCGCTGGCCGCCATTTTTGCCAGCATCAGCAAGGCTAAAAATTGTACAGAGTGGTTTTGCCACGTCATCTCTAAAATCGTAGCCGTGCCCAGACCCAAGACCTGCGGTACAAATCCGCCAATCAGCCCGCAGCCCACTGCACCCAACACAATCAAATGCGCCGCCGTCATCCCGCTTTTTTGCGACCAACGTGCAGTTTGCCGCAGCGCCACCATAAACACCACCGCCAAAAGCCCAAAGATCAGTCCGCCCAAGATCAAAGGCCCCACCAAACTAACTAATGTCTCGGGTACCACAGAAAGCGAGAGCGCATGCCTATCGCCCAGGCCCCAACGGCTTATGCCCGCAGCCGTCGTTGCACTGAGCGTAATGGGCGCGATTGAGCGCATCGAGAAATGACGCAGCACCGCCTCATGCGCGAAAACGATGCCCGCTAAAGGCGCGTTAAACCCCGCGGCAATCGCTCCCGCAACGCCGCATCCGATGAAAACATCATTGGCCATACGTGATTTGCTGATGCGGCGCATAAAGGCCCCAAGTGACGCGCCAAAATGCACCAAGGGCCCATATTGGCCAACTGCAGCCCCCCCGCCAACCGAGATAAAGGCCGCAATAGTCGATCCGATGCCCGTTTTGACATCTAAATTATTTTCGATATTATGCGCCGCCAAAATACTATCAGCGGGGCCCGCCCAACGGTTAAGCCCTAAAGCCTTGCGCAGGGCAATTAGCAAAGCCGCAGTTAATATAAGCCACAAAAGCGGATAGGGCGAGAAACCTGCCCAAAACTGGGGCCAAAGTAGAGTTTGACTGCTGCGCCAACGGGTCAGGGCGATCACGCCTTCAACAAACAGATTACTGGCCATCGCCATGACCGCGCCGATTGTCACACCAATCACCAATGTAGTGATCAGCTTCTCGGCGATATAGCTGGTTTTTTGGGAGATTTGGGCCAAAATATGTCCGATCTTTGCAGTAGCAGTTCGCCAGCGCCTTCGAGTCTTTGGATCCTAAACGCCCAAAGTGAAACTTGGCAAGCAAAATTGCTCCGCGTGATGGGTTGCTCGAACGCCACTTGAAAGCCCAAACCGCGTGCCATTGGGGCCTGTCCGAAAGTGCGTATTAAAAAAGTGGGCTAAAAATAAGGACGATTTTTATTTTAAAATTATATATGGCGCCTAATGTTTTTGCAGCTGCGGTTTTGGCAAACGCCACACCAAAGCCGCTAAAAGCAAAAAGACGCAGATGCAAAAAATCAAACCTTGTGAAAGAGCCGATGCATAGGCCCCCGGCAAACTCGTTCCCGTTTTCATCGATTCATGCAAACTTGAAAAGAAAATCTCGCCCATAATGGCCAACCCCAACGCACCGCCTACCTGTTGAAACGCCTGCAGCGCCCCCGAGGCTGATCCCGTTTCTTGTGGGCTAACGTTGAACAAAACAGTTTGAAACAACGGCGAAATAGCCGATCCTAAGCCCAGACCCGCGATCATCAGCGGCAAAATATAGGCCGAGCGCACCATTGGCGCGCCACCGTTGGGCAGAGCCACATAGATGCCCGCAACCCCCAGCGCCAAAAGCACCGCCCCTGCTGAGATGCGCAGCCTTGGTCGCCGATTGCCAAGCCGACCCGAAAGGATCGAGGCCAGCAAAACCCCAACAGGAAACGGCATGGTGGTCAGCCCCGATTGCAAAGCGCTAAGGCCATTGCCTGATTGCAAAGTCACGGCCCAAATCAAAAAGAAACCTGGAATGCCCGCAAACAGCAAAGCCGCAAGCCCCGTGCCTAACAGATAATCCATATTTCCCAGTAACCGCACAGGCAAAAGCTGCGCCAGCCCTTGTTCTGCGCGGCGGTTTTCCCATTTAAGAAAGGCTAATCCCATAGGGGCGGCAGCCAGCAGTAGCGCATAGCACCAAAGGGGCCAGCCCAGTTGACGCCCCTCTATCAGTGGAAATAAAAGTAACAAAAGAGTAGTGGTAGCCAGCAAAATGCCCACCCCGTCAATCGCACCACCGCGATTGGTGGTGGTTTTGGGGCCATAGCGCAGGGCGGCCAAAATTGCGATTACACCCACAGGCACATTGACCAAAAAGATAGGTCGCCAGCCTAAAGCCCAAAGATCGGCGTGAATCAAAACACCCGCCAAAGGCGGGCCCGCAACCGAGGCCATGCCAGCGGTCAGGCCAAAAAGCGCAAATACCGCGCCGCGTTCTTTTGGGAGAAATAAAATGGGCACCATGGCCAAGATTTGCGGTGTCATCATCGCTCCGCCCAAAGCTTGAAACATCCGCGCAAAAATCAGCAGGTTGATAGAACCTGCCATCCCGCAAAGCGCAGATCCAAGTGTAAAGACCGTCACGCCCGCCACAAACATCTGACGTTTACCAAACACATCGCCCATGCGTCCGCTGGGCAAAAGTAGCAGAGCAAAGGTAAGCATGTAGACGGCGATGACCCATTCAATTTGACTGTCATTGGCCCCAAAGGCCTGCTGGATCGACGGGATGGCCACATTCACAATCGTCACATCGACCAGGTTCATGAAATTGGCGACCAAAAGCGCTGACATCGCAATCCAGCGTCCCGCAATCGGGGTGGGGTCCGTTTGTGGAAAGGGAGGTGTATTTTGGGACATTGCGCTTTTCCTATACGAATAGGTTGGTATAGCGCGCCATTAGGCAGCCGAGTAGGGGCATTTGTAAATTAATAAAAAATTCACAAGACCCCAAAGCGTGGCCACTAGAAAAGATTGATTAAGCTGCTTTCTGTTCAAAGTTTTGCACGGAGACAGGGACACTTGCCAAAAGCGCGAGGCGGAATCTTGCAATTTGCTCAAGCTGTTGGGCGCGAAAATTGCTGCGGGTCATACCTAGGTCTTGTAATTGACGATCCGTGACCACCCACAACACATGATCGGCAGCGCTGACTGTTTGGGCCAAAATAATTCTTTTAAAAAGACGTTAAAACAGGGCCATTTTCCTTTTGGCTGATGCCTTCTTAGCAGGTGGAGTGGGGGCTTGGCTCGTCCTCTTTGGTATTGCCGTCATGCGCTAAGGGAATGGCTTGCCATGAGACTTGTGCAAGCCAGAAGTTGGAAAAATTAAGCTTTTATTCATGCTTTGGACCGATAGTCCCCACCGACGAGCGTGATTTTGGCGTCGTGCGCTAGATCATCATTGTGGGCGAGACGCATAATCTTACGGTCGTCGCACGTTGCGTCACGCAAGAGGGGCGGGCGCAGCTCTTGGCGCGTTTGGGTTGCGATCAGACCCCGGGGGCCCCTTTATGGTTGGGCCCTTAATCTGGTCAACACCTTTGCCTATCACCAAACCCAAGGCCACGTCGCTTGTGCGCAAGTCAGAGCGTAACCTGTCCCTTCGGCGTTTTGAATGTCGCGCTCAGCGTGATCTGCGCCCCTTTTTGCAGCGTAAAGCGTCCGTCATGCAACAGCCCGCCAAGCGCTTGTTCGATCTGATCGGCTAACGGATGAGTCACGGTTATCTTTTGCAGCGCAACCGGCTGCGGGGTCAGTATTTGGGTCGGGTGTGCGCTGTCTTTGTCCCATTCAATCAAACTCGGCCAAGCACCCCCATAAGGAAGGCCGCCGTCTGGGGGCACGGCAATTTTCCAGCGAACATATCCGCGCTGCAAAGGAACTTCTTGCCCAGCCTCTGGCGGCGAAAGGGTCAGGGCCTTGGTCAGATCTGCGCAGCTACAGAGCCAATTGCTTAAGCGTGGCGGGCCCGTGAAATGATCAAGCCCAAACCACCTGGGTCCCTTGGTTTGCTTTCGGGCGCTAGGATCAATGGCAATCAGCTCAAGGTAAAGGCTGTCTTCCATTCCCATCAACAGATTATGGGTGCCATAATATGCATGTTGCCCGCCCGTTTGAAATGGCAGGCCCAACAGCGCCTCGATCTTGGTTCGGCCTTGCGCCAGATCGGTGCAAGAAATGGCTAGGTGATCAAGTTTAAACATAGTTGTTCCTTGGCTTTCTGGCTCGCAAACCAGCCGGGGAGGCTCTTTGCAAACGATTGACAGAGGCTGCGACTTAGATCACCAAGGCAAAAAAGAGGAGTCAAAATGCACATTCATGGAACATGTCACTGTAAAGCCATCAGCTTTACCGCCACCGTTGATCCAACAAAGGTTTTGGCCTGCCACTGCGACGATTGCCAAAAAATGACGGGCGCGCCCTACCGCACAGTTGTGCCTGCGAGGGCGCAAAATGTTCAAATGACGGGCAGCCCCAAACATTATATTAAAACCGCCCAAAGCGGAAATAGACGCGATCAGGTGTTTTGTGGCACCTGCGGTACGCATCTTTACGCGACTGACCCTGACAATCCAGAGATCTTTGGCCTGCGCGTTGGTGCGATAGATGAACGCGCGTCCCTGCCACCTCAGCTGCATATTTGGTGCAGCTCGGCCATGACATGGATTACTGATCTTAAAAATGCACCTTGGTTTAGCCAAGGCCCTGCAAGCGCACTCTTTACTCCCAAATAACAGCGCCGCAAGCGCCACTAAGTAGGACTGGCTATGACACAAAAGATTGCGATTATTGGCCTTGGCTCGATGGGGTTTGGTATGGCTAAATCCATTTTGGCGGCGGGCCATCATGCCTATGGCTTTGATGTAAATTCTGAGGCGGTTGGGCGCTTTGTAGCTTTGGGCGGCCAAACGGGGCAAGTGTCGGAAATGGCACCTGCGATGGATTGCGTTATGGTTGTGGTGCTTAATGCCACGCAGACCGAAACGGTTTTGTTTGGCGATGGCACCAATGCGGGCGCAGGCACGGCCTGGGCGCAGCATCTGCGCCCGGGCACTACCATCATTTCTTGCGCGACGGTGTCACCAGATTTCGCACGCACTATGGCCGCCAAAGCGGCTGACTTGGGCCTGCATTATTTAGATGCACCAATTTCTGGCGGCTCGATCAAAGCCGAGGCGGGGCGACTTTCGGTTCTGGCCTCGGGTGCGGAAGTGGCGTTTAAAAAGGCCAAACCTGCGCTTGATGCGGTGGCTGAACATGTTTTCGCACTTGGCTCCGAGGTGGGCGCAGGCAGTGCTATGAAATCGATCAATCAAATTTTGTGCGGCGTGCATATCGCGGCGATGGCTGAAGCCATGACTTTTGGCATGACCCAAGGGGTCAGCCCCGCACAAACGCTTGAAGTCATATCCAAATGTGCAGGCACAAGCTGGATGTTTGAAAACCGGGGAGCCCATGTGGTTGCAGGCGATTATAAGCCGCATTCCTCGGTTGATATTTGGTTAAAAGATTTGGGAATAGCCCTTGATATAGCTGGGAAAGCTAAGTTTTCAGCTCCACTTACGGCGGTGGCTTTGCAGCAGTTTGTGGCGGCGTCTGGCTCAGGCTATGGGCTTGAAGATGACGCGGCCGTGGCCAAGATTTACGCGCGTAACGCAGGTCTTAAACTGCCAGGAGAGGGCTGATGCGTCTTGGAGCCATTGCCGATGATTTCACCGGCGCCGCAGACCTTGCGGGGCTTTTGGCCCGCGGTGGGGCGCGGGTTTCGTTGCGCGTGGGCATGCCGGATGCGTCGGTCTTAGGCTTTCAAGGGGCTGATGTCGAAGTGGTAGCGTTGAAAATTCGCACCCTTCCAAAAGACCAGGCGCAAAGCCAAAGCAAGGCGGCGCTTAAGTGGCTACAAAGCCAAAAGGCTGATCGTTTTTTTTGGAAATATTGCTCTACATTTGACAGCACGGATGTGGGTAATATTGGCCCCGTCAGCGAAGTTTTAATGCAGACTTTGGGCGCCGCGCAAACGATCTATTGTCCCGCTTATCCCGAGAATGGCCGTTTTGTCTTTATGGGCCATTTGTTCGTGGGCCAAATGCTTTTGTCCAATAGTTCTATGAAAGACCATCCGCTCACGCCGATGCGTGACGCAAATTTGCTGCGCCTTCTGACCCCGCAAGTCACGGGCGAAGTGGGTCTGATTGAGCGCCAAATTGTGGCCTTGGGTGTGGCTGCTGTGCAAACGCGGCTGGCCGAACTGGCGCAAAAAAACGTGACCCATGTGGTCATAGATGCGATTTGCACCGATGATTTGGTGACGATTGCCACCGCTTGCAAAGATATGCTCTTGATCACGGGCGGCTCGGCTTTGGCGATGCCTTGGCCTGCGCTCAACGGCGTTTGGCCTAACCAAGCTGGACTTTTCCGGCCCCTGGGGCGGGGGGCGTTGATTTTGGCGGGCTCTTGCTCTGAGATGACGCGCGCGCAGGTGGCTGATTTCGCGCAAAAAGGCCCCAGCTTGCAACTTGATCCTCATGACTTGTCCCAAAATGGCGTTCAAAGCGCCAAAGAGTGGCTGGGCGCACAAGCGTTTGATGCGCCGAAACTTATCTATGCCAGCGCAGCACCAGAACAGGTGGTCAAGGCCCAAAGCCAATTTGGCGCACAGGCCGCAGGAGCCTTGGTGGAAGCGGCGCTTTCAGAGCTTGCAATTTTTGCGCGCACCATGGGCTATCACCGTTTTTTGGTGGCGGGGGGAGAAACTTCGGGAGCGGTGATTACAGCACTGGGCATCTCCCAGCTTGATATCGGTCCCGAGATAGCGCCTGGCGTTCCGTGGACCTATGGAGCTGGTGGGCTTGCCTTGGCGCTGAAATCAGGCAATTTTGGTGAGATTGATTTTTTCTCCAAAGCATTTGGAAAATTACCGTCCCATGTCACATGAAAGCCACCTTCGCGAAGAAATTTGCCTTTTAGCAAAATCACTGTTTGACCGTGGTCTGACGGCTGGCAGCAGTGGTAATATCTCGGTCAGGCTTGAAGATGGGCGCTTGCTGGTCACGCCCACGGGCACCAGCTTTGGTCGGCTTGATCCTGCGCGCTTGTCGCTTATTGATGCGTCTGGGCAGCTCATTTCCGGCGATGCGCCCACCAAAGAAATGGCGCTGCACCGTGCCTTTTACGACACGCGCGCCAGCAATGCGGTGGTGCATTTGCATTCGTGCCACTCGGTTGCGCTATCGCTTTTGCCCGATGTTGATCCCGATAATTTTTTGCCACCGCTGACGGCCTACAGCGTGATGCGCTTGGGCAAAGTGGCCCTTTTGCCCTTTTTCATGCCCGGCGATCCTGAAATGGGCAGAGCGATTCGCGGGCTTGCGGGCAAAAGATCGGCCGTAGTTTTGGCCCATCACGGGCCCGTGGTGGCCGGTAAAGACCTTGAGGCAGCTGTCGCTGCGATAGAAGAGCTTGAAGAGACCGCAAAACTCGCGCTGATGACCCTTGGAATGGGCGCGCGCGTGTTAAGCCAAGCACAGATCCAAGGGCTTGTGCAGCGGTTTGATCTGGAATGGGCCGATTAATGCCACAGTTTTCAGCAAATTTGGGGTTTTTATGGGTTGAACTGCCGTTGCCCGAAGCCATTCGTGCTGCACATCGCGCGGGGTTTGACGCAGTGGAATGTCACTGGCCTTATGCTTTTGCTGTTGAGGGTGTTGCCGCTGCCCTCCGCGAGACGGGCTTGAAAATGCTGGGTTTGAACACAAGACGCGGTCAGGTCGGCGAAAACGGCTTATCGGCCTTGGTGGGGCGCGGCCCAGAGGCGCGCGCCGCGATTGATGAGGCATTGGATTATGGTGCAAACATCGGCGCTTTGAATGTACATGTGATGGCAGGCGTTGCCCGAGGGCCGCAAGCCGAGGCGCAGTTTTTAGAAAATCTTGAATATGCGGCGCGCAAAGCCGCAGAAGTTGGTTTGGGCATTCTGATCGAACCTCTGAACCATTTTGATGCGCCCGGTTATTTTTTGCACAGTACCACACAGGCCGCAAAGCTCATTGCAACGTTGGGCTCCGGGCGTGTGAAGTTGATGTTTGATTGCTATCACATCCAAATTTTAGAGGGTGATTTGACCCGAAAGCTGAGTAACCTTTTGCCGATCATCGGCCATATTCAGTTCGCATCGGTGCCAATGCGCGGCACGCCTGATGAGGGTGAGATCGATTACGCCCATATTTTCAAACATATTGACACGCTTGCCTATAAGGCGCCGTTAGGCGCCGAATATCGCCCCCAAGGGGCTACTGAACAAAGCTTAGTTTGGTTAAATAAATTTACCAAATAGCCATTATCTGGCCCGCCGACCTTGAACCCGAAGCAAAAACTTTTATGATTGCTCTAAGCGCAGCTTGGCGTTCATCAATCAAAGGATCAGCACATGAAAATCACATTCTTGGGACTTGGCGTTATGGGTGGGCCTATGGCGGGGCATTTGGCCAAAGCAGGTCATGATGTCACCGTCTATAACCGCACTGCGGCCAAAGCCGAAGCTTGGGTTTTAGCACATGGCGGCGCATTTGCCCTGACCCCAGCCTTAGCGGTAAAGGACGCCGATTTTGTGATGGCTTGCGTGGGCAATGACGATGATTTGCGAGCCGTTTGTGTTGGGAGCGATGGTGCCTTAGGCGCAATGAAGGCAGGGGCGATCTTTGTCGATCACACCACCGTTTCGGCTAAAGTCACGCATGAGCTTTTTGCTGCTGCCAATGCGCTTGGCATTTTGTTTCTTGATGCGCCTGTTTCGGGGGGGCAAGCGGGTGCTGAAAATGGGGTATTGTCAGTGATGTGCGGTGGCGAAGCGGTGGCCTTTGGCGTGGCAGAACCCGTGATGGCGGCCTATGCGCGTATTTGTCGGCGTATTGGCGACAGTGGCGCGGGCCAAATTACCAAAATGTGCAACCAAATCGCGATTGCGGGGTTGGTTCAGGGCTTGTCAGAAGCGCTGCATTTTGCCCAAAAGTCAGGCTTGAATGGAGAGAATGTGATTGAAGTCATCAGCCAAGGAGCCGCCGGCAGCTGGCAAATGTCAAACCGCTATAAAACAATGCTAGCCGATCATTTCACCCATGGGTTTGCGGTCGATTGGATGCGAAAAGATTTGGCCATCTGTCTAGAGGCTGCGAATGAAAATGGAGCCTCTTTGCCGGTGACGGCGCTGGTCGATCAATTTTATAAGGACGTGCAAAAAATGGGTGGCGGCCGTTGGGATACGTCGTCACTGTTAAAACGGCTAAACAAAGAATAACTCCATGAGCGCAGCCCCTACACCCTCTGTAAGAACCTTTGACTACATTATCGCAGGCGGTGGTTCTGCGGGTTGTGTTTTGGCCAATCGACTTTCGGAAAATCCTAACAATAGGGTTTTGCTGCTTGAGGCGGGACAAAATGACAATTGGATATGGTTTCATATTCCAGCGGGCTATCTTTTTGCCATTGGTAATAAGCGCGCGGATTGGTGTTTTCAAACCACCCCACAAGAAGGGTTGAACAACCGCGTTATAGCCTATCCGCGCGGGCGAGTTTTGGGTGGCTCCTCTGCGATTAATGGCATGATCTATATGCGCGGTCAGGCCCAAGATTATGACAATTGGCGGCAACTGGGCCTAAATGGCTGGGGCTGGGACGATGTATTGCCTGTGTTCAAAAAGCATGAGGATCATTTTCTTGGGGCCAGTGATATGCACGGAGCGGGCGGCGAATGGCGGGTCGAAGCGCCTCGTATTTCGTGGCAGGTGCTTGATAGTTATCGCGAAGCGGCCGCAGAGTATGGTATTGCAAAAATTGATGACTTTAATCTTGGTGACAATGCAGGTTCGAGCTATTTTCAGGTTAATCAACGGCGTGGTTTACGATGGTCGGCGGCGAAGGGCTTTTTAAAGCCTGTCATGCACCGCCCCAATTTACGCGTTGAGATGGGCTGTCTGGTCGATAAGGTTGTGATCACCGACGGGGTCGCTACCGGGGTCGAGTGGTTGCAAAACGACGAACGCCACCATGCGAGCGCGGCGCGCGAAGTGGTGCTGACGGCAGGGGCTGTGGGCTCGGTTCAGATTTTGATGCGCTCGGGCATTGGGGATGCAAAGGAGCTTTCAAAGCTTGGCATCGCGCCCAAGATCAACCTGCCCGGCGTAGGGCATAATTTGCAAGACCATCTGCAACTGCGCCTTATTTATAAGGTCAAAGGCATTAAAACTTTAAATGAAACTTACCGTAATATTTTTAAGCGCGCGTTGATGGGGGTGAACTATGTTGTGGCGCGTCGTGGCCCTTTGACGATGGCCCCGTCGCAATTGGGGATGTTTGCGCGCTCGGGCGCGGATGTTGAGCGGGCAGATCTGCAATTTCACGTGCAACCACTATCCCTCGGGAAATTTGGTGAGGCGCTACACCCGTTTCGCGCGCTGACCGCCTCGGTGTGTAATCTTCGCCCTGAAAGTCGCGGCCAGATTACGATTGCGAACGCCGATCCGATCAGCGCACCCGTTATTGCGCCTAACTACCTGTCAGCCCCGCGCGACCGCACCATTGCCGCGCGGGCTATGCGAATGGCGCGGGCTATTGTCAAAGGCCAAGCCTTGGCCCCCTTTGAACCAGAAGAGTTTTTGCCTGGTTCCTTTGTCGACGATACAGACGCGGCCTTGATCAAAGCGGCGGGCGACATTGGCACCACAATTTTTCACCCCGTAGGCACCGCCAAAATGGGCCTGCCATCAGACCCGATGGCAGTGGTAGACGATCAGTGCCGCGTTTTTGGCCTAAGTGGATTGCGGGTAGCTGATGCCTCTGTCATGCCTTTTATTATCTCTGGCAACACAAACTCACCAACCTTAATGATTGCCGAAAAGGTTGCTGGTCTTATTTGTCAAAAATAGTGTGATATTTTAAGCACACCACCTTTGATGACCTGAGACAAAAAGCCGCACAATTCATTGATATTGTAGTTGTTTTTTGTTTAAAACCAAATGGTTGTCTGATTTTTAGGCAAAATGATCGAATTATGTATAAATTTTAAAAGTTTGTGCCATATTTTGTGTGCGGTGAATACGCCGCTACAATATAGGAGGAATATTCCATGGAAAAAACCAAAGGTGTCGTCAAGTCACTTACCGAGATTGCAATTGCACTATTGTCTCTTGCCATCGTAGCATCATTGCTTGTTGGTCCGTCAAACATGTCATTCTTGGGTGACGTTGTGGGCAACATTACTGATCTAGTTCGTAGTCTTGGCAGCGCTGGCTTGGCCGGTTTGATCTCCCTCGGCATCATTCTTGCCTTGGTAGATCGTTAATATCACTCACTGAAATGCCTTATCCAATAGGATGACTTAATGACTAAGTTTACAGATACTATAAATGTAATTTTAACCTTGTTTTACAAGGTTGCAGAAATTGCGATGTTGTTTGTGGGACTGGTGGTTTTGGTCTATATCCTGTTGGGTAAGGATGCTGGACCCTATGCAATTAGTGTGGTTGCCAATATCTCCTTGTTTATAGGGGCTATTGGAACGCAAACTTTGGTGGCTTTGGCACTGGTTTTTGTAGGCTATTCATATTTCACTAGTAAAAAGAAAAAGTAAAGCGTCTAATTTCTGTGAAACTGGACGCAAGCGGCCAAAAAATTGAAGGCGTCGATCTTGTGGTTGAGTAGTTATGAGTGACATAGTTGCCCCAAAGGGAACAAAATGCCATCACTGATGATACAAGGCGCAGGTTCTAATGTAGGCAAGTCGCTTCTGGTGGCAGGACTTTGTCGTGCTGCTAAATTGCGTGGCCTGTCTGTAGCCCCTTTTAAGCCACAAAATATGTCAAACAACGCAGCCGTGACGCATGATGGTGGCGAAATTGGCCGGGCTCAGGCTCTGCAAGCCATGGCTGCAGGCATTCTGCCGATGGTCGACATGAATCCTGTGCTACTTAAGCCAGAGTCTGAAACTGGTGCGCAGGTTATCGTTCAAGGTCAACGGGTTGCCACCGTGCGCGCGAGAGATTATGCAGCCCTTAAGCCGAAGCTCTTGTCTCCAGTCTTGGAAAGCTTTCACCGTTTGCGGGCCCGATATGATGTCATATTGGTCGAAGGGGCGGGCAGCCCAGCAGAGGTGAACCTGCGCGCGGGTGATATTGCTAATATGGGCTTTGCGGTTGCTGCCAATGTGCCTGTTGTTTTGGTGGGCGACATTGACCGTGGTGGGGTAATTGCACAAATGGTTGGCACGTATCAGGTCTTGTCTTCTCAAGACCGCGCTATGATTGCGGGCTTTATGATTAATAAATTTCGTGGTGATGCGAGTCTCTTTGACGATGGCTATCATTTGATAGCTCAAAGCACAGGCTGGCCGGGCTTTGGCGTGGTGCCTTTTTTTGATCAAGCCCATCTTTTACCAGCGGAAGATGCCCAAGATCTTCCAAAGGCAGGCAAAGCGGCGGACTTTAAAGTGGCCGTTCTGACCCTCTCGCGCATTGCGAATTTTGATGATCTTGATCCTTTGTCACAAACTGAGGGTGTTCAGCTTATGATGGTCAAACCTGGCCAAGCGGTACCTGGTGATTGTAACTTGATCATCATACCTGGATCAAAATCGACACGTGGCGATCTCACTTTTCTGCGCACCCAAGGATGGGATATAGACATCGCTGCCCATGTGCGACGCGGAGGTTTTGTGCTTGGGATTTGTGGTGGCTATCAGATGCTAGGTCAGACAATTTCTGATCCGATGGGAATAGAGGGGCCAGCTGGTGATAGTCAAGGTTTGGGGCTTTTGAATGTCAATACGGTGATGACTTCCAATAAAAACCTAAGCCGCGTGCGAGGCCTGCATTACGCAAGCCAAACGCTGATTGAGGGATATGAAATCCACATAGGCGATACCCAAGGTCTTGATCGCGACCGTCCATTTGCTAAAATAGCAGGTCAGTCTGAAGGTGCTACATCGCCTGATGGGCGCATCATAGGCAGCTACCTGCATGGTATGTTTCAACAAGACAATTTTCGTGTAGCTTTTTTGCGCCAACTCGGGGCCAGCACAACTCAACAAAATTATAGCGCCACGGTTGACGTCACGCTAGACGCGCTGGCTGCGCATATGGAAAAAACCTGCGATGTCGCAGGGCTGTTGGGGCTGGCGCGGTAGCATTTGTTTCGTATATGGGATGGTAGGCCCGGAGGGACTCGAACCCCCAACCAAAGCGTTATGAGCGCTCTGCTCTAACCAGTTGAGCTACAGGCCCATCCTGCGCTTGGATTAAGCCTACCACGCGCTAAGGTCAAGCGGCTCTTGGCGTTGCGCCCTGCGCTTTGATCGTTTATTGGAAATAAAATGCGAAAACCAATCAGGGGATCAGATGAGCAACCAAGTGAAAAACGGGCTAACCTATGCCGATTCTGGTGTTGATATCGACGCGGGAAATGCTTTGGTTGAACGAATCAAACCGGCCGCGAAGCGCACGCAACGCTCTGGGTCAATGTCGGGACTGGGTGGTTTTGGTGCGCTGTTCGATTTAAAAGCAGCGGGTTATAATGACCCGATCTTGGTCTCTGCCACTGATGGGGTGGGCACCAAGCTGCGTATCGCGATTGACACGGGCCATGTGGATACGATTGGGATTGATCTGGTGGCGATGTGTGTCAATGATCTGGTCTGCCAAGGTGCCGAGCCTCTGTTCTTTTTAGATTATTTCGCCACGGGAAAGCTGAAGCTTGACCAAGCCACCCGCATCATAAATGGTATTGCGGCGGGGTGCGAAGCTTCGCACTGTGCGCTGATTGGCGGGGAAACAGCCGAGATGCCCGGTATGTATAATGCGGATGATTTTGATTTGGCAGGCTTTGCCGTTGGTGCCCTGGAACGGGGGGGCGATTTGCCTGCGGGTGTTATGATGGGGGATGTAATTTTGGGCCTTGGCTCAAACGGAGTGCATTCGAACGGTTATTCCTTTGTGCGCAAAGTGGTGGAGCTGTCTGGACTTGGTTGGGACGCGCCTTGCCCTTGGGACGAAGCACAAAGCCTTGGTCAAGCGCTTTTGACACCAACGCGACTTTATGTGACCCAAGTTTTAGCGGCACTTCGTTCGGGTGGCGTTCATGCTTTGGCGCATATCACAGGTGGCGGCTTGACAGAAAACCCGCCCCGTGTGGTGCCTGAGGGCTTGGCTTGCGAAATTGACCTTTCCTGTTGGATTTTGCCCCCCGTTTTTGCGTGGCTGGCAGACGTTGCACAGATGCAAGAATCTGAACTTTTAAAGACGTTTAACTGTGGTATTGGAATGATGCTAATTGTCGCCCCTGAAAGAGCCAATGAGTTGCAAGCAGATCTTGTGGCCTTGGGTGAAACAGTTGTGCGCATGGGCCAAATTGGGAAAGGCGAAGGCGTGATCTATAAGGGTCATCTTCTGTGAAAAAGGCGCCCAAGCGGGTAGCTGTACTGATTTCAGGTGGAGGTTCGAATATGATCGAGCTTTGCCACTCTATGGTGGGTGACCATCCAGCTCGGCCTGTTTTGGTCTTGTCTAATCGCCCCTTAGTGGGTGGCTTGGAAAAAGCGGCCGCGATGGGCATCCCTACACAAACTATCGATCATCAGGCCTTAAGCGCCAATCGCGCAGCTTTTGAGGCAGAACTTGCGCGCATATTGCAAGAGTATGCTGCTGATATTATTTGTTTGGCGGGGTTTATGCAGATCTTAAGTCCCTCCTTTGTACAGCTCTTTCATGGGTGCATGCTTAATATCCACCCTTCGCTTTTACCAAAATATCCGGGCCTTAACACCCATGCGCGCGCGTTGGCGGCGGGTGACCGCCAAGCAGGATGCTCCGTGCATTTAGTGACGCCCGAACTTGATAAAGGACCAATCTTGGGTCAAAAATCCGTGCCCATTTTACCTCATGATACGTCCGACAGTTTGGCGGCGCGGGTATTGGTGGCTGAACATCAGCTTTACCCTAGAGTGTTGCGCAGCTTTGCCGAAGGGCCGTTAGCTTGCCTTTAGGGTACATTGTTTATCAAGGGTTTTATTTCCCAGCTAACACCGCTATAGCAAAATGACAGAGACGACCCCCAAAACCTAAACGGCGGGCACATATGAAAACCATTACCACCACCGAAGCTTTGGCTGAATTTTGTACGGCTGCAAAAACGCAGCCTTTTGTCACAATTGATACCGAGTTTTTACGAGAAAAGACTTATTGGTCGAAGCTTTGTCTTATTCAAATGGCACTGCCCGGCGCTGATGGGGAAGCTGTTTTGATCGACCCAATAGTGGGTGAACAGATGTCTTTGGGGCCCCTTTATAACCTGTTCGCTCATAAGACGACTGTCAAAGTTTTTCACGCGGCGCGTCAAGATCTTGAAATTTTTTTTGTTGAGGGCGGTGCATTTCCAGATCCTCTATTTGACACGCAAGTTGCGGCCATGGTTTGCGGCTATGGTGAGCAAGTCGGATACGAAACGTTAGTCAAAAAAATAGCCAAAGAAAATATTGATAAATCTTCGCGCTTTACCGATTGGTCGCGACGCCCCTTGAGTGATTCGCAAGAGGCCTATGCGTTGGCCGATGTCACCCATTTGCGCGATGTTTATTTATCACTTGCAGCGCAACTTGAAAAAAATAAACGTAAACAATGGGTTGAAGAAGAGTTGTCTGTTCTTACTGACCCTGCAACCTATACCGTCACCCCAGACGCCGCTTGGAAGAGGGTTAAAACCCGTACAACCTCGGGTCGTTTTTTGGCTTTGGTCAAAGAGCTGGCGCGGTTTCGCGAACACTATGCTCAAAGCAACAATGTCCCGCGCTCGCGTGTGATGAAAGACGACGCTTTGCTTGAGCTGGCTTCGACGCGACCTTTGAACCATGATGATCTTGGCCGCTCGCGACTACTTTTACGCGAAGCTCGCCGCGGTGACATTGCTGAGGGGATCCTAGCTGCGGTTAAATCCGGACTTGAGATGCGTGCCGATGATATGCCAAAACCCGACCTTTCACATGAGAACTTACAAGTAAATCCCGCACTTGCCGATTTACTGCGTGTACTTTTAAAGGCGAAGTCTGACAGTTTAGGGGTGGCGCCAAAATTGATTGCCAATGCATCAGAGCTGGATGCGATAGCAGCGGGTGAACGTGATTTGTCCAGCCTTATGGGCTGGCGCGCCGAAGCCTTTGGCGATGATGCTATGCGGCTTTGTCGCGGGGAAATTGCCCTCTCGGCCAAAGGTCATCAGGTGGTGGTGGTTACGCTTTAGTATTTGGGCTTTTTTAAAAGTTTGGGCTATAGCTACGAGCATTGTCGCGGGCTGTGATGATCACGCGGGTGCCATTTTGTAACCGGGCCAGTGGAATGAAAACTGCGGCCGTGACTTGGCGCGCCTTAACAGAGCCTGCGGGCCAGCCTATCATATCAGCTTTGGGCGGCATGGCTCGAAAACTATAACGAAGTTCACCCTTCGGCGCGGCTTCTTTTACCAAAGCGACATTCCACCATTGTGCCGTATCTGCCAGACCTGTTGCGCGTAAAATAACACCATCTTGCATCGGTTCGGCAGTCAAATCAGTTACCGTTGCCAATAGCGGGCGTTCGTCAAGAATGACGGGCACTACCCTGTCGACTTCAACCTTTTTAGCTATGTTAAAGGGCCAAATACCCTTTTTTTGATCGGTATCTTTTTTCTGAGCGCAGCCCATGAGAGACATCATCAAAACTAATGTAAATGTTACGAATTTCATCACCGCACACCTTTATGGCTTACTGCTTGTCCAAAGCTCAGAACAATTTAGTGATTATGAGCCTAAAGTGCAGTTAAGGCAAAGGCATTCTGTGGCCGCCGACCACTTCTATAACCAATTACTTTTTACCATGGGGTTTGACCTTTAGTGCAAAACTCATTAATTCGGGGCAAGTGAAAAAGGAACCCGCATGAACAGCGCTGCATTTGAAGAATTAGCTGAATCTTTTGCGTTTCTTGATGATTGGGAGGATCGCTATCGCCATGTGATTGACATGGGGAAAGCGATGCGCCCCCTAGACCATGCGTTTCAAACTGACCGATTCAAGGTCGAGGGCTGCGCCAGCCAAGTTTGGATAAGATCCCTTTTTACAGGCCAAGGCCCTGAAGCCATTTTTGACTTTCAAGGTGCATCTGACGCAATGATAGTTCATGGTTTAGTAGCTATTTTACATACGCTTTACAGCGGCCAAACTGCTGAACAGGTCGTAAATATTGACGCGCCCGCCGCATTGGCGCGGTTGGGGTTGGATGCGCATTTGTCGGCCCAACGCTCAAATGGGGTGCGCGCGATGATTGCGCGCATTCGTGCCACTGGCCAAGCGCATCTGTCCAAGGCCTAAAGCGGCCTCGTGGCATCGACCAGCCAAGCGCGAGCCTTTGCTTCCAAAAGTGGGGCAATCTTCTCGTGAACAGCACTATGATATATGTCAAGCCAGCTGATTTCATCGGCAGACATTAATGCGCGCACAATCATCCGTCGATCAAAGGGTACTAAGGTTAGGGTTTCAAAGCTCAGTTGTTTGCGGTGCGTATCTGAACAAGATATAGTAGGCGCTTTGGTCACCACGATCAGATTTTCCAAACGAATACCAAAGAAGCCTGGGCGGTAGTAGCCCGGTTCATTTGATAAAATCATGCCTTCGTTTAACGGCACATCTGAAAGACGGCTGATGCGTTGCGGTCCCTCATGAACCGACAAAAAAACCCCCACACCGTGCCCAGTGCCATGATCAAAATCCTGACCTGCCATCCAAAGTGGCGCTCGTGCCAGTACGTCAAGATGACAGCCTGCAACCCCATAGGGAAAGCGAATGCGCGATAGTGCAATTAAACCCTTTAATACGCGTGTATAAATGTCGCACACCTCGGGTAATTGAGGGCCCATGGCGATTGTGCGAGTGATGTCGGTGGTGCCATCGTGATATTGACCGCCTGAATCTACCAGCAAAGGTTCGCCCCAGCGCAGGGTGCGGTTGTTGTCTTGGGTGACGCGGTAATGCATGATAGCGCCATTCGGCCCCGCGCCGCAGATAGTATCAAAAGACAGATCATGCAGGTGGTTTGTGGCGCTGCGATACTCTTCTAGTTGTTTAACAATATCAATTTCCGTTAGTTCCGCGTTTTCGGGTTGATTATCTAGCCAATGTAAAAACGCACAAACTGCCGCGCCATCACGCAAATGGGCCTGCTTGGTAGCGTCGATTTCGATCGGGTTTTTGCACGCTTTTGGCAGGCGGCAAGGATCATCGTCGCGCAAAATGTGCGCGCCACCCTTTTGCAACGCAGAAAGGCAGGCCATAGGTGCGGTGCTTGGATCAATCATAACCTTGTAGGCACCTAGCTTTTCTAGGGTGTCCGTAAGTTTATTAGGTAGCAAAAGGCGGGTCTTGGGGCCTAGATGCGCGGCCACATCTTCGCCGATTTTGGTGGCATCGACAAATAAATCTAAGTACCCATCCGCCCATAAAAGGGCAAATCCATGTAAGATCGGGTTGCGTGCTACATCGGCGCCGCGGAGGTTCAAAAGCCAGCACAGGCTGTCGGGCAGGGTCAATACCACCAGCTCAGCCCCGCGCGCCTTCAATGTTTGCCCAATATGAGCTTTTTTTTCGTCCATGGTTTGGCCCGCCAAGTGGTTTGGTTGCACAAAAGCGGGGGAGCAAGATCGTTTGGGTTGATCCTGCCAGATCAAGTCAACCAGATTTTCGGTTGGGCAAAGAGTAATGTCTCTCCCCTCAAAGCTGCGGGTAAGTTTTTCAATTTCATCGGGCGTATGCAACCAAGGATCAAAAGCAATGCGACCTTGGGCTAAATGAGTAATAATCCAAGTGCCCGCGTCAGTTTCGGGCCATTCAACAGGAGTGAAAACAGATAAGTCCACTTGTGTCTTGACTTGGGTGCGGTAGCGTCCATCAATGAAAACACCTGCTATCTGAGGCAAAATAATTAAAAATCCAGCCGAGCCCGTAAAGCCTGAGACATAAGCCAATCGCTCATCATGCGGGCCAACATATTCGCCCTGATGCGCATCGGCGCGAGGCACTAGAAGTCCATCATAGCCACGCTGGGTTAACAAATTGCGCAGCTTTTGCAAGCGTGCGGCCCCTTCTTGAGGTTGGGATGTATTGGTAAAACTTTGCAGCATTAATTCCTCGGATCAAAGGCTTGGGCCAGAATCTGCGACCTAAGTCTTTGATGCAAGGTCTTTGTTAAGAAGTCAAACCGAGCCGCAACAGTAATTAAAGCGAGAAAGAGGGGTCTTATAAAAATTTGTGAATATCGAATTTTTATTCGAACAGGCCCTGTGTGCAAACCAGACCATTGATCTAAAGCCGTTCCTGACAGAACTCGTTGTTAAATACAGGTCTAACTCCTACATCAAGCGAGAAGTTGTTGAATGTTTTTGCTAATAACTGATCGTGACGCTTGGGCCGCTTTATTCATAAACTTCAGGGGTAACTTTATAATTTATCTTGTATTGTGGTTGTGTCACCGATTTTGATGGGTTTTGGCAATCCAAGCTACGGCCCAAGCCGAGAAGTCTGATTCTGAAGCAAACATCCTAGTTTATGCACGCCATTTGCTGAATTTGGGATAAAGTTTATCATCAAGGCCTTGTGGCTAGCATGGCTCCGATCGAACACCATAAATTATCTATCGGATAGGAATATTAGTTAAATCGCCGCGCCGTCAATGGCGTTCGAGCTTAAATCAAGGGCACTATGGAGAGCCTCCAAGTGGTAGTGGCAATGCACTCTCCTAAGTGTTTTCTTTTGAAAATACAGCTATAGGGAACGAAAATACCGCAGTTTAACGCCTGCGTCATAAAAAACAGAAAACTTACCTAATCACTTAACTCTGTTGCGTTTTTTCCCCAATTTGGGGTCATTGTCAAATAGGCCTGCTAGTTGTTCGGTCATTGCTCCAGCCAATTGATCAACATCTGTAATGGTGACGGCACGTTGATAATAGCGCGTAACATCATGGCCAATGCCAATGGCAATCAGTTCAACTTGGCGACGTTTTTCGATCATGTCGATGACATCGCGCAGGTGTTTTTCTAAACAATTGGACGGGTTAACCGACAAGGTGCTGTCATCAACGGGCGCCCCGTCAGAGATGACCATCAATATTTTGCGCGCCTCGGGGCGTGTGTGCAGGCGGCGGTTGGCCCATTCCAGGGCCTCGCCGTCGATATTTTCTTTCAAAAGCCCTTCTTTCATCATTAGGCCTAAATTGGCCCGAGCCCGCCGCCATGGGGCGTCTGCGCCCTTGTATATGATGTGGCGCAGGTCATTTAATCGGCCAGGATTGCCAATACGGCCCTCGGCTAGCCATTTCTCGCGCGATTGTCCACCCTTCCATGCCCTCGTGGTGAAACCCAAAATCTCAACCTTGACGGCACAGCGTTCAAGCGTACGGGCTAAAACATCGGCACAGATGGCCGCAATAGAAATAGGCCGACCTCGCATCGAACCAGAATTGTCCAAAAGCAAAGTTACACAAGTGTCGCGAAACTCGGTATCTTTTTCGCGCTTGAAGGACAAAGGCGTAGTCGGATTGGCAACAACTCGCGCCAAGCGACCCGCATCAAGCGTGCCTTCTTCAAGGTCAAACTCCCAAGCGCGGTTTTGTTGGGCCTGTAAGCGGCGTTGCAGCTTATTGGCCAGCCGTGACACCGCCCCTTTAAGCGGGTCCAGCTGTTGATCCAAATAGGCGCGTAGACGTTCTAGTTCGACAGGTTCTGCAAGATCTTCGGCGCGGGTTTCTTCGTCGAACTTATCGGTAAAGACCAGATAATTGGGGTCAGCGTCGGAAAAGGCGCTATGGGGCGGGGGCTCAAGCGGGGCTTCGCCCTCGGGCATCTCAGCCTCTTCACCATCTTCCATCTCAGCGCCATCGTCGGTGCTGGTTTGGGCTTGGGTTTCGTCTTGGCTGTCTTCTTGACTTTGCTCTGGTGATGCGTCGCTTTGATCTTGATCGTCGCCCGCGTTGTCAGGTGCGTCGGGTTCGTCTTGCGCCTCTTGATCTTGGCCGTCTTCATCGGCCTGGTCGGGGTTATCACCCAATTGATCGCCATAACCCAAATCTGATATCACTTTGCGCGCCATGCGTGCGAAGGCGGCCTGATCGTCAAGCACATGGTTAAGCACGCCCAAATTGTCGCCAGATTGGGCTGCTATAAAGTCTGACCACAGGTTCAAAACCGTATCGGCCCCTTTTGGCAAAGGTCGCCCGGTGGCCAGATGGCGCACCATATAGCCCGCGGCGGTGGCCAAAGGCGCATCTTGATTTGAGGTGATCTGACTGAAGCCGCGTTTTTCTGCCTCAAATGCGATTTTTGCGTCAATATTGCCTGCAGTTCCAGGCATGATACGTGCGCCCATCGCTTCGCAGCGGGCGGTTTCCATTGCGTCGTAAATTTCGCGCGCAACAGGCCCGGATGGGGCATAGCGGCTGGCCAGCGCCTCATTATGATATCGCAGACGCATGGCAAAAGCGTCGGCAGTGCCGCGGGCAAGCAGTACTTCATCTTTGCTCATGCGGCGGCTTACTTGGGGCAGGCGCATCGTGTCTTTGGTGACCCCAGAAGGGTCAGACGAATAAGTCACAGCTAGCTCTAAAGCGCCCGACAAGGTTTTTGTCGCCTCGGCCAGCGCTTTTTTAAACGGATCGGCAGGATTGTCATTCGCTTTGGTCATATTCTACTCTGGCTAAACTGGCTTGATTACTGCGCGGCCATGCTTGCGGCGGACTCTGGCAGCTCTTGATCAAAGCAGCGTTGATAGAATTCGGCCACGGTTTGGCGCTCTAGTTCGTCGCACTTGTTGAGGAAGGTCAAGCGGAACGCATAGCCCACATCGTTGAAAATAGATGCATTTTGCGCCCATGTGATTACCGTGCGCGGCGACATAACGGTAGAAAGATCCCCCTGTTTAAAGGCCCTTCGTGTCAGATCTGCCACCGTAACCATATGCGACACCTGAGCGCGCCCCGCTTCCGTGTTAAGGCCAGGTAGTTTAGCCAAAACAATGGCAGTTTCCGCGTCATGGCTCAGATAATTCAGCGTAGCGACCAGCGACCAACGATCCATCTGCGCTTGGTTGATTTGTTGGGTGCCGTGGTAAAGGCCCGTGGTGTCGCCTAAGCCTACAGTGTTTGCAGTTGCAAAAAGGCGAAAATTGGGATTTGGCGTGATAATTTCATTTTGGTCAAGCAAGGTTAGTTTGCCGTCATGCTCTAGTACGCGTTGGATCACAAACATGACATCCGCGCGCCCTGCGTCATATTCATCAAAGACAATGGCCACAGGATTGCGCAACGCCCAAGGTAAAATACCTTCATGAAATTCAGTCACTTGCTTGCCATCACGCAGTTTGATTGCGTCTTTGCCTATCAGGTCGATGCGGCTGATATGGCTGTCAAGGTTGACGCGAACAGCGGGCCAGTTTAGCCGTGCGGCCACCTGTTCTATATGGGTTGACTTGCCCGTGCCATGATAGCCTTGGATCATCACCCGCCGATTATAGGAAAAACCCGCCAAAATCGCCATCGTGGTGTCACGATCAAAGACATAGGTCGGGTCAATTTCGGGAACCCTTGCGGAAGGCGCCTCAAAGCCTTTGACCTTCATATCACTGTCAAATCCAAATGTCGCGCGCAGGTTGATGTCTTTGGTTGGTTTTGCGTCTTTATCCAGCATGGCTTGCCTTATCCTTGGCTTGATTGGGGCCCGTTTCGAGCCAGCGTGTCTGGGCGCACCATAACATCTAGCCTCTGAAGGGAAAGGGGCCTTTAAGATTTCTTTCGATATTGCTTTTGCGTGATACGACCCATTGGCGCAAGTATCTTTGTCGATTTTTATAATAATAGGATTAGTTACGAGTTTGATTAAGAGATACTTTGTTAAAAGATGTCAGTGATCAATATAACAGGCGTTTTTTTTGGGGAGGTATTGGCGTTATTTGGCTGCTTTACGCCTTTGAAGTCATACGCCCAGGGGCTACTCAACGCCCTTTTTCTATTGCGCTAAACAAAAAATATGGTGCGGGAATTTATTATTAAGAGGGTTCTGATTTCCCCATTTACGTTGCCGCTAATAAAAATGCGGTTGGGACATAAGGGGGTCGTAATTTTAGAAATCCATAGAAGTAGACGTTGTTAGTACAGGTGATTTCAGCCTGTTTGGACCGTGCAGCCAAGTACATTGTCGTCGCCAATAGGGGTGTTTGCTCATATTTGCAGTGATGGACCGCAGCGCACGGTAATGCGTTAGTATCCCAAGGGGTACGTTCCGATTTTTTCTGTAGGTCAAGCACGGACTTCATCGTAGAATAGGGTGCATTAATCGCGAAAAAATCGGCTTTCTTTAATTTGATCCCATGCCCAGACAACCTCTTGCAAACGATCTTCGTCGGCACGATTTCCACCATTCATATCTGGATGAAGATCTTTCACTAATGACTTATATTGTTTGCGAATTTCCATTTTGGTCCAAGTATCACGTGCGTCTAAAATCTCTAATGCTTTGCGGTCGGTTGCGGGTAATTTTCGGGTTGATTGATTGACTGTACGCCCTGGATTTTGGGTGCTGTTGGAACCCAAAATCTCAATTGGGTCATCGACCCCAAGGCGCGACCAGGCCCGCCCCTCATCTGGACGCTTGCCAAAGGGCTGGGTGTCGCGGCCCCAGACGCGGTCTTTATCCAAAAACTTTTGGAAATTATCGTCCGAGGTGCCCTGAAAGAAATTCCATTTCAAATTATATTCGCGGATATGTTCTTTGCAAAACCAAAAAAACTCATCTAACAATTCGGAAGATTTTGGCGCGCGATAAAGGCCGGCTTCTTTACAGTCCGGAAATTCGCACGTTTTGGTTGAAGTGTCAAAAGCACCCGACATTCCCCGTCTTGTGGTTTTTCTGCGTTTTTTGTCACTGGCGACCGATATATCAAAGTCAAATAATGGTTTTTTCATGGGGCTTGCCTTTCAGCGCAGGAGGCAGGAGTTTAGACGATATGAGAGAAGATTGAAGAGCAAAGGACGATAAATGCGCATTTCAGAACAAATAAAGTCAAAATTAGTCCAGGCTTTTGCCCCAGATGTGATTGAGGTGCTGGATGAAAGCGAAAAACACCGTGGTCATGCGGGCCATCGTCCTGAGGGTGAGTCGCATTTTCGCGTGACGTTACGTGCTGAAAGTTTTGGCCCCATGTCGCGCATCGGGCGCCATCGCGCCGTGCATGTGGCTTTGGGGCCAGATTTGGTGGAGCGCATTCATGCGCTGGAACTTGATGTTGGAGCAAAATAACCACCAATTTGCCCTTCGGGGCCTTTGGTGCGCCACCTTTTTTGTGTTGCTAGTGCTGGGCCGCTTTGGCCAGAATACGTCGTGCATGAAGTAAGGGCTCGGTATATCCAGATGGCTGCGTCCGCCCCTCAAGCACCAGATCCATGGCGGCATGATAAGCAATGCCATCATATCGAGGTGCCATAGGCCGATAAAGCGGATCCGCGGCGTTCTGCCCATCAACCACTTTGGCCATTTTTTCAAAGGCGGCTTTGACGTCATCTTGGGTCACGATGTCATGATGCAGCCAGTTGGCCACCCCTTGGGCAGAAATGCGGCAGGTGGCGCGGTCTTCCATTAAGCCCACATTATGTATGTCTGGCACTTTTGAGCAGCCAATGCCTTGGTCAATCCAACGCACCACATAGCCCAAGATACCCTGAACATTGTTCTCAAGTTCATATTGGATTTCTTGGTCTGACCAGTTGGCATCATAGGCCACGGGCGGCGTCAAAAGATCGCGCAGCGAGGCTCGGTGCCCTTGGGCTTTGATCTGATGAGCAATTTCATTTTGACGTGCAGTCACTGAAATCAAATGGTAATGGGTCGCATGTAGGACCGCTGCCGTTGGAGAGGGAACCCAAGCACAGTTGGCGCCTGCCTGCGGATGGCCGATTTTTGTCGCCAACATATTTTCCATTTTATCGGGCATGGCCCACATGCCTTTGCCTATTTGTGCTCTTCCTTGCAGGCCACATTCCAAACCAATATCCACGTTTCGATCTTCATACGATAGAATCCAAGGTGTTGTTTTCATGTGTCCTTTTGGCAACATTGGACCAGCTTCCATACTGGTGTGAATTTCGTCGCCCGTGCGGTCTAGAAAGCCTGTGTTTATAAATGCAATGCGCTTGGTGGCCGCACGGATACAGGCCTTAAGATTGACCGAGGTGCGACGTTCTTCGTCCATAATTCCCAGTTTAACAGTATTGGCAGGCAGGCCTAAAGTTTCTTCAACATAGGTGAAAATTTCATCAGCAAAGGCCACTTCTTCTGGGCCATGCATCTTAGGCTTAACCACATAGACAGACCCTTTAATACTATTGCGCAGACCATTATTTTTTTTCAAGTCATGCATGGCGCATAGCACAGTAACAAAGGCGTCAATCAAGCCTTCAGGTGCTTCATTACCTTCAATATCAACCACAGCAGGATTTGTCATCAAATGACCAACGTTGCGTACCAACATAAGGGAGCGCCCCTTAAGCACAAAGTTTTCACCGTTAGCCGAAGTGAAAGCCTCATCCGCGTTTAGACTACGCACAATAATTTGGCCGTTTTTTTGGAATTGATCGGTCAGATCACCGCGCATCAGGCCCAGCCAATTTCGATAGGCTTGTACCTTATCTGCCCCATCGACGCAGGCCACCGAATCTTCGCAGTCCATAATGGTTGAAATAGCCGCTTCCACAATAATATCTGAAATGCCTGCCGCGTCAGTGGTGCCAATTTGATGGGCTTTATCCTGCAAAATCTGAATATGTAAGTTATTTACTTTAAATAAAATTTGCAAAGGTGCGCGAGTGCCATGGGTATAGCCACGGTAACAGTTTTGGTTTTTCAGACGTGCAGGCCCTTTGGCCGTTTCCAAAACCAAAGTGCCAGATTCAACGTGCAGGCCCGTCAATTGTACCCATGAAGCACCGTCTGCCAAAGGCAGGGCGCTATCCAAATGTGCGCGACCAAAAGCCACCACTTGGGCGCCGCGCGCAGGGTCATAGGTGCTCAGTTTTGGTGCGCTGCCCAAAGCATCAGTTCCATAAAGCCCATCATAAAGGCTGCCCCAACGAGCATTGGCCGCATTCAGCGCAAAGCGAGCGTTGGTTACAGGAACCACCAGTTGTGGGCCTGCTATTGTAGAAATTTCTGGGTCGACGTTGCGGGTTTCAATCGAGAAATCAGGCCCCTCAGAGGTCAAATAACCAATTTTGCGCAAAAAGCCCTCGTAATCGCCGGCATCAAAAGGGTTTGCGCGGTTTTTGATGTGATACTCGTCAATTTGGCTTTGAAATGCTTTGCGTTTTGCCATGAGGGCATGGTTCTTAGGCGAAAGGTCGAACAGCGCCCGGTGAAAACCGCTCCAAAACTGCTCTTTAGACACGCCAGTGCCAACAAGCGCTTCGTTTTCGACGAAATCAATTAGCAAAGGATCAATGATTACGTTTTCGATGGGCTGTGTCAGGGACATGAGTCGCTCCATTAGCAAAAGTCCATGTCTAATTAGGTTTTATGTTTCAGGTAAGCAACAATATTACCTGATTTATGTAAAATTTGTTTTATAAAAGGATGCACCGCAGCATTCTTGCCATTTTTTTTTGAAAAAATTATTAAAGATCAAAGTTCAGTTGAGTGTTTTGGGCGTTTGTTTTTGATTCTGTACCGTGGCGGTTTTGGTTAGGACGGCGCGCGCCGTGTTTTTTCATCACCTCGCCTGAAAGATCAGAATAGCTTTTGGTTTTGTGATGCGTCCAAAGGTGCAGCCGCGCCTCTTTGGTGGCGGTGGTGATATCTATGATCGGCTTGGGGTACTTTTGCCCCAAAAGGCTTTGTGGCCATTTCCAGGGTTTTTGCAAAAAACCATCGGGCACATGGGTCAGTTCGGGCATATAGCGGCGGGTAAAGCGGCCAAGCGGATCGTGATCATGGCCCTGTTTTATAGGGTTATAAAGCCGCGGTAGACTAATACCTGTGAGGCCCGCTTGCATTTGCACCTGCCGCCAATGGATGCCAGGATCATAATCGACAAAGCGACTGGCCAAAAACTGCCCTGCGCGCTGCCAATCAATGCCAAGTTGTGCGCAGCCTACGGATATAACCATAGCGCGAGCGCGAAAATTCAACCAGCCTGTAGCCGCCAAGTAGCGCATAACTGCATCTAAAAATTGCAAACCCGTTTCGCCCTTGGCCCAAGCGTCAAAATGATCGTCTGTGATCGGGCGTTGACACGCGAGCGGATTCAGGGCCCGCAGTTGCATATCGGGCGCATTTTCAAGCTTTTGGGTAAAGTGATCGCGCCACGCCAATCGCGATTGAAAGGCGCGCCGCCCTTCGCGCAAAGACACGGTATCGGTTTGCACCCCCTCGGACATCAGGTGGGTTTGGCGAGCCGATAAAGTACCAAGCGCCAAATAGGGCGACAAGCGCGAGCAGGCGCGTTCACCGGCTAGGGGAGATGACAGGCCAGCGCGATAGGCTTGCGCGCGGTTTTCCATGAAACTGCTGCACAACAGCTCTGCCGCGGCGCGCCCGCCCGTTTGGGCGTGCGCACAAGGGGCATCCATTGTTGGGGGGGCAATTGGCCCACATCAACCCCTTGCACCGCTTGGGTGGGCGCTTGGGGTGTGCTTGGCCCTTGCGTAAGGAAAGCATGTGTCTTTTCGCCCAACCATCCCGTGCGGTAAAGGGGCGTGCGACACCTGATTGCGCCAACTCAACCCATTCAATCCCCGCCGAGGCGCCCCAAGCCGCCACCCGCCGATCGCGGTGAAAGGTGAAAAGATTGCCAGTTTCTTGATGGCTGATGATCTTTGTGATCCCATGTTTGGTGCATAGTTTTGCAAGCTCAGCTACCGCGTCGCCTGTGCGCAAGATCAGAGGCAGGCCAAGCTGGGCCAGATCATCTTTCAATCCCAAAAGCGACTGCGCCAAGAATCGCCATTGGTGCGCAGATGTGTCGGCCAAGACCCAATAGTCGGGTTCGACAATATAAATAGGCAAAACCGCCCCTATCTCGGCCCCAAGGGTCAAGGCAGGGTGGTCATCAACCCTTAAATCGCGCTTATACCAAATAAGAACATTAATAGAACATTTGTGCCAGCTTGTCTGGAATTCGACAAGGGATTTTCTGCCCACGTCGCCTATTTTCAAACGCAGGGTGCAGGGAGGTCCTTTTCAAAAATTAGGGTAGGCTTGCGTTTTAATTTGGGCAAAGTCGGTTCGATCGTGCTTTTGGGAACAATTCCTTGCGAATTTGGAGCATTTTTACCCGCTGGCTCTTGCCCCGTGACGTGGCTCTGCCTAATAAGAGACAAGAATTCGAAGGATTTTCCATGCTTGATCTGACCTATAAAGTCCCAAAACCGAAAATAATTGCGGGTGCCAAACATGACTGGGAATTGGTGATCGGGATGGAAATCCATGCCCAGGTCGCCTCTCATGCCAAGTTGTTTTCGGGGGCCTCGACCGGGGTTGGGGCGGAGCCCAATGCGCATGTGTCTTTCGTTGATGCGGCCATGCCGGGCATGTTGCCTGTGATCAATCAGTTTTGCGTCGAACAAGCGGTGCGAACGGGCCTTGGGCTGCATGCTGATATCAACCTTTGGTCGGCATTTGACCGCAAAAACTATTTCTACCCCGACCTACCTCAAGGCTATCAAATCAGCCAGCTTTACCACCCTATCGTCGGGGAGGGTGAGGTCTTGGTTGAACTGGGGGCCGGTGTTGCGCGTTTGGTGCGGGTGGAGCGTATTCACCTCGAACAGGATGCGGGCAAATCCATTCACGACATGGACCCCAATATGTCCTTTGTCGACTTTAACCGCACGGGCGTGGCTTTGATGGAAATCGTCAGTCGCCCCGATATTCGCGGCCCAGAAGAGGCGGCGGCCTATGTCACCAAACTGCGCCAAATCTTACGCTATTTGGGCACTTGTGACGGCAATATGCAAAATGGCAATTTGCGGGCTGATGTGAACGTGTCGGTCTGTTTGCCCGGTCAATATGAAAAATATCAAGCCACCCAGGATTTTGGCTATTTAGGCACGCGCTGCGAAATTAAAAACATGAACTCGATGCGCTTTATTCAACAGGCTATCGACTATGAGGCGCGCCGCCAAATTTCAATTTTGGAAGATGGCGGATTGGTTTTGCAAGAGACCCGTCTTTATGATTCTGACAAGAACGAGACGAGGTCGATGCGCTCCAAAGAAGAGGCGCATGATTACCGCTACTTCCCATGCCCCGATCTTTTGCCTTTGCAAATAGAACAGGCTTGGGTTGATGACATTAAGGCCAATTTGCCCGAATTGCCTGACGATAAAAAACGCCGCTTTATGTCGAATTTTAGCCTGACAGATTATGATGCCAATGTCTTGACCGCGGATTTGGAATCGGCTGGCTTTTTTGAAGCTGTGGCCCAAGGGCGTGATGGAAAACAAGCAGCCAATTGGGTGATTAATGAGCTGTTTGGTCGGTTGAACAAAGAAAGTCTAACCGTCTTGGAAAGCCCACTTTCAGCCGAGCAATTGGGTGGAATTTTGGATCTGATGGCGGTGGGTGATCTGTCGGGAAAAATGGCCAAAGATCTGTTTGATATTCTTTGGACCAAGGGTGGTATTCCTGCCGAAGTGGCCGCCGCCCATGGGATGAAACAGGTCACAGACACTGGCGCGATTGAGGCGGCGGTGGATGTGATCATTGCAACCAATCCCGATCAGGTCGAAAAGGCGAAAGCTAATCCTAAACTGGCAGGCTGGTTCGTGGGGCAGGTCATTAAATCAACGGGCGGTAAGGCCAACCCTGCAGCTGTGAATGCACTGGTTGCGAAAAAGCTAGGACTATAGCTCCATACTGGGGCCAAGGTTGTCTTTTCAAATGTGAGGCGCGCATGGGTTATGAGTATAAGGTGATAGCGGCCCCCAAGCGGGTTAAAAAAAGCGGCGTATTTTATGGGAAATCAACGGATTTCGCCCAAACCGTTGCTGATCTTCTGAATGCCTTGTCGCGTGAAGGCTGGGAGTATCACACTACCCAAACCCTTAGTTATGAGCAGCGCAGCTGGTACGGCGCGCGCAGCCTGCAAAGCCAAGAGCTGATGCTCTTTCGCAAGCCTTTGATCCACACCCATACCCATACCCCAAACCAGGGCCTAGACCACGCATCGTCAGCGGTTTTGAAATCCCAAAGCCCAAACAGCATGCCAGCCGAGCCGACCTTGAGCAAAAAACCCAAAGCCGCGCCCGTGACCGAAAACGTCAAAGACATTACCGCAGGTTAATTATGATCCATCGCGGGCTTGCGCCAAAGCGCCTGGCAGCGCTGCACGCAGCAGATCGCAGTCAGCCTTGGGGCCCACGGACACACGGATGCAGCGGTCCATGGGCGCAATACCGGGCTTGCGCACAAAGAGACCCGCTTGTGCCAAAAGGCTCATCACGCGGGCGGCAAAAGCGCCGTCTTGGCCGCAATCAATTGTCACAAAATTAGTGGCCGACGCCAGTGCCACAAGCCCATTGTCATGTGCAATCTGCGTAATCGTTTGGCGTGCTTGCGCGATATTTTTTAACGTCGCATGCAAATAGGTCTGATCTTGGAGCGCGGCCAAAGCTCCCGCTTGCGCCAAACGACCCAAGCCAAAATGATTGCGCAGCCGCTCAAATCCTTTGATCACTTGGGGATGGCCGATCGCATAGCCCACACGCAGCCCCGCCAATCCATAGGCTTTGGAAAAGGTGCGCAGTCTGATGACGCATTGATTCATCGGGTCAATCTGGGGAATTGTCTCTTTGTCAGCCATTTCGCAGTAAGCTTCATCCAAGACCAAAAGAGTGCCCTGGGGTAGGTCTTCGATCATTTTTTCGATTCTTGCACCATGATGCACGCTGCCCATCGGATTGTTGGGATTTGACAGATAAAGCAGTTTTGGCCGTACCTGATGAGCCAGCGCCAAAAGCGCGGCTGGGTCCTCATGGTCATTTAGGAAGGGTACTTTATGTAAAATGCCACCCGCCGCTAAAACGTGGAACTCAAAGGTTGGATAGGCCCCAGCTGAGGTCACAACCCCTTGACCTTGACCAACGAAAAGCCGGGTCAATACGCCCAGCAGCCCGTCAATCCCTTCGCCCGCCACGATATGTTCTGCTCTTGTGCCAAGATGTAGCGCCAAAGCGAGTCGCAGCGAGTAACATTCAGGATCGCCGTACATCCAAGCCAAAGAAGCCTCGGCGGTCAAAACCTTTAAAACCTGCGGTGAGGGGCCAAAGCCGTTTTCATTGGCCCCAAGGCGAGCCAAAAAAGGTTTGGCGCGGATGCGTTCCAGTGCTTCGGGCCCCACAAAGGGCGCCGTATCGCTAATCCTCTGCGCCAGTGGCGCAAAGGCTGGAAGATGTGGGGCGGGCTTAACCAATTTCAGCCAAACGCGACAGGGCTTTTGACAGTTTTTCAATTTCTTCATCGCCAAGGGCCAGCTTTTCTCGCGATTCCTCTACAACCTCCGGTGGCGCTGAGGCGACGAAGTTTGGATTTTTTAAACGGCCGCGTAGCCCGCTAAGTTCTTTCTGTAACTTTTCTATGGTTTTATTCAGACGCGCTTTTTCTTCACCGATGTCGATGATGCCCGCCAACGGAATCGAGAAACGTCCCCCCTCGACCGACACGGTGATGGCGCCTTTGGGGCTGGTGTCCGCTTGGGTGATGCTTTCCAGTCGCGCAAGGCGTAAAATCAGCGCCTGGTTATTGCCCAACGCTTGTAGGGCGGCACGGTCAAGGTCATGGCGCAGCATCGCCACTTTTAAGCCGGCAGGCACATGCATTTGCGCGCGCGCCGAGCGCACCTCATCAATCAGACCTGTGACCCAATTCATTTCTCGCCGCGCTTGCGGATCGTCAAGTTCGGACCCGTAGGTGGGCCAGTCAGAATGCACCAGCATTTTGGCGCGCCTGCCTGTGGTGCCCCACAGCTCTTCGGTGATAAATGGCATGATCGGATGCAGCAAGATCATCGATTGATCAAGCACCCAAGCCATGGTCTTGCGCGTTTCGTCGGCTTGGTCTGTGTCAAACATGGGTTTGGCAAATTCGACATACCAGTCGCACACTTTGCCCCAGACAAAGCTGTAAATCGCATGGGCCGCGTCGTCGAAACGATAGGCGTCAAGACTCTCATCCAGACTTTGGCGCAGCGCCGCACATTCGGCTATGATCCAACGGTTGGCGGTGGCTTCGGCCGTTGGCGGTGCGGACTGGGTAATGTGCCCCTCCCACACGCCGTTCATCTCGGCAAAGCGGCAAGCGTTCCAGAGTTTGGTGCCAAAATTTCGATAGCCCGCAATGCGCCCCTTGTCCATTTTCAATGTCCCCCCTAGCGAGGCCATCGCAGCATTAGCAAAACGCAGCGCGTCGGCACCAAATTCATCAATGATGTCAATCGGGTCAATTACATTTCCAAGGGATTTTGACATTTTTTTACCCTTAGCGTCGCGCACCAGACCGTGCAGATAAACGGTCTTAAAGGGCACTTCGCCGACCACGGTAAGCTGCATCATCATCATGCGGGCTACCCAGAAAAAGATAATATCGGCCCCCGTGATCAGGGTCGTTGTTGGGAAATAGCGCGCCAGTTCGGCCGTATCTTCGGGCCAGCCCAATGTGCCAATCGGCCACAGACCTGAGGAAAACCAAGTGTCGAGCACGTCAGAATCGCGCGTTAGCGGTTGACCATTGGCAAGGGCGCTTGCCTCGATCTCGGATGTGGCGCAGTAGGCTTTGCCATTGCCATCATACCAAACGGGGATCTGATGGCCCCACCAAAGCTGGCGCGAAATGCACCAAGGTTCGATATTTTCTAGCCAGTGACAATAGGTCTTTTCGCCAGAATCGGGGATGATTTTGGTCACGCCTGAGCGCACGGCCTCAAGTGCAGGGCCGACCACTTTTTGCGTATCAACAAACCACTGATCGGTCAGCATCGGCTCAATCACAACTTTTGAGCGGTCGCCAAAAGGTTGCATGATTTTTTTAGCCTCTACCACCGGTTCTAGTCGCAGATGTTCGGAGCCCGTTTCAGGATCAATTTCCTTGACCAGCAGCGTCACGGCCAAACCTGCAGCGGTGATATCTTTGATCAATTCGGCACGTGCCGTAAATCGATCAAGACCGCGGTATTTTTCGGGCACAAGGTTAAGTGTGTCAATCTCGGCCTCAGAAACCGCTTGGCCTTGGCCGATGGCGCGTGCTTGGGCAACGGCTTCCGCGTAGGTAGGCCCGTCATCGCGCATATGTCCGCGTGTGTCTAATAAACGATAAAGCGGCAGGTTTGAGCGTTTGGCCACTTGATAGTCGTTAAAATCATGCGCGCCAGTGATTTTCACAGCGCCAGACCCAAAGTTGGGATCGGGATATTCGTCTGTAATAATCGGGATCAAACGGTCGCAAAGCGGCAGATGCACCATTTTACCGACTATGGGCGCATAGCGCGCGTCGGATGGGTGTACCGCAACAGCTCCATCGCCCAGCATGGTTTCAGGGCGTGTGGTCGCGATTGAAATATAGTTGCGTTTTTCACGAAATGTGATGACACCATGATCGTCTTTTTCAATATATTCATAGGTTTCGTCATCGGCCAGCATGTATTTGAAATGCCACATATGCCCGTCAACTTCGATATTTTCAACCTCAAGATCCGAGATGGCAGTCTCAAAATGCGGGTCCCAATTGACCAGGCGCTTGCCGCGATAAATCAGGCCTTTTTGGTACATTTCGACAAATACTTTGGTCACGGCACCGGGAAAATTACCAGACATGGTAAAGGCTTCGCGTTTCCAATCACAGCTTGCGCCTAATCGTTTCAATTGACCAATGATGGTGCCGCCCGACTGCTCTTTCCACTGCCACACTTTTTCTAAAAAAGCGTCACGGCCTAATTCGCGGCGGCTGGGTTGCTTTAGGCGCGCCAACTCGCGCTCAACCACCATTTGCGTGGCGATGCCCGCGTGATCAGTACCCGGTTGCCACAAAGTGTCAAAGCCGCGCATTCGATGCCAGCGTACCAAAATATCTTGCAATGTATTGTTAAACGCATGGCCCATATGCAAGCTGCCCGTCACATTGGGAGGCGGGATCATGACGCAAAAGCTTTCGGCACCCTCTGCCGCATTCGCGCCTGCATCAAAAGCGTGGGCCTGTTCCCAAGCGGCATAAAGACGTTCTTCAGCCAATTTTGCATCGAAAGTTTTTTCCATTGCCATGATCCGGCCCTTTTCGTGAATTTCTGCTTTGCTTTACGAAAATACTGGCGAAAGTGAAAGCCCAAGCGATGGCTTTGTGTGCTTTAGATCGCGCGATCTAGCTTGTTTGAGAGGTGGATCAGGCTTTCGGTTTGTATAATGCCAGTGATGGCGATGATTTGATCCAGTACGCGGTCTAAGACCCCGGTGCTAGGGCAGGCAATTTGTAACATCAAATCGAATCGTCCCGACGTTGTAATCACGCGCTCAATCTCAGAAATGGCGCGCAGGCGGGTGATGATATTTGGCTGAGAGCGTGGCTCGATTGAGACAAGGACTGTGGCGCGCAAACGCTGCTCACGTGCCCCTTCGCCCAGTTTTATAGTATATCCTGCTATGATTTTCGCGGTTTCAAGCCGTTCAAGCCGCGCTTGCAGGGTTGAGCGCGCAATCTTAAGGCGCCGCGCCATTGTCGCCAAAGAAAGCCGCGCGTCGCTGCTGAGCAGGGCAATCAAGCTTCTATCAAGATCATCCATCATTTTAACTACCCCTTTCATCATTATAACGACTATTTCATGCAATTATACAGTTTTTATCGGTCAAAAGGTACCGCATATGCAGCCTTAGCTTTCAGGTAAAGGGCGGCTCATACGCACCTAGCCTGGTCTTGATAAACCACGCGGGTGCTCAGGTATTTTTAAATCCCAAATACCCAATATGAGCGAAAGGACGATCATGCAAGAAGTCACCCAAATCTGGAAAAACCCAAGTGACTATTTGCGCGTAAATCAACCAGAAAACCCGGTCCTTTTCTTTGCACCTTCGGTTTTGTATGCCCAAGCTCGCCTCTTTGTGACAGGCTTTCCTGGGCTTGTGACCTATGCTGTCAAATCGAACCCGCAAGAGATGGTGATTGAAAATCTATGGATGGCGGGCGTGACAGGATTTGACGTGGCCTCACCCGTTGAAATTCGTAAAGTCCATGCTATCGCGCCGACCGCGAAAATGCATTATAATAACCCCGTGCGCACCCCAAACGAAATAGCTGTGGCCGTGGCTTGCGGCGTGGTGTCCTATTCAGTTGATTCCGCCACCGAGCTGGACAAACTGATCGCTCATGTGCCCGCGAGAGATACGGAAATCACCGTGCGCTTTAAGCTGCCTGTTGCGGGTGCTGCGTATAATTTCGGGGCCAAATTTGGTGCAACGGTTGAATTTGCCGCCCAGCTTTTGGCACGAGTGCGCGATGCTGGGTTTATCCCCTCGCTGACCTTTCATCCGGGAACCCAGTGCACCGACCCTGCCGCGTGGCAATCTTATATCGAAGCTGCTGCCCAAATCGCACAAAAGGCTGGCGTGCGGATCGCACGGCTGAATGTGGGCGGGGGTTTTCCCTCGCACCGCGAGCACGAGATTGTGCCCCAGCTTGAAGCGACCTTTGCCCTGATTGCGCGCGTGACTGACCAAGCCTTTGGCGCAGACCGCCCCGCCTTGGTGTGCGAACCTGGCCGCGGTTTGGTGGGAGATGCTTTCACTTTGGGTACCAGCGTCAAAGCTGTGCGTGATGGTAAGCATGTGTTTTTGAATGACGGTCTTTATGGCGCGTTGATGGAATGCCACTGGGTGGCCTCGGTTGACCGTGTGGCGGTGTTTGACGCTATGGGCCAGCGACGCATGGGGGGCACAAGCCCGCGCGTGGTCTTTGGTCCGACTTGCGATTCGGTTGACCGCATCCCCGGCGAGGTGATGCTATCAGACGCGATTAGCGACGGCGATTTTGTGCTGTTTGAAAGTATGGGGGCCTATTCTTGGGCCACTAATACCGAGTTTAACGGCTTTGGAGCCTTGGTCTTGGCGCAGGTTTTGTCGCTAGAACTATAGGCAAAACAAAAGGGAGGGGTGTGAACCCCTCCTAATTATTTCAGCGTTCGTCAACGGACTTATAGTCGCGTTTGAGTTCGCCCGTGTAAAGTTGGCGCGGGCGGCCAATTTTTTGGGTTGGGTCTGTGACCATCTCTTTCCACTGCGCAATCCAGCCCACGGTGCGCGACAGCGCAAAGATTGGCGTGAACATCGAGGTAGGAAAGCCCATCGCATCAAGAATAATACCCGAGTAAAAGTCGACATTGGGATAGAGTTTTTTCGAGACGAAATACTCATCCGATAAGGCAATCCGCTCTAGCTCTTTGGCGACTTGCAAAGTTGGGTTGTTGTGAACGCCCATCAATTCAAGCACTTCATCAGCACTTTCTTTCATCACTTTAGCGCGTGGGTCAAAGTTTTTATAAACTCTGTGACCAAAACCCATCAAGCGGAACGGATCATCCTTATCTTTTGCTTTGGCAATATATTCAGGAATACGGTCAACGGTGCCAATTTCGCGCAACATTTCCAAGCAGGCTTGGTTTGCGCCACCATGTGCCGGGCCCCAAAGACACGCAATGCCAGCTGCAATGCAAGCAAATGGGTTCGCCCCAGAAGAGCCCGCAAGCCGCACTGTCGAGGTTGAGGCGTTTTGCTCATGGTCGGCGTGGAGCATCATTATGCGGTCCATTGCCTTGGCTAAAATTGGGTTGACAACATATGTCTCGCACGGGACAGCAAAGCACATTTGCAAGAAATTTGACGCATAATCCAAATCATTTTTGGGATATTGGAACGGTTGGCCAATCGAATATTTATATGCCATCGCTGCAATTGTAGGTAATTTTGCGATTAGGCGAATGGCAGCAACTTCACGTTGCCACGGGTCGGAAATGTCGGTGCTGTCATGATAAAAGGCCGACATCGCACCCACAACGCCCACCATCGTGGCCATTGGATGGCTGTCACGGCGAAACCCACGGAAGAAATAATGCATTTGCTCATGCACCATTGTGTGGTTGGTAACGCGTGCTTCAAAGTCGATCATTTGTTGTTTTTCAGGCAGTTCACCGTAAAGCAGCAGGTAGCAAACTTCTAAATAGTGAGAGTCCATCGCCAATTGGTCAATCGGATAGCCGCGGTGCAGCAACTCGCCCTTGTCGCCATCAATAAATGTAATGGCGCTTTCACAAGCAGCGGTTGAGGTGAACCCTGGATCATAGGTGAAGACGTCACCTTCTGCGTAAAGCTTACGAATATCCAAAACATCTGGCCCTACCGTGGGCGAATAGATTGGAAGTTCGATTTCTTTATTCTTAAATCTTAGCATAGCAGATTTTGGGGCATTGGTCATTTTGAGGTCCTTTAAATGCAACCAACGGTCACATTGGTCTGATCTTTTGGTTTTTCCTTAGGGTTTTAGAATACATACATCCGCAAGCCGAGCTATAGTTTCGTCACGGCCCAAGACCAACATCATGTCATAAACACTGGGTGTCACGGAGCTCCCTGCAAGCGCTGCACGCAAGGGTGTGGCCAATTTTCCAAAGCCAATTCCATGGTGTTCGGCGCATGCAGTTAGGATTCGTTCTAAATTTTCTTTATCCCATTTACCATCTTGCAACTGCAGCGTCAATTCTCTCAGTATACCAATGAATACCGAGCTCAGGCTTGCGGCGGATGTCTCATCGGGAAAAATGGGACGGGATACCATAATAAACAGTGCTTTATCGGCAAGTTCTATGAGTGTCTTCGCTCGGTCTTTTAAGCAGTACATGCCTTCAGAAAGGCGGGTTTTTTGCAAATCGGTCAATGTTTCATGGCCCAACACCTTCAAAAACGCCTCAAATTCATGCAGCAGTGCAGCATCTTCGCTAGCTGCGATATGCTGGCCGCAGATATTTTCCAACTTTTTAAAATCAAGCCGCGCAGCACTGCGCCCTATCCCGTCCAGGCCGAACCATTCTTTTGCCTGGGCGCTGGAAAAAAATTCATCATTTCCATGCGACCAACCCAAACGAGCCAGATAGTTACGCATGCCCGCGGCGGGATAGCCCATGGTTTGATATTCTTCCACACCAACAGCTCCGTGGCGCTTGGATAGTTTTTTGCCATCTGGCCCGTGGATCAGCGGAATATGGGCCCAAATGGGAATATCCCAACCCATAGCCTGATAGATCATGTTTTGACGCGCAGCATTGTTCAAATGGTCATCCCCTCGGATCACATGGCTGACGCCCATGTCGTGATCGTCGACCACAACGGCCAACATATAGGTAGGTGTCCCATCAGAACGTAAACAAATCATATCATCTAGCTGATTATTGCCGAAACGAACATCGCCCTGCACTGCGTCTTGCACTATCATCTGGCCTTCGCGTGGCGCGCGCATCCGGATCACATAAGTAGTGTCGGGGTGAGTGGCCGAGTTGGCATCGCGCCAAGGGCTTTGGAATAGGGTGTTTTCACCGCGCTCTTTAGCTTGGGTACGAAAGGCCTCAATCTCATCTTGGGTACAAAAACATTTATAGGCAGCCCCACGCGCAAGCATTTCATATGCAACCTCTGCGTGGCGGTCTTTGCGGTCAAATTGACTTATCGCCTCGCCGTCCCAATCTAGCCCCAGCCAAGTGAGGCCACGCAAAATGGCTTGGGTTGCCTCAGGGGTGGATCTTTCTCGGTCGGTATCTTCGATCCTTAGTAAAAATTTACCACCGGCGCCCCGAGCTAAAAGCCAGTTGAATAATGCCGTCCGTGCTCCGCCGATATGCAAATAACCCGTAGGTGAGGGGGCAAAACGAGTTACAATAGGTCGCTGAACAGCATTTGAGGCGATGGGATTTTGGTTAGACATAGCAGACCTTTTTGATGGGTAAGGTTTCGTTAAAAATCTCAAAACCGTGTTTCAAATATTCAAACCTATCTGTAGGCAACTGAGGGGTTTAAAACAAGGTGGTGAAAGGGCAACTGTAGGGTGGTTGCGCTTTTCCCGCAGATTGTAATTTCATTTTATGGTAACTGTGGTGTGTTTTTAACTGTGTACTTGCCAACCTGAAAATATCGCGAGCAAAAACAAAATTTCCCCGCCTGCAGTTATGCTATTGTGAAAAAAGCAAGCCCCAAGCTGGTCTTTTAGCACGCTAGAAAACGCCTCAACTGGTAAGAAATGGTTTTGCAAAAAGCTTAATAGCTGCGGATTAATCCGACCAACCGCCCTTGGACTTTCACCTTTGTGTCAGGCAATAATCGTGTTTGATAGGCTGGATTGGCCGCTTCAAGTGCGATCATTTCACCGCGTCGATAAAAACGCTTAAGGGTGGCTTCGCTGTCTTCAACCAATGCCACTACAATATCACCATTGGTTGCGACATTCTGTTCTCGGATAATTACAATATCCCCGTCATTAATGCCCGCTTCGATCATCGAGTCGCCCTTAACCTCAAGCGCGTAATGCTGCCCTTGTCCCGACAACATCGATCCAGGCACGGCAACATGATGCGAAATTTCGGCAATTGCTTCGATCGGGGTCCCCGCGGCAATACGGCCCATCACCGGCAATTCAATCACATGAATGGCCCCATCATTGGCCTGCACCGTTGGGGCTGCGCGGTAGGCTTCTGTTCTATTGCCACTAATTATTTTGGGCACAAACCCAGGCCGTTCCATAGCTTCAGGCAGTTTCACAATTTCAAGTGCGCGCGCGCGGTGGGCCAAACGGCGTATAAATCCACGCTCTTCCAAGGCGGTGATAAGGCGATGAATGCCCGATTTTGACCGCAGATCAAGTGCTTCTTTCATTTCATCAAACGAGGGTGGAACACCGTCGACATCAATCCGTTGTTTAATGAAGTCTAACAGTTCGATTTGCTTGCGTGTTAACATTTATCGACCCTTAGATTATATTTGTTCACTAACTGTTCTTTCAGCGTTCCTGATTTGTGTCAAGTGTTTTTATAGGCTCAGATAAGGCACAAGGCTATTGGGGGGTAGGGCAGGGCCATTCGATGGGGCAATAACTAAGGCGTTCGCCCCCGTCAGCACCGATAAAAGGGCCGAGTCTTGATCCGCGGCGATATGTGCAATGGCTGTTGCCCCCTCATGGGTGATTGTGGCGCGCATGTAATGGGCGCGTGGGCCGTTTTGGGGTTGATCATGGGCCAAAAGCGCAAATTTCGGCTTTGGGGTTGGGGATTGATCGCCTTGCATAGCGCGCAAAAGCGGCACCAAGAACAAATGCGCGCACACAATAGCCGAAACAGGGTTCCCTGGAAACCCCAAAAGCGTGCGCCCTTGAATGCGCCCAGCCATTAAGGGTTTTCCTGGCCGCATTGCAATTTTATAAAAGGCCCGATCAAGCCCCATCTCTTCGGCAACGGTTTTTACCAAATCATGATCGCCAACCGATGCTCCGCCGATTGTTACGATCACATCGGCCGTTAGCGCAAGCTCTAACACGGCTTGCAAATCAGCCGCAGTGTCGCGCGCAATGGGCAAGATGCGCGCGGTGGCGCCCACCGATTCGGCCAAGGCCTTTAGTGCAAAAATATTTGAGGCAATGATCTGGTCGCTGTTGGGTCGTTCGCCGGGCATCACCAGCTCATCTCCTGTGGCGATGATGGCCACTTTTGGGCGTTGTGCTAGGGTGATTTTGGGCACATTCATCGCCGCCAAAAGGGCCAGATCGTTGGCCGAAAGCCATTTGGGCGCAAAGCTTTGACCCTTGACAAAATCTTGACCGCAGGGGCGAATATGTGGCCCTAGGTCTAATGTGTCGCCGATCAGGATCTGGCCGTCTTGAAGTGTGACATCTTCTTGCAACACAACGCGCGCCACGCCATTTGGTACGGGCGCGCCTGTAAAAATACGCACCGCCTCATGGGGGGACAGGGTGCCGTCAAAACGGTGGCCTGCGCTGGCCTCACCGACGCGCAGATCATAGCGCGCACCCACCGTCGCCATTGACCCAAGCGCATACCCATCCATGCTTGATGCGTCAAACGGCGGTTGTGACAGGTCGGCATAGGCTGGGGCCAGCATATGGCGGCCAAGCGCGTCTTTAAGCTCGCGCACTTCGGGGGGCATTGGGATGGCCAGTGCTAAAACACGGCGAGTCGCTTCTTCAACTGAGATCACAGCGTTGCCTCATAAAGACCTGATTTTCCACCATCTTTTAAGATGAGGCGAATGTCGGTGATCTGCATCTCCCGCTCAACCGCTTTGACCATATCATAGATAGTCAGACAGGCCACAGACACGGCGGTCAGGGCCTCCATCTCGACGCCCGTTTGCCCTGAGGTTTTCACCGTCGCCTCAAGAAGCACGCCACACAGCGTGGGATCGGGGGTTAGGGTCAAGGACACTTTTGTCAGCATCAACGGGTGGCACAAAGGAATAAGATCTGCGGTTTTTTTGGCCGCCATAATACCAGCCAAACGGGCTACGCCCAAGACATCGCCCTTTTTGGCGTGGCCTGACATAATCAAATCTAAGGTTGCGCGCGTCATTAAGACCTTGCCTGTTGCCGTAGCTATCCGGTGGGTTGCGTTTTTTTCAGACACATCAACCATATGGGCCTGACCGTCTCTGTCGAAATGGGAAAGGGGCATCTATTCACCTTTGTTAGCAAGAGGGTTGGCCAAAATAGCCCGTGTCGCCTGTGTTACATCTACTTGGCGCATCAGGCTTTCTCCGATCAAAAAGCAGCGCGCGCCGTAAGGGGCCAGATCGGCCAAATCTTGTGGGCTGTGAAGCCCGCTTTCAGCTACCAACAGCCGGTCTTTGGGGGTCAAATGGGCCAGCTCTTTTGTGGTCTCTAGGCTGACATCAAAGCTGTTGAGATTGCGATTGTTCACGCCCAAAAGCACGGATTTCAGGCGCAAGGCGCGTGCTAACTCATCTGCGTCATGCACTTCGATCAGCACATCCATACCCAATTCAAAGGCTGCGGCTTCCAACTCTTGGGCTTGGGCGTCGGACACAAAGGCCATAATGATTAATATGCAATCGGCATGAAGGGCGCGCGCCTCAACTACTTGATAGGGGTCAAAAAGGAAATCTTTACGCAAACAAGGTAGGGCCGTGGCCCGATGTGCGGCTGTTAAATAGCTGTCATCCCCTTGGAATGAGGGGGCGTCGGTTAAAACCGACAGGCAGGTGGCCCCGCCCAATTCATATGCTTTTGCAAGTAAGGGCGGATCAAAATCCGCACGGATCAATCCCTTTGAGGGGCTGGCTTTTTTAATTTCGGCGATCAGCCCATAGCCTGTTTTTGTTGCCGCTTGCAGCGCAGAGGCAAAGCCGCGCGGCTTTGGGGCAGCCTTGGCCCGTGCGTCTAATGTGGCCAAAGGGATTGCGGATTTGCGCTGGGAAACTTCTTGATGTTTGTAGATTTTAATGCGTTCTAAAATAGTGGTCATCTTGGTCCTTTGGGGCCTTAGGCGTCTAAGCTATGGGACAGGGCGGCGACTTTGGACAGCTTGTCTTGGGCTGCGCCTGAGTCGATTGAGGCGCGCGCGCGCTCGACCCCTTCGCTTAGGGATAAGGTCACGCCAGCCACGACCAACGCCGCCGCTGAATTGAGCAAGACTGCGTCTCGGTATGCGCCTTTCGCTCCACCCAAAAGCGCTTGAAAGGCTCGGGCGTTATGGGCGGGAGTGCCGCCTAAAATTTCGGAAAAATCATGAACAGGCAGGCCAAAATCTTCGGGATGTAGCCTGAATTCGGTGATAGTGCCTTGGTCAAGGGCCACAACTTCGCTTTCCGCCGCAATTGAAAGCTCATCGGTGCCATCGCCGCCATGCACAAGCCAAGCCTTTTCTGAGCCCAAATCCCGCAAGACTTCCGCCATGGGCCACAAAAGATGCGCAGAATATGCGCCAGTTAATTGACGTTTTACCCCTGCAGGGTTGGTCAGTGGCCCCAAAATATTAAAGATGGTGCGGGTGCCGAGTTCGGTGCGCGCGGGCATCACATGGCGCATGGCAGGATGATGCATAGGGGCCATCATAAAGCCGATCCCGATCTCATTGATGCACGTTTCCACCAAGGCAGGCGGGATCATGACATTAAGTCCCATCTGCGTCAGCGCATCGGCTGCCCCCGATAGACTGGACAGGTTACGATTGCCATGTTTGGCCACGACCACCCCCGATCCCGCCACCACAAAAGCTGTCGCCGTTGAAATGTTGAGCGTGCCTTTACCGTCACCTCCTGTGCCCACTATATCCATAGCCTCCTTGGGTGCGCGCACGGGCAGGCAATTAGCCCGCATCACATAGGCTGCGGCGGCATATTCGTCGACGGTTTCGCCGCGCGTGCGCAGCGCCATCAAAAGCCCACCTATTTGCGCGGGCGTGGCTTCGCCCTCAAACAGCGTGGCAAAAGCAATCTCTGCCTCGTCTCGGTTTAGAGGGCGGTCGGCGGCAAGTTCTATAAGGGGCTTAAGGCGCGCACTCATGCCGCCACCTTGACCTTGGCCGCAGTTAGGAAATTCGACAAAAGCCTATGACCATGTTCTGATGCAATGCTTTCTGGATGAAATTGCACCCCTTCGATTAGTTTTGTCTTATGGCGCATGCCCATAATGGTGCCGTCATCAAGCCATGCCGTCACCTCAAGACAGTCAGGCAGACTGTCGCGTGCGACAACCAATGAGTGATAGCGCGTTGCCAAAAAGGGGCTGGGCAGATCGACAAAAACTCCTTGGCTCGCATGATGCATCTGCCCCATTTTACCGTGCACAATCTCCTGACACCGCACAACCTCGCCGCCAAAGGCTTGACCGATGGTTTGATGCCCCAAACACACGCCCAAAAGTGGAATATTGGCTGCGGCGGCGGCCAAGGTCAGCGGTAAACAGATACCCGCCGCGCTGGGGTCACAAGGACCCGGTGACAGTACAATTGCCGAAGGCTTCAGCTCCAAGGCCCCCGTTACATCGGTTGCGTCATTGCGCAACACATGCACTTCCGCCCCTAGCTCGCCCAAATAATGCACAAGATTATAGGTGAAGCTGTCATAGTTATCGATTAAAAGCAGCATGATTTTGTCCTGCGCAAAAATGACGAATTGGGGTGAATGTTGGCCAAACTCAGGCTATACATGGGACAAGCAAGCGCAGGGCGTCAAGGGAAACCTAATAATTTTGGTGGCTTTGCGACGCTTATTTTGACATGAATACGAGGTATTGTCTGGTGAAATATATAAGTGGCGCAATCTTTGGCCTTATTTTGTCCGGGACTTCCTTGGCCGTTTTGTCCTTACACTATAAAGATTGGCACCCTAAGGGCAAGGCGTCAACCGAATTGAGGCAGCCATCAGATGATTCTGGTCACCTATTTGCCCCCCCGGCGCTCAAAGCTGATATCCAGTCAATTGCTGAAACAACCCCTCCAGAAAAAATTATCACAACCCAAACTTTGCCCTACGCCACCGCAATGGCTCCTACCCATCCTGTAGCCTCCGAACCTATTGAGGTGGCGCCCACAATTGAAACCACCCCTGCAGAACCTTTGCTACCGACTTCGGCGATTGACCCGCTGCAAGAGCCGAAAAGCCAATCCTCACACGCAGATCTAGCCGCCCTAAGCCCCTTGGCAATGGTACAAAAAAATCAAGATCAAAACATACCAGTTCCACAACCTATGCTAGCCCCACCACCCTTATCAAAGGACGAGCAAGCTCGGGTCAATCAAGCTCTTAACTATATGCTGGCCCTTGAAAAAAACAGGGCCCAAAGTGATGTGCCAGTTGTGGCGGTAAAGCCCGCGGCGGCACCTAAGGTGCAGGCGCAAAGCTATAAAGATGTCGCAAGCGCCTTTGATAATCTGCAAAATTTGCCTCTTATTTCGATCATTCTTTATGATCCGGGTACCCAAAGTGCTAACCGCGAAGCTTTGGTGGCTTTGCCCATGCCTTTGACCTTTGCCATTGATCCGCTGGACCCATTGGCCGCCAAATATGCCGCAACCTACCGCGCTGCGGGGCATGAGGTGGTAATTTTTGCCAAAGCCGTGCCTAAATCTGCCAGCAAGGCCGATTATGAAAAACTGCTGGAAACCTATTTGCAGATTTTGCCGCAAACGGTGGGACTTGTGGACTTGGAATTTGGTGGCTTTCAAGCCGAGATGGCCGCAAGCTCGGCGATTGTGTCCTACTTGCAAAGCAAAGGGCGGGGTGTAGTCACATGGGATCAGGGCAAAAACCTGGCCCAGAAAATTGCCCAACGTTCCGGCGCACCTTCCGCTTTGATCTTTCGTCGCCTTGGCTTTGAAAGCAGCGATATCAAAATCAAATTAGATCAAGCGGTGTTTCGCGCTGGCCAAGATGGGCAAGCGGTGGTTTTTGGCGACACAAGTGCCCAAACCATTGCCGCTTTGATGGAGTGGCAGCTGCAAGGTGGGCCGAACGGGGCCGTTATAGCACCCTTGTCGGCCGTGTTCGATATGAGCGAGTAGCGCTTAACTCTTAGGGTGCGCTACGAAAAGGCCCGCATCCTCGGCTGCACGGCGCAACGCGCGTGACTTGTTGACTGTCTCTTGAAATTCGGCCTCGGGGTCGCTGTCATAAACCACACCGCCGCCCGCTTGGATGTATAGAACTTCGTCCTTGAGCACTGCGGTGCGCAGGGCGATGCAAAAGTCCATCTCGCCATTTGAGGCGAAATACCCCACACCGCCGCCATAGACACCTCGCTTTTCGGGCTCTAACTCATCGATGATTTCCATGGCGCGCACTTTTGGGGCCCCTGACACGGTGCCAGCAGGCAGGCCCGCCAAAAGTGCCGAAAGTGCATCTTCGCCGTCTGCCAATATGCCCACCACATTCGAGACGATATGCATCACATGGCTATAGCGTTCGATGATAAATTTCTCAGTCGGGTGCACGCTGCCTATTTTGGCCACGCGCCCCACATCATTGCGCCCCAGATCAAGCAGCATTAAATGTTCAGCCAATTCTTTTTGGTCTGCCAAAAGATCGGCCTCTAGCGCGCGGTCTTCTTCAGGGGTTGCCCCGCGTTTGCGGGTGCCGGCGATGGGGCGCACGGTGACTTCGCCATCTCGCAGACGCACCAATATTTCGGGGCTGGCCCCGATCACGTGAAATCCGCCAAAGTTAAAGAAAAACATAAACGGAGAAGGGTTAGTACGCCTCAAGCTGCGGTAAAACGCAAATGGGGGCTGCGCAAAATCCTGCGCCCAGCGTTGGCTTGGCACCACTTGGAAAATATCGCCCGCCCGAATATAGTCTTTGGCCTTTTCAACCGCTGCCAAATAGGCCTGATGGGTAAAATTTGACCGCATCAGCCCCACGGGGGCCGCGGTGCCAAAGTCACGGCTGGGGGCATTTGGGGTGGCCTCAAGATCAAATAGCGCACTTTGCACGGCGGCTTTGGCGCCTGCGTAGGCCATAGCGGCCGTTTGACCTGCTTGCACCCAGGCTGGGGCTACGATTGTCACCTCACCCTTCACCCCGTCGAGCACAGCCACCACTGAGGGGCGCAGCAAGATCGCGTCAGGCAAACCCAAAGGGTCAGGGTTCACATTGGGCAAATGCTCGACCAAGCGGATCATATCATAGCCCAAATAGCCAAATAGCCCCGCCGCAACGGGGGGCAGATCATCGGGCAGGGTGATTTTACTTTCCGCGATTAAATCGCGCAGGCTTTGTAGGGGATGGCCGGCCAGAGCCTCAAAGGCTGTGGCATCGCGTTGCACCAAACGGTTGATGCGGCTTTGCGCGCCGTGGCATTGCCAGATAAGGTCGGGCTTGAGGCCAACGACCGAATAGCGCCCGCGCAGTTCGCCTCCGGTGACGGATTCAAGCATGAAACTATTGGTATCTACCGCTGCCAATTTTAGCATAAGTGACACGGGTGTGTCCAAATCCGCGGCCAGACGGGTATACACCACTTGGTTTTCGCCCTTGGCCCAACCTCGTTCAAACGTCTCGAAATCGGATGTCAGTGCCATAGGTGTACTATTGAACCTGTGCGTGTACGGCGTTGATGGCCGTGTTATTAAGCGAAATGCCTGCGCTTTTTGATAGATCTTCGGTCATCAGGCCAAAGACGTCCTGTACCATTGATTGTTCAAGCTGTGCGGCCAGTGCTTGTTGTGAAGCAAGCGCGTCGGGGCCGTTCAGGTCTGCCTTATCAATCGACATAAGCTGCACTAAACCCACATAATCACCGGCCTCAACTAAGGCCACGCCTTTTTCGCCAAGCAAAAAGGCTTTGGTCAAAACCTCCCGTGGCGTATTAGCGAGTGTGGCATCCCGCGTTTGTTGCGTTACGGTTTGGGTGATACCAAATTGGCTTAGATTTGATCCGTTTTTCACTTTCTCGACAAGGGTTTGGCCATAATCGCGCAGTGCTTTAGTCAAAAGCTCTTGCATCAGACGGGCGGTGACATCGTCTTGCGTCTTGTCAAATGTGATGGGGGTGGCTGGGATTACTTCGTTAAACTCTGCAACCAAAATGCCACCGTCTTCCAGCATCACCGCTTTGGGATAGTCGCCAATTTGCAGCCCCTCAACTTCATCACGAAAGGCCGAATAACCCATCAAAGTATCGTCCAGCCCTGCGGCATAGTCCAAACGGCCCAGACGCATGGAAAATTCGTCTTTTAACTCGGGGAAAGAGGCCCCTTCGGCCAGACGGTCATCAATCGCTTGCATTTGATCAGCAATGGCGCGCGCGGCCTCTTCCTGGCGATACTGATCGATCAGATCATCGCGCGCGTCGTCAAAGCTGGTTTCTTGGGCGGCCAATATTCCATTCATGCGAAATAGCGCAGGCCCAAGATCCGAGGCAAAAGGCCCCACAACGCCAGGTGCGTCAAGGGAAAAGACCGCGTCGCCTGCTTCGCCTAGATCTCCCAGGGCCACATCACCCATGTCGACATCATCAAGCGTCAGGCCGCGTGCGGCGACCAACTTGTCAAAATCACTGCCTGCGTCAATGTCGGCCTTGGCTTTTTCCGCCTCAGCGGTAGTGGCAAAGGCCAGTCGTTCGACCAAGCGGCGTTCGGCTTGGATATAATCGGCAATATTCTCTTGATATAGTGCCGCAAGCGAGGCCTGGTCCACAGGCAGGGTCGGCCCCATTTCGGAGGGCAGCAAAACCGCATAGCTGATGCGTTTGGCCTCGGGGGTAGTGAAATCTGCGATGTTGGCATCGTAAAAGGCGCGTAGCTCATCTATCGAGGGGGCGGGCAGCGCGGTGGGCAGATCTTGCTTTGATAAAGAAAGATAGGTCACGCTGCGCCGCTCGGCTACATAGGCGTAAAGCCGTTGCACAATAGTTTGGGGCGCACCAAAATTACCCGCAATTGCCCCTTGATAAATGGCTTGCGCCAGATCATTGCGCAGGCCCGTTTCAAAGTCTAATTCTTTGATATTATTGCGTTTTAGCGTGTCACGATACAGGGTCTGGTCAAATGTGCCGTTTGCATTTTGAAAGACATTCATCGACCCGATTTCAACCGCTACGCGCCGATCACCGACCGACAGGCCAATGCGAGCCGCTTCATTTTCAATGGCGGCCCCTGCGATCAGTCTTTGGCGAACTTGGGCATCCATGCCAAAGGCCAAAAGCTGTTCAATGTTTAAGGTGATACCAAATTGCTGACCCGCTGATGCCATTTCTGCGCGCAACGCCCGCGCATATTCATCAACCGAAATATCAATCTCGCCCACCGATCCTATTTTAGTGATGGTTCCGCCGCTGTAGCTCGAGACGCCAAAACCCGTCAGGCCTAGCCCCAAAAGACCCAAAAGCATCAGGGACAGGACAGAGCCTGACTTCTTTTTGCGTGGGGCGTCGTCTGTGTCGCGCTCTTGGGACATGATATTACCTATCTTAAGCAAATTTGAGCCTGTCTAAGGCTTTGGGCCTGTTGGGGCAAGGGCTGCCAATCGGGCAAACAGTTCTGTGATTTCGCTTTTGTCGATATTGGCAAAAGCGATACGCAATTGTCTTGTGCCTTGGGTGTTTTGGATGGGGTGAAACATCGTGCCGGGCAGCAAAAGCACCGCCGCCTGTTGCACAAGATCTTTCGCCACCTGATCCGAGGGCGCTTTGAACGGATGTTCCACATAGGCAAAGTAAGCCCCGCAGCCCAGAAGGGTCCAGTCAGGTAGCGTTTTGAACCCGTTGATCATCGCGGCGCGACGCGCAAGAATTTCATGGCGCTCGGTTGCGACCCAATCATCCAGATTTTGCATACCCCAAAGGGCGGCAATTTGACCCAGTTGGCTGGGGCAGATGGCAACGCTGTCGAGATATTTCTCGACCTGCGCCAAAAGGGCGGTGCTGGCCACAATCGCTCCAACGCGGTGGCCTGTCAGACGGTAGGCTTTTGAAAAAGAATAAAGCTGCACAAAATAGTCAGGCCAATCAGGATCGGTAAAAAGTTCATGCGGCATGCCCGTTCTGCTGTCAAAATCACGGTAGGTTTCATCGACCACAAGGGCAATCTTATGACGTTTGGCCAGATCAGCAAATGCGCGCAGGGTTTGAGCGGGATATTCGGCCCCTGTGGGATTGTTGGGGGTGACCAAAACAATGGCCTTGGTGCGCTGCGTTATCAGCTTGGCGCAGTCAGAGGCTAAAGGCACCATTTCGGCACCAACTGCCAAAGGCACTGCGGTGACATTTGACATGTCTAAAAACATTTTATGGTTGAAATACCAGGGGGTAGGGAGAATAATCTCGTCCCCCGCTTGGGTCAGGCAGGACAAAACGGCTGTGAAAGCTTGATTGCAGCCTTGGGTTATAGCAACCTGATCGGCGTTAACCTGGCCTTGGTAGGCTAGGCTCCAGCGGGTGGCGATTTGGGTTCTCAGCTCAGCCATCCCTAAGACGGGGCCGTAAAGATGCGCTTGGGGTTGGTTTAGCGCCGCCTCGGCCAGCGCTTGGCGCAAGGCCAAGGGAGGCGGTTGTACGGGAGCCGCTTGTGAGATGTTGAGTAAGGGGCGCTCGGGGGTGAAGGTGGCGTTCTCAAGCCAACGGCGCGCTTCCATCACGGGGGGCGCAAAGGTCCTGGCCATATTTGGGTTTAACTTAAGGGTCATGGTACACCTTTGACAGGGAGGCAGTAAGCTTAGTCTTTCCCGCGAAAGGGCTGCACATATTGCATCGCCATATCCCACGGGAAAAAAATCCATGTGTCTTGACTGACCTCGGTCACATAGGTGTCTACTTGCGGCTTGCCCGAAGGTTTTGCGTACACGGTGGCAAAATGTGCTTTGGGATAAAGGCTGCGTACCAACTCAAGTGTTTTACCGCTATCTACCAGATCATCTACAATTAAAATACCCGACCCGTCACCCATCAGATCGGCTTGTGGAAATTTTGTGATCTCGGCATCGCGACGGTCTTGATGCGCGTAAGAGGTCACCGAAATAGAATCCACCACGCGAATATCGAGTTCGCGGCTGACTATCATCGCCGGCACTAAACCCCCACGGGTTATTCCAACCACAGCGCGCCAAGCACCATCGTCTGGCCCTTTTCCGTCAAGTCGCCATGCCAGAGCACGGGCGTCACGGTGAATTTGGTCCCAGCTGACGTGAAAACCTTTTTCATGTGGCAATAGATCGGCCATGATTTTTCCTAGATAAGAGGTTTATGAGTCTTTTCGGCCTGTGACTGCGTCAATGTCGGGGGCATCAACGGCTTTCATGCCAACCACATGATAGCCTGCATCCACGTGCAAGACTTCGCCCGTGACCCCTGAAGACAGATCAGAGAGTAGATAAAGTGCTGACTTTCCCACCTCATCTTGCGTCACATTGCGCCGCAAGGGTGAGTTCAGCTCGTTCCATTTCATAATATATCTAAAATCACCAATTCCCGAGGCGGCCAAAGTCTTAATTGGTCCCGCCGAGATGGCATTTACGCGGATATTGTCAGAGCCAAGATCCTCGGCTATGTATTGAACAGAGGTTTCAAGCGCAGATTTAGCGATGCCCATAACATTGTAATGCGGCATTACTTTTTCTGCTCCGTAATAGGTCAACGTCAAAAGCGACCCGCCATTGGGCATCATGGCGCTAGCGCGCGCGCAAACGGCGGTAAAGGAATAGACCGAAATATCCATTGTCATGCGAAAATTTGCAGCCGACGTGTCAACATAGCGGCCGCGCAGTTCGTTCTTGTCTGAAAAACCTATTGCATGCACCACAAAGTCAATCGTGCCCCAGGTTGCTTTTAAATGATCAAACAATGAATCTAGCGACCCTTCGTTGGCAACGTCACATTGGATCATTTCGCTGCAGCCAATTGAGGAGATCAAAGGGCGCACGCGTTTTTCCAAAGCTTCGCCTTGATATGAAAATGCCATTTCAGCGCCCGCATCGGCGCAGGCTTTTGCAATGCCCCAAGCAATCGATTTGTCATTGGCCAAGCCCATTATCAGGCCACGTTTTCCATTCAGTAATCCGTTTGACATCAGCTGTTCCCACCAAGTTCTTTCCTAACGGTTTAGGCTATCCGATCAGGCACATCAAGGCCAAGGGGGCTTGTCTTCACCGCTTCCGCGCTATTTTATGGGAAAGAACAACCAACCAAAGGCAGAACATGGAACGAGATGGTATTTTTGCAGGCGATGACCCGTTTTTTTTGGCTCAAAGCTGGCTAGATGAAGCAGCGCCGCTTGAACCAAACGATCCAAACGCCATTGCCCTTGCCACGGTCGACCCCGAGGGACTGCCCAATGTGCGCATGGTTTTGCTTAAAGAGATCGAGGCTAATGCGTTTGTTTTTTATACAAATTACAACAGTAAAAAAGGCCAAGAAATTGCAGTTACCCAAAAAGTAGCCTTTGTAGTGCATTGGAAATCTTTGCGCCGTCAAATAAGGGTGCGAGGTATCACCGAGCGCGAAGAGGGCGCACAAGCCGACGCGTATTATAAGTCGCGCTCACTCAAAAGCAGGCTGGGCGCTTGGGGCTCGGATCAGTCGCAACCGCTTGAAAGCCGTATGGCGTTGATGGCCAAAGTGGCCAAGCTGACCCTAATCAAAGGCACCGATCCAGAGCGTCCGCTTTTTTGGGGGGGCTTTCGCATCGTGCCTTTGGAAATCGAATTTTGGGCCGACGGCGAATTCCGACTGCACAACCGGTTTCAGTGGCGGCGCGACTCAGTCGATGCGCCTTGGGAAGTTAAAAGATTAAATCCATAATTTTTGCGCGAACTTTGGAGTTTTTGGTTAATTTTTGGAAGTTTCCTCCTTAAAAACCTATTCTTTTGGGTGTAATTAAGGAAAATGGTTAGTTTTTTTTTATATTTAGGATGTATTTCATCATCTCATCTTGAAAGCACGGCACTTTCATAGAATTCACTACTTGTGACTGTTGAAAGGTTTAAAATGGATACGAACGACGTTGTAACGCATACGGTGCATGGAAAAGTAAAATGGTTCGATCCTGCCAAGGGATTTGGGTTTATTGTCGCTGATGAAGGTGGGCCTGATATTTTACTTCATGCCAATGTTTTGCGCAATTATGGGCAGAGCTCCGTCGCAGACGGAACCGTTATCACGGTTATGGTTCAAATAACTGCGCGCGGGGTACAAGCGGTCGAGGTTGTGCAAATCGATGCGCCCATGTCGCTTGGAATGGCCTTCATGCTAGGCGATGATGAAACGATGGCCAGCCCAGAGGAGATTGCGCTTTTGCCGATCGAACCTGCACGGATAAAATGGTTTGATAAAAGCAAAGGGTTTGGCTTCGCCAATGTCTTTGGTTTGCCAGAAGATGTGTTTGTTCATATTGAAGTTCTACGTCATTCGGGCTTTGCTGATTTGGCGGCGGGCGAAGCGGTATGTTTGCGAATCATGGACGGTGCGCGCGGCCGCATGGCGGTTCAGGTGGTGTCATGGGAAGCAGCAAGTCGAGAAGTCGACTGATGAAGATTTTAGCCTTAGGCTTGGCCTTTGCGCTTTTGATTGTTGGTTCTGTGCAAGCATCCGTTATGTGCCAGACCTTTTCTATTGAGCTGCGCACGGCCACGCAAACCGTTCGTTTTCGTGTTGAGCTGGCCACCAGCCCCGAAACCCGTGCCTCGGGTTTGATGAATCGCCCAGCGTTGGCCAAAGGGGCGGGGATGTTGTTTGCCTATGACGTCCCCCAACGGGCCCAATTTTGGATGCGCAACACGCTGATTCCCCTTGATCTGATTTTTGCCAATGCCCAAGGACTGATCACCCAGGTGCACCCGCACGCCAAACCGCTGGATGAAACTATCATCAATGGGGGACAAAATGTGAAATATGTGCTTGAAATAAACGCGGGCCTTGCAAAATTACTGCAAATCACTCCTGGTACCGTGATGCGGCACCCTTTAATTGAAAATTCCATCGCAATTTGGCCCTGTAATGCACAATAGGCACTTTTCAATTCCAAAAAACGGGGTTAGAGAGTTTTCAGTCGGGGCGTAGCGCAGCCTGGTAGCGCGACGGTTTTGGGTACCGTAGGTCGGAGGTTCGAATCCTCTCGCCCCGACCAGTTCAGAAAATTCCATTTTTCTGAGAAGCTAGTTCAAGCCCTCCCTAATTCAAGCTAAAATGCTATGATACCAACTGGGCGATTGCGCCTGTTGCGTGCCCAAGGGGACAAGATGCAAGACCTGCCACTCGAACATAGTTATGCCGAAAATCTTGTGGGTTTTTATGCACAAAGCAGACCAGCGCGGGCACCTTCTCCGCAGCTTTTGGTTTTTAACCAACCTTTAGCGCAAGAGCTGGGGCTTGACGGTGCCGCGCTGGCAGCACAGGGGGCGACGCTTTTTTCGGGAAATGATTTGCCAGCAAATGCCCGCCCGATAGCACTGGCCTATGCTGGCCATCAGTTTGGCGGGTTTTCCCCCCAACTCGGCGATGGGCGCGCGCTTTTATGGGGCGAGGTGATCGACCGCGCAGGTCAGCGGCGTGATCTTGCTTTTAAGGGCTCGGGGCCGACACCCTTTTCACGAGGCGGTGATGGGTTTGCGGCTCTTGGGCCGGTTTTGCGCGAATATATTATGGGCGAGGGGATGCACGCACTAGGATTGCCAACCACACGGGTGTTGGCCTGTGTGTCCACAGGTGCAAAAGTGCGGAGAGAGACGATGCTTGACGGGGCCATTTTAACCCGCATTGCGATCAGTCACCTGCGGGTAGGCACGTTTCAATTTTTCGCAGCCAAGGGCGAAAGAAATCGAGTGCGCCAATTGGCCGATTATACGATTGCGCGCCATTATCCGAAGGCTATGGCCGCGCAAAACCGTTATTTGGCGCTGTTTGATGCGGTGGCCACAGCACAGGTGCAGTTGGTAGCGCGATGGATGTCGATTGGCTTTATTCACGGGGTGATGAACACCGACAATATGGCCCTTTCTGGCGAAACGATCGACTATGGCCCTTGTGCCTTTATGGAAATCTATGATCCTGAGACCGTGTTTTCCTCGATTGATAGGCAGGGGCGCTATGCTTATGCGAACCAACCTACCATGATGGGGTGGAATTTGGCCCGTTTTGCCGAAACCTTGCTCGAGCTGATAGACCCCGACCAAGATCGTGCGATTGAGATAGCCACCCAGCGGCTTGAGGGCGTCGCCCAAGGCTATGAAGTGCAGTGGCAACAGCTTTTAGGTGCCAAACTTGGCCTTGCGCGCGCCGATACATTAGGCGTGGCCTATCTTGATCTGCTTTTGGATGCCAAGGTTGATTTCACCCAAGGCTTTTATGCGCTGCGTCTTGCCCAAAAGGATGCCACACTTCTAGAAAGCCTTTTCGCTCATGCGCCACAAGGGCTTGAAATATGGTTGAGAGATTGGCGTGCTGCGCTAGGTCCTACCTCGCAAATGTTGATGGAGCGCGCAAACCCACTTTACATAGCGCGTAATCATCTTGTCGAAGAGGCGCTGGCTGCCGCACAAAGCGACGATTTGGCGCCGCTCACGGCTTTGGTGCAGGTCTTGCAAAACCCCTATGACTTTGTCGTTGGGCAAGAGCGTTACGCAGCCCCCGCACCAGAAGGTTTTGGTGCCTACCGTACCTTTTGCGGCACTTAGATCAGGGTTTGCCACCGCTTAGCATCAACGTTTCGAGAGCGGCTAAGCGGGCGGTCAAAAGGTTGTTTGCTACCTCAAGGAGGTGTAAGCGGTCGGTCAGTGCTGCCCAATCTTGTGGCGCGAGCGCTTGGGATAAAGCCGCATTAGAGGGCGGGTTCAAAAGGCAGTTATTGTACGCAAAAATCTCTGCTCCCGTGTTGCCTGTTAAAATGCAATTGGTGCTTTGGTTCGCGAATGCTGGCATGGCCAGCCCGATGGTCGTGGCCATAAGCAGGCTGCAGGTTAGGTTCTTGCCCATCATGTCAAAATCCTTGGATATATGCAAATAATCGATCATATATAGCAAATCAAGCCAAACACACCAACCCCAAAAGGGGCTGGCGTCTATTTGTACAAAAGCGCTTAGTTGACGATATGGGCTTGGGTTGCGGCGCGCAGCTCGGCCTCAGTTACGCCGTCGGCCAGCTCTAGCAACTTTAAGCCGCCTTCAACCACATCAAGCACCCCTAAATTGGTGATGATCCGGTCAACAACCGCTTTACCCGTCAGCGGCAGGGTGCAGGCTGTTAGCAATTTGCTTTCTCCATGCTTGGAAGTGTGATCCATCACCACAACAACCCGCCCCACGCCCGCGACCAAATCCATCGCGCCACCCATGCCTTTGACCAGCTTGCCAGGGATCATCCAATTGGCCAAATCCCCTTCTTGAGACACTTCCATCGCTCCCAAAATCGCCATGGCGATTTTACCGCCACGGATCATGCCAAAGGATTGGGCGCTGTCAAAATAGGCGGTTTGCGGCAATTCGGTTATGGTTTGTTTACCTGCATTGATCAGGTCAGGGTCTTCTTGGCCCGAGATGGGGAATGGCCCCATGCCTAACATGCCATTTTCAGACTGCAACGTAACCTCAATCCCTTTGGGGATATAGTTGGAGACCAATGTGGGAATGCCAATTCCCAAATTTACATACCAACCGTCTTGCAGTTCAAGTGCGGCACGTGCCGCCATTTGATTGCGATCCCACATTCTAGGCCTCCCGCACTGTGCGTTGTTCGATACGTTTTTCATGCTGACCTTGCACGATACGGTGCACATAGATGCCCGCTAGGTGAACATGGTCAGGATCAAGACTGCCGGTCGGCACGATTTCTTCTACCTCGGCCACACAGATTTTGCCACACATCGCGGCAGGTGGGTTAAAGTTGCGGGCGGTTTTGCGGAAAATCAAATTGCCCGTCTCATCGGCTTTCCAAGCTTTCACTATAGACAGATCTGCGAAAAGACCTTGCTCAAGAATATAGGTCTCGCCGTTAAAGTCTTTATGCTCCTTGCCCTCAGCTATCACGGTGCCCACACCTGTTTTGGTGTAAAAGCCAGGAATGCCAGAACCTGCCGCGCGCATTCTTTCAGCCAAGGTGCCTTGGGGGTTGAACTCAAGTTCAAGCTCACCCGACAGATATTGGCGCATAAATTCGGCATTTTCACCGACATACGATGAGATCATCTTCTTGACCTGTTTGCTTTGGAGCAAAATTCCAATACCAAAATCATCAACGCCAGCATTGTTTGAGGCAAACGTCAGATTTTTGGTGCCCGCCTCTTTGATGGCCTGTAACAAAAGCTCTGGGATCCCGCAAAGGCCAAAGCCGCCGGCTGCAATCAACATGCCTTCTTTTAAAAGACCGTCCAAAGCAGCCGCAGCTGTTGGGTAGATTTTTTTCATTGTCACTCTCCTCATATAGCTTGACGCATTAGCTTTACACCGTTGCATGGCGCGCGCTCTTTGTTCTGCATACTTGTTTTATAGTGGAGGGGCGCTTGGGTGCAACCATATTTCCCGCATGTGTTATGTTCTTGAAAGGGTAGGCGCCCTTTTCTCCCCAGGCGCTTCCTTTAATAAAACTTTAATAATGTGCTCTTTAGCTGCGATATTTTTGGGCCCTTTATTCGCATTCAAGGCGCGCGATAATTGTTTTTAAATGGGGTTGTAACTTGCATTATGCGGCGAAGTTGTTAGTCAGGGGGGCAAGCTTGCGATCGGAAACTGTCTTGTCACAGCCAAAGCTAAAAGTGGGTTTGATGTTGCGCCTTTATCTGGTGCTGAGTTGGGCCATTTGGCCGTTAGCCTTGTGGCACCTGGGTAAACGGCTTGCCCTCGGCAAAGAAAACCAGCGCAGTTTGAAAGAAAAACGCGCCATCATCACAACCAAGCGTCCAGACGGGCCTCTGATCTGGTTGCATGCCGTTGGTCTGGGTGAGGTTTTAGCCCTGCGCGCTTTAATTTTGGCGCTGGCCCATGCGCGACCTAGGGCACATTTTCTAGTAACTTCATCCGCACAATCAAGTGCTGCGGTCTTTGTCAATAATTGTCCACCAAACTGTCTACATCAGTTTTTACCACTAGACCTAGGGCCTTTTCCAGAACGCTTTCTTGCCCATTGGCGTCCCGATTTAGCAATTATGGCTGAGCAAGAAGTCTGGCCGCGGTTTCAGGTTGAGATTGCGCGTCAAAACATTCCATTAGCCTGGGTTAATGCCCGCATCAGTCCAAAAAGTGCGCGGGTGAAGGGGAGATTTCGACGTTTTTTTCTTAATATTTATAGATATTTTGATTATATTTCGGTGCAAAATAAGCACACGGCCAGTGTTCTCAAGGATTTAGGCCTGCGCGACGGGGTTGGGCTTGCCCCCTCATTCAAATTAGCTGCGCCACCGCTTCATTATGACACAGGCTTGGCTACTCAATTTGGTGCGCTTTTAAGCGGGCGCGCTGTCATATGCGCCGCTTCGACCCACGCCGAGGATGAACAGATTATCCTACCTGCTCTTAAAAAACTGTTTAAAACCAACTCGGAAACCCTGGTTGTCGTGACGCCGCGTGATGCGGCGCGCGGGGGGGCGGTAGCGCAAATGGCGCAAAGTTTGGGTCTTATTTGTGCGCAGCGCAGTTCGGGTGGCAAAATCACACCCCAAACCCAAATCTATATAGCCGACACTTACGGAGAGCTGGGACTTTGGTATCACCTCAGCGCGCGCGTCATTATGGGGGGTAGTTTTTGCGCCGTGCAAGGCCATAACCCTTATGAGGCGCTGGCTGCCGGTAACGCCGTTTTGCACGGTCCCTTTGTCGAGAATTTTCAAGATGATTATACCATATTAGATCAGGTGGGGGCCGCACAAATGGTGACCACTGGGGATGAGTTGCTTTTTCAGCTACAAAACGCTCCCTTTGATAAGATGGCAGACGTGGGCATCAAGCTTTTGGCCCAGCACAGCGAAAGTTTTACCCAACTTGCACAAGATTTGCTGGCGCTGAACCCAAAACGGCTGGGTTGAGATGATTGCACCCGGATTTACATGCGTCCCCGTTCTGTGACTTGCCTTTTGGGCGCGCCTGTCATAGAGGAGGTAGATGCGTAATTGTCATTCTTTTTCCAGTACCCATTAGGACTGATATGAACCATAGCGCCGAAATAGAAGCCAGCCCCATTTTCCAGTTTCGCGTCGCAACGCAGCGGGTGGCTAAATTTGTGTCGGGTACGCTTACTTTTTCGGATCTGCCCCTTTTGCAAGTGTTGCCACAAAATGTCACGAATTTACCTGGTCTTACGGGCATAAATCTGACTAAAACCGCGATCAAAGACCTTTCTGCTTTGCGAAATGCGCCTGCTTTGCAACGAATAAGCCTTAGCGGTTCAACGGTCACGGATATCGAAGCGCTTTCAAGTATCAAGTCTCTGGTTTGGTTGGATTTAAGCCACACTCGAGTGCAAGATATATCAGCCCTTTCAGGGCTTTTGATGTTGGAAGAACTCAATCTGTCCTTTACCGATATCACCCATGTTTCAAATTTGCGTCGTTTGACCAAATTGACCGAATTATCTCTTATGGGCACAGGTGTTACGGATCTGTCTGGGTTAAGTGACTGTGCGCGGCTGAGCATGCTTGATCTGGCCTATTCGCATGTTCAGGATTTAGGTCCGATTAAGTGCCTTTCTCGTCTACAATGGGTCAATTGCCGCGGGCTAAGTGTTGAAATTGGTATACGCAACCGGCGTGTTTTTCGTAGTTAACTTAACGACCATCCTCTTGTGGTCGAGAGTTAATCCACTGGTTGAAAACTTTCCTAAATAATCTTAATTGTTATCCCCCAAATTTTCGTCCATCCTTAGCAGTTTTCTAAAGTGATTTTTATAAAAATATTTTGGTTTCTCACTCCGAGGGTTGAGCTCTATGAACCTAAAACTTGGTCCCAATGATCTTAAAAGCCGCTGTAGCATGACGGCTCAAGATATTGCTCAATCATGTGAAAAGCTGATTCAGAAAGTGCTCAAAGTCGCCAAATATGACAATGGGCATGCCCCGTAAATATTGCCGCTCTGCCCGAAACCTATGAAAGGGTAAGGCATCTTGGCGTAAATTTTTTTGGTATCGTTGAAAAATCCTATGCATTAAACGCCCATTATAAAGCCGTCGCCGCGCGTGCCAGTGTTTGGTTTTTTGATGCGGGGTTGGTTATTTCTGTGTCAGATATTGACGGCATCCATTATAGCGCCGAAAGTCATGCAATATTAGGGCTGGCGCTCGCCGACTTTATTAAGCGCCAGCTTTCACCAAAATGAAAAAATAGGACAACAGATGAAATTATTACGGTATGGCCCCTTGGGCGCTGAAAAACCTGCAGCCCTACACTTAGACGGTAGCTTGCGCGACCTGTCGGCCCATATTGGCGATATTGACGCGGCGGCGATTTCGCCTGCGGGACTTGTGGGACTTCAAAAAATTGATCTGGATCGGTGCCCCATCGTTGCTCCGGAAGCACGTTTGGGGACCTGTGTGGCAGGAACGGGGAAATTCGTCTGTGTGGGGCTGAACTATTCTGATCACGCAGCTGAGGCGGGCATGGGTGTACCAGCTGAGCCGATCTTGTTCATGAAGGCCAACTCAGCGATTTGCGGGCCCAATGACCCAATCTTAATTCCGCGGGGTGCGACCAAAACCGACTGGGAAGTGGAACTTGCGATCATCATCGGCAAAAAGGCCAAATATGTCACCCGCGAGACGGCGCTTGAATATGTGGCGGGCTATGCGGTGGCCAATGATGTTTCAGAGCGTGGCTTTCAAATTGAGGGCACAGGCCAATGGACGAAAGGTAAATCCCATGACAATTTCGGCCAATTGGGCCCTTGGTTGGTAACGAAAGATGAAGTGCCTAATCCGCATGATTTGAAGATGTGGCTTAGCGTGAATGGTGTGATGCGTCAAAACGGCTCGACCCGCACGATGATTTTCGGGGTCGAATATCTGGTCAGCTATATCAGCCAGTATATGACTTTACATCCCGGAGATGTGATTTCAACGGGTACTCCGCCCGGTGTGGGAATGGGACAAAAACCCCCCAGCTATCTGAAGGTTGGCGATGTGGTTGAGTTGAGCATACAAGGTTTGGGTCAGCAACGCCAAGACGTGGTGCAAGACGCCTAAAACGCCCTTATCTCCAAAGGACCGCCATGCCCGAAAGCGCGCGCAAAATACCTATTCACGAACTTACCTATGAGCGGTTACGCGACATGGTTCTTTTTGGAGAGTTAGAGCCCGGCCAGCCCGTAACAATTCAGGGGCTTATCGTTGATTTGGGGGCCGGAATGACCCCAGTGCGTGAGGCCATTCGCAGGCTGTGCTCGCAAGGGGCGCTCGAATTGCAGGGCAACCGGAGGATTTGTGTACCCAAACTGACACTTGAGGCGTTGGATCAGCTGGCCTTTGCTCGCTTGAAAATTGAGCCGCAACTGGCGCTGATGGCCTGCACGCGCCTTAATGACACCAGCATGATCTCTCTGCAAGAGATTGACCGGCGTTTGGATCAAGCGATTGCTCTAGACGATGTGCAAGGCTATTTGATGCAGAATTATCAGTTTCATTTTACACTTTACCGTGCCGCGGCCGCCCCTATTCTGCTCGACATGGCACAGTCGCTTTGGCTTCGCTTTGGCCCCTCGCTGCGGGTGGTCTGTGGGCGTTATGGGCGCGGCGGCCTGCCAGACCGCCATCACGATGTGTTACGTGCAGCACGCGAGGGCGATCCCGCCGTCTTGGCCGAAGCGATCGGCGCAGATCTCTTACAAGGGATAGATCAGGTACGTTTGGCCCTGGAAGAACCCAACGCTTAAAAGAGAATAATATGATCAAATCTTGCCTTTTGGGTAATTTGATCATATTTTTATCTAAGCGAATCTGATCTCAATGTCTGACGCCTTGGGCGTTAAAGGAGTTATTGCAATGTCTGTCATCTCAAACCACATGCCAACCGCCGAGCTGCAAGCGCTGGATGCCGCACACCACATGCACCCGTTCACGGCTGGCGATGAGCTGGCGGCTAAAGGCGTGCGCGTGATTACCCGAGGTAAAGGCGTGTGGCTGAACGACACTGAGGGTAATAAAATAATTGACGCGATGGCAGGGCTTTGGTGTGTGAATATCGGCTATGGCCGCCCCGAACTAGCCGCCGCCGCCGCGCGCCAAATGGAAGAACTAAGCTATTACAATACATTCTTTCAAACCACCCACGTGCCTGCGATTGCCTTGGCCGCCAAATTGGCCGAGCTGGCCCCCGGTGATCTTAACCATGTGTTTTTTGCAGGCTCCGGGTCAGAGGCCAATGACACCAACATCCGCCTTGTGCGCCGCTATTGGGCAATTAAAGGCATGCCTAACAAACGCACGATCATTGGGCGTATTAACGGCTATCACGGCTCAACCATGGGCGGGGCGTCGCTTGGCGGGATGTCGGGCATGCATGAGCATGGCGGTATGATCGACGCCATAGCCCATATTGGCCAGCCTCATTGGTATGCCGAAGGCGGCGATATTAGCCCAAAAGAGTTTGGCCTGATGCGTGCGCGTGAATTGGAAGAAAAGATCCTGGAACTGGGCGTTGCCAATGTTGCGGCCTTTATTGGTGAGCCCGTGCAGGGTGCTGGTGGTGTAATAGTACCGCCCTCGACCTACTGGCCTGAAATTCAACGCATTTGCGACCATTACGGCATTTTGCTGATCGCGGATGAGGTGATTACAGGCTTTGGACGCACTGGCAATTGGTTTGGCTGTCAAACCATGGGCATTAAGCCCCATATTATGACCGTCGCTAAAGGGCTTTCGTCTGGTTATCAACCGATTGGTGGCTCAATCGTCTGTGACGAGATTGCCCATACGGTAGGGGCCGCGGGTGATTTTAATCACGGCTATACCTACTCAGGCCACCCAGTTGCGGCAGCAGTGGCCTTGGAAAACCTACGTATTTTGCAAGAGGAAAAGATTGTCGATTATGTGCGCGATGTGGCCAATCCTTATTTCGCGGCCAAATGGCAAGCGCTTTCCGATCATCCGTTGGTTGGTGAGGCAAAGCTGGTGGGGCTTATGGGCTCTATAGCGCTGACACCCAACAAAGCGACACGCGCCAAATTTGCAAGTCCTGCAGGTACTGTTGGCTATATTTGCCGCGAACGCTGCTTTGCCAACAATCTGATCATGCGGCATGTTGGTGACCGTATGATCATCTCACCTGCTTTGGTGATCACGCCTAATGAGATTGATATTTTGATCGAAAGGGCTTGGATCTCGCTTGATGAATGCTACACGCGCCTGAAGGCCGAGGGGCTGATGGTCAGCGACTAACTGCGAAATACCAAAGGGGGAGTAAAAATGACTATTAAGATTGGGGTTTTGACTGTATCCGACCGCGCTAGTCGTGGTGAATATGAAGATAAGGGCGGGCCCGCGGCTGAGGCGTGGCTGTGCTCTGTCATCACCTCGCCGGTTGAGATCATACGCCAAATTGTTCCCGATGGTCGCCAATCTGTGGCCAATGCCCTGCGCGCGATGGCTGATGAACAGGGGATTGAGCTGATCTTGGCCACGGGTGGCACGGGCCCTTCGCCCCAAGATCAAACGCCAGAGGCTCTTGCAGATGTGATGGATAAAGAGCTCTCAGGGTTTGGTGAGTTGATGCGCCAGGTCTCCCTTGCGGAAGTGCCCACCGCTATCTTGTCACGTCAAGCGGCGGGCATTCGGGGTAAATGTTTAATCATTACCTTGCCAGGAAAACCTTCGGCGATTGCCACCTGTATGAATGCGGTCTTTCCGGCGGTACCCTATTGTTTGGATCTGATTGGGGCAGGTCGCATTGAAACAGATCCTACGGTGCTTAAGGCCTTTCGCCCCGCAAAATAATTAGCGCTAGACCCGATTAGCCTGCGCCACCGCCAGCGATTTTAAAATTGCGAAACAAGGTAGGCCAATCACCAGCTTAAGGTCGGCCGCCGATCTTTGAGTGATGCGCGCTAACAAAGTATCGCCCTGCGCGTCAAGGCGCACTAAGACCGAATGATCATGCCCGTAACTCAGACCCGTGATTGTTGTTTCTAGAACATTCAGTGCTGAAAGTGCCATGGGTCGGGTGCGGGCGATTATCACATCTTGCGCCAAAAGCCTTACCCGCACCCGATTGCCCAAAGCTGCATCGAGGTTGGGCAGGTGAAGCGGGCCAGCTTTGGTGTTTAGGGTACAAAGTCCATCAGGGGCCTTGTAAGTTAGTGTGCCTTCCCATAATGCGCCCATTTCAGGTAAGCCAATCAAGGACGCTAAATCAGGGTCAGACAAGATCTGCGCCAAAGGTCCAAAGGCGCGCGCGTGGCCTTCTTCAATCAGCAAAAGATGATCGGCAAGCTGCACTATTTCTGACATAGCATGGCTGACGTAAAGGACTGGGGTTTTGCTTTCTTGGCAAAGTCGAGCCAAATAGGGTAAAATCTCTGCGCGGCGCGGCTGGTCAAGGGCAGAAAGGGGTTCATCCATCAAGAAAATATCAGGTTTTCTCATCAAAGCCCGCCCTATCGAGACGCGCTGTTTCTCACCCCCAGAAAGGGTCTCGGTGCGCCGATCAAGCAGTGGCTCAAGGCCCAAAAGGTTGATTATATAGTCCAAATCCTGCACGCGTCTCGGGGGAAATTTTTGAAAGCGCGCGCTATACGTAAGGTTTTGGCGCAAGCTTAAATGGGGGAATAGGCGGGGTTCTTGAAAGATCGTGCCAATGTTGCGCCTGTGGGGAGGTAAAAAAATCCCTGCCCGACTGTCAAAAAATACGCGGTCATTTAAACTTATATGGCCAGAGTTTGGTTTTATCAGGCCGCACAACGCCTTAATTAAAGTGGTTTTTCCAGAGCCCGATGCGCCCGTGATACCCGTTACTCCCTCGCTCAGCATTAGGTCATAGTGCGACGTTATGCCGCCTAAATCATGAGAGAGATTAATCTTTAAACTCATCTCCCCGCGACCCGTTTGGCCGCAGAACGACCCAAAACTTCGGCCAAAGCAAGAGCAAGACTTGCCAAAAGAACCGAAATTCCGATTAAAATCAAAGCGCCACGCTCACCTCCTGGGATTTGCAGCAACGCGTAGATGGCCGAGGGCAACGTTTGTGTTTGACTGGGGATATTGGCCACTAATGTGATGGTTGCTCCAAATTCTCCAAAGCCCTTGGCAAAGGCCAAAATCATTCCTGCAATCAGGCTCGGCACTATCAAAGGCAGCGTTACGGTCACAAAAACCCAAAACCGGGACGCGCCCAAAGTGGCTGCCGCTTCTTCTAACTTTGGATCAACCGCATCAAGCCCAAGCTTGATGGCCCGCACGAATAAAGGAAAGGCCATCACCGAAGCGGCTAAAGCTGCCCCCTCCCAATGAAAGGCAAACTGTACCCCAAACTTAGCAAAAACCGCCCCGAGCCAAGTTTGGGGCCCCAAAAGCGATAATAGAAAGTAGCCTGTCACCACAGGGGGTAATATCAGAGGCAAATGCACGAAGCCATTCAGCAAAGCTTTGCCCCAAAACCGTCCCCGCGCCAAAGCATAAGCAACCGTTAACGCAAGGGGCAAGGAGGCAAACATCCCAATCACCGCCACCCAAAGTGAAAGCGTCACGGCGTCTATCTCTTGCGTGCTTAGGGAAAACTCGGGCCAAAAAATCATAACCTAGTTTAACACGCGAAACCCGGCATTTGTAAAGATAGATTTGGCCTTAGCCCCTTGAAGAAAATTATAAAAATCAAGAGTTTCCTTTTGATTTGGCCCTATGACTGCTGCCATCGGATAAAGGATGGGCGCATGGCTTTCGGTGGAGAAATACGCAACAATATGAGATTTTTTCGCTGATTTGGCTGTGGTACCGTAGGCAATGGCAAAATCGGTGAGACCATTTTCTACCAAATGAAAAGCGGTGTTGGCATTCTGCATGGGGATGAGTTGAGATTCTAAGGGAGAGTAAAGGTCAAGGTGGCGCAGGGCTTCGGTCCCGTAGCTGCCCAAAGGTACACTTTGCGCGTGACCCGTAGCAATTGATTTGCCCGTAAGGCGCACAAGTGCTGTCGTGCGGTCGGTTAAATTAAATGGGAGCTCTTTTGGATCAAAGGCCAAAAGAACTAGGTTGTTTTGCAAAATATTGCGCCGGCTATTCGGCACCAAAAGATTTGCCTTTTGCAACACATCCATCCATTTTGGTGCGGCTGATATAAAGAGATCAACAGGTGCGCCTACTGAAATTTGCTGTGCCAGCGCCGCACTGGCTCCATATGAGACAAGAACATTTTGCCCGTGCTTTGCTTCATAGTCTAGCGCCAAAGTGTCAAGCTCTAACTTTAGGCTGGCCGCTGCAAAGACGATCAACGGTCTATTCTGGTCAGCTAGCGCCATGATGGCCCCCATAGGGAACCAAAGGCCCAGGAAAAAGGCAATCAAGTAATTATGTGAGGCTCGCTTCATGGCAAAACAGTTCCCTTAACCTACCGCGCCTTTGACAATAACCAAAAATTTTTGGAATATATATACCTTATGGTCGCAGATAACTGTGGAGTGACATGATCTTTGGTAATTATACTTGCTCGGTCCCGATTCTAATTTTTACAAGTAGTTTTAGGTTGTGGATACGAAAACTGTTATTCGCTTGATCAAGTCTTTAAAAGTAATATTTAAGGTGCGAATTGCGCTATGCAAGATTACACTGTTTACAGC
>ERZ889078.66-NODE-66-length-81862-cov-18.781718_pt1 | contig 81862 bp, 95 predicted proteins | sample MGYA00521266_ERZ889078 | MGnify/ENA primary metagenome ERZ889078 (study PRJEB32303, sample SAMEA104408618) | aquatic metagenome | biome: Brackish water; feature: Pelagic; material: water | place: Baltic Sea | collected 2014-06-16T06:34:00 | depth 76,534 m ... | reverse complement strand
ACAAGAAGATTATAACAACGCTGTAAAACCTAAATATTATTATTATTTTATTAAAATATTCAATGATAGAACTATATTCTTTGATAACATTATTGTTTATCATATTCAAGCAATATTTTTATTTTTTGGATTTGGAGTTTCATTAACTTTGAAATTGTTTGAAATCAATGTTGATGTTAATATCAAATTATTAAATAAAAAAACTCAAAAAAGGATATATAAGAGAATCAGAGATTATCTTTCAGAAAAACCATGGAGTCCAGTATTGTGGATGTTACTAATAATCTTAATAAGTAATGTTATATTATGGCTGACAGTTTAAAACGAAAGATATATAAGATTCTTTATGGATGTATTATTATATGACTAGTAAAAGAAATTTGTTAGAATTTATGGAAGGAATTAATGATTTTCAAACTTTTACTGATAAATTAAGCAAGATTGAAAGTACAAAGGTTAAAGGAGATCTGTTCGAGATTTTTTGTGAAGCTTATCTAGTTCGAATATATCCTCAAGACTTTACTTTTGTTAAACGATTAGAAAATATTGATGATACTTCTTTATTAAAAAAACTAAATTTGAGAATTTCACAAGATTATGGGATAGATCTAATTGCAATCACAGAAACTGGTAAAATTTGGACAATACAAGCAAAATTTCGATCTAATAATATTTTAAATTGGAGAGAACTTAGTACTTTTTTCAGTAGTAGTGAAAAAGCAGACTTCAAACTAGTCATGGGTAATCTAGATAAGATATACCATCCATTAACAAAAATTGAAAATTATTCTTCTATCTTAAACTTTACATTTAGAGATCTAAACAATACAGATTTTGATAATATAAAGCAATACTTAGGAGCTAGAATTAAACTTGAAAAATTTAAGCCAAAGTCACATCAAAAAAAAGCTATTGATCATGCATTAAAATATTATCAAAAATTTGACAAAGGTCAAATGATTCATGCTTGTGGAACTGGAAAAACACTTACTTCTTTATGGATCAAAGAAGCATTAAAACCTAAAAATACAGTCATTTTTGTTCCAAGTTTATCGTTACTAAAACAAACACTTGAAGAATGGTTTAAACATAAAAGTAAAAAGTTCAGTATTTTGTGTGTTTGTAGTGATCAATCCGTTATAAAAGGAAGAGACGATTTAGATGAACCTATTATTGATATAACTGAATTAGGTGTTCCAGTCACAACAGATAAATCAGAAATAAATAATTTTATTAATCAAGACACAGATAAAATTGTCTTTTGCACATACCAAAGTACTGAAGTGTTATTGGAATCTACTAAAAATAATAAATATTTCAAATTTGATTTTGGTATTTTTGATGAAGCACATCGAACCACCAGTACTGCAGGGAGATTATTTAGTTTATGTCATGCTATTCCTGTAACAAAAAAATTGTTTATGACTGCAACACCAAGAATTTATGAACCACATCTCAAAAAGAAAGCAGAAGCAGAAGATGTTTTACTCTGTTCAATGGATGACCCTGAGTTATATGGGCATATTTTTGACGAAATAAACTTTGGTGAAGCCATTGAACTAAAATTATTATCTGATTACAGGATAAAACTTATTCTTATCACAGGAGCAGACATAAAAAATATTATTGATGAAAGATATTGGATGGATGTTTTTGGAAAAGCCATGACAACAGATGAATTGGCTAAAATTTGGGCCTTAATTCAATCAATGTCTGAAGTTAATCATGTGATATCTTTTCATTCAAAAATTAAAAGAGCAAAAGATTTTCAAGATAATCTACAACACGCTATTAATTTAATTAAAGAAAAAACCGGTGAAGAACATAATATTAGATCATATCACATCTCAGGAAAAGACCCAGCATCAGTTAGATCTGCGATATTAAATGAATTCATTAAAGATAAAAAGTCACTAGTCACAAACGCTAGATGTCTGACTGAGGGAGTGGATGTGCCTAACATAGATGGGGTATATTTTGTTGATCCTAAAAAGAATCTGATTGATATTGTTCAAGCAGTAGGAAGGGCTATTAGGAAAAAAACAGATCCTAAAATAACTTATGGTTCTATAATTTTACCTGTTTTCTTATCTGAAGATACAAACTTTGAAGATTTAGTGGAATCTTCAGCATTTGAACCCATTTGGAAAGTTCTTCAAGCTATGAAAGATCAAGATAATAGACTTGCCTTCACAATTGAGAAACTTAGAATACTTGAAGGATTACAAAGTATAAAAAAACCAGGATCAAGGGAAAAACAAGAACTAAAAGATCTTGAAGATGATATTTCAAATAAAATTGATATTATTGATTCTACTTTAGCTAAGAAAATAGACATTGTTGATTTCTTGAGCAAAATTTCAATCCAAACAATAAAGATTATTGGAAATAATTGGGACTTTAATTTTGGTTTATTAAAAGGGTTTATGGAAGAATATGGACACGAACCTTCTTCTTCAAGTAAAGACATTGATGAAAAGAAAATTGGTCAGTGGGCCTCGAGTCAAAGACAAGCATTTTCAAAAGGATTACTACAAAGATATCCAGATAGAATGCAAAAAATGAAAAGTATTGATTTTGAATTGGATTTAAAAAAAGCTAGAATGATGGAAGAATGGAAATATCCTAAAGATAAAAAACCAACCTATTTTTGGATGCAAACAGGTGCTCTAACTGGAGGTTCAAGAAATATCCTTGATTTATCAATGTCAGGACCTAACGGATCATTAGGGGGAGTGGGTTTATTTGGAATAGATTCTTCAAATAAAGAATTAGAAACCAATTTGATTTTTATCTACAAAAATAAAGAATACCATAATAATACAATTAAATTTCCTTCATCTCAGACCAAGAAGCCAAATGATTCTTGGAGATTACAAATAAAAGGGGTTGCTGATGATGGTGAAAAGTTAGCGCCTCTTTGTAAGAATAATTTTAGACATAAGGTTCTTACTTTTAAAAAAGTTGCTGAAAAAAAGTTTCTTATTGTAGCAATTGATGAAAATCAACTAGATAAGCTAAAAAAAATATCTATCTCTTGGGATAAGAGTGGCCTTAGTAAATTTGGAAGATTATTTGGGATTTTGAAGTAATTATTATAAAAATTTACTTGAAAGTTCTTCTAAATACTGGAATTCTTCATTTGAAAGCGAATTTTTGAAATGATTAAGAATTAAATTAAATTGTTTTTTATTTATTCCATATGCCTTTGCTACTAGAATATCTATCTCAGATATTAGTTTATATCGATTATTTGAGGGACAAGGATCAATATCTTTGAATAACTTATTTAAACGATAATCATTTTGATATAATCTTGATATTCGTTCAATAATTAGATTCTTGATTAAATCCAAAGAGTTCAAAAAAGTTATTTTCTTATTAATTTCTAATTTAGAAGGAATGGGCATTTGTTTAATTATTGTTTGTGTTAAATCTATTCCGTTCAATTTCATTCTCACTACATAATCAAATACGATGGAATTAAAAAAGCCACACAATAAAATGAGATCTTGATCATTATTTAATTGTAGTAATTGAATAGATTGCGAAGAAGGAATGTGTGGCATTAGTGTAGAGATACAAGTTCTTTTATTAGTTGCAGATGTTAGACTTCTCCACATTAATGAGAAGCTTTTTGTGAATTTTTTTGACAATTTAGACCATTTAGTTTTATCAATAAAATATCTAGCCTCAGGAATGTAATTTTTCTTTCCCTTTTCTTCTCCAGAAATTAATCTTGATGATGCTTTTCCTCTGTGTTTTTCCCCATCAGATAGTCCTTTATAATCTGAATATTTAGAGTCATAAAGATAAATAAATTTACCTTCATAAATAGGATATCTATCAGAAGATTGTTCTTTATAAATGTCATTCGCATGTAAGGTGTAATGGACAATTCTACCAAATTTAACATCTGGAAATGCTTCAGTGAATATGGTGTTTGTATTCATAATTTTTTTAATAAATAATATTTGATCTTGATCAGATGTATTTGGAAGCATTCTTGTCTCTGGATTAATTAGTTCTAAATCATCTTTTCTCATAGTTAAGTATCTAGAAGAATTTAGCAGATCGTCTATATTTGTACAAGACATAGTTACTTGAAAAGAGTTGTGTTTATCATCAAATAAAATATAACAAAATCGCTCTCTAGAATCAATATTAAAAATCTTTTTTGAATTTATGAAGTCTGCTATTAATACTAGTTTATTTGCATCTATGATATAATTAAAAAAAGTTTGATTAGCCTTACTAGTAACTAGACTACTCTTCACAAGTAATCCAATAAACCCGTTCTTGTTTTGATGATTTAATGATAATTCTGAGAATAATGCATACGTGTTAACTTCTCCTTTGGAAGTTAAGGGAAAATATTTTTTTATATCTTTTGATTTCGTAAAATTTATTATTTCATTTTTATAGGTTAAATAGTAATGGTACAGTTTTGGGAATTCTTTTTCTAAATTAACAATTTTTTTTAGACGATCATTTTTCTTATTTATCTTAACTATTTCAGGATATAAGTGACTAAAAAATTGTTTGTCTTCAAATCTAACTTTTTCCCAAGGAGGATTTCCTAATATAATATCGAATCGTTCTTTTATATCTGAAATATTTATTCCTAAATTTCGATGATAAATAAATCCTTTACTGAAACAATTCATTCTTTCTAATTCATTATTTTTTGTCGCATTCATTAATGGATTACCCATGATATAATTATTTTTTAAATCTTGATACGCTGAATAATTGTCAATAAATCTACAAACTTCAAACCTTGCAATTTCAAGGGCAATGAAATCCACATCAAATGCATAAATTGAATTAACAAATGCGATAGGAACAACAACATCAATATTTTGTTTATAATAATTAAGTATTGCAATCAGAAAAGATCCAGGACCGGATGAAAAATCTGCAAAATTAGTTTTTAGTAATAGTTTTTTTACATCATCTATTTTTGAGGGGTTTTCTGAAAATTGTTTTATTCCAAGTTTTTTTTCAATATATCTATCTACAGCAAGTTTAGTACAATTAAAAGATAATTTATGTGGTGTAAAGTAGGATCCCTGTCTCTTAATGCTTGAATGTGCATGAATGTTTTTTATTATACCATTACAAGGTTCAAATTCCTGTGATAAAGTTGATTCATACAAATCCATAACAGATATATCTTTAGGTACTTCTAATAAAATTAAATTATCTGTTAAAATCGAGAGTTCTTTTTTTGAAAGATATTTAAATGACTCAGTAAAGATATTACCTGGTATTTTTTGAAGTGTGTTAATAACTTCTTTGATATTTTTAGAATTATTGGGGGATAAAATTTTTGAGATTATTATTCCAAAACTTGCAGTAATTATTCTGTATTTTAACTCATAATATTTTTCTGGATCAATAATTACATTCATATCTTGTGATATTAAATTATATGAATTTAAAGTAGATTCAATTACTTGATTAAGTGATGATAAAAGGTTCAATTTAATCCCCTCAAGTTTTCTTTATCTAGGGTAATAATTGGTTTATCAAAAAAGCTGTTTTTATGATGTTTGATAAATCTTTTAGAAATCCATTCTTCAAGATTAAATTCTCCTTGTGATATGTCTTTTCCAACTTTTTGAAAATCTGGCACACTCTCAAATAATAATTTTATTATTTTTTTAATTGAAATATTATTTATGTTAAAATCATAGTTAGTTTTAAAACCTAAGTGGTATAAAATTGACTTGTGTAATAAATCAAAAAAATATATTTTCTTCACTAGTGTTAGTTTATTTGCCTTTTTTAACAAATAGTCACATAAAACAGAGGGGTTTATTTGTAGTTTTGTTGAAAGATATTCAATAACTCCTTCTGAAGCGACTAATCCTTTAGAGGTTTTTCCATTCACAAAGTTAGTGTTCACATCTAAAGTCTTAGCTATTAGTTTATCAAATTCAGAAATGTTTTTATTAATAATCTGGCCTTTAATTTTATAACTGTGAATTCCTACTATGTCAGAAATAATTTTTTTGTCAGATTCTTTTAAATTAAATGTTTCGAATATGATGTCTTCATTATCACTTTCTAATTTAAGTCTAGAAAGTTCTTTCTTTAAATCTAGTTTTATTTTATTTATAATAACTGAATTAATATTATTTATAGTTGATGGGTCTATGTTTATGAATTCTTCATTTGGCAATGAGGTTGATAATTTATCTTTTTTTAATTTTACACATTGAGCTGAATTTTTTGATATTATCTTTGACCCCAAAATGTGTCTGTTCACAGGTATTTCTCGAATATAACCTGCACTAATAGTAAGTTTTGGAGATAAAACTCTCAAAAAGAAAGATGCAAATCTTGAATTTAAAAAACCCAGGTGAGAATATATGTCTCCTCTCAAAACTTTTATTCCTGGTCCAGAGGCAATGAATACCTGTTTAGGTAATAATACTCTTACACTTAATCCTGAAGTTCCAGTATCACTATAAACTAACTCGGTCTTTTTTATAATTTTTAAATTTCTTACTGCAGAACCTGGATTATTTTTTATTAAAGATGCATCTTTACCCCACTTTACACGATAATAATTTAAACCTTGCCACTTGGAATATCCTCCACCTTTGCTAACAAGAATCCAATCTTTATCATGGGATTTTTTCCAGGAATGATCAATGAACTTGGTATTATCTCCTGTAGATGTCCCTTGCATAGGAGTAGCATATAAACCATATTTATCATAGGATTTATGGATTTTGCCAATTCTACCAGTTAACAAATATAATATCTCTTTCTTTGAATTTTTTAAGAAATCATTCTGATCTACCTTAAATATTTCGTGAGATGCATATTTTGATTTTTCAATCATCTCTTTTTTCTGATTGTAATTATGTTGTTTAAGATAATAAAATTCGCTGGTGGATTTATTTTTAGTAATTATCATTAGTGCAACATTTGTCTTCTCACCATTTATATCTTTAAATGCATCACTACCTAAATCATAACAATAATTAATTGTGAAATTATTCAGGATATAATCTCTAAATGAATCAAAAGAGCTTAAGAACAACCAACTTGTCTGAGTGACCACTCCTAAAACATCTTGCTCGTTCATATTTTGTAAACAGTGATTAATAAAACTCACACATAAATCAGAATTACAATGATTATATTTATTAGACAAATAATTTTTTAATTGTAATCCCATATTTCTTCTACCCATAAAAGGCGGATTTGTTAAAATTATCTTGATATTATCCGAACTTATCATTCTCTGAAGATTGTATTTTTTATGAGTATATGGCGAAAATACTTGGAATGTTTTTTTATTTTTACCATAGCTAAAGAATCCTTTAATGTCTTCGTTAGAACCTCCAAAAACATTTATTTCTATCTTATTTATAGTCTTCACATATTTACAAAACTTTATGAAAAGACTTATTTTTGCTACTCCAGCTAACTCATAATCTAAATCATATCCTATCAAACATGTTTCTAATAAGTTCTTTATTTCATTCTCTTTTAGGTTAAAAATTGAAACTAAGTATTCAAATGCATAAGTAAGAAAATTACCTCCCCCGCATGCCGGATCAATTATTTTTAATTTGTATAATTGTGTTTTATTAATATTCTTTAAAGAATCTTCGACAATCTTCTTAACCATGTATCTGTCTGTAAAGAATTGAGTTACGGGTAAGATATCTGATCTAGATATCTTTTTCCCTTTTTTTAAACTATTATTAAAAACTTGTTTTTCTCTTTTTAATTTACAATACTGATAAAACCAAGCAATAAAATCATCTTTATGATCTGAATCAAAATCTAAAGCTTTAATGTGTTCTTTAATTAAAATTTCTTGTTGGGAAGTCGGCAATATCTTTTTTAATTCCAGAAATGATTTGTATAGGTTTGGAAAATTAAGTTTAATTTTTACTAACTCAGAATTAAAGTTTTCTTGGAATTCATTAAAATTTTGATATGATTTTTTAATATCTTTATTTTTCATTAACAAAGTGGCAAAAATAACATTGGAACATCGAATACAAGAAACATAACTAGTTTGATCCATGATATTAGTATAAAATTGCAATATACTTTCGGTTTGTTTTTTAAGAATAAAACTCATTATTTACTCCTTATTTTTTTCCCCATAAAAACTTCAATACTTTTAGATAATGCAATTGCATTTTTTTCACAATATTCTTTGTATTGTTCATATATGTTTTTATCTAGACTAAGCGTAACATTTTTTCTTTGCATTTATATCCCCTCCACATTTGAATACATTTGAATACATTTGAACAGATATATAAATATTTTGTCTGTGTTTGTCCAGTGTATAATATTTAACTATTGCATATTAAATTAACAGTTCCATAACCAAGCCCTACTTCTTTTGCTATTGCTTCCATTGGCCAACCTCTTTTTCTAAGTTCTAAAACTTCATCCTTGTACTTTTCTCTCAAAGTTTTTTTAGTTAAAACACCTTTCGAATTATTTGGTTTTTCAAATTCCTCTTTTACTTTTACTTTATCCATTATTTTTTTAGCAACCTTCTCAAATTCCTCTTTTAAGAAAGGATCTGAATTAATGAGTTTTCTTTTATAATCTAAACTGCTCATTCCATCTTCAACAATATTAGCTCTTAAGGGTAAAGAGTTTATTTTGTTCATGTAATTATCAGTTTTATCTTTTAACTCTTTTATTTCTTTAACAGATTCATAAGTTAATGCTCTTCCACAATGACAAGCTAATGCATCAGGGGGGTTCATATTCCCACAACTAAAACACTCTTTAGGTTCTAAAGCAATTCTTTCATTCATTTCATCTACACTTTCATTTTCTGATAATAAACCATGTTCTTTCAATATTTTTTTCTTAATATCAGCAGTTCCTATATGAACATATATAGTTGGTGTTCCTGAGGTTTCACTCCAACCAAACCATTTCCTTAATTGGGCTTCTGTCCACCCTTTAGAAGCCATCTCTGTGGCTCTAGAATGTCTAAATAAATGAAGTGTTATTTTTTTGTTTATTTTTGCTCTTTTTTTAGCAGTTCTTACGATACTATTTAACCCCTGATATAATATAGATCTTCCAAAATGAGCATTTGAAATATTGATGAATAAAGGTGCTTCAGGATCATCTTTGTAAGGGTGCTCATTAAGATAATCCAATAAATAAAGATAAGAATTTATTAATATGATGGTCCGAGGAGTAGTTTTACTAATCCTAATATTCACATCAATTGAATGTGTTTCAACTTTAATATCTTTAATTTTTAAAAAACATAACTCTGAAGCTCTACAACCAGTTTCATACAACGTACTTATTATTGCCTTATCTCTTTTTTTATAACAAGCTTCAATTAATTTTCTAATTTCTCGTTTCGTTAATAATTCAGATGTTTGAAGAGTTTTTCTTGGCACTTTAGTGTTTAAATCTATTACTAATTCAGGAAAATCTCCTTTAAACTCAATTTTCTCTCTTAAATATAACCATTTATAAAAAACTTTTAATGTAACATTTTTACAAATAATGGACCTTTCTTTTAAGGGTTTATACATATTCTTTGACTTCTGCACCCTTTTAATATTTAAAAAGTAGTCTTCAACATCATCTCTATTAACTTCTAAAAATGGTTTTTTAACTACTTCTCCAAAAGATTTCAAACTTAAAACATAATTATAATATGTTACTGGTTTAGGACTGCCTTTTGACTTGCAGTATCTCAAGAAAGTCATTAGTGTTTCTTGTTGAGATACCAATAAATATGGACTCTTAACCAATATTAATGCTCTTTCAGCAAAATCTTGTTGTCTTAACTCTGGTTCATCAAATATTTTGTATAAAGGGTCACGTTCATCCTGTAATCCTAAATCTTTCAAATATTGTTTACTTTTCTTATAATTCTTTTCCATTTTGTATTTTATTAAGATAAGGAAGCATATCAACCTTTTTTTATACAAAAATAATTTATGTATAAACATATTTAATGCATAACAAAATATTCATTATAGACCGAGAAACTGTAATAACAGGTAGTTATAATCCTACTGCAAATGGCAATGAAAGAAACAATGAAAATGTAGTTATATTACATAATAGACAAATCGCAAAAAAATATCTTGAAGAATATGAAAAAATAAAAAGTATTAAAAACGAATAGATTGAAAACACACTATGAAACACTCGCTAAATGCAACAATTGTAATCTTAGCAATATTTCTAATAACCCAAATATTTGGATTATACTTAATTGGTGAAAGTCTAAATATTAATTATGATGATACAGGCACAATTATTCTTGAACATGATTCAACAACTATTGGAGAAAGACCTGATTTACAAGGATATCAATCGTTTATATATTTAGTAGTTGCAGTCATTATAGGAACTATTCTGATACTGATATTAATGAAATATCAGCAAATAAAACTTTGGAAATTATGGTTTTTTATAGCAGTTTTTTTAGCCATGAGTATATCATTAGGAGTTATTTTAAATCCTCTTTTAGCCATGGGAATTGCAATCATTTTAGCAATTGTAAAAATAACTAAAAGAAATGTTATAACCCATAATTTAACTGAAATACTAATGTACTCAGGAATAGCTGTTTTACTAGTTCCAATATTTAATCTCAAATGGGTTATAATACTATTACTAACTATTTCAGTATATGATGCATACGCTGTTTGGAAAAGTAAACACATGATTAAAATGGCTCAATTTCAAGCCAAAAGTGAAGTATTCGCAGGACTCATGATTCCTTACAAAAGAAAAAAATTAGAACTTGAAATACCTTCCACACCAAAATTAAAAAGTAAAAAAAATACTAATGCAATCTTAGGAGGAGGAGATGTCGCATTTTCTTTAATATTTTCAGGAGTAGTAATGGAATGGTTAGTTCTAAATGGAGTAACTTTATTAAATGCATTTTTACAAGCAAGCATAATAGGAGTTATCACAACCATCAGTCTATTAACATTATTTATGATTGCAAAAAAAGATAAATTTTATCCCGCAATGCCAATAATTACTTTAGGATGTTTAATTGGTCTAGGAATTATTCTAATCCTTTGAAGCTAATCTGAAAACAAAAAAAAACATGTGAACTAGAACAAAAAATAACGCAGCCCCCATGAATGTAACAACTGAAACATCCATAGAAGTATAAATTATAACTATGCAAATATAAGCTATTAATTTAACAGTTAAATGATAGGATATACCATAAGCCAATAATTTAGGCCAAAAATGACCAAAATTCATCACAAAAGTGAATACGCCTAATAAAAAAACTCCTAAAACTAATACTGACCAAGAAAAACTTTCTGAACCAGGAGATAAAGATAAAGAACCTTTAGAAAAAAGAAACCTTAAAAGATCCATCGCTATAAAAATTAAAACTAAACTATTAGCGGTAGCAGTGTTCCAACCAACTTCCTCTCCTTTATGATGTGCATAATAACCTTCCATAGCTAAAACAGCTATTAACCAAGGTATAACTATCCATATCATATCTTTATTCTGAAATGGACTTGAGAAAAAATTACTAAATGCAACAAAAATATCTGAAGTACGGTGTTGTATATAACCAACTATAGATTCAAGCATAGATAAAATTATCTTTTGAAGAATATATAAATTTTATTAATTAAAAAGAACCTAACTTCTTTTGCTTTAATGAAGATGCATAAGAAACAGGATTAACAACAAAACCATCTTTAGCAGCTATAACTTGCACACCAGTTTTTTTATGTATCTCACGAGCTTCATATAAAGGATCAGCATCCAACATTTTAACTCCAAAATGAGTTAAAACAACCAATTTAGGTTTAATTTTTAATAAAAGATTAACTACATCATCCGAGTTCATATGACCTGGTTCTTTTAAACCCGCAGGATTTTTACAATTAATAATTATAACATCAGAATCGTTATGTTCTTCAACCAATTCTTTGCAATATTCTGTATCTCCCAAGTATGAAACAGTAAATTTATCAGTATAAAACTTGAATCCTATAGATGAAGGAGTATGTTTTGCAGTAGTGGCAACAACATTAATTTCATTTATACCTATTCGAGTGCCAGGTTTTATAGCTATGAATCTTTCAACTAACTTTTTATGAAATTTTGAAACACCTGGGAATTCCTCATTACTACCATGAATAACTTCATCATCTGCAACTAGAACTCCGTGCCTATCAATACCTGCATAAGTCATGGCTGAAAGAATTGAATTTAAACCTCCAACATGATTTAAGTGATTGTGAGATACAAAAACTGCAGTTATTTCACGAGGATTAATATCAAACTGTTTGGCCCTAACAAGAGCTCCAGGTCCGGGATCAATATAGAAAGTATTATTTCCAAATCGAAAGAGAATCCCTCCGGATGCACGCCTCTGACTACCAACAACTATAGAATCTCCGCCTGTTCCTAAAAAAGTAATAGCATTTTGCACGACAAATCCCCCCAAACATTATTAATATAAATCAAATTAATAAAACTTTCTGTTTTAATAAAACAAAATCATAATTATCTTCTTAAAATCAAACAATACCTTTAAAAAGAGGTTTCTGTTATCTTATTTTGCTAGACTGGGTGGTTCGCCCTCACCTGTCACCACAAACGGGATGTACGGTGGAGTCGAAGCCTGAAGGGCGGCGTTGCTTGAATTAAGAGTCCTGGTTGGACTGTCGACGCCTTGTCCTCTAAGATCGTGATTTTTGTGAACTGAGTCAGATCAGGAATGAAGCAGCTCTAAATAATTAACGCGGTGCCTAGAGGGTTGCAGGGTTGAGGAAAAATCAGGGTTGCTTTTAATTTTATGTCAGCGTCCACCTTCAGGCGTGCACTTTTTAAAATGAATCAATTGACAATAGACATATTATCAAGAATTTTAAGTGTCCTAGCAATAATTATGGTTATATATCTGCTTTATTTTATTGCACAAAGATCTTATAAAAAAAAGTTAAAAAAAGTGCGTTCTAAGAAATAACTATTGCAGGCTTTCCAGGATTTGCAATTCTGGCTTTTGTTTCTTTACTTAAATCTGCAGATTCGATTTCTACAGTACATTTAAATTCTTCTTCAAGTTTTTTACTAACATCTTTTAAGCTAGCTAACTCTGTTTTTTGATCTAAAACTTCTTTAGGTAATTTAGTAACATCTTTAACTAATGATGGAATCATTTTACTCACTTCTTGACCATGTTTTTTCATATCCACATCTCCAAGTATAATATTCATTAAAATTTTTATATCCCTGGTTTTTTCAATTTCTTCCTTAAGTAAAGAAAAGAATTTATATTTCCAATTTGCAGAAATAATTAATTTGATTTTTGCAGGATTTTTATTTGCTGTAAGCTCTAAAACTTTATTTATATCAGACATAGTCTCATGTGCAAGTTCTTCATATGCTTCTGCTTTTTTATCAATAAGTTTTTCATCAAATACAGGCCACTCAGATATACTTGCAAAACTTGATCCATTTATTTTCGACCACATTTCTTCAGCTATATGAGGTACAAAAGGACATAACAATAAAACAAGATTTTTAATAACTTTATCATAGATTTCTTTATTAACTGCTTGTTCTTTATATGAATTAATACTATTCACTAATTCCATTAATTTTCCAATCGCAAGACTTAATTTGAATTCTTCCATATATTCAGTCACAACTTTTATAGTGCCATTAAGCTTTGAAATGAGATGTTTATCACGATTATTTTTTAAAATTCTTTCTTCAAATTCAGAATCCAACAATTTGTAAACTCTATTTAAAAATCTATAACTACCTGCAACTCCTTTATCAGACCACTCTAATTCTTTCTCAGGTAAAGCAGTGAATAACATGAACAATCTTGCAGTATCAGGACCATATTCATCCATTATACCTGCAGGATCAACAACATTTCCAAGACTCTTACTCATTTTAACTCCATCTTTAAGAACCATTCCCTGACAAAGTAATCTTTTAAAGGGTTCGTCAACTTTATGCATTCCTAAATCTCTCAAAGCTTTTGTAAAAAATCTCGCATAAAGAAGATGAAGAATTGCATGTTCAATTCCGCCAATATATTGATCTACCGGTAACCAATAATCAACTTTTTCATGATCAAACATTTTATCTTTATTTTTAGAATCAGCATATCTCAAAAAATACCATGAACTATCAATAAAAGTGTCCATAGTGTCAGTTTCTCTTTTACCTTTAGCACCACACGTAGGACATTTACAACTTGTAAAACTTTCGCTAGTTTCTAAAGGATTACCACCTGAAGAAAAATCTACATCCTTTGGGAGTTTCACTGGAAGATCTTTATCTGGAACAGGAACTGCCCCACATTTATCACAGTAAATTATAGGTATTGGAGTTCCCCAATATCTCTGTCTTGAAATAAGCCAATCACGCAACCTAAAATTAACTGTTTTTTTACCATAATTATTTTCTTCAATCCAATCAGCCATTTCAGGAAGAGCATCTCTATTGTGCATCCCTGAAAATTCTCCTGAACTATATAAAATCCCATCACTAGTAAAAGCTCTGACAGCCTTATCAGGATTTATTTCAGATCCATCAAAACTAATAACAAATTTTAAAGGAATATCATATTTTTTAGCGAATTCAAAATCTCTTTGATCATGTGCATCAGCCATAACTATTCCTGTTCCATACATCAAAGCAAAGTTTGCCATATATACAGGTATTTTTTCTCCATTAACAGGATTAATAACATATTTTCCTAAAAAACAACCAATCTTATCTTTTCCTTCAGGAGAAGTTCTTTCTATTTCAGTTTGTTTTTGTATTTGTTTAACAATTTTTTTTGTCTCTGTTTCATACTTGGTTCCTTTTACAAGTTCCATAACTAAAGGATGTTCTGGAGCAATCACAAGAAAAGTCACACTATAAATTGTATCACATCTAGTTGTATAAGCAGGTAAAATAATATCAGAATTTTCGAGTTTGAAAAATATTTCTGTACCTTCACTCCTACCAATCCAATTCTGTTGCATTAATTTTACTCTTTCAGGCCAATTTTCTAATTTTTTAATATCATCAAGCAATTCTTGAGCATAATCAGTTATTTTAAAATACCATTGTTCTAATTCCTTCTGATCAACTTCAGTAGTGCTATGTCTCCAACATTTACCATTTTCAACTTGTTCATTAGCTAAAACTGTGTGACATTTAGAACACCAATTAACAAAACTCTTTTTTTTATAAGCCAAACCTTTTTCTAATAATTTTAAAAAAAACCATTGATTCCATTTATAATAATCAGGATTATGAGACATAACCTTCTTGTCCCAATCATAACTTAAACCAAGAGCTTTTTGTTGTGATTCCATGGCTTTAATATTTTGATTAGTCCAAGTTTCAGGATCGACATTATTTTTAATTGCAGCATTTTCTGCAGGTAAGCCAAAAGAATCAAATCCCATTGGATAAAGAACATTAAATCCTCTCATTCTTTTATAACGTGCAAATGCATCGCCTATAGAATAATTTCTTAAATGACCCATATGTAATTTTCCTGAAGGATAAGGATACATTTCTAAACAATAAAATTTTTCTTTCTTAGAATTTATTTTTGCTTCAAAGATTTTTTCTTCTAACCATTTCTTTTGCCACTTTTTTGCAATTGCATTAAAATCAATTTCCGTCATGTTTAAAACCTTTAATAGTCTGCTAATTAATATATTTTTTCTTTAGCCCTCTAGAAATACGAGCGCTTGAACTATAACAGCAGCAATAATAATTTATTTGCAGTGTTATATAACATTTTAATCAAAATTTCTTAAATTTAGCTGCAGTATCTATTAAGTCGACGTGACCTAAAAATAATGCTCTACAACAGTATTTTTCTAAACCAAGAGAATCTAAAACCTTCTTAGGCTCTTCTTTCTTTTTAACTCTTTCCTGGAAATCCTCCCATAAATGGCCAACAGGTTTTCCACATCCAAAGCATCTAACTGGAATAATCATTTTTTAATCACCTATAAGATTTTTGTTTCTTAGATCTTGCATGACCTTGAGTATTTGGTTTTCTTTTTTCTCTTCTTCTGACATCTGCAACTAGAAGTTGTCTGTCATAATCTAAAAATAAACTTTTTAATTTGTCATTGTGACGTACAAGTGCTCTGGCAATTCCAAGTCTTGCAGCTTCTGCTTGACCCATAAATCCTCCTCCAGAAACATTAACACTAATATCTAATTTATCAGCTACGCCTTTAGCTAAAAGTAAAGGTTCTTTTATTTTCATTCTGGCAATTGCAGGTTCATAGTTTTCAATATTAAGTTTATTAACTCTGACAATACCACTACCACTTTTTAAAGAAACTCTTGCGACAGCTTTTTTTCTTTTTCCTGAAACTTGAATTGTTTTATTCACTCTTTCCACCTAAAAATTTACAAACATCTTTCACACTTAAATGCTTCGCATTTAAAACTTTTGAAACATCTGCTTGGGATATTGATTCTAATTTTTTATTCTGAAAATCACTTGGTACACCAATATAACATTTAATTCTGTCAAAAGCAGCTCTGCCTTTAGGCTGTTTATATGGAAGCATACCTCTAATTGTTCTTTTAACAAATCTGTCAGCTTGTCTTGGGAAAAAAGGTCCTACTAAAGGAGATCCTCTTTCTTTTTTACGTTTATAATCTGCAAGAATTCTTGCTTTTTCGCCTGTGATAACTGCTCTGTCACAATTTAAAATTGAAATTTCCTCTCCTAAAAGAGCTTTTTTAGCAACAAAAGTACCCATTCTTCCAACAATTAAATTAGTTGCATCGATAATCATCCTAAAATCCTCACTTTTTTACCCGCAGGATTATTTTTTAATAATTCTAAAATTGAAATTGCACTTCCCTTTTCACCAATTTTTTTATAAGCAGAATCTGAGAAAGTGTATGCTGCAATAGTAACTTTTTTAGTTAATACACCCGAACCAAGTACTTTTCCAGGAACAACAATAGTTTCATTTTCTTTAGCATATTTATCAATTTTGTAAATATTGACCAACCTTCTAGCTCTAGTTGATTTTTCAAGATCTGAAGCTAGTCTCTTCCAGATATTTACTTTATTATCTATTGAAGACTTTTTCAATTCCCTTATTAGTTCTGTTAATTGTTCGTTTTTCATTTTTAAATTTGTTTATGCGAGGGACGGGATTCGAACCCGCGCAGCCACTAAGGCCTACGGCCCTCAACCGCAGTCGATTGACCAGACTCCGACACCCTCGCGAGTGAAGGGCCTATTTTGCTTTAATGAGTTTTGAGAACTCATTTAATTGAACATTAAATATTTCAACAGCTGTTTCAACAATTTCTTTAGGTTCCATCTGACCCCAAGATTCAACTGTGAAAATAAAATTTTCATCACTATATTCTACTAATAAAATATTATCATTAATACCTGCACAGGCATCAACAAGATTATTATCTAATATTGATTGTTCATCAAGTAAACCTTTTTTAAAAGCTTTAGGAGGATATTTATCCTTCATTTTTTCAAATTCCGCATGTTTATTATTAATTTTAATTTTAGGTTCTTGAACATAATAAACTGTTCCAGGACTCCACTTCATGTGCTCTTTACCAATACCAAGTTTTGCTGTTGCTTCTAACTCAACATCTTGTTTATCAATTAATTTTAAAATAGGAGTTTTAGGATAAACAGGTTTACATTTTGCATCATTAGATTTTAAATCTCCAGCATAAACATATCCTGCACCTTTTGCTTTAAGTGTGAATTTAACTTCAGATTTTTCATCAAAACTTTTCAAATCTGTTTTTAAAGGTAAAAGACCCATTCTATGAGCAACTATTTCATCATAAAGAATAGAACTGTTTGTTCTAAATTCGACTTCTTCAATAGCCATAGTAGGAACATTTGATAACATTAATCTTCTAAGTGAATTAGCATAAGCATGATTTATGCCTTTAGCTAGAAAAGTAAGCTTATTTTTTCCTTTTGAAAGTTCTTTTAATTCCATTTAAACTCTCCTCCCTCTTCTTCCACCTTTCTTTCTACAGCCACCATGAGGAACTGGAGTAACATCTTCTATTAATCCCATTCTTAAGCCTCTTCTAGAAAGAGCTCTTATGGCCGCTTGAGCGCCAGGTCCTGGATTCATAGGTCCATTATGACCTCCGGGAGCCTTTATTTTTACATGTAAAGCATTAATTCCTTTATCCAAACATACTTCTGCAACTTTTTTAGCTGCTGCCATTGCAGCAGTAGGGCTTGATTCAAGCCTGTGAGCTTTAACAACTTGTCCACCACTTGCAATAGTGATAGTTTCTGTTCCGGTGACATCTGTAATATGAATAATTGTATTATTGTAAGATGAATATATGTGAGCAACTCCCCATCTGGTTGAATCTTTCATTTTTTCTTCTCAACCCCCTTTTTCTCAAGTCCTTCTTTAATTATTTGTTCTTCATCTTTTGGAACTTCATCAAAAGCAACAACTTCCTCAACTTCTTTTTGAGATTTTTTTTCTTTTTTCTTAATAGGAACAATAATTTCTTCGAATCTTTCTGGATGAGAAGGGTCTGCCAAAGAAGATGACAAAGCAAAAGAGATTTGATCTTCTTCTCCAATTTTAACTAAATAAGAAGGAACAGTTATTTTTTTACCTGCCACTAAAATATGTCTATGAACAATAAATTGTCTTGCTTGTTTAACTGATCTAACTAGATTTTTTCTAACAATAACTGTTTGAAGTCTTCGTTCCATTAAATCTTTTGTTTCTAAACTTAAAACTGAATCTAGAGACATATCTACTTTAAGTAAACCTAAAGAAAGCAATCTTGCTCTAAGTTGATCTTGTTCTTTAATTGCTTGACTGCCAGTCATAGCGTTTAATCTTTTAACATCATTTTTAAATCCTTTAAGCATTGAAGTAAACTTCCAAATTTCTTTTTTGTTCTTTAAACCATACTCTTTTTTAAGAACTATTTCATCTTCAATTCTGACTTTTTGCCAAGGATGAGTAGGCGTATCATACTTTTTCCGAATTTTTTTTGGATCTCCCATTTTCCTATTTCTTCTTTCTTTTAACTCCTAAAGAGCCTTTTCCTTTATTTCTTCTGAAATTAGATTTAGTTTTTTGACCTCTAACTGGTAAACCCCATTGATGTCTAAAACCTTTATAAGATTTAATTTTTTTAAGAATTTTAACGTCATTGTCCTTTGTAAACAGAAGATCAGAACCTAAAATATGCTTATCCTCTCCTGTTTCAGGATCTTTTCGTCTATTTAAAAGCCATTCAGGAACGCCTGATGCAATTAAATTTGTTAAAGTTGCAGTCAAAGCACTTGCTTCTTGTTCAGAAAGATTACCTGCTTTTTTAAATTTATCAACTTTTGATAAATTACAAACCGCATTAGCTAACATGATATTAACTCCTTTTATTTTTCTAAGAGCAAAAAGAATTTTTTTATTACCATCTAAGTCGGTATTTGTTATTCTTATTATGTGTTTAAAATTGTTTTCAGTCATTTTTTATTATATAACCCTAGAAATAGCTCGTAACCCTATACGCTATTCACTCGGGTAATAATTTATGGAACAGTGTTTGCTTTATAAAGCTTTTGAAAATATTCGAAAAATATTTTAATGCCAGCATCAATGAAATTTTAGGGATATATATGAATTGTGAAATGTGCGGTGTAGAGTCAAGATTGCTTAAAACTAAAATTGAAGGTGCATTCTTGAATGTTTGTAGTAAGTGCGCTATCTCAGGAGAAATAATACAAGAAAGTAAAAAAACAGTGACAATCAATAAAAAAAATTTTGCAGTTATAGAAAGAAAAGAAATAATTCAAATTATAGATAAAAATTATTCTTCAATTATTAAAAATAAACGAGAAAAAATGAATTTAAAACAAAAAGAGCTTGCTCAAAAAATAGCTGAAAAAGAATCAGTCCTTCATAATTTAGAATCAGGAAATTCTGAACCTAACATTAAATTAGCTCGTAAATTAGAAAAATTTTTAGGAATTGTATTAGTGCAAGAATTTGAAGATAAATTCAAGTCAGATAAACAAGATTTTTCTGGAGAAGTTACCATAGGTGATCTGATAAAAATCAAGAGTAAATAATTTGTAATTCTCCAGGTTCTAAAGTGACACATTGCTCAAAACAAATAATTATGTTATTCTTTGCAATATTTTTTATTTTTATAGACTTATAATTAGTATTTAAAGAAAAATTTCCTGAAGCACGGATTTTTAAAGTTATATTCTCTGACAAAACACTTTTGGGTCCTGAAACAATCAAGTTATTATCATCAATAGAAAAAACCACTTCTTCAATCAATGACTGCCATTCATTTAATTGATAAATATCAAACCACTCAAATTTTGAAGAATGATTTACAAAGGAATCTAAAATTTTAAAACTAGAATTATCAAACATATAATAGTATAAAGAAATTAATAAATAAGGCTCATATGAAGAGCTGTATTCTATTGAATTTATTAGCTCTTCTTCAGACATAAGTTCTTTATTTTTCCAGTTTGTAATTAAAGTCATTTTGTGATCATATCGATGCATATTTGTTTTGGAAGAATCACCAGGTGTAGAAACATATATTTCATAACCTAAATCTTCTAATGCTAAAATAGAATTTTTATTAGTTGAATAATAAGGAGCTATAAATGCTGAAACATTTTTATTTAAAATGTTTGAAATTATTTTTCTTCCTTTAAGAATATCTGCTCTTTGTTCAACTAGCGGTTGCATTAACTCGTCAGAATGCGAGTAACCATTTTGTATGAAACTAAAACCGCTATTTTTGAGTTTAAATACATCCGCTCTTGATAAATCATTAAGATGGGTTGGTATAATTGCTGCAGATATAGACAAATTTTTCTTTTCAAAATAATTCAACATAAATTCATAATTTTCACGTTCCCAAATATCTGTTTTTTCATCATTTAAAGAAGGAAAATCTTCTAAAATAACACTTACAATAAATTTATCATCAGGAAATTTTGACAACACAACTTTTTCTGACAAATTATACTCTGTATAAACATCTTCTTTTGGCAAATTTGTAAAATAATTTTTTGTTGTAAAAATATATTTTGTTTGACCATAATATTCTCCTTTGTACACTAGATTATTATTTAAAAGATTATCCATGATAATTATTAATTCTTCATTACAATGAGAATCGCCAGGTAAACAAGGGAATACTTCCGGATTAAAAAAAACTGCTGAATAATCCACTGTTGCCAATCTTTGCTTAAGAAAAGGCATACTATAATATGCAGGATAAACTCTATTATCAACATACGCACCAACAACAGGATCGGAAGTTATTATAGATCCTGAAACAGGCGTATCTCTAAAAAAAGCGTAATAATCTGTAACAATAGATGGTTCAACATTTGATCTATAAGAAAAAGTAGTTGAAATATTAGATAATAACGCACATACAACTAGTAAAAATATAACTACGAATATTAGTTTAGGAATTGTTTTCTTAAATTTAAGACTTATATTTTCAAAACCTATTCCTGCAAAAATTGCTAAAAATGGCATAAAAGAAAATGCGTATCTGAGCTCTTTATGCCCTGTTATAGAATAATAAATGAAGAAGAATATAAATGAATAAAAAAGAAGAGAATTATTTTTAAAATATTTTTTAAAATAAAACCAAAATCCAATGAACGATAAAATATATAGAGGGTTATGTAAACAAATTTCAGTTATATAAAACCATGAAGGCTGCTTTTGATTAAAAAAATTATCGCTGTAAATATTTTTTGCACCAAAAATAATTGGTCTCATAGATAAGTCCCACACACCGCTGGCACCTGTGCTCGATGCGGGATCCTCTTCTGCAAGATCATAAAAATGATAGTTAAACACTAAAAAGCATGAAAGTAATAATGAAAAAACTAAAACAAATTTTAAAACATTAAAAATAGTTTGTTTATATTTCTTATCAACTATTAATTTATGAATAAAATATGCTCCTACAGCCAAAGTAAAAATAGCTTGGGGGAATTTCATTAAAAAAGAAAAACCTGCGAATAAACCAGCCCAATAAAAATTATTTTTTAGTATTAAATAAAATGAAAGTAGAGCGAAAAACGTAGAAGGAATTTCTGTAAGAATATATGAACTTTGTAAAAAGAATAATGGAGTTATTGCAAGAATAAACGCAGAAAATATAGCTACTTTTTTATTAAATAATTTTAGACCAATCAAATAAGTCATTAAAACAGTTCCTAATCCAAACAATATTTCTATTACTTCAGACCAAAAAATATAATTCCAACCAATTTTCCAAAAAATTCCTATTATTGCAGATAAAAACAAAGGCCTTATAATTTCATAAAACCCTGCTTGACCAAGAGAATAAATGTACTTTCCAGATGCTAAATAAATTGCTTCATCCCAAATAGGATGATGAAATTTAAACAGAGTGATTAGTTTAAATAATGCAAATAAAAATAATATTAAAATTATTATTTTATGATTAGATAATTTTTTCAGATTAAACATTTTTCTTTATTCAAAGTATGTGCACATATAATCACTGCAAGTTCATCTTTAGAAACAACCCCTTCATATTTTTGTCCATTGATTACAAGTGAAGGTAAAGTAGTAATATTATATTGTAATTTTAAAATTTTTATAAACTGTTCATCCTTTTCTAAATCCATATTAATAGGGAAAACTAATAATTTATCTTCAAGTTTTTTCTTAAAATAAGTCAAGATAGTACCTTGATTTGGACAAATATCACAACGATCAAGAGAGAAAAAATATAATATGTTTACAACATCTTCATTACAAGCATCTTTTAATCTTCTTGAAAACATCCAATAACGAAGATTATCAATTAAATACTCTCGTTCAATACCTGCATATTCTGCCTCATTAATATTTGAGTCTTTTTTATATCTTTCAACCGCATCTAATGACTCTGCTAATTGAGCTATACTGTCTTCTAAAGCAACCCTTATTATTGGACAAGTTTCATTGTTGCTAGGAATATAACTTAAATAGAGATACTGTAATTGAAGACTATCATAATTAACTTTTTGAAGTTGATTTTCTTTCTCAACAAATTGTACTCTTTCATAATCAATTATTAAACCAAAACTTATTCCTAGAAGAAATATTAATGCAGTTATTATTCCAACAATGATATAATGTTGTTTGTTAATTTTTCTTGAAACTCGAGTCATTATTACCACTTCTGTTTTTTACCAATAACCAATTCCAGTAAAACCTTCACAGTTATAAAGCTTAGTATTATAAAATACACAAAGAAATATGGAACCATATAAAAAAAGCCGTATTCACGAAGTTTATCGTCAGTCATTCTGCTTGCAAAGAAAAGCATCATTACACCAATTAAAAGCATCAAATAAACTATTAAAGTAACAAAACCATTTATATCTAAAATACTAAATGAAAAAGACCAATTTGAAAAATAAGTTGCAAAATCAAATCCTATTAAGTACAAATTTTTCACCATTAAAAAAAACGGTTTAAATAAATAATAACAAAATGAAACAAGAGCCATAACAGATAAAAAATATGCTGATAAAGTTAAAGGAAGTTGAAACATGCCGAAATCCCCGTAATTTCTGTTAAAAATCATGTGTTTATAATCAAATATTGTTAAAAGAGTTCCCTTAACCCAACGGTTTCTTTGTTTTCCTAAACCTTTAACGGTGCTTGGTGCGACCGTTCTAACAAAACCGTTAGAACATTGTCTTATTCTATAATCTGCTTTTTGAATTTTATAAGCTATTTCTTGGTCTTCAACAAGATTGTGTTCATCAAATCCTCCAATTGCCTGAACTATTTTAGTTTTATAAGTTGAAAAAGGACCTGGAGCAACATAATTACAATCAAGATAACTCATTAATTTTGAAACCAACATAGAAGCAATATATTCTACTCTTTGAAATTTTTGAATCCAAGTCTTTGGGTTGTCAACTCTCATGACTGGCGTTACAACTGCCAAATCAGAGTCATTTAAATGCATTCTAACCATATTTTTCAAAGTATCTTTTTCTACAAAAGAATCAGCATCTAAACAAGCAAATAATTCTCCTGAAATTATTTTAAGACCATTATTCATAGCTTTTGCCTTACCTGCATTTTCTTGTATTATTAACTTTATATTGTAAGAAGTGTTTTTTTTAATAAACTTAGACACAATTTCAGAAGTTCTATCTTTAGAACCGTCATCAATTACAAGTATTTCTAATTTTTCTTTAGGATAATTTAAATTGACAATTGACTGCAGAGTTTTAATAATTGTTTTTTCTTCATTATATGCAGGTACCATAACTGAAACTAAAGGAAACCTCTTTAGGTCAGAATCATCTTTTAATTCTTCCTTTATATCATTCCTTCTAAGCAAATAAACTGTTAGCCAAAAAATTAAGAAGTATAAAGAAAGAGCATAAGTAAACCATATAACTCCTGTTATTAAATCCATATATTTAGTGCCTCCAAATTATTACACCCTTAGAATTATAAATTTCTTTAAATGAATCACTGTTTTCAAGCAAAAATAATATTCCTTCTCCCTGTTTTTTCCAAACAAGACCTGATTGCATTTCTTTTGTGATTACAAAATACTTTATTTTATTTTCTTGTAACAGATTATTGGTTGATTCAAGATTTCGAGAGAAAAAAATCTTTTGTTCAACATCTTTCAATTTTATATAATTTTCAAAATTTTCTGATCCATCTATAAATGACTGAAAACCTGCGAAATGCTGAATTAAAAAACCATTTGATTCATAAGAAATTACCTTCCCTGGATCTTGTGTTTTTAAGAAATCAAGAGCCATAACTAACTCTGCATGAGGCGCAGCATTTGATAGTTGATCAATATACGAAACCGACCCAAACAAAACACCACATAAAACTAAAAGCAAAGTAAATCTTTTAATAGAAATAAGCGCCCACACTCTGTTTGAAAAAAATAAAATTGCTGAAGCGCACAAAAACGATGCAAATAAGTTAAAGAAAATTCTTCCAACAGGATTTACCATACTAAACAAAAATAAGATAAATAATAATGATAAAAACAATATAAATTCAGGTTTTCTTTTCCAAATAATAGAAAATCCTATTAATGCTAAAAATAAATTAAAGAAAGATAATCCTATCGGTGCGCCAAACTCTGTTAAGAATAAAACCAATGAAGGAGTTTCAAACAACAGAGAATTAAAGAAATATTTATTTAGAAAAATAAAAGATAAACCTGCTGCCAACCCAATTAAAGTGTTTACAAAAAAGAAAAGCTTTTTCTCTTCTGTAAAATGATATATTAATACTATAACTAAATCAACACATAATACTGCAAAATTTGATGTTGCAACTAATATTATTGGAATTAAAGACAGCCAATTTTTTTTAATATATAAATAGAAAAAAATTAATGTGAAAAAAAATGAAATTGTTAAAGAATTTAATCTTGTGAATAAAAATATGAATGCAGGAGATATAACAAATAAAATAGTTGAAAAAAGGGCGACATCTTGATTCTGTGAGAAAAATTTTACTAATAAAAAGAATATGTACGTTGAAATTAATCCTAAAATCAAACTAACAAGAATGATGCTGTAATCAGAATCTAAAAACGATAAAATATAATGAGATAAATTTATTGAGTGTTCCTTTTCTTGAAGATTACTCCAAAAAATTTCTTGAGAAAGATCTTTAGAAATATCAATGTCATTATAAAATTCCGATCCTGAAAATAAAGGATCTTCATTCATGAATCTTGTAGAAAAAGAAATAATTAAAATTACTAAAGCTATTAAAAGCACTAAAGAAATTTTAAATTTATTAAAATTAATCATTCTATTGAACATAAAACCTCGTATATTTTTATTGATTCATTATAAACCATTGGAAAACACGTTTCACCTAAATAATATATTTGTTCTTCAGAGCCAAAATTCCCTGAAAAATAAATGTAATCTACTTCATATTTGTTTAAACGTCTAAGCGCTTCAGTTTTAAGTCTTAATGAAAAAGAAGACTGAACATCTTCATAAATTTGTTGAGCATCTTTAACTAAAAGAAAATCTTTATCAATGACATTTTTTCGATTTGCCAATTGATTTATCATAAACCCCTCTTCAAGCCTTGCAAGAATAACTGAAGAATTATCGGTGTTATACTCTAACCAATTTAATGCTGCAATATCTGCTTCAGAAGGAGAATTTTTGAGTGAATTGAAACCTATGCTGAGACTTGGAATAACTGACGTTAAAATGAACAGTATAAAAATTGCCGCAAGAAACCATTCTGCCGCATGATTAATTTTTGTCTTTTTAAAATAAGAATAAGCTAACTTAATTGAATAACCTGCTATTAAAACAGTCGTTACAGCCATAAAAGTAAGTCCTACATCAAATTCTATAACTTTTAACCAAAGCAGGATTAAAGATGAAGAAAATAGACTAACAAGCATAAAAACAGGTTTTCTTTTTTGTTTGAAAAAGACGTGATAAATACCATATAATCCAAATATTATAGGTAAAAATCCTATATAATAAATACTTTCAATTATATTAAGATCATAAAAGTAATTTGTTAAAATTTGAAGAGGAATATTTTGCCATAAAACAAAAGAACCATGTAACATAAAAGCTTTTTTATAAATAATGAAGTTGAACCAAAGAGCCAATAAGCTACTAAAAAGAATGAATTCTTTATCAAATCTTGAAACTTCTAATGATTCGACTTTCATTAGAATTAAAAATATTAATAATCCAATAATTAAAAAAAATGTTGATGAATGAGTCAAAACAAGCAACACCATTAAAAATATGGCCATACCATAAGCTTTTTCTTTCTCTGCTTTCATAAGATAATAAACTAAGAAAAAAGTTAATGGAACTGTTAAAGAATATACTGAAACATCATTAAGAGTTGAGAAGAATATTGGTATAAATCCTGAGAAAAATGAAGTCATCAAAGATATTTGTCTAGATTTAGTTATGTGAAAAGAGATTAAATATACTGCGAAAACTAACGATGAAGCAAATAAATTTGGAATCAATTTTGCAGCTAAACTAACACCTAAAAAACTAAATAAAGATAACAAATAAAAGAATACAGGCGGAAAAAGATGCACTCTTCCGCTGTAACTAAGACTGTCTTGAAATAAAGGAATACCATGAACATTAATATTTTCAACTTGTCTTATAACAAAATAAGCATCATAAGAAAAAGCATCTGTTTGCATAGAGATGAGAAACCTTACTAAAAATACTATTAGAAAAATGATTATTAAAGCTAAAAATGCAGTTCTTCGTTTCATAAAAGAAAAATAATAGAAAATTGTTTTAAAAGTTTTCTGAAAATTATTCGTCTTCAGGAGAATATGAAGGCACTGCAGATTTGCTAATAATCATGATATCGCCAACACTCTTAACTAATTGATGAGGAACAATAACTCCTTTTGCAGCTCCAAGAACCTTATTTAAGAACGAATTCTTTGTAGCTTTAATTCTCCAACCAAAAACCTTGTTACTAGTTAGAATTGCCTCTTCAATGTCACCAAAGTAATCTCCACTATCTGTAAAGACTCTCATGTCGTAAGCTTCACTTATTTTCTTCATCTTGAGCATGTTACCACCCTAGATTCAGTATAAAAACTTTTAATTTATATACTTTTCGTTTAAGAGCAACGAAAAATATATATATGCCTAAGCATAATTTAACAATATAAACTTAGAGGTGAGTAATAACATGAGCGAGATTTATACTAATGATGCATTAATAAGAATTATTCTAGCTATAATAATTGGTGCTTTAGCAGCAATAGTGTATAGTTTAAGAGTGTTAGTCTTAATGGAACGAAGAGTTGCAAGAATGGATATCAACATAGAAAAAATGGCCTTACAAACTCTGAAAGAAGAAAAGAAAATTGAAAAAGTTCTTAAAAAGAAAAAATAATTTTGATTTACTTAAAAAAAAACTTTTTAACGCGCCAAAAGCATAGCTTTTGTGCGATTTTATATTATAAATCATCAAATAATTTTAATATCTAGCTTTATTAATGAATTCTTTAACTTTATTCAAAGATATTTTTGTATCATAACTTTTTATATTTACTTCCTCTTTAGAAGATTTAGGAGCGCCTTCTTTTAATGAAGTGCTAACAATAACTGCATCTGCAAATTTTAGCAGAGTTTTTATGTTAAACTTATCAGCCCCACTACCAATAATAATAGGTATGTTTTTTGAAACTTCTTTTACAATTTTTAAATCTTCAATAGAAGGAGGTTTACCAGTCCAGACACCTGTAATTATAATTCCATCACTTCCTTTGTTTACTGCGTCAATAGCAGCTAAACTAATAGGTCTTATATTCAATAACTCAGAATGTTTTACTTGAATATCTGTTAATAGCAATATGTCCTTAGCATTGATTTTATTTCTGAAAGTAATGACTTTATCTGCATCGCCTTTTATTTCACCACAAGAAGACTTTATATAATCGACAAAAACAGGAACCCTGATAAACTGACAATTATTTTTTTTAGCAAGCAATAATGCCGACTTGAAATCATTCCATAAAACACTTATTCCTAAAGGTAAAGTTGTTTTTGATCTCATTTTATTTATAATAAAATCCATTAATGCGAATGTTTGAGAAGAAATATTTATTACATGTGGAGTATCATAATTATTCTCAATTATTACTGCATCAACACCACTAATTTCTAAAATCTTTAAATCGTCTAATGCTCTTTTAAGAGTTTCTTCTTTACTTAGGAATCCTTTAAAGCCAGGAGTTGGAAGAAGATGAATTACACCTATTATAACTTTTTTATTTTTAAATAGTTCATTCATTTTATATTATGAATTCATCAAACGAGAATCCTTTATTCTGAGCTAATTCAAAATTTGCTACAAATGAAGCATTTGTTTCATTTAAATCACTAATATGAATAAAATAGAAATCTTTTCTATCCCATTTAATAACAACATATGGTTCAGCACCAAATTTGGTTGCAAAATATTTAAGATTATGAATTTCTTCCTTAGGGAAATATTTCTTATCATCTTTAGTTGCCTTAACTTCTAAAGCCAATCTTTTAGTTCCATTACCCACAATTAAATCAGGACAAGGAAACTGAGTGCTTCCGCTACCTGCAGCTCTAACACAAGCCCAACCATTAGCCCACAATTTATGCATTAAAGATCTTTCTGCAGTACTGCCTTTACTTTTTCTTCCAGCATGTGAAACAACCATTTATAAAATAATAAAATGTGAATATAAAAATGTTTTTAAAGAGAAGATGATAGAATATTTTTAGGTGATAATATGACTAAAAAAATTATACCACTCGCTGCAATGGAACGGTTGATGAAACAATCAGGTGCAGGAAGAGTGTCGGAAGACGCAAAAGAATCTTTAAGAACCGTATTAGAAGAAATTGGTGAAAGTATCTCTGAAGAAGCAGTTAAACTTGCCCAACATGCAGGAAGAAAAACTGTTAAAGCAGAAGATATAAAATTAGCTTCAAGATAAAAAAAATTATTTTTTTACTTTATAATGTAGTTGTATTTCTGTATCTGAAAATTGATTTATATCTATAAGTTCTAAATCTAAATCTATTTCTTCCTTTGAGAAAATACTTATTCCTTCACCAATTATTTTTGGTTCAACATCAATGTATATCTCGTCAACAAGATTCTCTTTTAAAAAAGAGGCATTCAGTTGACTTCCGCCTGCAACTATTATTTGTTTAAAATTTTCTCTTTCAAGAAAACTTATTATCTTAGAAACAGGCCCTGTTGAAAACATAACTTTACCATAATCTTCAAGATAATCGTGTGTTATAACAACAACTCTTGGATTACCTAATTTTTCAAATTCTTTGTTTTCTAACATTACATCATAAGTTTTCCTACCAATAACTATATTCCCTGCTTTTTTAACCATTTCAGAATATAATTTCCATTCTTCTTCTGAAACAAAATCTGTTTCACCATTAGTTCTTGCAATAAATCCGTTTAAGGTCATTGCCATGTAAAGAATTACGTTCATAATTTCACCTTCATAAAGTCGTATGCACAAGAAGAATTAGCAAATCTTGTTTTAAGATCTTCCTCCAAGTCATCAATTGTTTTGTATCTTTGAGAAAAATGAGTTGCAATAAGTCTTTTAACATTAGCATTGTTTGCTATAAGCGCTGAATCTTCAGTAGTCATATGTTTATATTTTTCAGCATTATCTTTTAAGTCAGGCAAATAAACTGCTTCAGTAACTAAAATATCTGCTTCCAAAGCTAAATCATACGCGTTTTTATTTGGTCTAGTATCAAACACAAAAGAAATCTTTCTACCTTTTTTTATTGATGAAACATCATCAGGGCAAACTTTTTTATCATTAACAAAAATAGTTTTTCCATTTTGAAGTTTTCCAAGTTCAGGACCTTCTTTCAAACCAAAAGATTTAGCTTTAGTCATATTAACTTTGCGAATATCATTTTCAATAAAAGAATAAGCAACACAAGGAGTGGTGTGATCCATCGGTGCGCATTGTAAATAAAAATCGTCTTTTTCTTTAAAAGTTTCAACTTTAGATGGATTTAATTCAGTTATCTGTAAATCTAAATTTGAATTATCAAATATGACTGAATCTAATAAATGTTGTATGTGTTTTTTAGTTCCCTTAGGGCCAAAAATTTCAATATTAGGAGGATTTTCTTTATCTGAAATTGTTTGAAGCAAACCAATTATGCCACCAACGTGATCCCCATGCCAATGAGTAATTAAAATCATTGTGACTTTATTTCTATTAATTCCTGCTAAATTCATTTGTCTTTGTGTACCTTCTCCACAATCAATTAATATGCCTTCGGCTTTATAAGATAAATATATTCCTTGAACGTTTCTATCTTTTGTTGGCGCCATACAAGATGTGCCTAAAAAAACTATTTCCATATGTGACTGTAAGAGATAAGCATTTATAACACTTACTGTATGATTTGAAAAAGTATTTAAATTAACCAAATTTAATCTTACCATGCCTAAAAAGAACGTTGTCAATATAAAAGAAGAAACAACTAAAAAAGAAAGCAAAAAAGCAAAAAAAGACCCCCTTAGAGGGATATTTGCTCAAGAAAGAGTATTGGTTGATAAAAGTGATGAAGCTTCAGAACTATACAATACCAGTTCTTATGGTAAAATTTTAGAAGATAAAAAACTTCAACTGTCTTTACAAGAAGCATTGTTTTTAAAAGAAAAAGAAAGATTAATTGTTGTTGATGGAAAAAATAAAGAGTTTACTTTCGAAAGATTTCTAAAAAGAGCAAATAAAGTTGAACCTAATTTCTGGGTTAGATATGCTGTTTACAAAGATATGAGGACAAGAGGATATGTTGCAAAAACAGCTCTTAAATTCGGAGCAGATTTTAGAGTTTATGATAGAGGTATAAAACCTGGTGAAGATCATGCCAGATGGGTTGTTTATCCAGTTCATGAAGGAGCAACTTTGACTTGGTATGAATTCGCTGCAAAAACAAGAGTTGCACACTCCACTAAAAAAAGATTAATGATTGGAGTTGTAGATGATGAAGGAGATGTAACTTATTGGGAAATAAAATGGATTAGACCTTAAACGAAAGATATTAAAACTTATTCTGAGTATAAAATTATATGTCGACAAAAGAGCAAATTTTAAACATTGTAAGATCTAAAGGTCCTGTAATTCCAAATCAAATAAAAAAAGAAATTGGGGGCGAGACATATTTTATTAGTGCACTTTTATCTGAACTTTCAAAAGAGGGTGTCGTTAAAATTTCTCATACAAAAATTGGCGGAACGCCTGCATATTATGCGCCAGGACAAGAACATAAGTTAATAGATTTAAAAAAATATCTTAATGAAAAAGATCAAAGAACAGTTGATTTATTAAAAGAAAAACAAGTTTTAAGAGATATAAAACAAGAAATGTTGATTAGAGTTAGTTTAAGAAAAATTAATGATTTTGCAAAACCTATAGATGTTAAAATTAGTGGTGAAAAAGAAATTTTCTGGAAATGGCATTTAACACCTGCAAGTGAAGTTGAAAATTTAATTCGACAACAATTCAAACCTCAAGAAATAATAAAGCCGGTGACTGAAACAATTCCAACAATTGAAAAAGAAGAAATAAAAGAACCTGAACCTTTAAAAGAAGAAATAAAAGAGTCTGTTAAAGATGAACCAGAACAAGAACAATTAATATCAAAAGTAGATTTAAATGATAAGGAAGGGCTTTTAAAAGACATATATAAATTCTTTAACAAAAATAATATTGAAGTTCTAAATGAAAAGGTTATACGTAAAAATTCTGAAATAGAATTTAGACTGCTTATTCCAAGTGCAGTTGGAAAAGTAGAATACTTTTGCAAAGCAAAAAGCAAAAAACGCTGTAATGATGGAGATCTTAGTTCTGCATATCTTAAAGGTCAAGTTGAAAAAGTTCCAGTTTTATTTTTAACAACAAGTGATGTCACGAAAAAAGCAAGAGAAATGTTACAAAAAGAATTTAAAGGATTAGTTTTAAAAGTAATTTAAAAAAAAGGTTTTTTAATTAAAATGGGCACACCAATAACAGATATTCTGGTTAAAAAAGAAATAACTATTGAAGATTTGAAAGGTAAAAAATTAGCAGTAGATTCTTTTAATATGCTATACCAATTTTTATCAAGCATTAGACAGCCTGATGGAACTCCTTTAATGGATTCTAAAAACAGAATTACCAGTCATTTAATAGGTCTTTTTAGCAGAATAACAAAACTCATGATTGAAGATATAAAATTCGTATTTGTTTTTGATGGAAAAGTTCCTGACTTAAAGAAAGCTGAAAGATTAAGAAGAAAAGATGTTAAACAAGAAGCTTCAAAAATGTACGAAGAAGCAAAAGAAAAAGAAAATATTGATGATATGAAAAAATATGCTTCAAGAACATCTGTTTTGAATCCTGAAATGATTGAAGAAGCAAAAAGTTTGATTACTGCATTAGGGATGCCTATTGTTCAAGCACCAAGCGAAGGTGAAGCTCAAGCAGCAAGAATAGTTGCAAATGGAGATTGTTATGCCATAATAAGTCAAGATGCAGATTCTTTAATTTTTGGAGCACCATTAGTTGTTAAAAATCTTACAATAGGGGGTAAAAGAAAAAATCCTAATAAACTATCTTATACAAATATTTCTCCTGAATTAATTTCACTTTCTAACAATTTAGAACAATTGCATATTACTCAAGATCAATTAATAATTATTGCAATGTTGGTTGGAACAGATTATAATATTGGTGGAATAAAAGGCATTGGACCTAAAAAAGCTTTAAAGCTAGTTCTTGAACACGGAAATGACTTTAATAAAATTTTTGAAGAAGTAAAATGGGATGAAGAAATTGGTATTGAATGGAAAATAATTTTTAATTTATTCAAAAACTTACCTGTAACTGATGATTATAAATTAGAATGGAAAAATATTGATGAAGAAGCTTTAATTAAATTGTTAGTTGAAGATCATGATTTCTCAAGAGAAAGAGTTGAAAAAACTATTGAAAAACTTAACAAAGGAAAACCTAATAAAAATCAAAAAGGATTAGGAGACTTTTTTTAAACAACTATAAATTACTATAAAATATTTAAATCAATAAACTTTCTTATTATTATGCTTGGAGCTAAAACAAATCTAAAAAATGCTGAAAAAGTAAAAGATTATTTATTCAAAGAAGCTTTGATTGATTTCAAATATATTTCTAAAAAAGATCAAAAAAACATTATTTTCCCAATTAACAAAGAATTTAAATTAAACAATGTCAAAATAGTTCAAACAGAATTTAAAGAAAAAAAGAAAAAATATAGTTGGACAGACGCATTAAAAAAAGAATTAACAACAAATGAAATAGATTTTTTAAAAACCGCGCATGATGTTGTTGGAACAATTGCAATAATAGAAATTCCTGAAGAATTAAAACACAAAGAAACATTAATTGCTGAAACACTTCTAAAATCCAATCCTAATATTAAAACTGTTCTAAAAAAAGCAGGCGAACACTCAGGAGTTTATAGAACACAAAATATGACTTGGTTAGCAGGAGAAAAAACAAAAGAAACTATTCATAAAGAAAATAATGTTAAAATGAAATTAAATGTTGAAGAAGTGTTTTTTTCAGCCAGACTTGCAACTGAAAGGAAAAGGATTATGAAACAAATAAAACCTGAAGAAAAAATCATGGTTTTATTTTCTGGATGTGCACCATATGTTTGCGTATTTTCTAAAAATACTGGTGCTTCAGAAGTTTGGGGAGTGGAATTAAATCCTGCAGGACATAAATATGCATTAGAAAACGTAAAACTTAACAAATTAACTAATGTGAATTTGATAGAAGGAGATGTACACACAGCAGTTCCTAAGATAAAAGAAAAATTTGATAGAATATCTATGCAATTACCTAAAAGTGCAGAAGATTTTCTTCCGGAAGCATTTATGATTGCAAAAAAAGGAACAATTATACATTTTTATGATTTTCAACATGAAACAGAATTTGATAATACAAAAAAAACAATAAAACAAGCTTGTGAAAAAGCAAAATTGAAATATGAGTTTTTAGATTTTGTCAAATGTGGACAATTTAGTCCAGGAAAATTTCGTGTTTGCTTAGATTTTAAATTGAAATAAAATGATACAACCATACCTGCTCATCATATATGTTTTGATATTAATAATGATGTATCTTGCTTATTATAGCCTTGCACATTATATAAGTTATACTTTTCTAAAAAATAAAATTGTTAAAAGTCAAAGATGGGGTTTAAATATCTGTTGTGGAAAAACTGATGGGGGAGGAGTAAATGCAGATATCATGAAACACAAAGAGCTCCCTAATTTTAAACTTATTAAAAACGTTTACAATCTTCCGTTTAAAGATAAAGAATTTGATACAGTCATGTGTTCTCACACAATTGAACATGTTGATAAGCCAGATGAATTTTACAAAGAACTAAAACGGGTTGGAGAAAAAGTTACTTTACTAATACCTCCATTATATGATCTTGCAGCAGTCTTTTGTTTTAAAGAACATAAATGGATATTTCTAAGTTTTAAAACAAAACATGAAAAACTGCCAAAATATGTGAAATTGCCTTTTGCAAGACGCATACAAGAAAAACACGGACAAAAAAAGAATGCATGAAAATAAGCGTGCTCCCTAGTTACTTCCGTTCCTCATTGGCATTAGCCTCGGCGGGTGTTCACTCGGTCATTGCACGTAAAATATCATAAATGAACTCCTTATATAAAGTTATTTAAGAAAATAATCTTTAAGATAAATTTTTACCATCTTAGATAAATTTAGTTCCAAAGCATCATTAACTGTGAAATAATCCATTCCATCTCCTTCAGTCAAGATTAATTCAGATAAATAAGCGTCTATTTCTCCAATAAAACAAAATCGTTCATTTTTTCGTCGAGATATTTTTTAAATAAATGAAACTTTTTAAGATTAAAATTATTTTTGCAACTCTTATTATCCATACATTTTTAAGTAATGCTCGCCGAAAGAATCTTCAACTCGCTTAACTTTTTTAATTGCACTTCTAAAATCAACTTCAGATATTTTTGTTCGGCCTTCTCTAATTGCAAAATAACCTGCCTCAGTACAAACTGCATGTATTTCTGCGCCAGAAAAATCTTTCATAGATCTTAAAAGTTTATCTGAATTTAATTTTTTATCAAGAGTCATTTTAGAAGTATGAATTTTAAATATCTCTTTTATTCCTTCTTGATTTGGATTAGGAACTTCAATTAATCTATCAAGTCTTCCGGGTCTAATAATTGCTGGATCTAAAATATCTTTTCTATTTGTACAACCAATTATTTTAACACCATCTAAAGATTTAAAACCATCTAACTCTGCTAATAACTGCATAAATGTTCTTTGAACTTCTCTCTCTCCTGAAGTACCAATATCAATTCTTTTAGAAGCTAATGCGTCAAGCTCATCTATAAATACTATTGAAGGTTGTCTCTCTTTGGCTAATTGAAATATTTCTTTAACCATTTTAGCACCTTCTCCAATGAATTTTTGAACTAATTCTGACCCAACAATTTCTATAAAAGTTGAATTAGTTGAACTCGCAACTGCTTTTGCTAAAAGAGTTTTACCAGTTCCTGGAGGACCGTGTAAAAGAATTCCTTTTGGAGGTTTTATACCAATCTGCCTAAATAACTCAGGATTTGTTAAAGGAAGTTCAATAACCTCTTTTAATTCCTCTCGTTGTTCTTTTAAACCACCAACTTGACTCCATTTAATTTTAGGATTTTCAATTATGACATGTTGCTCAACATTAAACTTTTTATTAGATTTAATTTTATCAACAATTGTCAAATTTTTTTGTTCAAGAAGAACTGAATCGCCTGAACGTAAATTTTTAATTGAAGAAGAAACTTCAACTAAGAAACTATTTCCATTTGGAAGTCTTACAATCGCGTTTTTATCGACCATTTCTGAAACTTCTCCAATAAGAAGTGCAGGTGCTTTAAACCTTTCAATTTCAGATCTTAATTGAGATACTGTTTGTTTTAACAATCTATTTTCTTCTTCTGCATCCACAGAATCCACTGTATAAGAAAATAATGCCTTATCTATATCATTTTTTGAGCTCATAAGTCACACAAAATTGATTCATATTTTTAAACTTTTGGGAAAATAAGGTTTTTTGAAACATTTGATAATAAAATAGGTCCTTTTTTTGTTACCAATACATCATCCTCTATTCTTATCCCAAAATTTTTGTAAATACCTGGCTCAATTGTTATAACCATTCCTTCTTTCAGAACTTCTTTATTCTTTGAGCTTATTACAGGAAGTTCATGAACTTCTAAACCTAAACCATGACCTAAACTATGAGAAAAATATTTTTCTTCTTTTCCTAAAGATTTTCTAACAAATAACTCTATTTCAGATATTTTTCTACCTGAAACAACCATTTTTATAGCTTGTTCTTGAATTTTTAACAGACCATTATACACCTCAAGTTCTTTTTTTGAAACTTTACCAAGATAAAAAGTTCTTGTTATATCTGCGCAATAACCCTTGTATTTTAAACCCATATCTATTACTAAAAAACCTTTTTTCAATTTAGCATTACCTTCATAATGAGGTACAGAAGCATTTTTTCCTGATGCAACAATGGGTTCAAAAGATAATTTGCATCCTAGCTCAAAAGCTCTTTTTTTAATGTAATTCTTAACATCACCTTCTAATTTAAATGTAAAATCAGAAATTATTTCTTTCAAAATTTTTTCTGTCAACGTACAAGCGTTTTTTATTAAAGAAACTTCTTTAGAGCTTTTAGTTAATCTAAGAGTGGATAAAATAGCCTCAACATCTTTTGTTTTAACAAACTTAGAAAACAACTTATTTTGTTTTACAGTAAAAACAGATTCATTTATACCTAAAACTTTGATGTTTTTTTTCTTAAATAAATCTTTAATATCTTTTAGAAGGTTTTTAAAAAATAAAATTTTTATTTTAGTGTTTGGTTTTTCTAAACTGCTAACTAATAATAAAGGCGCCCCTTTAGAAGGAATAAACAAATAACTATCTTTAATCTTGACCTGAGAAAAATAAAAAAAAGCAGGATCTTTAGATAAAAAGAATGCACCATCAATATTATTTTTTATTAAATCCTTTTGAAATTGTTTAAGTTTCATAATATAGCGCTCCTAACTTTTAAATAACTCAGATCCTATCCTGATCATATTTGATCCTTCTTCAATTGCAATAACAAAATCATTTGACATGCCCATACTTAAATATTTTAAATCTATATTTGGAATTTTTGTTTGCTTAGCAATTTTAAAAATCCAAGTCATTCTTTTAAAAAAAGGCCTTGATTCTTCAGCAGATAAATTAGGCGGAATTGCCATTAAACCAAGAACTTTAATATTTTTAAAAACGCTTAATTGTTTTAAAAAAATAATTAACTCTTCTTCTTGAATTCCAAATTTTTGTGATTCTTTTGAAATATTAACTTGAATCAGTATAGACATTTTCTTTTTCTTTGATGATGCAACAGAATCTATCTTTTTAGCTAAAGCTAAAGAATCAACACTTTGAATCATATCAAATATCTCTACTGCTTCAGAAACTTTATTTCTCTGAAGATGACCTATCAAATGCCATTTTGCAACTCCTTTAATAAAAGGCTTTTTTTCTTTAGCTTCTTGAACTGTGCTCTCGCCCAAATCAGTAATTCCCAAAAATAATAACTGATTTATTTCCCTTATAGAACGTTTTTTAGTGACTGCTATAAGCTTAACATCAGGAGATAAAAATGTATTAATTCTTTTTAGATTTTTAAGAATACTCATAGTGAAATATGTTTGTTTTAGTTTATTTAAAACTTTTCCTTGTTATCCCTAAATCATTAATATGGCAATAATGTATAGAGAAAAAATATAAATGCAGACTCAATCCTATATTTTATGGTTGAATATGAATTATTTAAAATATGGCCTGATCATTTAAAAGAAATGCGTTTACCTGGAAGAAAAATAATTGATATAAGAGTTCCAGACCTTGAAGATAAAAAAAAAGATTTTTCAAAACTTCAACCATCAGACACCTTGTTTTTTAAAGATACAAATAATGAAATTCTAAAAACTAAAGTTATGAAAAATAACTCTAAAGGAGCATATGTTAAACACTACCACTCTGCAGAAGAATTAGTTATAAATGAAGGTCTAGAAAACGTTTGGCCAAATGCGAAAAGCTTTGAAGAAGCAGTAAATAAATGTTTACAATTTCCAGGATATAAAGATCGAGTTAAACAAAATGGAATTTATGCTATTGGTCTTGAAAAACTGCAAATATATGTTGCAGGACCATATACTGCACCAACACCAGAAGAGAAAAAAGAAAATATAATGCGCGCAATAAAAATAGGTATTGAATTATCAAAATTAGGTTATGTACCTTTTGTCCCACATGCAGCCACTGCAGACTGGGAATTATTAGGCTTAAATGAACAAGAATGTTTAGCAATACAAAGAGATATGATAAGAAAATCTGATGCATTCTTTTTTATAGCTCCTTCTCCAGGAACTAATAGTGAAAGAAAATTAGCTTTAGAACTAGGAATGGATATTTTTACATCTGTAAAAGATGTTCAATTTTGGAACGCAGCAAATAAATAGGACTTTCAAAATGCATATACCGGCAGAATTAATATTAGGAGGAATGGGAGGAGGTAAAACTTCTGAACTAATCAAAAAACTTCGACAACAGCAAGTGCGAAGAAGAGATATACAGGCATTTAAACCTGTGCTAGATTCAAGGTATGCTTCTAATGAACTAGTGACTAGAGATGGTTTAAAATTTCCTGCGGAAAGCATTATTCACAGTTATGAAATTATGGATAAAATTAAATCCACAACTGAAGTAATTGGGATTGATGAAGTTACTTTCTTAGATGACCAAATAATTGGAATAATCAACGAATTAGAACAACAAGGAAGAACAGTTATTATTTCAGGTTTAATATATGATTTTAGAGGACAATTTTTCCCGCTTAGAAAAGAAGGAAATGTCGAAACAGACTCATATTTAACAATGCTTGATTTAATGAATACAACTCATAATTGGAATTTAAGACCTTCAATGTGCATGCACGAAATTAATGGAGGAATATGTGGAATAAATACTTTTTTTGTGCAAAGATATTTTGCAGACGGAATAACTATTGCACCAAAAAATGAACAAACAATAATGATTGGAAAAGAACATATATTGAAAGGGGAAGATCATTTAAAAAGAGTTTATATTCCAAAATGCAAAGAACATTTTGTTCAATATGATTAATTTGATGCGTGATTAATTTCTTCCAAAAATCTTTTTATTATTTTAGGAATATGTTCTGGTTGAGTTTTTAACAACAAAGCGGTTTCTCCAATAATGTCTTCTGAAAATTCTTTTATCGATGAAAGCTTTAAATCATCAGGATTAATATCTTGTTTCTTCTTCAAAGATTTCTTAACATTTTTCCATTTAGAAAATAATTCTTCTGCACGATAAAATATTTGATTTTCTTCACACTTAAGTAAAGCAGAAACCTCTTTAAGAACATTATTCGATTGAGATAAATGATCATATGCAGCATTGCCACAAACATATTCTAATCTTATTACTCCATCTTGAACTTTATTTGTTTTCAATATTTTAAGAATTTTACATTCACCTGTAAGATTTAAATGAGTTCCTCCGCAAGCTTCAACATCAAAACCAGGTATTTCTATAATTCTAAGTTTTTTACCTGGAACTGCGCCTCCTTGATAAATTGTAAATCCATATTTGGCTTCAGCAATGTCTCTTGCAAAAAAATTCTTGTAAACAGGTAAATTTTGTTTGATAACGTTATTTGCAGTTTCTTCTATTTTAGATATTTCCTCGGCAGTTAATTGATCAAAGTGAGTTATATCTAATCTTGCTTTATCAACAAATTTTGCAGCTCCAGCTTGCCAAATATGATTCCCTAATACTTGTTTAGCAGAACCATTAAGAATGTGTGCGCCTGTGTGATGTTGAGCTAATTGAAGACGTCTATCAATGTCTATTATTCCTTTAATAATATCTCCTTTTTTGAAACTTGGTTTTGAAGCTAATTTATGAACAATCACACTTCCTTGTTTAAAACAATCAACAACATTTATGCCTGCAAGAGTTCCTACATCATGAATTTGTCCTCCTGAAGTAGGATAGAAAGCTGTTTTGTCTAAAATTACAAATTCATCAATTATTTTTAAAACTATACCTTCAAATTCAGAAAAATCATAATGATCAAAATATAGCGCATTTGTATCAGATAAATCTTTAAGATCTAAATCAGTTTCTTTAACTGTTTGAGTCTTTTGAGTTCTGCCTTCATGTCTTGCAGCAACTCTAGCATAAAAATCTTCGGGAATGGTTATTTTTTTATTTTCTTTAATTGCTTCTTCAGAAACCTCGTCAGGAGTAATTCCATGACTATCATATAATTCAACTAATTTAGATTCAGAAATGTCTTTTCTAATTAATTGAGATAATAATTGTTTATTTCTTTTCTTTGTTTCAATATGCTTTCTTTTTTCAACATCTAAAATCTGATTAACCTCTTTAAGATTTTGACTTAATTCAGGAAATATTTTTTTCAAATAATCGGCATGCCATTCTGCAACATCATTAAGAGTTATTCCCCACTCATTTTTATCTATAAAAGATTGTGCCCTTCTAAGAATCATTCTGAGATTATATCCTCCTCCAACGTTACTCGGTAATGCTCCATCAGTTAAAGCAAATAAAAGAGATCTTGAATGCTCGGCAACAGAATAAACTGCAGACATTGGAAGAATTTGTTTTTTTAATTCTGAAACGTCAACACCTACTTTTGAAGCAACAACTTTCCAAGATTTATTTATATCATCTGTTTCATCCAAATTTAACAATCCAGAATAAGGAACATATCTTTTCATTAAATCATTATCGACTGAAATACCTGTTTTTTGTTTTAATTTCTTAAGAACAGAAGGGAAAATTGCATCATACATAGTGTTAGTTCCTTGAGTAAACCACGCGTTACGTTCTTGACCCATACCCATGTCCAAAACTTTAAGATTAAGATCTTTATGTCCTTTGGAAGTTTGTTCATACAACATATAAACTTGATTTCCTAATTCGCAACCTCTTGAAAAAAATTCCATACAACAACCAAAATTTCCTCCCCCTGCCCAAGCATCTTCATGATAAGTTACTTCATTATTAGGAAGACCAATTCCTTTATTTACCCATGTATGTATATGTTTGAATACTTCATTTTGATCCCATTCCTCTGGTGGAACAAACATGTGTTGTCCAATCATAATAAAACCAGTATTATGACTGCCTGTTATTCCAACATTGTCCACATCTCCAAAACGCATACAGAATTGTGGAATTACAAGTGGATTCGCAGGAGGTTTTATTTCGCCAGAAATAACATACGGCTGAAATGCTGCAATTGAAGCATTAGTATATTCCATTGTTGGATTCCATCTTGCAACAACAGGATATCTTTTAATAGGTGTATATCCAAATTTTTTAAACATCTTGGAAAACTCAGTCCAAACTTCTATGTAATCCAATCTATTTTTTGCAGGACTATTACCAATAAATCCGAATTCTTTACTACAACCAGGATCGCCACACACTTTTCTGTCAGTGGTTGACCAAAAAGGTTTACTACAGGAAGGACAAGTCTTTCTATGAAATCCTTGCTCTTTCAAAAAAGAAGTAGGATAATATTTATCAGGATCATTCCAAAAAACTGGTTTAAATTTTTTTTTAATATCTTTGTCAGATAACATCGATTTGATTAAACAACACGTGATATTTAAAGCTTTTTGAAAAAATTATTTAAATGAAAAACAACCTCTCACATAAATGATAAAAAGAATTGAGCATAAAAAAAAGAAACGTCAACAAATATTCATGGGATTATTTCTCGCGTTTTTAATGGTTGCAAGCATGATGGGCGTATTTATAGGCAATTCAGGATCTGAAAATATTGAATATAATAATTTTAAATTTAGTCAAGGAGAAAATGGATATGTAACAGTTATCAATGGAGAAACATATGGATTCTCATATTTACCTCAAGAATTAGAGTATTTTAATGTTAGTTCTGAAACTTTTATCAAAACCAGAAACCCTTATTTATACACTACTTTTGACTCAAATATCAGTTCTGAACAACTACAATTTTTAGATGTTGTTAGAATGGATTTACAACAAAGTTTAAAATCAAATATCATGAGTGGAATGACTATGAACTCAACTGTTTACAATTTACAAATAATTAATTGTGAAAACTCTACTGATTATATACCAGTTATATACTTCAAATATTCAAATAAAACAAGCATTGAAGATAATAATAATTGTATAATTTTAAGCGGTCAAACATATGATTTTTTTAAATTAAGAGATTGGTTAGTGTATGCACACCATGGAGTTATGAATGGTTAAAAAAACTAACTTAAAAGAGAAAAAATATTCTCCCTATAGAAAATATGTTGCTCTAATTATTCTCTTAGCAATCTTATTCGTGTTTGTTTTTCAATCAATTGAAACAGAAGAACCAACAAATAATTTACCATTTGAATTTTTCTTTGATGAAGATAGTAACTTCTGGTATACTTATCTCCAGTTTCCAAACACTCAGGAGAATGTGAGCGTTCCTTTTTATTATAACCCATATCAATTAGAAGGAATTATTATTGAACGAGATATAGAAGAAGTTATTTTAAATCAAACAATTAATTCAATAATTATAACTGTTCCGCCTGATGTTAGTTCTAAAGTTGTTATTGCAGGCATGGAAATATCTAGATTTACAGGTGAAAGATATTTGGGAATTCCAACAGGCAGCGGTTTGAATAAACCTTATCAAAACAGCCCAGTTATAACTTGTTCAGATGCAGATGAAAATAATGTGATTATAAGTTTTGAAAAAGGAATTTTTAATAGCGTAACTTCTAAAAATAATTGTATAACTATTCAATTTAAAGAAGATGAAGATGCCATAAAAGTAGCTGATGCATTTTCTTATAAACTGCTTAAAATAATTTAAGATGCCACATTATTATTCAGAAAATCAAACTTCAGATTTACAACTAATAGAAATATCTATCTCGTTTAAAGGTGTTTTTTTTAAGATGTTTTCAGGCTCAGGAGTTTTTTCTAAAAAAAAATTAGATAAAGGAACTGAAATTTTACTTAAATATATGATTTTAAAAGATAACTCTGAAGTTCTTGATTTAGGCTGCGGAATAGGAGTTGTGGGAGTTTATGCTGCAAAAATAAATCAAACTATACATTTAACTTTAAGCGATGTAAATAGACGTGCAACAATTCTAGCCAGAAAGAACTTAGACTTAAATAATCTTAAAGGAAGAGTGAAACAATCAGATGGATTTCAAAAAATAAAAGAAGAATTTGACACAATATTATTAAATCCACCTCAAGTCGCAGGAAAAGAAGTTTGTTTTAAATTGATAACAGAATCATATCATCACTTGAAAAAAGAAGGGAATTTACAAATAGTTGCAAGACATAATAAAGGCGGAAAAAGTTATTCCGAACACATGCTTAAAATATTTGGTAACATGAAAGAAATTGGTAAAAGCGCAGGATATAGAGTTTATCTCAGTCAGAAATGAATTTTTAACAAATGATTAACTGTGAAATTAAACAAACTTAATTAAACAAACTTAATTCTTCAACTTTATCATTTTTTATAAATATAAATCTTATTCCTAAACCAAGTTTTAAAACTGCAGATAATAAAGCCATATGTTCTTTTCCATTTCCGGATGATAAATTTATTGCCACTTCTAAACCAAGATTTTTACCATGTAAACCTGCAACTATTTCATCAGAAAGGATATCTGTAGATTTATTAAAATCTAAAACAATTAGAGAAGTTTTTTCATTAGAAACAAACTTTTCTTTTCCAAAAGAGTTAGTTATTAAATAGATTGAATCCCACTCAGCACTTTTTATTATTGCAGATACTTCAGACCAAGTTCCTTTTCCTGTTGAAAGACAAGCTATTAAAGAGGTCATACACAAGCATTATAAGAAGAATTTTATAAATGTTTTGAGATTACAACCGAAATAATGTCGTCGATAGATTATCCTCATAAAAACAAAAGTTTTAAATACTTGCAGAAACTCAATAAATTACAAAGAATTAATGATTATCATTCAAGGGTGGTATATAATGGTTGATGAAGAAAAAAAAGTTTCAAAACAATTAATAGGTAAGACAGTCGTTTCTAAAACTGGAAAAAAGTTTGGTGAAGTAGGAGATATAATCTTTGAAACCAGCTCTGGAGAATTAATCCACATGGTTCTAACAAATCCAACTTCTTATACGGAAAAACTAGAATTAGAAAAAACTAAAACTGGCGAGATTTTAATTCCTTTCAGCGCAGTAATTGCAATCGGAGACTTCATGGTCGTCGCTGAAGAAGACATAGTATAAATATTTATAAATAGTTCTTTATTTTTTATATTATGGATGCAGCCATTTGGATAGAAAAATATAGGCCAAAAACTTTTTTAGAAGTAAAAGGACAAAAAGAAGTTGTTAAGAGAGTTGAAGCATTTGTTAAACAAAAAAATATGCCTCACCTTTTATTTGCAGGGCCTGCAGGCACAGGAAAAACTACTCTTTCTTTAGTTATAGCCAAAGAATTATTTAAAGAATATTGGCATGAAAATTTCTTAGAACTAAATGCCTCTGATGAAAGAGGAATAGATGTTATTCGAGTAAAAGTAAAAGACTTTGCTAGAACTAAATCTATTGGAGAAGTTCCATTCAAAATTATCTATTTAGATGAATGCGATGCTTTAACAAGGGAAGCACAACAAGCCCTTAGAAGAACTATGGAGAACTATACTCAGACATGTAGGTTCATATTATCCTGTAATTATTCTTCAAAAATTATAGATCCTATACAATCAAGATGCACTGTTTTCAGATTTAAACCGCTTCCAAAAGAAGATATGTTTGGAATTATGGATCATGTAGCTAAAAGTGAAGGTTTGACTTTAAAAACCGGCTCTAAAGAAGCATTATTTGAAGTGGCAGAAGGAGATTGTAGAAAAACAGAAAATATTCTTCAATCATGCGCCGCACTTGATAAAACCATTACTGAAGAGCTAATTTTTGAAATGGCAAGTGTTGCAAGACCTAAAGAAGTGAAAGAGATGCTTTTATACTGTGTTAAAAAAGACTTTGAAAAAGCAAAAACACACCTTCTTAAAACAATGTTAGAATATGGTTTATCTGGACTGGATATTATAAAACAAATACAAAAAGAAATTTGGTCTTTAGAAATTGATGATAAAAAGAAACTTGAAATGACTAAAGAGTGTGGCGAAACAGAGTTTAGAATGGTTGAAGGAAGTGATGAATTTATTCAACTAGAAGCTTTAATAAGCAAATTTGTTCTAATAAACTATTGATTATTTATTTAAATAAAACATAAATTCAATAGAGAAAAATTATTAAATAAAAAAAATTAGATGTGTTTTACCAATACAGATGTTGAAACAGTGTCTTTGTAATCATAATCTAATTTTAAATCAACAATTTTTATTTTGTCTTCTCGAGTAGGTAGATTTTGAGTACAAGTAACTTTTTTCTCATTTGTAACTGTTGAAACCTTAACATCTCCTGAAACTGCTGTTCCAGTGGTAGAATCTAATCCAACACATTCTAAGCCCGTAAGTCCAGAATTAACAGTTAAAGTTACGACACCATCATATAAAGGTGTTTCATTACAAGTAACGCCTGTTTTTGAAATTAAACCACCGCCGAGGTTCTTCAAAGTTAATGTGAAAGAAACTTTATCTATACCTCTTGTAAACTCTTCAAATTCAGTTATTTGGACAGGTGCACCGGAATTTTCAACTTTTTTTCTACCAAGAACAGCGCACACATCTGTATCAGTACTATCTAAAAGGTTTTCTTTTATGCAAAGCTGAGTTGTGGCTTTTGTTTGATATAAATAACAAACATCTACGAAAAAAGGAAAAGGTTCATTTCCACTTAAAGTATCTGTGAAAGTCATCATAGGAAAAGTTACATATGCAGGAGGAGGAGTTATTGCTCCACCAGTATCAGGTATTATTTCATTTGCAAGAACATCTTCACTAATACTAGTTATTATTAAATCAGATGACGAATCTAAACCAAAAGAAGGTGCATGAATTCCTCTTAATTTTAAATAAACATTTTCTTTTGCAACTTCTGTTTCACCTTTATTTTCAAGTTTCATTGTTACAGTAAAAGGAGTTGTTCCTCCATCAGTAACTTCTGCAGGAGGTTCTGATTCTAAAAATTCTATTTTTAAACCTTCTGTTCCTCCAAGAAAAGTTTTATCATTTGAAGGACCTACAGGACCATTATTTGAGCAAGAAGCCAACACTAACATTAAAACGAGTAATATAAAAATTGCGTTTTTCATTTTTTTCCTCCTATAAAATACTATAAATGTCTTTTTTCAGTATATAAATCTTTTTATTGCACAGTTTAGTTAACCAGCTCTCTTTATTAAAACATCCCTTCGTAAATCTTGCCTATAACCGTACCATAATTCTACTATTAAAGGCGCTTTATAAGCAGAACTAGCAGATAAATATTCTAAATCATATGTGCAAGTTATGCTGCCTTTTCCATCACGAAGTTTTATAATTTTGCTTTCTGGCGAACATTTTAATTTTTGATTACTGCCAGACATTCTTATATCTCCTAATATAACTACATCTTTACTGACTCTACTAACTCTTCCAAGATAATAAGGGCTGCAAAGTTCTAAATCCATAGGATCATAAATTTCTCCGTTACCAACATTTGCAATGTCAATATTAAAAATTACGCTTCTAGGAGTATTTTCTTGAGTAACTCTTGTGACTGCGACAGGCGCTCCTTGAGTGCTTTTCAAAGAAACTGATCCTGGAAGACAAGCTTTCTGCACATCTGAAAAAGGAGCAGGATCAATACATACAACAGGCGTTGCATAAGTAGTATAAGCATAACAAGAAGTAACTAAAAATGTGACTTGAGTTTCATCTAATCCTTCTGGCCAAGTATTATCAATATATCCTTCAAAAGGAATTACGACTGACTCTCCGCCAGGATAAAGATGATTATCAGGTCTTAAAAAGAACTCTTCACCATTATATCTATCAAATTCTAAACCTATTATTGCAGATAAAAGATTTATTCCATGATATCCTTCATCAGATAATTGTATTAAAAGATCTCCAAATCCAAGACCTAAACTAGTTTGACTAGTGTTTCCTGATTGTTGAATAACTGCATCAATATTTATCCAATCTAAACCAAATAAACCAAATAAATCTCTAACTCTGACTTCATAATTATCATCATCATTATAATCAACACTAACAGCCCCATCATTAAACTCACAAGATAAAAATGCACCTATAAAATTAAATGCATCCCAAGAATCAAAATCAAAATTAACTCTACAGTTCTCATACCAATTACTATTTGTTTCCATAATATTTATTTTATCCAGTTTAATTAAACTAGGATCATATCCTGAAACATATAATCCTCCTCTTGTAAATGCAGCCCCGACATTATGAAGCTCAACATCTATGGAAAAAGAATTATATTCTCGAGGTTCGTTTTTGTAAAAATATAATTTTGGAGGAGGTGCACCTCTATCAATAGACATTTTAACACCTTCACTACCTTGATAAAACTGTGTTCTCTCAGTATCTGGAGAGGGTCTAAATCCATTACAAGAACTCAAAATCAGAATTAATAATAAGGATAATGTAATTAATATTTTACTCATGTTATTCACCTACCTCTTTTTATATATAAAATTATTCATTTAAATGAGTGGTACTTCAGGAATACATTTTCCGCCTTCTCGAGAATACCATTTACAACCATAATTACAAGGATCAGATTCGCAAGTTTCCAGGTCGCTATATTGTAGTTCGCAATAATCACTCGATCCAGGAGTTGCTCGACATACTGCACATTGTCCGACTGTTAATCTTGTCCAAGCACAAGCCGAGCTTGCCTCACAAGGATTAGAATTGCAAGATTCTTTATCATCATAATCAATACAATTATCGACTGAGTCACAAGTTAAACAACAAATTCTTTCAGGAGAACAAAAAAACGGGTCATGAATGCATTCACTAGTTCTATAAGAATCAGTTTCTATTCTATCTTGCTCTAAACATTTCCAATCTCCAAATGAAAATAATACTCCGCAATCGAATCTACCTTCTGAACAAGCTTCACAATAATCTAAACACACACCATTAATTTCTTGTTGCCAAGGTTGACAAACACTTGTAGGAGTTTCAACTCCAGGAGTTCCAATTCTTTCAATTGAAACTATCTGAGAAATACTTGTTTGATAAACATAATTTAATTCTATTTGAAGAGGGGCATAATAATTTAAACCAGTATAACCGCCTTCATCTAAATAACATCTAGCAAACCCTTTTTCTTCAAATAAAGTTATTTCTGAAGGAGTACACACCAAAGATTTGTTTGAAAGAATAGCTGAAATTTTAACTTTGTTCCAGTCTTTTTTAATATTAGAATTAGATTGTCTTAAACAAGCATTATTATCTAAAACGGGCGCTAAAACTGAACCAGAACCTTTGTTTTCAATTTGAATTAAAAAAGAAGGTCTAACAATTCTACCAAAAGGCTGCATATCAACACCTATTTTAGTTATGGCTAAAGGTCCTCCTTGACTTTCTAAAAATATATCTTGAGAGTTACAAACTTGAGTTCTTTCATCATTAAACACTGACGCACTATCAATACAGACTTCTTGTAAAAGTTTTGTATTATAAGGATAACAAGCACTCACAAATATGTCTGTATAAGGATTTTCTCTTTGACCAACCATCTGATTAGCTTTAAACACAGGCAAGTATTTAGTAATAATATCTCCCTCAGGATATAAATAAGATCTGCCAGCAAGAACAATGTATTCTTCATCTGCAGACATATCTGAATCTATACTTAAATAAAAAGAATCATAACTAAAAGATAATGTTCCAAAAGGACCCTTATTATCTTCAGGCGAACCAGTTAAAGAATAAGCACCTTCATTTGAAACTAAAACAGATATTGGAAACGAAGAACCCTCATATACAACTTGAGGAGGGCTATTTTGAATAAATTCTAACTCCACACCTTTTGTTCCAACGCGATAATTAATATCTGTTGAATTATAAGAATTAGAGCAAGAAATTAAAAACAAAGATAAAAATAAAGTTAAAATAAAAACATAAAAAGAATTTTTCATTTTTTAACACCTACACTCACTGAATCACCTAAAATATAATTATAATTTGCTCTAACAGCAAAAGTTTTACTAACTTTAAGAGCATCTTGAAAAAAGTCAGCAGGATTATTAATAATCATTCGACAACTAACAGTTGTAAATGTTTCATCGGGAGTTTGTAATGCGAATAAATAATTTGAATGATCTTCTTCACGAGTTATATTTATGGGTTCAACAGGCCTACAATCTGTTAAAGAAAACTCTTCTGGAACTTTAACTTCTAAAGAATTAATGTGAGATATTTTTCCTTGAGCCCATCTATTTTCTAAAGTCACACCAAATACTTGCCTAAGTGCATTATCGGAAGTTTCTTCAGAATTAACAGATATAGGCATATTAAGATTTGGTAAACCGATTGCGGCAGGACCATTTGTATAAACAACATCTGCAATTTTTGGAATGTCTAATATTTCATTTATATCTTTTTTTTGCGAATAATATGATCTCATTGTTTCTCGATCCACAAATGTATAAGTCACATATCCCCAAGTAGGAAAATCAAAACTTGATTTGAAAGTTATTTTATTATTCCCTGAAGGCAAACCATCTTCAAACACACATTCTAAAGTTGTTTGTTCAATATAAAATAAAGAGACTTCTGTAGGGAACATCTCTCCATAACGAATAGTTTCTCCTTCGCCAGCATAGCATCTATTTCGAACATTAATTTCTCCCTCAAAACTTTTTCCTGAAAGTGTAGCCCATAAAACTATATCATTTCCCTCATAAAAAACAGGTTCTGTAGCTCTGAGATCTTCTAAATATACCCCTAAAGGCTCGTCTTTATTACTTTCAACACGACCGGTAAAATAATCCATTCCTAGAGATTGATTAATTCTGAGTTGTATCCTGCTTGGAAAACCTGTGATTGCACCCCATAATTTTTGAGTGTTTTTAATAAAATAATTATCTAAAATGCCAACTGCTTGAGTAGTATCAATACCCTGACTTGAAATATTATCTCCCACAACAATACTTGTAGCAAAAACATAAACTGCTAAAATTAAAACTATGAACAAATACCATTTACCTATTTTAGAAAGAACTAATGAATCTCCCGGATTTGCAAATAAGTATAAAGCCCAAACTGGCGCTGCAAGGAATATTGCAATTAACCAAGGAGGGCCAAAAAAATTCAATATGAAAGGCAATAAAAATGCAAATAAAGAAACACCAATTATTTTAACTGTTTCACTTGAAAAACCTGATTTATAAACAAAGAAAATAGCAAATAAAGTAAGTCCAGAATATAAGCCTAACAAAAGCTGAAAATTACCGCCCGTTCTACTAAAATTATTCACTAAAGCATCAAAAAGATGAATTGCAATTGAAAAAAGAAACAATATTACGATATAAGGAGTATCACTATTGTGAACTCTGTCCATCATAAAATTTATGCCTGAGCCAACTCCTCCTAGCCCACCTCTTCCACTTCCAGAAGTAACCATTTTATTCTTCTTCTAGCATTACTTTTAAAGATGCTATATCTATAACAGACTTTGGAACTAACTCTAAAGAATTTGTTCCTGCAAAGACATAATCATCTAATACTGCCTCATAAGAAAGCTCTTGAGTGCTAATGTGCTTTCGTCTGCCATTAATTAAATATTCCATTAGCTTTTCATCATCATTAACAAATCTTAAATGAATAGACACATTAAATTCGTTTTTTAACTCTTCGCCTTCAAATAAATCTTCATCTAAATCAAAATAATATACAGGGTATAATAATGATTCTAAATCGGTTCTAACAGTTATCCTATCAACAAAATATGATCCTTCTGTAACAATAAATTCTAATTCGTTTCTATCTTCAAAAACATCATTTTTATCAAGTGCAATAATATTATATATTCCACAATCAACTATTCCTGATGAAACTTGTGCGCCATTAAAATAAACATTTAAAGGACCGCTTGAAGACACATCACAGTTTGGGAAAAATTTAAGTTTTACAGTGTCAAGATTATTTTTTTCAAGATCCGAAATATAAAAAAATTGTCTGCTTACACTGTTTGAAAGATCCAACACATCTCCTGTTAACATAACATTATCTAAAGAATATTCATTAGTTCTCCAAAAAGCAAATCCCGGACTTGAAACTTCAAAAGTTAGAACATTATTTTTTTCTAAAAATTCTAATGGTAAACTCATTGGTTCCATAGATCCTTTATCTAAATATCCATAAAATAATTCTCGACCGTTTAATTTAATTATTAATTTTCCTGAAGATGATTTAATATTAAAAGCTAAAAATACTGAATTAGTTAAAGATTTATCAATTGAAAAAGATAAATTATAATATTTATCATTACCAACACCATTCTGAACATATACTGTTCGTATAGATTTTAATATAGAACCTTCTGTTTGAGCATTTATTCTAAATGAAGGTATTTCGTGTTCTCTATAATCAAATCTTAAATAATCAAGACGACCAATAGATTCATCTAATAAAGTTTTATTAAAACCGGCACTGGTTTGTCCTTCAGAAGAAGTTTTATCGTCCTCACCTAAAAGATCTGCACGATCGACGGGATCTAAGAATAATATGTATATTACTAAAATTGCTGCAATGACAATTATTAAAATTGCAGCTCCGCCAGCAGCTTGTCCTCTTTTAACCATGCATTAACTACGAGTAATAGACTATATAAATTTATTGGTTTTTAGACAAAACATATAAAAGCAGATATAGATTAGAATAATATTATGAAAATACTGAAAAAAGATCTTAAAAAAGGAGAAATAAGTTTCCTAATTGAAAATCTTGATGACTTATGGGTTTTAAATCAATTAATAGAACCAGGAGATGAAGTTAAAGGTAAAACTGAGAGAAAAATAAAAATTGGAGATGATGGAGATAGAAATATTAAAGTAATTAGAAAAACTGTTTTTTTAAAACTAAAAGTTGAAAAAATAGAGTTATCAGAAACAGGATCTTTAAGAATTCTCGGAACAATTACAGATGGGCCCGAAGATATAGCTCATGGAGAACACCATAGTTTTAATCTTGAACCTGGAACCAATATCACAATTATAAAAACAAGATGGTTAAAATATCAACTTGAAAGAATTAAAGAAGCGACAAATCAACAATTACAAAACATTATAGCAGTTATATTTGATAGAGAAGAAGCATATTTTGCTAAAATGAAAGGTAAAGGATGGGTTTTTGTGGCTAAAATAAATGGAGATGTAAAAAAGAAAGAAGAAAAACACAACTCAAAAAATGATTTCTACAAAGAAATAATTGAAAAAATAACTCAATATAATAATAATGACAAACCAGATCATATAATACTTGCAAGTCCAGGATTTTGGAAAGAAGAAATCTTGAAAAGAATCCCTGAAGAATTGAAAAGTAAAATAGTTTCAGCAACAATTTCTCAAGCGAGCGAATCTGCAATAAATGAATTAGTAAAAAGAAGTGAATTACGAGAAATTGTTAATAAAAATCAAAGTGCAAAAGAAACTAACCTGATGGACGAATTAATGAAAAACATATCTAAAGATTCAGCTTGTTACGGATTAGAAAACACAAAAGAAAAAATAAATAATGGTGCGGTAAAAGATCTTTTCATAAGTTTAAAATATTTACAGAAATCAAAGCAAAAAGAATTTTATCATAAAATTGAGCAACTAATGGTTTTATGTGAAAGCATGGATGGGAAAATCCATATAATAAGTTCTGAAAATGCAGAAAAAGTTCTTGATTCAATATCAGGAATAGCAGGAATTCTAAGATGGAAGAGTTAATAAAAGATATTTTATCTAAAAAAGAATTAAGAAATCTCACTCAAACAATAGTTGAAAAAGAAATTAATACATTTCTAGACAAAAATGAATCTATTAAAAAAAAATTAGTCTTAAAAGAATATAACAAAAGAAGTAAAGAGTATAAAGAAGTTTTGAAAGAAGTGAGAAAAATATTACGAGAAATATATGGTGTTTTTTTAGATTCTAAATTTGATGATAAAAAAGAATTGCTGGATAAACTTAATACTGAAAATCAAGAAAAGATATTAAGAGAAATTCTTACGACTCATAAATCTAGTAAAGAAAGATTACCTTATTACAAAAAAGCATATCAACAAATATTCTCTATAACTGGTAAAGGTAAAATAATTTTAGACTTGGCGTGTGGATTAAACCCTCTAAGTTATTTTTGGCTAGGCTATAAACCAAAATATATTGCTTCAGATATTTCAACAAAAGACATGGAATTCATCCAAGAGTTTTTTAATAAAAATAATATAGATGGTGAAACAAAAGCGATTGACTTAATAAACGAACAAGATAAAATTATTTCTATCAAAGCAGATATCTGTTTTTTATTTAAAACACTAGATTCTTTAGAAACAAGACAAAGACATATTTCAAAAAAACTAATAAATAACATTAATGCAAAATGGATAGTTATCTCTTTTTCGAAACAAAGTCTTGGTGGAAAAAAAGAAATTAGTAAAAAAAAGCGCTCTTGGTTGATAAAATTTCTTGAAAAAAATGAATTTAAATTTCAAGAAACAGAAATTCAAAACGAATTTTTTATAGTCGTGAAAAAATAAATTTTCTTTCAAAAAAAAAATTAAAAAAACGTGACTATTGGACGAGTGTAAAAAATAGTAACATATATATAGTAGTTATGCGTCTTTAATATTAAAAAGGGGTGATTAGTCCTACTTTTAGGAGGTAAGGTCAAATGATAGTTAAAGAGGAGTTTCTTAGCAAGCTGAGGAGATATTTTTCACTCAATCTTTATGAGGTTAAAATCTGGACAGCTCTTCTATCAAGAGGTGTGAGTACTGCGGGTGAACTTAGCGATATCGCAAATGTTCCAAGAAGCAGAAGTTATGATGTTCTAGAAAGCTTAGAAAAAAAAGGTTTTGTTGTTATGAAAATAGGAAAACCAATAAAATACTTAGCAGTTCCACCACAAGAAGTTGTTGAACGAGTAAAAAAGAATGTTAAATCTGCTTCAGATGCACAAATAAAAAAATTAGAAGATTTAAAAAGTACTGAAGTTATAGATGAGCTTAATTCTTTACATACACAAGGAGTAGAATTAATTGAACCAAGCGATATTTCTGGGTCATTAAGAGGAAGACACAACTTGTATAATCATTTAGAATTAACAATAAGAAATGCTGAAAAAACAGTTACAATGATGACTACTTCACAAGGTCTAATGAGAAAAATCGAAGGACTCTTACCAGTTTTTGAAGAAGTTAAGAAAAGAGGCGTAAAAATCAGAATTGCTGCACCATTAACAAAAGAAGCAAAAGAAGCTGCAAAACTTGTTGAAGGAATCGCAGAAGTTAGACATACTGATAAAAAAGCTCGATTCACAGTTGTAGATGGAAAAGAAGTTGTTTTCATGGTTATGGATGATGTTGAAGTACATCCAACATATGACATAGGAATATGGATAAATACTCCGTTTTTTGCATCAGCATTAGAAGATCTTTTTGAATTAGCATGGAAAGCAATGAAGCCAATTAAGGCTTAAACTTTCTAATTTTTTTCTTTATTCTTAATAACATTTAAATATAGTTTAGGATAACAAATAAGAAGATGGACCTTATAGATAAACTACACATATTAGAACGAAAAACTCTTCCAGAAATAAAAGATGGAATATTATTATCTGCACTAGTCGAGAAAACGGGTTTAAAAGAAGTTGAAGTAACAAGAGCTATACAATGGCTTTCAAATAAAAAAATTATAGAAATTAAAGAAGAAACAAAAGAACTAATAGAATTAGATACTAACGGAGAATTATATTCTAAAAACGGACTTCCAGAAAGAAGGTTTTTACAAGCGGCTGAAAAAAAAGAAGATGCAAAAGAAATACAACATTTAGCCAATTTAGAAAATGAAGAAGTAAACATTTGTATTGGATCACTAAAAAAAAAAGCAGCCATAGATATAGAAAAAAATAATGGATTAATTATTAAAATAACTAATCATGGAAGAAAACTTCTTGAAAAAGAATTTTTAGAAGAAAACTTCTTGAAAAAAGAATTTCCAATTGAATTAAAAGATTTAAGTCCTGAAGAAAAATTTTCGTATAATGAACTCGTAAAAAGAAAAAAAATCATAAAAAAAGAATTGAAAAAACTTAAAACAATTTTCTTAACTGAGCTTGGGAAACAAATACAAAAAAAAGGCGTTTCTGAAAATGATTATCTTGAAAGAGTCACACCCGAAATATTAAAAACAAATTCTTGGAAAAATAAAAAATTCAGATCATACGATGTATCAATAAATGTCCCTAAAATCTTCGCAGGACAAAGACAACCATATTCTGAATTCATAGAACAAGTGAGAGAAAAAGTTGTTTCAATGGGCTTTGTTGAGATGACAGGGCCAATAATAGAACTAGAATTCTTTAATTTTGATGCATTATATCAACCGCAAAAGCATCCTGCAAGAAACTGGTCAGACACTTATAAAATTAAGGATCCGAAAATAGGCACTCTTCCAGACAAAAAAATAGTTCAAGCAATAAAACAAGTTCATGAAAATGGCGGAACAACTCTTTCAAAAGGCTGGCAATATGAATGGAATGAAAAAATCGCTGCTAAACTTATGCCAAGATCTCATGATACAGCTATCTCACCAAGATTTATGTCTCAAGGAGTAAAAATTCCTGGAAAATATTTTAGTCTTGTTAGATGTTACAGACCAGATGTTATAGACTCAACACATGGTGTTGAATTTAATCAATTAGGAGGATTCATAATTGGAGATAATTTATCATTCAAAGAATTATTAGGATTATTAAAACAATTCACAATTGAAATGACTGGTGCCACAGAAGTAAAATTTTTCCCAGACTATTTTCCATTCACAGAACCATCCGTTCAAATATCTGTTAAACATCCTGATTTTGGGTGGATGGAACTGGCAGGTGCAGGAATATTCCGGCCTGAATTAACAGAGCCTCTAGGAATAACAGAACCTGTTATTGCATGGGGATTTGGAATAGATAGACTTGCAATGCTAAAATTAGGTGTTGAAGATATAAGAGATTTATTTTCACAAAAAATAGATTATTTAAGATTTTGTAAAAAGGTGTTATAATGTACAAAAACATAATTTTGAATATCCATAAATAAGAGGTTTTTGAATATGCCAACAATTGAATTATCAAAAAAAGATTTATTTGGACTCATAGGAAAAAATCTTACATCAATACAATTAGATGAAGATATATTATTAGCGAAAGGAGAAATTGAACACGAAGAAGGAGATATTATAAAAGTAGAAATTGCTGACACAAACAGACCAGATCTTTGGTCTGCTGAAGGAGTTGCAAGAGATATAAGAACAAAATATGGAAACAAAAAAGTTGATTATTCTAAACTAAAAAAATCAGGAGTCATAGTTAAAGTTGATAAAAACTTAAAAAATATAAGACCTATGACTGTTTGTGCAGTTATAAGAAATATAAATATAACTCCTGATGTGCTATCACAATTAATTCAACTTCAAGAAAAAGTTTGTGAAACATTTGGAAGTAAAAGAAAAGAAGCTGCAATTGGAGTTTATGATTTGCACAAAATAACTTCTCCAATAATATACAAAGCATTTAAGCCAAAAGAAATTAAATTTATTCCTTTAGAATTCGAACAAGAAATGGATTTAGGAATGATTCTTAGAAGACATCCAAAAGGACAAGAATATGCTCATTTACTTGAACCATTTGATAAATATCCTATATTCATAGATTCTGTTGGAGAAGTTTTATCAATGCCCCCTGTTATAAACTCAAACCACACAGGAAAAGTTACAGAAAAAACAAAAGACTTATTTATAGAGTGCAGCGGTTTTGAAATGAAATATATTAGTCCTGCTTTAAATGTAATTGTTGCGGCATTAGCTGATAGAGGTGGTAAAATAGAAACAGTAGAGGTTATTTATGATAAAAAGAAAATAATTACTCCCGAACTAAAACCAAATAAAATTGAAGTTAAATTATCCTATATAGAAAAAATAACTGGATTAAAGTTAGGATCAAAAAAAATAATTGAACTTTTAAAAAAAGCTAATTATAATTTTATTAAAGAAATAAAAGACACATTAGTTCTTGAATACCCTGCTTACAGACAAGATATCATGCATCCTATAGATGTTGTTGAAGATGTTGCTATAAGATATGGTTATAACAATTTTGAACCTGTTGTTCCAGAAATGTATACTGCACAAAAAATTTTACCAATAAATGTTTTGAGTAAAAATGTTGCAAATATTTTAACAGGTATCGGCTCTCAAGAAATAATGTCTTATACATTAAATAATAAAGATGTGATGATTACAAAGATGAACCTGAAAGACTTAAAATATATAGAAATAGATAATCCTGTCTCAAAAAATTGGTCTATATTTAGACCTTGGATAATGCCTTGTTTAATTGAGTTTTTTGGTAAAAATACTAATAAAGAATATCCTCAAGAAATATTTGAAATAGGAGAAGTAGTATTGTTTGATAAAAATGCTCAAACAAGAACTCAAAATCCTACCAGAATTGCGTGGTCAAAAGCAGATAAAGCAGCGGATTTCACAATTGCAAAACAAGCATTTGATTATTTAATGAGAAGACTGGGATTAGAATATGAAATGAAAGAAGAATTACATGATTCATTCATAAAAGGGAGAGTTGGAAGAGCATACATAAATAACAAAGCAGTGGCCTATATTGGAGAAATAAATCCGTCTGTTTTAGAAAACTTTGGAATAGAAATGCCTGTTTGCGCATTTGAATTAAATCTTACAGAAATAACAAAAGAGGTGTTGAAATGACTCATAAACTACAAATAGCAGTACTTGGATCAAGCAAAGCCATATGTACTAAAAAAGCTTACAAAATTGCGGAACAAGTTGGAGAAGAATTAGCAAAGAGAGATTGCATAACAATCACTGGCGGTGGAGGAGGAGTTATGGAAGCAGCTCTGAAAGGAGCAAAAAAAGAAAATGGCTTAACAATTGGAATAATCCCCTGGGAATCAATAAAAAAAGTTAATAAATATGCAGATGTTACAATCGCAACAGGTATAGGCTGGAGCAGAGACGCAATTAATGTTAATTCTTGTGATGGAGCAATAATTGTTCATGGAGGCGCAGGAACATTAAATGAAGTAACCTATGGATATATTAGAGAAAAACCTATGATAGCAATAAAAACAAGCGGTGGAATGGCCCTTGAAATTGCAGGAAAATATCTTGATATGAGAAAAAGTACAAAAATAATGACTTCAGACACAGCTAAAAACGCAGTTGAAAAATTACTTAAAGTTATAAATGATTATCAAACAAGTAAAGAAATTCTTAGCGAATTTGATAGAGATATATTACATCTTGCAGATAAAAAAGATTGGGAAGATATAGTTAAAAGAGCAAAAAAAGAATTAAAAAAATTAAAAGGATAACTAATCCTTTTTCTTATCTTCTTTTTTAGCTTTTGGTTGAGTTTTAACTTGTTTCTTTTCAACTGGTTTTTTCTCAGAAACTTTTACTTTAGAAGACTCCTCCTTTTTAGGAACAGAAACTTCCTCAACAACCTCTGGCTCAGATTCTAATTTAGCTTTAGCTAAAGGAGTTCCTTTTACAGGTACAACCTTCTGTTTCTTAACTTTTCTAGGTCTGACAGTTGCTTTTTTAGCTTTAGTTTCTTTAATGTCTAATTTTAACTTTTTAAACTCAGAAACAACTTCTGTATGAGCTGCGCCTTTTTTAATTTTAATTAACTCTTTTAATGGCTCTAAATGTTTTTTATTACATTTTCTTCTTCTAGTTTGTCCATCAACTAAAACAAATAAGTCATCAATTTCTTCGACAACAACGCATTTTAAACCTGCATCTCTGCCTGCTATTTTTATACATAATCTACCTATTTCAAACATTTTGAATCCTCCTGATCTTAAGAATGAGTGTTTGTCGCCAATACACTTAAGATCTTAACTCTGATATTAATTTTTTCCTAGTACAAGCACTGCATAAATAACCGCCATAAGGCCTTTCAGGTCTTTTTTCGGTTTTTGGAGCTTTCTCCATTTTTTTAGCAGATAATCTAGGAATACCATGTAATTCATTTGCACAAGAAGCACATTTATGTGATTTTGGATTTCTTGCTTCATAATGAATTACGTTTCTTCCCCCGGGTGTTTTCTTAAAAACTTTCCTCAGGGACCTTGATTTATGTTTTCCTGCTGGCATATTTAAAAACCTCTAATTTTAAGTGTCCAAAAGTTAATTCTTGGACATATTATATGAAAAAATATTCTCTTTATAAATGTTTAGCTTAGCTTCATAATTTTTCTAAAAATCTGACTAAAGATTAATGAAAAAATTATGTATGTGAATATTAGACCAGGATACCAACCAAATATGTTAAATGAGCCTAAAGGTCTTATTCTTTTATTTCCCAAAGATAAACTAGATAATTCTGAATCTTTAACTTTTGAAATAGGACTCTCAAAATCTTTATCTGAAATAACTACTTTTTTCTCAAATTTGCGATTCGAAAATATAAAAGTAAGCATATATTCTCCTTCCGCACCATTTAAAATCCAATTAACTTGATTATTTTCAATAGATTGATTTGCGGGTGAAAAAAAGATTAAATCAGGCGGATTGCTCTCCATTGAAATAGTTCCAAAAGTTCCTTCTTTAAAATTTGCTGAAACAGTGAAATTACTTCCAGGTTCAATAGGAATATAAGATACATTCGCCAACAACCACCCATAAACAATTATGATGGGAACAAAAGTATAAATCATGGATTTGAAAGTTTGCTTCATCATCACAAGCTGCTTTTCCATCATTTGTTTCTGGATTGCTTGTGCTTTTTTTGGATCTTTAGAAGATGCTTTTATCTTTTTTTGCAAATCTTTTGATTCAAGTTTAAGTTTTTTTAATAATTCTTGATCAGTTGTTAATTTATATATTATGGTTGTAAGAAGTGTTAAAATAAAACAAATAATTATTATTGTCCAAGCATATCCTAAACTTAATAAGGGGCCTAAAATAGGATCTAATATTGAATTAAACATTTATCCACCCATGAACTTTCTCATCATGGGGTTCATATCCATCATGTGCTGTTGAGCTATTTCTTCATATAATTTATAAACAATCATCACAGTTAGAAGGATTCCTGTTCCGCTTCCATAAGCGCCTGTTAAATCTGCTAATGCGGCTAACAACCCAACTGCCAAACCGCCCATTAAAGTTAGTGGACCAATATATCTTTGCAACATTCTTTCTAAGCTTCTTTGATCCTTTCTAAAACCAGGTATTTGTAATCCTGAAGCCATCATTTGTTTAGCTTGAGACTTTGCATCTAAACCAGATGTTTGAACCCAAAAATAACTAAATAATACTGCTCCAGCCATGAATATTAATAAATAAACTATTGCTTGACCAAGCGTATCCCAACCAAATGAATGTAATATGATGTCTTCAACTATATTTGGGGCGAATAACATTGATGCTAGGCCTGAAGTTGGAGAATTTCCACTAAAAGAACCTAGTATAGGGTGGCCCCAACTATCTAATAGTCGTGCAAATAACTGTATGTTTGCAACCAAAGCAGCTGTTAAGATTACAGGAATGTTACTTGTATAAAAGAAATTTAAAGGCCAACGAACACCGTGTCCACGAACTCTTCCAAAACTTAAGGGTATTTCAACTTTCATAGATTGAGTATATACTACCACTAAAAAAACTAATATTGTTGCTAATATTGCTGCAATATATATGCCTGCTGTTTGAGGATCAGAACCGATAGTTTGAAATATTGCAGGAAGTGCTCCTGCTGAAACAGTTGAACCTTCTGGTTTTAAAGGATTAAGTATTCTAGTAAATATAGTCTGACTAACTCCTGCGGCAATAAAAAGACTTATTCCATTTCCAAATCCCCATTTTGAAATAACCTCATCCATAAACATGATTAAAACTCCTCCTAAAAAAAGCTGAAATACCAATACCCAAGGAGATACACCTATTGAAGGGGTTAAACCACCCATTCTAACATAAATTATTCCTTCTAAAATTATGAAAAATACAGCTAATAATTTTTGTATGCCCTGAAATCTTTGTTTACCTTCATGAGAAGTTAAATCAAATTTAACTAACCCAGATCCATTTAATAATTGTAAAACTATAGATGCAGTAACAATAGGTCCAATACCTAAACTAATAACGCTTCCAAAACTTGCTCCAAGAATAATTGCTAAAAATTCAAAATTTCTTAAAGCAGTTGCTTGCAAACCATATAATGGTATTAAACCTAAGATAAAAAATAATACTAAAACTAAAATTGTCCATTTTAATTTTTCTTTAAAAGAAAGTTTCTTCTGCTTCGGAGAAGTAACCTCAGGCAAATTATATAGTATTTTATCGAAAAAAGACATTTTCAAAATGTTTATTCAGATTTTTCTGAATTTTTATTCACTGAAATTACAGGAAGTAATACCTTCCCACCTGCTTTTTCAATTTTTTTAACTGCTGAGTTTGAAGCTTGTGAAACTTGAATTTCTAATTTACCAACAGGAATCCCATAACCAAGCAATTTATCAAAACCTTTTTCTGTTAAATTAATTTTTTGATCATTAAACTTGCTTAAATCTGATATGTTTATTGTTTTTAATGATTTGGTCATGGATACAAAACCTTTATTTCTGCCATAATTTTTAATTTTCCAATATGAAGGTTTTTTTGCATCTCCTCTCTTTCCAGATCCTGCGTTTCCTCTTCCACCTCTACTGCCTGCTCCTCTGTGCTTTTTCTTAGCACCCCAGCCATGTGTATGAGATCCTCTTAATCTAGAATTTTTTTTCCTTGAGTTCATTTAAAGCATCCTCATTATTAAATCATTTATTTTTGATCCTCTATTACCTAAAGCACCACCCATGTTAAATCCTTTTTTTATTCCTTTTCGTTCAAAACCGCCTTTAGGGGGTGCAAGTTCAAAAAAAGGTTTAATTTTTCCTTCATTATTTGGGTCTGCCTTTCCTCTTTTAGATAATAATTCTTTCAAAGTATCCTCATCAATTTCTCCAAAGGCGACATAGTCTTTGACTCGTCTAATCATTCCTTTATTTGAATCAGTATTCTCTAAAATTACGCAAGTATGTTTTTTTCTAAGTCTTAGCATAAATAAAGTGTCTTTAACAGGTTTATCTAATGCAACTAATCCTCTGATTAGAATAACTGCTAATTTATCGTTCTTTTTTGATACAACTTTCTTTTTTGTTGTTTTATCAGATGATTCTGTTGGTTTTATTTGTTCGCTCATTTTAATCCTTTTTCTTATCTTCTTTTTTAGCTTTTGGTTGAGTTTTAACTTGTTTCTTTTCAACTGGTTTTTTCTCAGAAACTTTTACTTTAGAAGACTCCTCCTTTTTAGGAACAGAAACTTCCTCAACAACCTCTGGCTCAGATTCTAATTTAGATGATCCTTCTGTTATGAATAATTTTTCATTATGTTTTGATTGTATTTTAGTGGAGGATAACTTTCCAAGAGCCTTTTCTAAAGCGAGCATAAGATTAATTTTATTCTTTGTTTGACCTTTAGATTTTGACCAAATGTCTTTTATTCCTGCCAACACTAAAACTTTTGCACATTCTTTTTCAATACATAAACCAGTTCCTTTTGGTGCAGGCATTAATCTTAATTCTACAGATCCACATTTTCCTTCAACTGCAAAAGGTATTGAATGAGGCTCATCAGACTGTGATTCCCACGAACCTGATCCTCTTCTAATCTTAAAAAGTTTTAACTTTGCTCTTCTTATAGCTTTTTCTCTTGCAAGAACTGTTTCTTTTGATTTACCATAATCAATTCCTACATGACCATTTCTATCTCCAACTACTGCCATAGTTGAAAATTTTGGTTTATTTCCTTCTCGAGTCTTTTTTTGAGTTTGTCTAAAAACTCTTCTTTGACCGCCACCAAATTTTCCTTTTGATTGTCCTATTAATAATAAATCTGTCTCTAAATCTATCAACGAATCAATCACTTGTTCCTCAAGAATTGCTCTTCCTGAATCAAGCACTTCATCTATATCTTTGATTTCTTTATTTTTTACTTTAATTCCCAAATCTGTTTTTGGATTCCAGTTTTCAACTTCCATTTTAACCCTTTATCTTTAATTTTATTGTTTCAATATCTTTTGATATTTTGTCTGATAAGTATTTTCCGTTTAATCTTTCTTCCGGAGGAAAAATTTTGTCTGAGCATGGTACACTTATGTTACCATCAATAACTCCTTTCAAAACAGCATATAATCTTGATCCTTTTGCAGGAGATTGTAAGCCTAAATCTAATATTGCACTGGAGATTTTTTTAGCATTTGCTTTTTTTGCCAATAACAAACCGGTTAAATAACATGCAGGAATGTTTTTACAGCTATTTTTCCAATCAAATTTTTGAAGTTCTTTTGAAGAAACTCCCACAATTGTTTTATCTCCATCAGGTTCATATTGAACTATTTGTGCAATTAAATATTTGTTTGATCTTCTTATAACTAATCTCTCTGAACGACTTTTTAATAAGGTTAATCTCTTTTTATAGTCTGTTTTACCTTGAGATTTTCTATGATAATTAATTCTTGTTTTTCTAGTCATTTTTTATTTTTGAATAAATCATTATCCTCCAAATAAATTTTGATGTGTCTTTTACTTCTGAAAAAATTTCCTTTAACTTTTAAATATAATACTGTAAATGTTTTTGGATCTATTAATTTAGACTCTCTTAATTCTTTGATAAATAATCTTTGAGTTCTCACTTTTTTCATCCAAGTGTCTTTTTTTCCAACTCTGGCTGTTTTCTTTCCCTTTTTTGTGGATGGACCTTTTCTCAAGCCTTTCTTTTTTTGAGATTGTTTTTCTCTAATTCTTGCTTTTGAATTGCCTTTAACAGGTTTTTTAGTTATTGCTTTATCACCTATCAAACCTCTAATATCAGTTTTAGTTATGGCTTCTTTAACGTCTTCTAATCTCTCCGGATTAAGAATTACTCTTTTCTTTGAGATTTTAAGCACACTTGCGGCCAGTCTTTTTTGAGTTGATAATTTCATTTTATTGTTTAGCGATTAAAGCCTTATCCTTTTTTTTCTTTTCTTCTTCTTTTTTCTCATCATCAGAAAGAGTTTTTTCCTCAGTTTGTACTTTTGATTCAATGTCTTTCTTTTCTTCCTTTTGAGATTTTTCTTTTGTTTTCTTTTCTTCTTCCTTTTGTTTTTTAGATTTTTTTCTTTCTTCTAAAGAAGAATTAATTTTTTTAATTGTTTCTTCAACTTTCAAATTTAAAACTTGAAAACCTTGCTTTTTTGCTTCATCAAGTAGCACCAGTTTCTTTTTTGCACCAACAGAACCAATAATTATTCCGCAAGTTTTTTTATCTAAACCTATGAAGTTTGAAATGTTACTTACTTTAACAGGTAATAAGCCTTTCACAGTTTTACCTTTTGAATCTTTTGAATTCATATATCCTGTGCTAACATTAGCGCCATAACCTTTTTTACAAAGTCTTTTTTTATTTTGAAGACCTCTAGGTTTTTTCCATCTTGTTCCTAACTTAACCTTTTTATGACTATCTGATCGTTTAAATACCGGTTTTTTCTTTTTTTCTATAGCGTTCATTTTATTATTTTACCGTCTTTTTCTGTTATATAAATTCCGTCTTGAAAAATTCTTGTATCAAACCCTGGTCTTCTTGTTAATTGCTCGATTGAAGCAGCCATTTGACCAGCTTGTTCTTTATTTATACTTTCAACAATTATATCATGCCCATCTATTTTTACAGTTGATCCTTCTTTGATAACTGTTGTTCTAGGAACTTTTTCTCCAATAAAATTTTTTATTTCAAATATTGAACCTTTAACACTAACAGTCATTGGAAAATGACCTGAACAAATTTTAAGTTTATATATGTGGCCTTCTGAAACTCCTTTAAATAAGTTGTTTACGTGCGCCTTATAAGTGTTTAATAATTTTTTAGTAGTTTTATTTAATTTTTTAGCTGAAAAAATTACTTCTGAACCTTCAATTTTTATGAATATATTTGGGTTGTATAATTTTTTTGAGGAATCTCCTTTAGGTCCTTTAACCATTATTACTCTATTTTCATAGCTAACTGTACAACCGCTAATTATTTGTGCTCTTTCCTCAACAGGGTTTGCGTCAACCATTTTAATAACAATAAACTAATAGTTTTCCTCCTAAATTATTCTCTTTGGCCTCTCTATGAGTCATTATTCCTTTGTTTGTTGAAATAATGATAATACCAAACTCTTTTGCAGGTAAAAATCTTTTTTCAAATTTTTTATAATCTGCCAATTTTATTTGGAATTGAGGTCTAATAACATTAACTTTGTTTATCTTTCCTAATAAATTTATTTTCAAAAAATTACCTTTGGAATCTTCTACTTCTTCAAATGATCCAATATAACCTTCTATTTGCATTAATTCTAAAACTTTTTTGATTACTTTTGAATTATTTAATGTGGTTACTTGTAATTTACCTAAATTTTCATAGTTTTGTATGTGTGACAAAACATTTGCTAGTGGATTATTTAAACTCATTTTTACACCTTTTAGTCGAATTTTTTAAAGCCTAAACTTAAGGCTATTTCTCTGAAGCATTGTCTGCATAGATTGAGGCCATATTTATCTATGTGTCCTCCTGTTCTACCGCATCGCCTACATTTTTTGGAATTTACTCCGAACTTTCTTTTCTTTGGAACATTATGTTTTAGGAATTTACTATACTTTCCAGGTTTTCCCCTTATTTGTACAAGTGTTTTTTTATGATCTGATGTGGTCATTCGTCTTCACCTACTTTGACTTTGAATTCTTTAGCTAAAAAACTTATAGAGTCTTCTCTTGAAATTCTGTGCTTCATTGGAATTTTTCTTTTCATTATTTTTCTTCTTTTAATTCTGAATCCTGGTCTTTGAAGTGTTAAACTTACTTGTAAACCTAGAATTCCAATTTCAGGATCATATTTTGCATCAGGAATATCAATATACTCGGGAATTCCAAAAGATATATTTCCTGAATTATCAACACAAGAAACTTGTAATTTGTTTTCTTTAGCTTTTAATAATCTTGATATCAAATCTTTTGCTTCATTATTTCTCAAAGTTATTTTACAACCAATTGGCAAACCAGGTCTTAAACCCCATCCTGCAATTCTTTTTTGAGTTATAGTTTTAACTGGTTCAATTCCTGTTAAATTTTTAAGTAACTGAATAGATTTTTTTAATTTAATCTGATCTTTTCCAGCACCTACATTAAGTGTTACTTTCTCTATCCTGATTTCTTTCATTGGGTTCATTTTAACTTAATCACTGATTTATCTTTACCTATAACTATTGCATAATGTTTGTTTGTTTCAAATTCAATTTCTGAATTTTTTAATTTAATTACTTCATTATTTATTTCAGTTACAAAACCTGTTTTTCCAACGTGCTTACCTTTAAGCAATAAAACAAAGGCTCCTTTTTCTAACTTCAAAACTTGTTTAATTTCTTGTTCTGGAAGAGATAATAATAATGAATCGCCCGTTTTAAACTCATCTTTTTTAACAACCATAGTTCTACCATCAGTTGTTTTTAATTGAAGCCTTCCACCTTTTAACAATTTTTTTCCAGCCACTTTTACAAGTTTAACATTTGATTCTTTCTTATCTATTTCAACTACACAAATTTTATTTAATTCGTTTATTGATAATCTGTAATATTTATTTTCTTTAGGTATGGCTATAACATCCATTAATCCTGCAGGATAACGAATATTTTTTCTTATTTTTTCATCAACTAAAACTTCTTTATTGTGAAGAATTTGTTTTAATTCTTTATTTGTTTTAACTTTTTCAAGTATGTTTTTAAATATTAAATTTAATGGCATTGAAAAACTCATTTCATGAGCCCCAGGTTTAGGTCTGGTTATAAATCTGACATTTTTTCTTTTGATAACCCATGTTTTTGGAGCTTTTTGCGGTTTTAAGTGGTTCTTTGGCATTATTGTTCACCTTTTGGTTGATTTTCTTTTTTAACGACTGCAGGTTTTTCTGAAACAACAGGTTTTTCTTGTACAGATAATTTTTTCATTCTTTTTTTATCTGTGGTATCAAGCATTACAATCATTAAATTTGATGCATTAAATGGTCTTGTTGTTTTTGATCCATCTTTTTTAGTAATTTCTACTTTTTCAAGGTATACTTTTTGACGAGTTACATTAACACTCTGAACTTTATGTTCTTGACCTTTATAATTTCCTCTCATAACTTTAACTTTGTCTCCAGTTCTTAATCTTAAAGATCTTCGCCCATACTTTTTTCTTAAATCTTTACTAAGAGCAGAGTTTAGGAATTTACCTTGAATATGAAATGGAGCATTCGCTGCAAACTTTCTTTGTTTTCTAGGTTGTTTGCTTTTATTCCATGTTTTTGAAAATATTGTCTTCATTTTTTCTCCTTTATACAATTATGCTTGCTATTTTTGATATTCCAGGCCATCTTTCGCAAGCTTCTTTTGCGATTGGACCTTTGAAAATTGTTCCTTTAGGATTTCCCTTATCATCTTTTAAAACAACTGCAGAGTTATCTTCAAATTTTATTCTTGTTCCATCAGGTCTTCTATATTCTTTTTTTTGTCTTACTATAACTGCAAAAACAACTTGTTTTCTCATATCAGGTCGTCCTTTTTTTACAGCCGCTTGAACTAATGCTCCAACTCCTCCTGCAGGAATTCTTCCTTTTTTTGTCTTAGACCATTTTACACTTATGATTTTTAACTGCTTGGCTCCGGAGTTATCACAAGTATCAACAAACGATCCAACGTTTAGTCCTTTTGTAACATTAGCTTTGACTGGTTTCATTTCCTTTTTCCTTTTTTATTTCTATAACAACGAAATTTTTAGTTTTTGATAAAGGTCTTGACTCCTTTATAACTACAAAATCGCCTTTTTTAGCATCAATTTCTTTTGGATTATGTGCCTTAACACGAGTTTTTCTTGTTTCATAACGTTCAAATTTAGGAATTTTTCTTCTTCTACTCCATTCTACAGTAACTGTTTTATGCATCTTATCTGATATAACTATTCCTTCAAAGGTTCTTCCTCTAAGGCTAATTCCATCATTTTTTCCAGTTTCTTTTTCTTTTGTCATTTTTTGTCTTTGATCCTCTCTTGAGGTGTTTTATTGATTTTTTGTCCTATTATTTTTTGATGATTGATTTCAAAGGATGATGTGTTTTTAAGCACAATCTTCAGTCCTTTGCTTGTTTTGATTTTGAATGAGTTTTTTGTTTCGTCCACTATTTTTCCTTTCAAACCAATCAAAGTTTGGTTTGTGCTGTCTATTACTGTTGTTTCCAACCCTATAAAGGATTGTTTTTCCTTTTTCATTTCGATTGTTTTATGTCGATTGTGTCGGGGCTAAAACCCAAGGATATAAGTTCTTCCTTTATGCTTTTCAAATGAGCTCCTTGTAATTCAACAAGTCCATCTTTTGCAGTTCCTCCGCAAGCAAATTTGGATTTTAGTTTTTTGGCCAAATCTTTAAGATCAATTTCGTGTTGATTGATCCCTTTTACAACAGTATATTTTTTTCCAAATTTCTTCTTAACCAAATATACTGTTATCTTTTGACTCTCCTTTGCGATTGTTTCACAAACGCAAAGATCCTCTGGCAACCCGCATGTGTTGCATATTTCACTCATTTTGTTATGTGTTTTATTTTTGCTATTGTTTTTTTAAGCTGTTTTACTTGTCCAGGACTCTTTAAAGTTGTTCCTGATGCAGCTTGTGATCTTAATTTAATGAGTTCTAAGTTTGCTTCTTGAAGCTTTTTTTCAAGTGCTTCTTTGCTTAAAATGTTTAATTCTTTGAACTTCATTATATTTCACCAACTATTTTTTTGATTTCTCTTTTGGAATTGATTTTTTTGGTTTTGATTCCTTCTTAGTTTTTGTTTCTTCTTCTACAACAACTGTTTCTTTTAATTCCGCAGATTCTTCAGGCAAGTTTTTTTGAATATCTTCCTTAATTTTTTCTGATTCTTCAGGTTTAACTTCTTCTATTATTTCTTGAATATCTGGTAATAATTCTATTTTATCAGGAAGTTTTATTGTTGAAGGCATAATACTTACTTTTATACCTACAATTCCTGTTTTTAATTTTGCAATTGAATATGCTTTTTCAACTCCTGAAACTGATATGTCTCCGCATTTTTTCAAATAACCTTGATAAAATCTCCATGTTTTTGCTCTGCTACTAGGGATTTTTCCTGATATTAATATTTCAACTCCTATTGCTCCTGCATCAATAACATTACTCATGGCTTTATGACCTACTCCTTTAAATCTTTGAGATCCAAATCGTTCTAATGAACCGCCAATAAACTCTGCGATTATATTTGCATCTGTGCCTATTTGTTTAATTTCTTCTATTTCGATTTGAGGATTTTCTAATTTGAATTCTTTTTTCAACAATTTTGTTATTTTCGCAATATTTGCACCTGATCTTCCAACTACCAATCCAGGTCTCGATGCTGCAATAATTATTTTTTCGCCTAAAGGAGTTTTTTGTAATTTAACTGTGCTTAAACCTACTCTGCCGAGTTTTTGAGCTATAAACTCTTTAATTTGAAATTCTTTAATATTATCCGCTACAAATTTCCGTTCAATCATTTTTTATCTTCAACCTTTTTTTCTTCTTTTTTAGTTTCAGGAACTTGTTTTTCTTCAACAGACTCTGTTTTTGATTTTATGTCTGTTTTTATAGATGATTTTTTTACATCTTTTTTAGGAACACTTTTTTGTTCTAATTCTTTTAAAACAACTTCTATAGTTGTTCGTTTCATTTTTCTTCTTTTTTGTCTTCCATAATGATAAGGTGAGGCTGCTCTTTGGGCAGATATGTGAGTTATTTTTAATGATTTTGATAATCCTTGACTGGCTGCATTTGCTTCAGCAGATTTCAAAGCTTTAAGCACAAAATCTGCTGCTTTTATAGGGTATTTTCCAGGACCCATGCCTGTTTTATGGCCTGCGCCTTCTGTAAATCTAGTATATTTGATTGCTTTTTTCTTAATTTTAACAGCTTCAAGTAATTCTTTAGCTTTTTCAAGATTTTTTCCTCTTATTCTTGAACAAATTTCCATGACTTGCTTGGATGAAACAGCAACATCTCTAAAAACTGCTTTAGCCATGTTTTCTGTTTCTGGTTTGTATGAATATTTGTATTGAGCCATTTTATTCTTATCTTACTGATACACTTGAGCTAGATTTTGTTGCTCCAACTCCTGGTGCACTGTGTGAACTCCTTCTTCTTGTTAGTGAAAATTCTCCCATGTAATGACCTATCATTTCAGGCTGTATTATTACTTGTTCGAATGATTTTCCATTATGAATTTTAATTGTTTTTGCGACCATTTCAGGCAAAATTAACATATCTCTTAAGTGAGTTTTAACATTGTTTTTTGATCTGATCTTTTCCATTAATTTTTTCTCTTCATCTGAAAAGCCTCTTTTGATCTTTCTCCTTTGTCTGGAAGGCAATAAGTCTGATAACTCATTTAATGATAATTGTTTGAGTTCATCCAATGATTTTCCTCTGTATTGAAATTCTTTTGCCATTTAATCACCTATTTATTTCTACCTGTATGTCTTGGTCTAATCATACCAACTTTTCTTCCTGGAGGGGCGTTCTTAGGTGCAATAGTTGGTCTTCCTTTTCTTGAAGATCTTGCACCACCCAAAGGATGATCTACTGCGTTCATAGATGCACCTGATACAGAAGGCCAATATTTTCCTTTTGCTTTCATAGCTCTAAATTTGGTTCCTGCTTTCATGAATGGTTTATCAACTCTTCCAGATCCTGCTACAACACCTATTGTTGCTCTGCAGTGTGGATGAAATTCTTTTTGTTTTTTTGAGGGTAATAAAACTATTACTTTAGTTTTTGATTTTGATACTATTTTTGCTGAAGCACCAGATGATCTTACTAATTTTCCACCATCTCCGGGGGTTGTTTCTAAATTATATATTGGAACTCCTTCAGGAATTGCTTGTAAAGGCATTGAGTTACCTGTTTTTACTTGCGCAGTTTGTGAAATAAATATTTTTTCTCCAACTTTTATTCCTTCTGGTGCAATCATTAAACTTTCTTCATGATCTTGATATTTTATTACTAATAAAGGTGCAGAATTTCCTCTAGAGTTTATAATATCTGTAACTACTCCTTTTTCTGATTTCAAATGTTTAGCAGATCCTCTATTTCTGAAAGTGTTTGCAGTGTAGGTTGGACTTCCTTTTCCTCTCTTTTGTTGAGTTAAGTTTTTTCCCATTTTATTTACATAATCCCTAATTTTGTCGCTAAATCAATTGCAGGAGTTTCATCTGAAAATTTGACATATGCTTTCTTTTTTCCATCTGGAGTTATTGCTGTATTAACCTTCACAATTTTTACTTTAAATAAATCTTCTAAATCTTTTTTAATAATTGCTTTATTCGCTCTCATATCTACTATGAATATAAGCTTATTATCTGATTCCATTAATTTAATGGATTTTTCAGTTGCCAAAGGATATTTTATTGAATTCATTTTTCAGTTTTTATTTTAGTTTTTTCTTCTTTTTTTGTTATTGTTTTTGCTTCTTTTTTAACAGGTTTTACTGCTGCTTTAACAGGTTTTGCTTTAACAGGCTTTTTTTCAGGAACTTGTTTGATTTTTTTCCCAGAAACACCTTTAAAATCTTTTGTGAATAAACCTTTTTCTGATAGTTCTTTTATTGCTGATTGTGTGAATAAAGTCATTCTTGCGGGCGTAGATCCTGGAGCTAAAAGTTCTGTATTTATTTCAGAAATTTTAACAACTTCAACACCTGGCAAGTTATTTGCAGGTTTGATTAACTCATTTGCCACAACTATTAATACACTTTTTGAACCTTTATCTATTGCTCGTTGTAAATCATCTTCAAACCCTAACTTGTTCAAAGCGTCTTTCAAGTCTTTTGTTTTCTTTATTTCAGTAATTTTATCTTCAATTATAAAAGGATAATTTTGAGGCACTTTATGTCCTCTTTCTTCAACAAGGCTTTTTACAACACTTCCAGCCAATGCAGATCTTATAGCTTTTCTGTTTTCTGTTTTATTTATTTTAACTGCCCAAATCTTATCTGCTTTTGGAGGATGAGCTCTTCTTCCACCAACTGTTCCAGGCATAACTGCTCCAACCCAATTCATCCTTGTTCCTCTTCTAGATAAAATTTTTCTTGGAACCCTTGAAATACCCATCCCGTATGAGCCCCTATATTTTCTTCTTCTTCTTGATAAATCTGCGGAAGCTCTTAATCCTGCTCTTGGATCAGCACCATAAGGTTGTCTATTGCGAGATTGAATTGCTAAAACTGATTTTTTAATTAAGTCTCTTCTTAAAGGTTCATTAAATTGTATAGGTAATTCTATTGACCCTATTTCGGTTTTATTTAAATTTAATATTTTTAATTTCATTGTAAAGCCAATTGATGTTTTTTAGTTTTTGCTCTAATAGGATTTGTTAAAATTACCGGTCTTTTCTTTGGACCTGCAACAGATCCATATATAGTTATAAATGTAGATTTAACATCGCCATATTTATGAATGTTTTTTGGAGCTAAGTCCAAATTATCAGTTATCTTAAGAATTTGTTTATTATGCTCTGTTCTTTGATGAAAGCCCATTTGTCCTGCGTGTGAAACTCTCCAAGAAATGTGTTGTTGTCTTATCCAAGGCCCTAGTGATCCTGGATTTCTGATACTTTTTTCTGATTTATGATGTCTTATTCCTATTCCAAATCTTCGAACAGGTCCTTGTGTTCCTTTTCCTTTAGTTATAGCGTGTATATCAATGAGATCATTTTCTCCAAAAACATCTGCTACAGAAATTTCTTTTTCAAAATGTTCTTTAATATAAGCTAATTTATCTTCCTTTGAACCGCCCAAGCCCAACTCTATTATTTCAGGTTTTTTCTTTCCAAAACCCATTTTACTTGGTTGAGTATAAACAGTTATTAAGATATCATGATAATCTTCTGCATTAATAGATGCTAATTCTTTTGAAGAATCTTTTGCAGGTTTTGCTTTTCTTAAAAAATCTTTTTCAGTTTTAAAAAATACTTCTTTTGAAACTTGTGTATCTAAACCTGTTTTTTTATAGAATCTTGCAGAATAAATTTTCATTGGAGGACATTCAAGAATAGTCATTGGAACGAACATTTCTTCTCCTTTTAAATGAGAATTTTTGTTTTCATTTACGCCAATAGTATGAGTCATGCCTGCTTTATAACCTATAAATCCCAATGGTTTAGAATCTTTTTTTCCAGCCCAAGCTCTAACTCTTGCATAAACTCTTTTAGCCCTTTTTCTAGGCCAAAACTGCATGCTTCCTTTTCTTGGACTTTTTATTGATGGCATTTTATCTTTTTTCAGCCATAAAAAACCTTTTTAGAACTCAAAGAGCGGTACTGAAAAGGTTTTTTCCAGGCCTGATGTATATAAATTTGAATTTGTTTAAACTCAAACATCCTCTCGAAATAAGAGTTTGTTTATAAATGTTATGAAAAGCACAAACCTATTTTTTTACAGGTTTTTTCTTTGTTTTATCATGTTTTAACTTAGAGTATTGCAAAGGATTTTTAATTTTCTTGCAAAAATCGTCAGGCATACAAATACTCAAACCTTTATAATAAGCAGGATTATCACAATTTGGAGGAGGAACCTTGTCTTTATGTTGTGTTTTATATCTTAATTGACCTAGAAGATATGTATCTCTTAAAGGTTCAGGATTGTTTTTATTCCATTCGATGAGTCTATCTTCAATTTGCTGTTGACTCCATCCTAAAGAATCTAAAAAATTTATTAAAACAAATAAAGATCTTTTTTTCCCATCTTCAAGACCTTGAAAAATTCTTTTAATACATGGAGGGAAAAATTCTTCCGGAACTGCGTTTTCAGGAACTTCAAAAGCTTTTCTTTGAACTGATTTAACTGCAATTTCTTCTTTTACTTCAAAATCAAATGCTTCAACCAATAAACTGGATGCTTCGTTTTTTTCCACAGTTCTTGATAAAAATTCTTGATTGACAACAACATTTTCAGGCTTTGCAAATTCTTTTTTAAAAGACAATATTTCATCAATATTTATAGGTATGGAAACTAATTCTGATTTTTCATGAAAAGAGAAAGGCATCCTAAATAAATGTCTTGAAGATATTAAAATTGTATCTATGTCTAAAAACGGTTCTGCGTTTAATTTTTCGACTTTATCTCCAAATTCGTTTAATTCAAATCTGATAATTTCTGAAGCAGATTTACCTGATTTTTTCACAATTGTTTCAAAACTGTTTTTCTCCAATCTCATTATAGATGCGCTTACAGGATCTTTTATTAAATATTTAATATATGCAGCTATTCTTCTTGGAGCTTCAGGAAATAAATCTGAAGTTTGTTTTCCGCCAACATTATTCGGAAATGATTCAAAAGGAACTGCTATGTGAAAACCTTTATTTCCAGAAAATTTGCAAGTGATGGATTTTATTCCGTGATGTTTTAAAACTTTAATAGCATAAAACGCTGCGATTTTAGAATACTCAAGTAATTGACAATCAATATCTAGAACTAAATCCCACCCTTTTCTTAATTCATCCAAATCAGATTTTTTTAATCCTGTGCTAATTTGAAGAGGATTGTGCCAAATTTCTTCTGAACAATGAAACGAAGTGGCTCCTTTTTTTGCAAAATCTAAAATATCAGATACGTATTGAATTATTTCTGGCCTCTTACCAAATCCATTTTCACCAAATTTAATAGCAATCTCTTTATCCTGTGCAACTCTAACTATTTCATTTCTTATATCTTCTCGTTTATAGAAATTAAGAGTTTTACTAATGAACATATATTCTTAGAAATCACATTCATTTATATTTTTAATGCGAAAAGGAGGTTTAAACTCACAAATAAACTATTTTTTATAATCAGACTCCACAATATTCTTAATATTGTCTGCTTTTTTTGGACCTAATAAATCCACTTTCTTTAAATTATCTTCTGAAGCATTTATCACTTTTTTAACAGAACCAAACGATTCTAGCAATTTTTTAGCTAAAGAAGGACCGATTCCAGGAAGCGAACTGATTACATATTCCTGTTGATCTTTCATAGAAACTGGTTTTAATGAATGTTGTTGAAACTCTTTTTTTGATTGATCATTATTTTTGTTTGCAATTAATTGTAGTAATTGTGCTGTATCTTGTGCGTTTTTTGTATATATTATAGGAATTCTATAAGACAGAGCAATAACTGCCAGCATCCCTCTTATTGCATTTGAGTGAATGTTTCTTTGAGAATAAATATCTGCCTCTCCTTCAATTATCAACATCGGTTTAAGGTTCTTTGAAAGCGGTCTAAGTTGTTGTAACAACCGCCCGTCAATAATTGAATCAACAAAATCTTTTTTTGTTTTATATTCTATAACTATCTCAGAACCTATAATGAAATCTCCTGATTCTAAAGCTTTTAAAGATAACTTTATCCCCAAATCAATTAAACATTTTATTACTGGAGACCCTTTTTCTCTATGATCAACAATTATCTCTGTTTGAGAATCTTCAATAAAAGAATTTAAATTTTGTTCTTTTGATTCCGATTTACGATCATATTGAAAAAATTGTTTTTTTATTTTTTCTAAATCTCTATACATGCGTTTTTCTTTATGAAAAGAAGCCCATCTATATGCCTCATCTCGAGTTTTTTTAGTAAGCAAAATCATCACTTTTCCTTTTTCTAATCTGCCGGTTCGCCCTCTTCTTTGAATACTTCTTATGGCTGAAGGAACTGGCTCATAAAATATAACTAAATCAACTTGGGGAATATCTAATCCTTCTTCTCCAACAGATGTGCTTATTAAACAATTAAATTTTCCTTGAGAAAAATCTTCGATAATTTCTTTTTGTTGTTTTTGAGTTAAACCTTTTTCTTCTTTGCTTGATTGGCCAATAAACATTTTATTTGAAACATCTAATTCATTTAGAATATCTCTTATCTTAGCGGAACTGCTTCTGTATTGAGAAAAAATGATTATTTTGATATTTTTATCTTCAGATATTTTTTTTTGAATTATTTCTTTTAATTTTGCGAGCTTAGGATGTTCAACACCTTTCTCAACCAAAGATCTTGCTTTTAGTCTTGCAGAAATAAAATCCTGATCTGCTAAAAGATTTTTTACTGCTTTTGTAGTTGTGGTTCTGGCTTGATGCTCTAATCTTTGAAAATATTTTTCAAGAGAATCTAGCCCTTGAGATTCAACTAATTCTAAGGCATGTTGAACTTTCATCACTTCAGCTATTAAGCTTATAGATCTTAAAACAGAAAAATCTTTTTCTCCAGAAGAAATTTTAGACCTAAATTCTGCTTGTAATTGTAAAAAAGTTGTTTGAGAATAATTATTTATAGATCCTGGAAGCAAACCCATGTTTTTAACTTCAATTAATTTTCTCTTTTGACAAAATTCTAATAATTGTTTTATTTCATTTAATTCATCTGGAAAATCTACTTCAACCCACTCAACATCAACTTCTTGAATATAAGGTTTAACATCTGGCTCGTCTTCAGTTCTTATTTCAATATCTTCTATGAATAAATTTTTGCAAACAGCATCTATTTTTTGCAAATCTGATCCTGGAGAGGCTGTTAATCCTAATATTCTTGAATGATCGGACTTTTTTTCAAATTGTTTAGCAATAAAAGTGTAAGCATAATCTTTGACTGCTCTGTGTGCCTCATCTATCACTAATAAGCTTGTTTCTTTTAAAGAGATTCTTCCTGCAACAACATCATTTTCTATGCCTTGAGGCGTACTTATAACTATTTTGGCCTTAAGCCATAGCTCTGCTCTCTTCTCGGGCTTTATTAACCCCGTAAAAAGAACTATTTCTTCTTCAGAAAGATCAAAATGTTTTTTAAAAGTTGTCAAGTGCTGCTCTACTAAAGGTTTTGTCGGAGCCAAAATCAATATTTTTGAAGTAGGATATAACTTTAATCTGTGAGCTGCCAACAACAAAGCAATCATTGTTTTCCCAAGACCTGTTGGTAAAACTACTAAACAATTCTTTTTTGCTGCAGAATTAAATATTGTTTGTTGGTATATTCTTGGATTTATATCTTTTAACACAAATAAAGAAAAATGTTAGTTTATTTAAATTTGTTTTTAAAAAATAAAAAAAAATTAGAAGAAAAAAATTATTTTCTTCCTCTTGCCATTTTTGCTCTTGAGATGTCTCCGTTCTTATCTACGAAATATAGGTATCCTGACTCTTTTTTGGCAGCAACTTTTGCCACTTTTTCAGTTTTTTGTTTTCCTTTTTTTCCGCCACCTCTTGACATTACTGCTCTTGAGATATCTCCGTCTTTATCTACGAAATATAGATATCCTGACTCTTTTTTAACTCCTGCTTTTGCTACTTTTTCAGCCATTTTATTACACCCCTTATAGTTCAAGGAATTTCCTCGACTATGGTTTTAACATTTATTCTCTATAACTTAGAGACAATTATTATTTAAAGTTTTCGAATTTTTCGACTAAAACTTACTTATTTGTCACCTATATAATGTGAAATCCATATTTTTAAAAAATGACCTGCGATTAAACCAATAACAAATAATATGAAAATTATGCTTCTGCTTCCGGTTCTGGAAGCTAAAATATATCCTAATACAAACCCTATTATTAATAATACATATGGATAAGATAAATCTGCTTTTTTAAATTGATAATATGCTGCCGCAATAACTCCAAAAATAAATATTATGAAATAGTTTACTAAAGGATTTTTAATTAAAAGAGAGAATATTATGCCTAAAACCAAAAATACTACGAATGATATTTCAAAAATATATGTAATGCCCATTTTGAACAATCTTTTTAAAAAAGGTTATATTATCTCCATAGATGCTACTATTTAAACTATTTGGTTTTTTAGATGTTTTAACTATAATATCTATGATTTTGTTGACATTAGAAATTATTCCTTGGCGATTTGGACTAATATTTGCATCTTATCTGATAATAAAAGGACTTATATTTAAAGGAGATTTTAATAGTTTTGTAGATATAATAATAGGTGTGTACATTATTTTTATACCTGTTTTTTCTTGGAAACTTCTGACAACAGTTTTCGCAATTTACCTTGGACAAAAAGCTTTTTTTAGTTTTTTCTAAAAAGATTTTTCAATAAACTTCGAAAATAAAAGTAAACCTAAAAGACCCAACACTATAGATATTATTAAAGCTAAAATACTTCCAAATATTAATATTGAAGATAAAAGCAAAGCTATGTATGCAATAGTTGTAAAAAAGATGAAGATGTATAAGTTTCTTGAAAAAAAGAATAAATGAAACCCTGGTGTTGCGCCTTCTCCAAATTTTATGCCCGATGCTTTAGGTAATGGTAAAATTGAAAAAAATGCGTAAATCAAACTTATTTTTATAAAAAATAAAACCCAGTAACTGTTTGTTGCTAAAAATAATAATCCTGCAAATGCAGCCACCAAAATGTTTGCAACTATTCCTGAAAGTCCTGACATAGCCATATCTTTAGTTGTTGTTCCATACCTAAACCTGCCTAACCTTGAACCTGGCCTATGCTCAAATATAGTTACGCCAGGATATAAAATTGGAATTAAACCAAAAGATACAAATGATATTAAGAAGCCTATTAATATTCCTTGAGACCACCAATGATAATATAAATTATAACCATCATTCAAAGCAGACATTTTTTGTAAAGAAATGCTTATAAACATTATAAGTCCTATTGCGATTGCTGCAAAAAGCCAATTTGAAAACCCAACTAAAATATCAACCTCTTGTCCAGGACCCCATTTTCTTATTGATAATATAAATCCAAAGACTATTGCTGAAATAAAAATTTCTTTCTGTTCTCTTAGAGAAAATTTAAATTCTTTAACCTTTGAAAAATATCCTTGAAACATTAGTAAAAATCGGCTATCAGATTTTAAATACTTTTTTATTTTAACAAACTAAAAAGAAATGTTTGAATAAAATAAATGTTTTAAATATGCTTCTAAACCTTTTTTATGACCTGCGCCCACCACACATAAAATTTTTTTATCAGGATTATTCCTCATAAGAACAAATAATTTTTTAGCCATAAATACATTTCTTTCATGAATTAAAGAGTTATAGATACCAGGATATCTAATTTTTATTTCATCCAATATTTTATCTATAAATTCATCTTTTGGAACTTTTGTTAAATCTATATTTATTCTTCTTTTAGAAGTCCAACCTAAAAATAAATCTTTAAAAAAACTTAGTTTATCTCTAAAAGAAAAATTCTTTGAAAAACTTTTTAGTGTTAATTGAATATCTCTATCAATTAAGGCCAATTCGCAGTTATTATTTTTTGCTAAATTAATCGCTTCTTTCATATCTGAACCTGGTTCAATCCCTACAATAGATCCTAATTTTTTTTGAAGAAATTTACCTAAAGATAAAAATAAATATCCTGAAATTCCAACTGATAAAATAGATGGACCTTTTGCAGAAGAAGAATTTTGTGTAGACATTAAAGAAAAATATCTTCTTTTATCTAACTCGACAGTTATTATGTCTGGCCTAAATTCTTCAAAAGCAATGTTTAAATCTAACATTGATTGTTTAGAAATGTGAGACGTTCCAATTATTTTAAGATTTTTAAACATTTTTCATAAAGAAAAAACATTCTTGTTTAAAAAATTATAGAATAAAACCCGGAAGATTCCAAGAAAGTCGGAATCTCCCTGGGAAAAAGAGGTGAGCTTAAGCTAAGACTTTCATTGATTTCCATGAAAGATTAAATAGTTCAACTAATGTTTTGCTAAAAAGTTCAGTATTTACCCAAACACCAACGTCGTATGATGGATGAACTGATAAATCATCTAAAAGCATAAATGCTATTTCTTGCTCATCAACAATACAAAATCTTCCTTTTATATTACAATCTCTAACTTCAGCATATTTTTTTGCTTCTTTCAGAATTTCTTTTGTTTTAGGAGTTATTGGCGCTGCAATTTTGATTTTAACGCCTTTTTTACTTGCTTTTTCAAGTTGTTTTGAGAATAAATCTAATTTTCTTATTGCTCCTTCTTCAGTTAACATAAAAATTATTGAATCTTCTGCTTCTTTAATCATCATTTCAATATGTGAATAAAGATTATCTCTACCTTTTAAAGCAGCAGTTATATCTGTAGGCTCGACCATGGTCACACCTTCAGAATGTAGTAAATTAAGTTCTTTAAGAACATCTGCGTTTTTTAATTCTTCTAAGTTCTTTAATTGATCATCAGAATTTTCTCTAATCTTCTTTTTCACTCTTTCTAGAACTTCTTGTGGTGGAACTGCTAAGTATTTTATTGGTTTTCCTATTTTCATAATAATAAAACCTTTTTTTTCTAAGCTTTCTAGAACATCATAACTTCTGCTTCTTGGAACATTTGCGATATCGCTAAGTTCACCCGCAGTACTCACACCTCTTGATAAGAGTGCAGTCCAAATTTTAGCTTCGTAAGTATTTAACCCAAAATCTTTGATTTTTTTTAAAAATTCGTTTTGTACAATCACATTTTCACCTGTTACTACTTGTTAGAAACTATGGTAATCTTGTCTTCTTTTTAAACGTTTCGGATTTTTTACCATTTAAGCGTAGCAACTATTTAAATTGGTGTGTATGACCCTTTTGTTTCCTATGGAAATTTTTATTTAAGAAATCACCAATACATTATTTTAGTTTGATTTAAAACCCCTCTAATTTTAATTAATCATCGTTTATTGAAGAGTATTTTTTATTGAAAAATA
>ERZ889078.65-NODE-65-length-82209-cov-20.979380_pt1 | contig 82209 bp, 81 predicted proteins | sample MGYA00521266_ERZ889078 | MGnify/ENA primary metagenome ERZ889078 (study PRJEB32303, sample SAMEA104408618) | aquatic metagenome | biome: Brackish water; feature: Pelagic; material: water | place: Baltic Sea | collected 2014-06-16T06:34:00 | depth 76,534 m ... | reverse complement strand
CTAACGGTCGAAGCCTTTGACAAAATCGCGCAAAGCAAAGCCGATTTCGTCAGCCGCGGCGACGATAGCGGCACTCATAAGATGGAGCTGAGCCTGTGGAAAAAATCCAATATCACTCCCGAAGGTGACTGGTATAAGTCAGTCGGCCAAGGGATGGGCGCTGCTTTGAACACCGCCGCCGGCATGAATGCTTATATTTTGGCAGACCGCGCCAGCTGGCTGAACTTTGGCAACAAACAAGATCTTGCAATCGTTTTTGAAGGTGATCCGCTGTTATTCAACCAATATGCCTATATTCCCGTCAATCCTGAAAAACACGCCCATATGAATGTTGCAGCCGCCAAGCGGTTGGAAGAGTGGCTGGTCAGCCCACGAGCCAAAGCATTGATCGAAGGCTATCAGATCGACGGGAAAAAGCTGTTTGTCTTTAACGCGCAACCTAAATAATCTGTCGATAGGCAAGAAAAATGGCCTTGAAGGGCCATTCACTCATCAAGCGATCCGTGAATGGCCAACTGATCAAGATCAGCAGCCGAAGCTTCAATAAAGCGAAACTGCTCTTTTACACCCACATCAGACAATTCGCGCAACACTGTTAAAACGGTGTTGGGGTCATGGTCGTCGCACAGATCGGCCATATGCTGTATCTCTTCTTGTGCGACGGTCAAGCCGGCCTCTTTTGAGGGGGCGCCGTAAACTTCGACGAAGTGGTTGGCCAAATGTTCAATCAGCGCTTGATATTCAGTTGTCTCAACCTTGGTCACGGCAACAAAGGTGACACGGCCAAAGGTTTCAATTCCCAGCCAACCATTCGCAAAGGCCTGACGAGCCTTGCCCACCAGATCGCCATCGCTCCAATTAGAAAATTCAAAACCACCTGAAATAGCCCATTCACCCGTACGGGCGGGCTTATGAAAAACATTCATGTCACTTTCATCAAAGTGAATGGCGCGAGCAAGATACATGGCTAGACCTCTTTAACTAAGGTTGTCAGCGAAATAAGGTGGGTTTGGCCCTGTTCAGTTTTGATTAAGGCCCCGAAATTTTCATCAAGCCCCATCAAAGTGCCTGTGATTGTTTGGCCCTGAAAAGGGATGCTGACTTGCTCGCCTTTTTTCCACAAAAGGCCCGCAAACTCGCGGTGCACATTGGCACGTCCAGCAGCAGTTTCGCTTTCATTGATCCACAAAATGCTGTGGCGTGCCCAAGACTCCAAAAGTTCAATCGGGTCAATATGACCGCAACCTTCAGCATAAAGCGCCGTAAGGTCAGGGGTTTTGGCAGGGTCATAGTCCATGGGAAGCTCAAGGTGTAGCTCAAGGCCGATTACCAACCAATCGGGAACGGCCTTTGGGTCGCTGGTTGACGCAGCGAAATAGAATTTCCCACTGCTGCCACCATTCAGGCGAAGCCCGCCATCCCATTGCAAATGCACTGCGGTTTCAGGTGGGACCAGAACGCCCAAAGCGTTTTGCAGCGCAACTGCGGTTGCGCCATAACCAATCATGGCCACCTCAAGGGCCGTTTCAGGCGCCAATACAAGAGCTGCACGCATACGATCGAAGCCGACAGACCAGGTCAGAAGGCCGGCGTCAACCCCTTCTTTGGCTTGATCACACGCTACGGTAAATGGGTTGGTTGGGCCCGTCGCCAAACCATGCAGCAAGGGCGGAAACCGTGGAACTAGGTTCATGCTTGTCCTGTTGCAATCAAATGACGCGCCAGTGTTCGGAAAATCTCCGCCTGCTCGGAATTTGAGCGCGACACAACGATAGGCGCGCCACCGTCCGAGGTCGTGCGGATATCGATATGCAGCGGTATTTCGGCCAACAAAGGCGCACCTAACTTTTTGGCTTCTTTTGTGACGCCGCCATGGCCGAAAATATGTTCAATATGGCCACAGTTTGAACAAATATGGGTCGACATATTTTCTATCAAGCCAATGATCGGTGTGTTCATCTTGTTAAACATATCAATGCCTTTACGGGCATCTAGCAATGCAATATCTTGCGGCGTTGACACGATGATCGCGCCATCAACCTGCGCCTTTTGGGTTAGGGTCATTTGCACGTCACCCGTTCCAGGTGGCAAATCAACGATCAGGATATCCAAAGCGCCCCATTGCACTTGAAACAACATCTGCTGCAAGGCCCCCATCAACATGGGTCCACGCCAGACAACGGCTTCATCTTCTTGCGTCATCAAACCTAGAGACATCAAAGTCACGCCATGGTTGCGCAAAGGCAAAATGGTTTTGCCGTCAGGCGAGGCGGGACGCCCGGTGATACCCAGCATTCTGTGTTGCGAAGGTCCATAAACATCAGCGTCAAGTAAACCCACCCGTCGACCTTCTGCGGCAAGGGCAGTGGCCAAATTAGCTGCTACTGTTGATTTACCAACCCCGCCTTTGCCGGAGGCAATTGCAATAATGCGATCAACACCTGGAATTTTTTCAGGGCCTGTGGCTTTCGCAGCACCATGCGCGTGGCCATGCCCCCCCCCTTTTAGGTCAGGCGGTGGTGGAGCAGCGGCATGGGCGGTCATAACGATAGAGACGCTGGTAGCGCCCAAAGCTTTGATTTTAGTTTCTGCTTCTGCGCGGGCAGTTTCCATCGCTTTAGCGCGGGCGGGATCAATTTCTAAAACAAAGCGTACAACGCCCTCGTCAACGGTCAGGGCTTTGACCATACCCGCCGAGACGATATCTTTGCCATTGAGGGGGTTTAGAACGGTTTTAAGCTGCTCAAGAACCAGATCGCGGGTCACACTCATTTTGCAGGCCCTTTGACTGTGCCTGTCACTTGATGTTCAAGGTCTAGGCCCTTGATCGTCAAGGTCATGGTGGCGACAAACTCTTGCCCTGCGGCATGATCGCCTGCGGCGCGCAGCGCCTCCTCTATGGCTTGTTGTGAGGTGACGCCCACTTGCTTAAGGAATTTACGCAGCGCAATGTTTGACTCGTCATCCATAAGATATCCTTTATTTTATTGTCCAACAAGTTGGTCTTTATTTCGTTTGTCTTGGCGAGCGCGTTAATGGTCGCGCCGTTTGCTTAGGTAATCTTCTGTGGTGCGCATGCGCGGGCGCTCCCCCCCCGATAAGGGGTTGTTTTCGCGGTGGAATTGCGCATTAACACGGCATTTATCACACATTTGAATGATCCGCCCTGCGCCGCCTTCGACGAACATGGAATGTTTACCGTCTAGCTTTTTTAAAATCTTTTCAACTGTTGATTTCACCCCAAATGCTGCCCCGCATTCAACGCAGCAGAAGGGCTCTTCCTCGTTCAACACGCGCTGGCCCAAGGCGACTGCGCTGATATCAAGCTGCGGCACCAATGTGATCGCATCTTCCGGACAGGCCGAGGCACAGATTCCACATTGCAAACAGGCATCTTCTTGAAAGCGTAGCTGCGGCATATCGGGATTATCAAGCAGCGCTCCGGAGGGACATAGCGACACGCAAGACAGGCACAGCGTGCAGCTATCGGTATTGACCAAAACCGCCCCATAAGGCGCACCTTCGGGCAATGCCAAAGGGACCTCTGCGTTGGGATTAAGGGCCTGAGCGGCCAAACGGGTGACTTGGCGGCGATTGCCCAAGGCCAAAATAGGATCAAAATCAAGCGCACTTGTCTTCACGCCGTAAAGCGCTTTGGACAGATCTGACGGATCAGAAACATCTAAAAGCCCAACGCGTCCCGAAGCACCAATTGCAACCGCTAGGGCAATTTCGAAATCGATCGTTTCTTTCTCGCTGGTTGGAGCCAGTAAAATATAAACATGCACAAAACCCGAGGTCAATGCGGCCAAAATCTCAGCATGGCCGACCGACAAGAGCGCAGACACATGCATTGGTATAACGTCAGCGGGCAGACCTTTGTCAAATCGCGCGGCCAGGCTGATCATTTCAGCGCCGTGATCATCATGGACCAATAGGCGCGCAGCCGTTCCGCCTGCTTTATGGTAGGCTTGAGCCATAGCGCCAATTCTTTTAACAATGTCAGAGGCTTTTGGCGCATCATAGGTGATCGCCCCCGACGGGCATAGCGCCGCACAAGCGCCGCAACCCGCACAAATCATCGGGTCAATTTCAACATGTTCACCTAAAGACATGATCGCGCCTGTTGGGCATATGTCTAAACAACGGTTACATCCTTTTTGGGACGCCCTCGAATGGGCACAGAGATGTTCTTCAAAGTTTAAAAAGACGGTCTTTTCAAACGTCCCCACCATTTGGGCGGCCTGGGCAACCAATAGTGCGACAGCGGGCAGGCTTTTTGGGTCAGCGCGCAAATAGCCGTCACGTTTATGGGGGGCCAGGAACAAAGCCGCCTCACCCGACAAGTCTAGGATCAGGTCACACTGAGTGTGTGCCCCGTCACGTGGCGCGGTCAGACGCATGGCCCCACGCCCAGATGGATCAAGAGATTGGAACGCGTCGATAACCAGCTCAAACCGTCCAAAACTGCCCGCGACATTGCGCACTTTGCCCGCCACCACCTCATAATCGCGAGTTAGTGGTAGGTCGACTTTTTGGTCGGTTAACAAAACGGTCACAGAAAGGCTTTGCGCTAATTGTGCTGCAGGTTCAAATACATGGCTAGAAGGACCAATAATCAAACACATGCCGTGCGATTCGACATCGCGGGTTTTGACCTGGGGTGCAGGCCGCAAATGATCGACCAAAAGGGCCGCCATTTTGGGCGCCGTATTGGTGTCATCGCTCCAACCTGCTCGGTCGCGTAAATCGATAAAATCGGGCTCATCCGCGCCAATATCGGCAGCCAATTCCGAAAAGCGGGCAGTTTCTTGACCACATGCCAGTAACACGTTGCCTTCGGCGATAAGCTTTTGAGCCTCGGGTAATTGATGTGTGCAAAGGCCCGTAAAGATGCGCGAACATTCAAATCCTGACGCAGCACTCAAAATATCGACGTCCAGCGTTTGGGTTTTTTGGCAATCGCAGAGCACCAATCGTTTTGTCATCTAAACTCCTTTGCCCAGCATCTGAAACGGGCTTCACTTTGCACGCTACACTATCCATCAAACTGAAGAGTGGTAAAGGTTAAAATAGCGATATTATCTCAATTGGTAAGATCAATTAACCAGATAACACCAAAGACAAGCCATATTTATTATGAAAAAGACAAAATGTCTTATATTTTAAGTTTTAAATAACATCATATGAGTCAAATTGTCCATCAATTGACAGTTTTTTGGAAAAATCACCCAAATTGCTATTTTTTTCTTTGTCTCGGGCAATTTCGTGTGATTAAGCTGAAGAGCGGAAGAAGAAACTACCGCGGGGAGAGCAAGTGCCATTAGCCAGACAAACGATACCTGTCGGCATTGTAGTGCGCCGCACACTGGGTGTGACGCGCTGGGCTAAGTGGGTATGGCAAGTCGTTGCTGTTCTTCCGGGCGCTGGTCCCGCACAATGGCGTGAGATGCGCCGCGAAGGCGACACTATTGAATATCATGCAGCCACCCTGCCTTTGGATCTTTGGTCATCAGACACTGAAGCCTATAAGGTAACCATATCGGCCAAAGTGCCGGGATTAGTCGTGGTAATGCGCGAAACCGAAGATGAAACCGCTGCGGTCCCGTTTGTGCCAACTTTTGTCACGGCATCGGCATATGATGGACAAGACTATATGGACAGTGGTGACGGACTGATTGAACTGGTACCTATGCCCGTAGGGCTGATCGCTGTAATCCAAGCATTTTGCGATCAACATCACGTAGAAGAAGTCTTTGTTAAGCGCAAACGCGACCGCAAGGATATCGACGCCAAGGATGATGGTAAAGGCGACGCACGCATTCGACAATTGTCTGACGTGTACCGCGCTCCGCGTAGCATTGACGTGGTGCAGTGATGGCTCAAGCCCAAGATACATTCTGGTCGCGCCGTCGCAAAGCCGTTGCCTCTGAAGAGTTGGCAGCCAAACTGGCAATTGAGGCTGAAGCACAAGCAGTAGAGCAAGTCGCGCAAGAAAAAGCAATTTCCGAAAAAACCGATGAGGAGCTGTTGGCTGAACTTGAGCTGCCCAATCCAGACACGTTGAAAATGGGTGATGATTTTAGCGTCTTTATGCAAAAAGCCGTTCCCGACCGTTTGCGCCGACGCGCTCTGCGTACGCTTTGGCGCAGCAACCCTGTTTTGGCCAATCTTGACGGTTTAGTAGATCACGGTGAAGACTATACAGACGCTGCAGTCACCTTTGAGGGAATGAAGTCGGCCTATGTGGTGGGAAAAGGCATGCTAAAACATGTCGAGGCCTTGATAAGCCAAGCTGAAGAAAAAGCTGCTGCTACTACACAGGATGAAGTGGCGGCCGAGAACCTTGAGCCCGCACAAGAAAAGCTCGCTAATCCCGAAGGTATGTCACAAGAAGCGTTTATTGAGGATGAGGCCCCAGCCTTATCAGGTGATGAGTTTGAACCCGAAGATGCGGCTCAAACCACGCAAGAATTGACCAGCCGTCGTCACATGCGGTTTAATTTTGACTACGCCTTAGAAAGCCAAGCATGACCCAAGCAGCCCATTCCACCCAAGTCATTACCGAAGAAGATCAGCTGCGCGCTGACCTTTATGACTTTCTAAGCGCCCTACTTGCTCGACCAGCCCACAAGGCTTTATTGGATAAAACGGCTAAACTTTCGGGCGATGAAACAGACCTGGGGCGTGCGATTGGCACTCTGGCCAAACTGGCAGTGCAAAGCTCGGTGAAATCGGTTGAGCGTGAATTTAATGCGCTGTTCATTGGTTTGGGCCGCGGAGAGCTTTTGCCCTATGGTAGCTATTATATGACAGGCTTCTTAAATGAAAAGCCGCTTGCGCTTTTGCGCGACGACATGGCCAAAAACAGCATCGTGCGCGCTGAAAATATCTATGAGCCAGAAGATAATATTGCCAGTGTTCTTGAAATGATGTCTGGCCTTATCATGGGGCGCTTTGGCGAAGTCGCAAGCCTATCGCAACAAAAGACCTTCTTTAACCGCCACATAGCACCTTGGGCAGGACATTTCTTTACTGACCTCGAAGGTGCGGAGGGATCTCTATTCTTTGCGCCAATCGGGGCCATTGGTCGCCACTTTATGGCGATTGAAAAAGAAGCCTTTAGAATAACTGCTGACTAAAAGATCAAGGGGCGCATCGCCCCATATCGACCCGCGGTCCAGGCCGCAAAAACCAACCCGCGGCTTGTCCGCATAAGAAAGGACTTTTGAATGACGAATTCATCAGGAGAAAAAAAATCAAATCGTCGCGATTTTTTAAAAATCGCAACAACGGCACCAGTCGCAGTAGTAGCGACAGTTGCCGGCGCTGATGCCGCCTTGGCAGAAACTGCGCTGAACCAAGGCAGCGGCATGCGCGACACATTACACGTGCAAACCTATTACAAATCCGCACGCTTTTAAGCGAAACAGACCTAACCTAACCGACGGCAAAAGCCGCCGCATTATGGGAGAGAGCAATGCTAAGAAAAAAAACTAACGGGATAGCCAGTTCGGCACATCGCCCCGCATTCCTTAACAGCGTGGCTGAGAAATCAGTTGACCGCCGTTCGTTCCTGCGTGGATCGGGCCTTACCATCGGTGGCCTTGCGGCTATTGGTGCAATGGGCGGCACTGTAGCGCGGGCTGCAACCACCGCGTCATCAGACGCGATGATGGAAACCATCAAATCAATCTGTACCCACTGCTCAGTGGGTTGCACCGTGATTGCCGAAGTGCGCAACGGTGTATGGGTTGGTCAAGAGCCCGGCTATGACAGCCCGTTCAACCTTGGGGCGCATTGCGCAAAAGGGGCCGCGGTGCGTGAACATGCGCATGGCGAACGCCGCCTTAAGTATCCTATGAAAAAAGTCGCTGGCGAATGGATTCGTATGAGCTGGGAAGACGCCATCAGTGAGATCAGCGCAGAAATGCTCAAGATCCGTGATGAAAGCGGCCCTGACTCGGTTTATTGGCTAGGCAGCGCTAAACATTCTAATGAGCAGGCCTATTTGTTCCGCAAATTTGCAGCTTATTGGGGTACCAACAACGTGGACCACCAAGCACGTATTTGTCACTCGACTACCGTTGCTGGCGTGGCCAATACATGGGGCTACGGCGCCATGACAAACAGCTACAACGATATTCATAACTCAAAAGCGATATTCTTGATCGGTGGAAACCCTGCAGAAGCACATCCCGTTTCATTGCTGCATATGCTCAAAGCCAAAGAAGAAAATAACGCGCCTTTGATCGTTTGTGATCCAAGATTTACGCGCACCGCAGCACACGCTGACGAATATGTCAGAATGCGTCCAGGTACAGATGTAGCTTTGATTTGGGGCCTTTTGTGGCACATCTTTGAAAATGGCTGGGAAGACCGTGACTTTATCCGCAGCCGCGTCTGGGGAATGGACCAAATCAGGGAAGAAGTTGCCAAATGGAACCCCGCCGAAACCGAGCGCGTCACAGGCGTGCCGGGGGAACAGCTTGAGCGTGTTGCGCGCACCTTAGCAAACAACCGTCCTGGCACCGTTATTTGGTGTATGGGTGGTACACAGCACACCAACGGAAACAACAACACTCGCGCCTATTGCGTATTGCAGTTGGCCTTGGGCAATATGGGCGTATCCGGCGGTGGCACAAATATTTTCCGCGGCCATGATAACGTACAAGGTGCAACCGATCTTGGCGTTCTTTCACATGACTTGCCAGGCTACTACGGCCTCGCCGCCGGCTCATGGGCACATTGGGCGCGCGTTTGGCAAGAAGATCTTGACTGGCTCAAAGGTCGCTTCGTCAATCTGAAAGGTGCTGACGGAAACGACGCACTTGACGGCGACGGTAAGCCAATCAGCTTGATGAATACCAACGGTATTCCTGTTTCGCGCTGGATCGATGGCGTCCTTGAAAACAAAGAAAATATGGACCAAAACGACAATGTTCGGGCCATGGTTCTTTGGGGGCATGCCGCCAACTCGCAAACTCGCGGCACCGAAATGAAAACCGCGATGGAAAAACTAGATATGTTGGTGGTTATCGACCCATATCCAACCGTAGCGGCCGTTATGCATGACCGTACAGACGGTGTTTATTTGCTGCCTGCAGCGACACAGTTTGAAACCCGTGGTTCGGTAACAGCCTCTAACCGCTCGCTCCAATGGCGCGACCAAGTAGTTGCACCTTTGTTCGAATGTAAGCCTGACCATACGATCATCAAAATGTTTGCCGATAAATTTGGCTTCACCGATCGTTTGTTCCGCAATATCGCAATAGAAGGCGATGAGCCCGTGGTAGAAGACATAACCCGCGAATTTAACCGCGGAATGTGGACAGTTGGCTATACTGGCCAAAGCCCCGAGCGCATCAAGCTTCATATGGCCAATCAACATACCTTTGACAGAACAACGTTGAAAGCGGTTGGCGGCCCTGCTGATGGCGAATATTATGGCCTACCTTGGCCCTGTTGGGGCACCCCAGAAATGGGTCACCCGGGCACACCAAACCTTTATGATATCAACAAACCTGTTGCAGAAGGTGGATTACCCTTCCGCGCACGTTACGGTGTTGAACGGAATGGTGACAATCTGTTGGCCGAAGGAGTGTCAAATCCAGGTGCAGAGCTGACTGATGGTTACCCAGAGTTCACGATGCAGATGCTGATTGACTTGGGTTGGGATGGTGATCTCACAGCGGATGAGCGTGCGGCAATTGACAAAGTTGCTGGCGTCAAAACAAACTGGAAAACTGACCTTTCTGGCGGCATCCAGCGCGTTGCAATCAAACATGGTTGCGCCCCTTTTGGCAACGCCAAAGCACGGGCTGTGGTTTGGACCTTCCCAGATCCGGTACCGTTACACCGCGAACCGCTTTACACCAACCGCCGCGATCTGGTGGAAGATTATCCCACCTACTCAGACCGCAAACTTTATCGTCTTCCAACAATGTATGCGTCAATCCAGGCCAAAGACTTTAGCAAGGATTACCCCATCATTCTGACCTCTGGTCGCTTGGTTGAATATGAAGGTGGTGGCGATGAATCACGGTCAAACCCATGGTTGGCCGAGCTTCAGCAAGATATGTTCGTTGAGATTAATACACGTGATGCAAATGATTTGGGCATACGTGACGGCGAACAGGTGTGGGTCGAAGGTCCAGAGGGTGGCAAAGTCAAAGTCATGGCTATGGTGACCGAACGGGTGGGTGCGGGCGTTGCCTTTATGCCATTCCACTTCGGCGGACACTTCCAAGGCGAAGACCGCAGAAGCGTATACCCAAAAGGGGCGGATCCATATGTTTTGGGAGAAGCCTCAAATACCGCGCAGACCTATGGCTATGACGCGGTAACATTGATGCAAGAGACTAAAGCCACACTTTGCAAAATTAGCGCAGCATAAGGAGTTTAGAAAATGGCAAGAGCAAAATTTCTCTGTGACGCCGAACGCTGCATTGAGTGCAATGCTTGCGTAACAGCATGTAAGAACGAACACGAAGTCCCATGGGGCATAAATCGCCGCCGCGTGGTGACTTTGAATGATGGCAAACCCGGTGAAAGATCAATTTCGGTGGCCTGTATGCATTGTTCAGATGCGCCCTGTATGGCCGTCTGTCCCGTGGATTGTTTCTATCAAACAGCCGACGGTATAGTGCTACACTCGAAAGATCTTTGTATTGGCTGCGGTTATTGCTTCTACGCGTGCCCATTTGGCGCGCCGCAATATCCTCAGGCTGGTAACTTTGGTAGCCGTGGCAAAATGGACAAATGTACCTTCTGTGCCGGTGGCCCCGAAGAAGATCATTCGGCAGCCGAGTTCCAAAAATATGGCCGCAATCGGATTGCAGAGGGTAAATTACCTATCTGCGCCGAAATGTGTTCGACAAAAGCGCTTTTGGCGGGCGATGGCGACGTTGTGTCGGCCATCTACCGTGAGCGTGTAGTCGCCCGCGGCTTTGGTTCTGGCGCTTGGGGTTGGGGTACAGCCTATGAGCAAAAAGCCAACTAAGCGTTTTAACGTTTAGCGGAACTCTACGGGCCCGCATTGCTTCAATGCGGGCCCGCTCTGACGAACACCACGCATAACAAACAAGGGCTGGGACAAACCATGATAGCCAAGAGCATTTCTAAGACCGTTTCAACCGCATTGGTTTTTCTTTTATTGAACATGGTGTCGCCTGTTCTGGCACAAGAAGATAACTCCACCGGGCCCGCAGCCGCGATAGATCGCAGTGCTACAGGCGGTGCACAGACACTTGAAGATGTTTTGGCCCGTCAAGCCAATGCAAAAGTTGACAGCAGTTTTCGTTCACAAAACGACGGCAGCGACGCGGTCGGCGCCGTTACGACAAATCAACTTGGGACCTTAGGTGGCGCCTCTGACCCTCAGCTGTGGCGCGCATTGCGCTATGGTTCAGCGGACATAACGCTTTCGACACGCACACCCGAATCACTCGAAATCATTCAAGACACAGGTATGACTTGGCTAGCATTTCGGGCCGGACCTTTACGTGAATATGGCGGATCGGCGTTGTTGGGCGTAACAGCGCTTTTGGTACTTTTTTACTTAGTTCGTGGCCGTATCATGATCGATTCTGGGCTTTCTGGACAAAAAATCACGCGTTTTAAGGCGGTTGAGCGTTTTGGCCATTGGCTAATGGCAGGGGCTTTTGTAATTCTGGGTCTGACAGGGCTTTTACAACTATTTGGCCGGGTCGCCCTTATTCCTCTGATTGGGCATGAGTTCTACGCAAGCTACGCGACTATCGGAAAGTGGATCCACAATAATTTCGCTTGGCCATTTATGATTGGCTTGGTTTGGATCACTGTCTGCTGGATCGCACATAACATCCCAAACCGGGACGATCTGAAATGGCTAATGGTTGGCGGAGGTCTTTTTACAAAGGGTGTCCACCCACCAGCGCGCAAATTTAATGCTGGACAGAAACTAATATTTTGGGCGGTTGTAGTTCTGGGACTGTCTATTTCCGTGTCAGGACTGTCATTGCTGTTCCCATACAAATTGGAACTTTTTGCCAGCAGCTTTGCCCATATCAATTCGCTTGGACTGCCTTGGCTTCTTGGCGTTGACCCTTTGCCCGAGCAGTTAACCCATCATGCTGAAATGCAACTGGCCCAAGTTTGGCACACGATCATCGCATTTGTCTTTATGGCCATTGCCTTGGCACATATCTATATTGGCTCGGTTGGTATGCAGGGCGCGTTTGCAGCAATGGGCGAAGGCGAAGTAGATGAGAACTGGGCCAAAGAGCATCACAGCATCTGGTACACAGACGTGACTGGCAAGCCAGCTGACCACCATCCCAATGAATAATCAGAGGCCACAATGAAAACAATGTATCTGGCATTTATTGCTATAGTAGTTCTGTCCTTTGCAGCGCAATTTACGCTTGGACAAATGGGCCAAACAACAGCCACCGCCGCCGCGGGGCCCTCTGTTCGCTTAGATTGAAATAGGTCACCGCCTTGAATGGTGCAAGCACGACGGGCGCAAAAAATAGCGGAACAAATATACCGGTAAAGAACCTAAAGTCTGCGCTAAAAGCCGGCAGTTTTTTGATCAATTCTGTTTTAATCATTGACTATGACGAAACGACAGTACGTAAGCTTACACGCATGATTTCGCTTAATTGCAAACATGTGGAATGGGCCAAAACAACTGACATTGCCGAGGAAAAGCTTAAGGGGCAGGCTTTTGACCTAATAATAATTGAAAATATTTTACCCGACATGTCTGGTTTGGAATGGCTGATGTCCTGGCGCGGTCAGGGTCTTGTGTCAGATGCTATTGTAATGACGCGTTCATTCGATCTTGATACCGCTATCTATGCCATGCAGGCTGGCGTGCGTGATGTTTTAAAAAAACCGCTTAATGTTGAACGCACCTTAAAATCACTTGAGCAGTTCAGCAAATTACACCTTCGCCCCCTTGCCCCACGCAAATATATACCCTTATCACAAGCTGCTGCGAAAACTGGGCTTCTGGGTAACTCCAGCGTAATGCGAGCCTTGCGAAATAAAATCGAACTACTCGCCAAGCAAGACGACGCACTTCTAATCACGGGCGAAACCGGAACCGGAAAAGAGAGCGCCGCCAGAATGCTTCATGCACTCAGCGAACGTGCCGCCGGGCCCTTTATAAGTGTTGCCTGCGCCAGCCTTAACCCCGAAACTGCAGCAGCCGAGCTCTTCGGCTTTGTAGCCGCTGATGGAAGCATCAAAGACGGCCTAATCATGCGGGCTAATAAGGGAGTGCTGTGCCTAAACCGCGTAAACGATCTTGCCCCTCAGGTCCAAGGCGTTTTACTAAAAGCCATTGAAGAACAAGTTATTCGCCCCGTAGGATCACCTCAAACCCGCACAATCTCGGTCAGATTCATCGCCGCAGCAAACGCCACCCTTTCTACAGCTACCCTTGAGCCTGATTTTTATCACCGCATATCGGCCTTAAGCCTAACGCTGCCAAGATTGTCCGAACGTGTTGGCGACATTCGTCAATTGGCAGAAAGCTTCATGGCCCAATTTGCATACGATGCGAAAATGCCTGCGTTGGAAATTTCCGAGAAAAGCGCCAACTTGATGGCACAATATTCTTGGCCCGGAAATGTGCGAGAATTAAAAAACACCGTGAAAAAAGCACTTCTGAACCAGCGGTTTGACACCCCGTTTGACGATGGCACACAGGAAAAAAAATCCCTTATAAAAAACCATGCACTTGACCAGGTTGAGCGGTTCCACATCCAAGATGTCTTGGCCCTAACCCTCGGCAACCGCGCCGAGGCGGCGCGTCTTTTGGGTATTTCGCGGAAAACAATAGAACGAAAATGTGCCGCGTGGGGCGTAAAGCCCTAAGGAAAAAAAGCCGCCCCGAAGGGCGGCCTTGATTATTTCGCTTTGCGTGGCGGAGTAAAGCGTTTTGAGGTGTCGGTGGCCGCAGGCTTAGATTTTGGCCCAGCCGCTTTAACATACGGTTTAGCCCCTGCCGGCTTGCCCTCATATTTACTGGCTGCAGGGCGGCCCTCAGCACCGTGGGTCTTAAACCCAGCGGAGCGCGCTGGACGATCCGCGGCTCCACCATGCGATTTAAAGCCCACCGATTTTGGCGCGGCTTTGTCTGCTCCTACCCAACGTGGCTTTTTGTCAGCTCCGTCACGGCTTGCAAAAGGTTCAGCACCTTCCGCGCGTTTTACAAAGGGCTTTTTTGCATAGGGCTTGGCAGTAGTTTCGTCACGATTAGCATATGGCTTCGCTGCGCCATCGCGTTTGGCGTAGGGCTTCGATGCGCCATCGCGTTTAGCATAAGGTTTGCGCGGGGCGTCATCGCGCGCGCCGTAAGATTGCACTACACCGTCTTGCGACGGGTCATACGCTTTTCGGGGTGGCGATGATGGGGCGTCTTCGTCAACAAAACGCGATGGCTTGGGCGTGTAGGCTGGCTTTTCTGAACGCTCGGCGCGAGCTGCACGGGCTGGGGCGTCTTTAAAGGCAGGCTTCTCGTCGCGGTAAGTGGGGCGAGCTGTACGGGCAGGCGCTTCTTTATAGGCAGGCTTGTCGTCACGATAAGCGGGTCGATCTTCACGTGGCGCGCGCGGGGCGCCTTTGCTAAAGGATTTTCCAGGACTACGTTCTGGGCGATCCATCGTTGGCTCGCCTGCAAGGCGCAACATGGTCACGCCCTCTTCCAAATCTAAACCATCACCAAATTTAGAGGCCACGGCCTTGCCAATTTGAACAAAGGTTTGCTCTTCTTGTACGCGGATCGCACCAATTTCATTTTTGGTAATATCGCCCGCATCACAGATTTTCGGCAAAAGCCATCGCGCTTCCGCTCGGCCTGCACGGCCAACCGATATGCTATACCAAACGGAATCGCCAAACTCAGCGCGCTCACGCGGGGCGGGCGCAGCAGAACTTGACACATCTTGCAACTCTTCTGGGGCAGAGCGCCCTTCGCGCCAAAGGCGGACAAAGGCTGCAGCCGCTTGTTCAGGGCCGAAACGCTCAAGAATGATCGCAGCAATATCAGCATCTTCGCCAACAGGCTGCACAAGGCACGGGTGCTCAAGTAAACGCATATCATCTTTAGCGGAAACTTCTTCCGCTGAGGGGGCTTTAGCCCACTCAGCCACAACCTTCGCGCCTTGCAACAAGCGTTGCGCTTTACGGAATTCAGGCTGCGTCACGATCAAAGCAGACACGCCCTTTGAGCCCGCTCGACCCGTACGACCCGAGCGGTGCAACAGCGTTTCCGAATTTGACGGAAGATCCGCATGTATCACCAGATCAAGTCCGGGTAAATCAATACCACGCGCAGCAACGTCAGTGGCAATACAAACGCGCGCACGGCCATCGCGCAACGCTTGCAACGCATGTGTTCGCTCTTGCTGGCTTAGCTCACCCGATAGGGCCACGACTTGAAAGCCACGGTTGCCCATACGGGCCAAAAGATGGTTCACCGCAACGCGGGTTTTACAAAAAACAATCGCAGTGCGCGCTTCGTAAAAGCGCAACAGATTAAAGATCGCATGTTCACGGTCACGCGCCGAAACGTTCAAGGCACGATATTCAATATCGACATGTTGTTTCGCGTCTCCCGCTGTTTGCAAACGCAATGCGTTAGTTTGAAAGTTTTTTGCAAGCTCGGCAATCGCTTTTGGGACGGTGGCCGAAAACATCAAGGTGCGGCGGTCTTCGGGGGCCTTTTCCAAGATGAATTCCAAATCTTCGCGAAAGCCAAGATCTAGCATCTCATCGGCTTCGTCCAAGACACAAGCGCGCAAACCCGACAGATCAAGCGAGCGCCGCTCAATATGGTCGCGCAAACGACCTGGAGTGCCCACAACAATATGCGCGCCACGCTCAAGTGCACGTTTTTCGGTGCGATAATCCATCCCACCCACACAGGTAGCGATTTTTGCCCCCGTGTTAGCATAAAGCCAGTCAAGTTCGCGTGCTACTTGCAAAGCCAATTCGCGCGTAGGAGCAATACAAAGAGCCATAGGAGTGTCAGCATATAAAAGCTTATCCGCGCCACGTAAAAGCTCATCCGCTATGGCCATCCCAAATGCAACAGTCTTGCCCGAGCCCGTTTGCGCTGAAACCAAAAGATCTCGTCCCGAGACACCTTCTGCCAAAACGGCATCTTGTACAGGCGTTAAGGTTTCATAACCCTTGGCCACAAGGGCCGCTGCCAAGGGCGCGGCTATCAAAATTTTTGTCATATTTTTTCCTGATCGGGGCGGTTTAATGCCCATGGTGCCTAAAAAACGGCACCTATTCCCCAATCGCAAAACAGCCTCCCTGCCGTTTGCCCCGGAATCCTCGGGCCGTGAGGCGGCTTCTAGACTGTTTTAATCGGAATGTATAGCTCCCAGCGCAAAAACCCTTAGAGGGATAGCCGCTGCAGCACTTTTGCAAGGGGTTCTTCGTCCAAAAACTGCAAACGAACGGGTAAAGTTAACACTTGGCCTTGCCATGATTTTGGCAAACGGACTGCGTCTTTTTCCGTAGTCACGAGCTGCGCAGAAGCCGCTTTGGCACGCGCAGAAAGCCGCACCATTAGGCTTTCGGTCAGAGGCTGATGGTCATCAAGCGCCTGGCTATCTATAATATTAGCACCCACATCCCTGAGGCTGGTAAAAAATTTTTCAGGGTGACCAATGCCCGCAAAGGCCATCACACGTGCGCCCTGCCATGTCATGCCAGTAGCTAAGGGTTGCAAGTTGGCTTGCACATAAGGGATCGTGATTTCATAGCGCTGCAAGAACGTCGCCCCGTCAAGAGGGGTGCCTATCAGCACCAAAAGATCAGCGCGTTTTAAACCTGCACTGATAGGTTCGCGCAAAGGGCCCGCTGGCAAACAGAATCCATTTCCAAAGCCACGTTTGGCATCCACCACCAAAATGGACAGGTCTTTTGAGACGGTCGCATTTTGAAACCCATCATCCATAAGAATCACTCGCGCTCCACTCGCTTGGGCCGCTTCGACAGCTGCGGCACGGTTTTTGGCCACCCATGTGGGTGCAAATGCTGCCAAAAGCAGAGGCTCATCACCAACATCCGCAGCCGTATGACGCGTCAAATCAACCAGAACAGGTCCTGTTACGCGACCCCCATATCCGCGCGAGACGATCTGTGCCCCCAACAATCTTTGCGCAAGGTCGGACACAAATGGGGTTTTGCCCGTGCCGCCGATATTTAGATTACCAACACAAATCACCGGCACTTGGGCGTGCAGACCCCGCTTTTTCACCCGTGCCGCGGTGGTGCAACCATAGATCCACCCCAAGGGTGACAAGGCCCATGCCGCAAGAGCTGCTTTTTGATACCAAAACTTAGGGGCTTGCATCAGGCCTCTCCTATAGCGCTGCGTACCATTTCAACCACTTGGTCAGTTACGTCAACGCCGTTCGAGGCAACAGCCCACGCAGCTTGGGCGTGCAGGGCCGCGCGGTCAGGCGACAAGAGATCAGTCAAAGCTTCGTGCAAATCTTGGCCTGTGCTGACCGCTACTGCGGCGCGCGCGGCTCCCAATCGGCCTAGATAGGTGCCAAAGGCACCTGGCCTTGGCCCGTGCATCAGCGCTGAACCCATGGCCGCCGCCTCAAAGGGGTTTCGAGCACACCCCTCACCATAAAGACTGCCCCCCAAAAAAGTGATAGGTGATAGCCGGTACCAAAGTCCATAAGCTTCGGGGCCTGCGATCAAAACTTCAATTTCTTGGTTGGGTAACTCATTACGCGCCTCAAGTCCGACGCCCCAATTTTTTTGACTTAGTATCAGCGCCTCAAGCGCTGGTACGCGCGCGGCCTCGCGCGGCACGATGATCAAAAGCAATCGGTGCGCCACAGATAGGGCATTTGCATGGGCGCTGATCACTGCTGCCTCTTCGCTACTCTCTATGTCAGCAGCCAACCAAATCGGGCGGGTATTCAAAATTTTAGCGAGATTTTGGCGCCTTTTTTCATCATATGGCAAGATCGGGCTCGCCTCTTCCATTCGGCCTAGGGCTTGCACCGAATCCCCACGACCTCCCGCTTGGCGTATACTTAAAAGGGCACCACCATCCAACGCCACTATGGTGCGAAACCGCGCCAAAAGCCCCCGCATCAAGCCTGGCCACCAGTCAAACCCCGAATTCAGCAAACGCGGAGCCCTTGCCTCAAGGAGGAAAAGCGGAATGGTGCGATTGGCTGCAGTGTCTATCAATATGGGGGGCAGTTGGTCGCCGATATTCAAAATAGCGTCAGGATGGAAATGATCCAGAAAAGCTGCCACCTCCAAGGGCGAATCGCGGGGCCCTGGAACAAAAATGGCCTCGATCAAGGCTATATCGGAACACGAAAAAGGCCCTGCGCTTTGCGAGGTGATCAGGACCGAAGCGCCGAGTTCTTCGATCAAACGCGGCACCAAAGCTAAAAGACTTTGCATGGCAACAGGGTCTGAAACATTCAGCAAAATCAATTTGCCGCTGGGGCGAGGGATAAAGGGTGTGGGGCCCGCTTGGGGTGCGGGTGACGCGGTCAGCAGGTTTAAAAGACGTAGCCCAAGCCTATAGGTCATTTTTTTGCGCGATCGGTGCTGATAGTAGCGCCTGATCTGCTCCCAATAATGGCGCACTTTTACCGACGACCGTTGGCAAGCCCATAAAGCTGATCGGTGTGCGCACGCCTGGCATGCCATCTGGGTTGATGTGCATTTTGCGGTGGATGACCTGAGGGTCAGCGAAAACCTCATCAATCGCATTGATTGGACCTGCGGGAACCCCTGCCGCTTCACACGCAGCCAAGAGCTCAGCCTTTGAGATTTGAACCGTTAAAGCTGTCAGATCACGGGTCAAATCATCGCGATTTTTAACTCGATCGGCATTGGTCAGATAGGCCGCGCCTTGACCCAATTCTGGGCGACCCAAAAGCGCGCAAAGGCGCTGGAACTGCACATTATTTCCCGAAGCAATGATGATCCAACCATCAGCGCAATCAAAAACCGCATAAGGAGCCAAATTGGGGTGGGCATTGCCCATTTTTGTAGGCGCCGTGCCCGTAGCCAAATAATTCATCGCCTGATTGGCCAAGACCCCCACACAGACATCCATCAAAGCCATATCAATCTGTTGTCCGTGTCCCGTCAACCCGCGCTGCACCACCGCGGCCAAAATTGCCGTGCTGGCATAAACGCCTGTTAAAATGTCTGTCACGGCAACCCCAACTTTTTGGGGTTGCCCGTCAGGCGCGCCTGTGATGCTCATCAGTCCAGCCATGCCTTGAATGACAAAATCATAGCCTGCTCGGTGCGCATAAGGACCAGTTTGACCAAAACCCGTAATGGAACAATAGATTAGCTTAGGGAAGGCTTGTGCCAAGCTGGCATAATCAAGACCATATTTAGCCAGGCCTCCGACTTTGAAGTTTTCAATCAACACATCGGCATCAGCCAGCATGGTGCGCAATTGAGCCTGACCTTCGGCTTGGCTAAAATCAATCACCACCGACTTTTTGCCCCTATTGGTCGCATGAAAATAGGCGGCGGAGCGGGTGTCTTGCTGGGCAATGAAGGGGGGGCCCCATTGTCTCGTGTCATCGCCTTGGGGGGATTCGACCTTAATTACCTCGGCCCCCAAATCAGCCAAGGTTTGTCCTGCCCAAGGCCCTGCAAGAATGCGTGCCAACTCAACGACCTTTAGGCCAGCCAAGGGCAAAGACATGGTCATTATTTTGCCAATTCTGTTTCTAAAATAACCTTAAGCTCATCATAGGTCATATTACCGTATTTTTTGCCATTGACGAAAATAGTAGGCGTACTTTGCACACCGTCGGTTTCGGAATTGGTGCGATAGGCTTCGACCATTGTTTTCGCCATGTCGTTATCAGCCATGCAACTGTCAATTTGTGCGTCATTCATACCGGCGAGACGCCCCTTTTTCTTAAGCAGATCTGTTACGGCCAATGGATCTTCTAGATGGGCCCATTCTTTTTGACTGTCAAACAACAGCGCCGACAGGCCAAAGTAACGATCAGGCCCAGCGCAGCGCGCCATCATCGAGGCCCAAAGACCATTGCGGTCAAAGTACACCTCGCGCATGATGAATTGCACTTTTCCGCTGTCGATATATTCGGCTTTCAACGGTTTAAAGACGTCTTTGTGAAAAGCTGCACAGTGGGGGCAGGTGAGTGACGCATATTCTTTAATCGTCACTCGTGCTCCGGGATTGCCCAAGGTCAGCTCGGCCAGCGTGGTGGTCGCACTTGGCGCATCGGCGGCCACGGACGTTTGCGCGGTGGCTGTTTGGGCCAGCTCTGACGCCATGCCAGATTGGTTTTCATTCAAGCGCAAGCTATTCAAGCCTAACCCCACCGCAGCAGCCAGCACTAAAGCGGCAAGAATATATTTCTTAGACATTCGAAACCTCATAATTTCTTTGTTCGACTTAAGATATTTTTAGCCATCTCTTCAAGAGCTGAGCGCAGTTTATCGTTTTGCACCCCCTGTGCCACCTGGATCGCTTGGGCCAGCATAACAGGATCGGGGGGGGGCACTTTAGCTGTGGGGGCGACGGTGAATTCGACCTGCCCTTCAGAAAAGCCTGTTGGAGCCGTTTGGGTTAGGGTGATGCGGGCGATGGCCTTATAGCCATAAACTGCATTCACCTTTTCCTGCAAAATTGGCAGTTGCATTTGTACTTGGGGCGCCGTAGCGGCGCGAGTTAAAAGCGTAAGCGTAGCTCCCATCCCTTCACGGTTATAACCAACCTTTAAAGGTTTTGTTATGGCGGCCAAATCCGCTCCCACAATTTCGGCCCAATGGGTCAAGAGCCTTGTAACGGCAAAGCCGCGCGTTTCCGAAACGGTGCGAACATCGCGCTGCATCAAGCCAAAGGCTGGTTCAAACCCACGCATTCGACGGGTTTTAGGTTGCGGGGATACTTTTGATGCTTTTGCCATCTGGTCTCTGCTGTCAATCAGGCTACTGTAACCGTATGGGTGCCCCATGGGCCAGTACCAAAACGCGAAATTTTATGGGAAAGATAAATATTGCGTGTGCATTTCGCTCCAAAGTACATAAGTCAACCGATTTTGGCTTGGTACGACGCAAACGCTCGGATCATGCCTTGGCGCGTGAGCCCCTCAGAGTGCGCGGCTGGGGTGCGGCCTGATCCTTATCAGATCTGGCTTTCAGAGGTGATGTTGCAACAAACAACCGTTGCCATGGTTAAGGCCTACTTCACCCGCTTTACCCAGCGCTGGCCTTTGGTACAAGACTTAGCACGAGCCCAAGACGCCGAAGTTATGGCCGAATGGGCGGGCCTCGGCTATTATGCTCGCGCGCGCAATCTATTGGCCTGTGCGCGCGCCGTCACCCAATTTTATGGCGGCCAGTTCCCCGCAAATCATGCAGCACTTTTGACCTTGCCCGGCATTGGACCCTATACTGCCGCCGCCATTAGCGCTATCGCCTTTAACCTACCCGAAACCGTGCTTGACGGCAATGTCGAGCGCGTCATGGCACGCCTTTTTGCAGTAACAGAGCCCCTACCTACCGCCAAGCCACACCTTTTTGCATTGGCAGAAAGCCAAACACCGCAAGCGCGCGCAGGCGATTATGCCCAAGCGTTGATGGATTTGGGGGCCACAGTTTGTAAACCGCGCACACCCAGCTGCGGGATTTGCCCTTTGGCCGCGCTTTGTGACGCAAGGGCACAAGGTATCGCAGCTAATCTGCCCAAAAAATTGGTTAAAGCGTCCAAACCAACGCGTACAGGCAGCCTTTGGGTCGCGCGGCGCAAAGATGGGGCCTGGCTTTTAGAAGAGCGCCGCCCAAAAGGGCTGTTGGGTGGTATGCTGGGTTGGCCAGGCTCAGATTGGGACAATGTAAAAGCCCCCCCCCCTTTTGAGACTAATTGGCAAAAGGCAGGGGTCTTCCGCCATACTTTCACCCACTTTCACGCCGATATGGAGGTTTTAACGGCTCAAGTTGGACAAGCTGACCCAAAACGAGGGGCCTTTGTGGCACATAATCTGTTTCAGCCCGATGACTTGCCTACCCTTATGCGCAAAGCCTATGATCTGGCTATATTGGTTTAAAGGTTTTTGATGTGTTTCGCCGCACGCTTTGGGCGCACTTTTAATCTTGGAGCTTCGAGCACAATGCAAGATTTTTTGGTTGAAACTTGCAAATTATATTGAGTAATATCGTATGAAACGGAGTGCATTGGGGCAAGGCAAGTTGGAGCCCGCACGGGCCTACCACAGTTATAATGCCACTCAGACCACCAGGCAACGCCTGATAGGCTATGGCTATATACACTAGTTCAAATTCTCCCAAAAACTTCCGCGCCACAGCTGACCTATAGTTATACTTTCATAGCTGAAATTGCACTTATCCAATCGCTATGGCTGCGTGTGAGTAACAGGCGGGTCTAGGCCATGTTACTAAAATACTTTCGGTTGGCAGCCCTGTGATCAGGGCCGCCATTTGTAAAGTTCATTAATGCGGTAGACCGCGGGCATCTGTTTCCATTTCTGATCGGATTTGTTGGCGCAACAGATCAATCGGGATCATTTTACCGTCGCGCTTAAAGTGCCAGTAAGTCCAGCCATTGCACGACGGAGCCCCCTCTAGCGCGGCCCCTACTTGGTGAATAGATCCTTTGACGTCGTTTCCGATCAAAGTGCCATCGGCACGGACCTTGGCGGTAAAACGGTTTCCGATCGAGAAAAGTTGCTCTCCCGGCCGCAACATGCCCCGCTCCAGAACTTGACCAAAAGGCACACGTGGTTCAGCACGTTTTGACCCCGTAACCTCTATTGACGCAGAATCAAATTTACGGACCTTGGCCAAACGTTCGGTCGCGACTTTGCGGTAGGCCTCTTCGCGCTCAATTCCGATATAATCGCGCCCCAACATTTTTGCTACAGCACCTGTTGTGCCCGTACCAAAGAACGGGTCAAGCACCACGTCACCTGGGTTGGTGGTTGACATGATCACGCGGTGCAAAAGGCTCTCGGGTTTTTGAGTTGGATGTGCTTTATCACCCTGGTCATTCTTGATCCGCTCATGCCCTGTGCAAATCGGCAAAACCCAGTCCGAGCGCATCTGCACCCCATCATTCATCGCCTTAAGTGCTTCATAATGAAACGTATATTTGCTAGCTTCTGAACGGCTAGCCCAAATCATCGTTTCATGGGCATTTGTCAAACGACGACCTTTGAAGTTCGGCATGGGGTTACTTTTGCGCCAAACCACGTCATTTAAAATCCAAAAGCCTTGGTCTTGCAAGGCGGCACCTACGCGGAAAATATTATGATAAGAACCAATTACCCAAATCGCGCCATTCGGCTTTAGCAAACGCCGCGCTGCGGTCAACCAGGCTTTGGTGAATGCATCATAGGTTTCGAAGCTTGCAAATTTGTCCCACTCATCGTCAACCGCAGCAACTTTTGAATTATCTGGGCGCAGCAGATCGCCACGAAGCTGCAAATTGTAGGGAGGGTCGGCAAAGATCAAATCAACGCTACCCGCAGGCAGAGCATTCATCACATCAATACAATCACCCGCAATAATTTCATTTAGCGGCAATGTAATTGCCGGCTCGATTTTTATTTTCATTTTTCGCCTCGGTTACGCCGACATTTTTTGCCGTTTCTTATGCCTAGAATGATTCATTAGCGATTCGAGGTCAATTTCTTTTTGAATCAAGAGGTTATTTAATTTTCTTGATACAATATATTGTGTACGGGTTTGAAAGAACGTCTATGATGTGGGGTTACCCCTAGATTCTGAAGACCCTCAAAATGGGCTTTTGTGGGATATCCTGCATTTTTTGCCCATCCGTAGCCGGGAAATTGTTCCTCTAAATCCACCATGAGTTGATCGCGAACCACTTTTGCCACGATGGACGCGGCGGCGATGGAAAGTGATTTTCCGTCCCCTTTGACCACCGCCCGCGCAGGCAGCGTCAGCTCTCGGGGGAGCAAATTGCCATCAACCAGCACATAATCCACAGCCGCACCTAGCCCAGCCAAAGCGCGGCACATTGCCAAATGGCTCGCGCGCAAAATATTTAGGACGTCTATTTCTGCTACACTGGCGTGGGCAACGGCTACATCTGCACAGGCAAGTAGGTCGTTATAAAGCACAAGCCGTTTGGTTTGGGACAGTTTTTTACTGTCATTAAGGCCGGGCGGAATATGATTTGGGTCAAGGCGCACCGCGCAGGCGGTGACGGGGCCTGCAAGGGGGCCGCGCCCCACCTCGTCTACCCCTGCAACAAAGCGATAACCTTGCGCAATAAGTGCTGTTTCGAGTTCAAAGTCTGGTGCATTCTGTGTCATAGCAGCACTGTAACGCGTACGACAGGCGCTGACCATTAAAACCGTGAACAGTGTGCGGGCCAAGGGGCTGAAAACAATGGATGAAACGATGACCGACAGGGCTGTGGTGATTGGTGCGGGGCCCGCTGGGCTTATGGCAGCGCAAGAGCTTGCGCTGGCGGGTCTAAAGGTCACTTTGCTAGACACCAAACCAAGCCCCGCCCGCAAATTTCTGATGGCAGGCAAGTCTGGCTTAAATATCACCAACGCAAAAAGCACAGAAGACTTTTTAGCCCATCTTAGCACGCCTGCTCTTGCCCCCATGATAAAGGTTTTTGGGCCTGCCGAAGTGCAAAACCTTTGCTCCGGTCTTGGGCAAGAGCTGTTCACAGGTTCATCTGGGCGGGTATTTCCAGTGGCCATGAAGGCCTCACCGCTTTTGCGGGCATGGCTTTCGCGGTTGCAAGACTTAGGGGTCACTCATCACTGGGGCTGGCGCTTTACGGGTTTTGAGGGTTCGGCACTGCGGATTGAAGGGCCACAGGGTCACCAGCTTATCTCCCCTAAGGTTGTGGTTTTGGCTTTGGGTGGTGGCAGTTGGCCGCGGCTTGGATCTGATGGAGCATGGGCAAACCTTTTGGAAGCGCAAGGCGTGACAATCGCACCGTTTAAGCCTGCAAACATGGGGTTTTTAGTGGGATGGTCAGCTCATATGACCCCCTTTTTCGGCAAAGCCCTAAAGTCCGTGGCTCTGCGAGCAGGCACGCATCTGTCGCGCGGTGAGCTGGTGCTTAGTAGGACGGGCATCGAAGGCGGCGGCATCTATAGTATAAGTGCGCCCCTGCGTGACGGAGCAAAACTAACAATCGATCTGAAGCCTGACGTGCCTATGGCAAAGGTTGTGGCGCGTTTAGCAAAAATGCGTGTGGGTGAAAGCCTGTCTAGTCGGCTACGCAAATTGGGTCTATCGGATGTCGCGGCAGCCTTGGTGATGGAGTTTGGCCGCAACGCGCATGATCTTGCAGCGCTTATAAAAAACCTGCCTATTCCTTTGCTGGGCCCCAGGCACATTGATCAAGCCATCTCGACCGCGGGAGGCATTACTTGGTCAAGCCTTGGGCCTGATCTGTCGCTTAAAGTCTTACCGAATATATTTGCCTGCGGTGAAATGCTTGATTGGGAAGCGCCCACGGGAGGCTATTTGCTTACCACTTGTCTGTCCACGGGCCAATGGGCAGGGCGCGCCGCTGCTAAATGGGCAAAAAAAACCCCCGTTATGTAGCCTAAGCTACAGCAAGAGGGCGTTTTTAGCGGGTCAGGCTATGCACTTTCGTCTTCTTCGCCGTCATTGCTTGCGGCAGGCAGATTGAAGAAGCTTTCCGCGTCAGAGAAGTCGCCTTCAATTTCTTTGGGCTCGGGGCGCGAGAATTGAGCCAAATTGGCCAAAACGGTATCTTCTTCTTCCAGTTTTCCTTTTGTATTCATGCCAAGCGATTGTTCTGTTGAGACCAATTTGCGCCGCTCATCATCGTTCATGACAGTGCCGTCACCAGATTTCTTGCGCGCTGCAACTTGCACCGCAGCATCCAATTCAGACTGGCGGCATAGTCCCAGAGCCACAGGGTCGATAGGCGTGATGCCCGCAATATTCCAGTGCGTACGTTCACGAATCGTCAAAATCGTCGGCTTAGTGGTGCCAACCAACTTGCTGATTTGACCGTCGGTCAATTCAGGGTGAAATTTCACCAGCCAATAAATCGCCGCAGGGCGATCTTGGCGTTTTGACAAAGGCGTGTAACGCGGGCCACGGCGTTGCTCTTCGCCAACAGCGGCTGCATTGAATTTCAAATTCAACTTATAAAGAGGGTCGGCTTGGCCGCGCTCAAGCTCGGCGGCATCAAGCTGATTATTGCCAATTGGGTCAAAGCCTTTGACGCCAGTTGCAACATCGCCATCTGCAATGCCTTGCACTTCAAGTTCGTGCATACCGCAAAAATCGGCCACTTGGCGGAAGGTAAGGGTCGTATTATCGACCAACCAAACGGCGGTGGCTTTGGCCATTAATGGTTTTGACATGGGCATCTCCTTTAATCTTGCCGGACACTTCTTTCCCGGCCGGTAAATCGGCTGCGAGGGGCCTCGCATCTTCTCAATTTAGGGAAGTTGGATGTCTTATAGTCCTAATTTTTAGCAAGGAAAAGAGAAAAGCGCAAAGCCCCTCCTGCATGAAAAAAAGCCCCGCAAAGAGCGGGGCCTTTGGGTCAGCTTTAAGAATTATGCTTTCAGCGCGTCTTGCTGAGAAATGCTAGGCAAATTTAACGCTTGACCCACTGCCGCATAGGTCAATTGGCCTGCGTGCACGTTCAAACCATTAAGTAAATGTTTGTCGTCAGCACAGGCTTTGCGCCAGCCTTTGTTAGCAAGGGCCAGAACAAACGGCAGCGTCGCATTGCCCAAAGCCTGCGCTGAGGTGCGCGCAACAGCGCCTGGCATATTGGCCACGCAGTAATGCATGATACCGTCAACCTCATAGATCGGATCTTGGTGGGTTGTGGCATGGCTTGTCTCAAAGCAACCCCCTTGGTCAATTGCCACATCGACCAAAGCCGCGCCAGGCTTCAACAACGACAATTGCGCTTTTGTGATCAGCTTGGGGGCCGCAGCGCCTGGGATCAACACCGCACCAATGATCAGATCGGCCTCTTTCGCTAAGGTGATTGTGGCAGCAGCGCTGGCATAAGCATTTTTGAATTGGCCACCAAAAACATCGTCCAAATAACGCAAACGGGGCAATGAGCGGTCAATTACGGTTACATCTGCGCCCATACCGGCTGAGATTTTAGCCGCATGCGTGCCAACTACGCCGCCGCCGATAACTAAGACTTTAGCAGGCAAAACCCCGGGCACGCCGCCCATCAACACGCCGCGTCCGCCATTGGCTTTTTGCAAGGTCCAAGCGCCAACTTGTGGTGCCAAGCGCCCTGCCACTTCGGACATGGGTGCCAGTAGCGGTAAGCCGCCGCGCTCATCCGTTACGGTTTCATAAGCAATCGCCGTTACGCCCGAGGCCATCAGATCAGCCGTTTGTTCAGCGTCAGCTGCCAAATGCAAATAGGTGAACAAAATCTGATCAGCGCGCAGGCGTTTGCGCTCAACCGCTTGAGGCTCTTTGACCTTTACGATCATTTCGGCGACGGCGAAAACTTCTTCGGCGGTAGCAAGGATCGTGGCCCCAGCCGCGACATAATCGGCATCTGCAAAGCCAGAACCTGTACCTGCGTTGGCCTCAATATAAAGACTGTGGCCATGGGCCACCGCTTCACGGATTGCGTCAGGCGTAAGACCAACGCGAAACTCTTGAGGTTTGATTTCTTTTGGACAACCGATCTTCATGAAACTCTCCGATATGTTATAGTTATTGAGCAGATCATGTCGCAAAATGAAAATAATTGTTTTGAAATTTTAGTGTTAATTTCATAAATTTTAGGATATATGTGCGTTAAATTGATTAATTCGGGAGATTTTTGCGAAATGTACGAAATTGACGCAACCGACAAACGAATCTTAAATATTTTACAAGCTAACGCCCGCGTCACCAATGCAGAGTTGTCCGAGCTAGTTAATCTTTCCCCCTCGGCCTGCCACAGACGCGTACAACGCCTTGAGGAAGAAGGGGTCATTTCAGGGTTTGTCGCCATCCTTGATGCTCGAAAAATGGGACGCCCCACCTTAGTTTATGTTGAGATCACGCTACAAGGCCAAGCCGATGAGGCGCTAGACGCCTTTGAGCGTGCCGTCGCAAAAGTGCCAGATCTGCTTGAATGCCACTTAATGGCAGGGGTGGCTGATTATTTGCTAAAAATCGTGGTCGCCGATACCGACGACTATGCCCGCCTACATCGGCAATATTTGTCACGCCTGCCACATGTGGCAAAAATGCAATCAAGCTTTGCCCTGCGCACCGTGGTGCAAACAACAGCCGTTATGGCTTAGGGCGGCGGACTAGCTTAGCCAAATAGGTTAGGCAATTGAAGGCAATCACCAGCATATAAGCAGCGGTGACGATCAAGACCAACTTCCAAAACTGGGTGATCGCCAACCCCGCGAACAGCGCCCCACCGACCAAAACAAAAATCGCACGATCCTTAGGAACGCGAATGGACTTTGATGACAATGTTGGCACAGAACTGGCCATCAAAAGACCAATAAAACCCAAATAAATACCATAGGCATAGAAATACTCTGTCAGCCAATTCATATTTTCAAAGGATAAAATCATCGGAAACATGGCCAAGGCCGCCCCACCTGGCGCGGGCACGCCAATGAAATGCGGCTTTGCTCCGATTGTGGGCTTGTTACGGTTCACGTTGAAACGCGCCAAACGCAAACAAGCGCAAATCACATACATCAGCACAAACATCCAATTGGTTGTATAGCTTTCAGTCAAAGCGGCTTGGTAAACCATCAAGGCAGGGGCCACACCAAAGTTCAAAAAGTCTGACAGTGAATCAAGCTCAGCTCCGATGGCGCTCGTGGCATTAAGCTTGCGAGCCAAAAGCCCATCGAGCCCGTCAATCGCTGCCGCGAAAAAAATCAACGTCGCAGCAACTTCAAAGCGCCCAACAATGATAAAGCGAATTGCTGTTAGGCCAGCACAAAGGCCGATGATTGTAACAAAATTCGGCAAAAGCTGTAGCAGCGGTAAGGTTTCTTTGCGTTCATTTTGCATGGCGGTATTTTGCTTTCTAAAGAGCGTGGCCCGTGCGTGCGGCCTCTTGACTGGTAAGGTCTGCTAAAACGGTTTCACCCGCAATAGTTGATTGGCCAATCGTGACCATTGGCTGCACGCCCTCGGGCAGATAAATATCAAGGCGCGAGCCGAAGCGGATCATCCCAAATCGCTCGCCGGTCTTGATGTGGCGGCCCTCATTAACTTCGCACAAGATGCGACGAGCCACCAAACCTGCAATCTGCACAACCGCCAGATTGCGCCCGTCTTCCATTTGAATGACCAAAGAATTGCGCTCATTATCGACGCTAGCCTTATCAAGTGAAGCGTTTAAGAACTTGCCCGGACGATATGCGATCTTGCTGATCACCCCGCCGATAGGCGCTCGATTCACATGGCAGTTGAACACATTCATAAATACAGAAATCCGCGTCATCGGATTGGGCCCAAGTCCAAGTTCAAGCGGAGGCACCGCAGGTTCAAGTAATGACACAACCCCATCAGCAGGACTGATTATTAAGCCCGCCCGCGCAGGGGTGACGCGCATAGGGTCGCGAAAGAAATAATAACACCAAACCGTTAGGCCGAGGCCAATCCAACCCAATGGTTGCCAAATCCAAAACAACAAGGCCGAGATAACGGCAAAGATTGAGACAAACTTATAGCCCTCGCGGTGTATGGGTTTGATAAATGTTGACATCATGCTGACGGCCATGGGGCGTTTAATCCTTTGTTAGCTTATGCGATGTGGTTATTGGCAAAGGCGATGAAAAACAATCGTTTTACAACGAAACAGTGGCAATAATCTTTAAAATTTAGGCTGGGCGCGTCGCTTTGTATAAAATTGTTATAAATCTGACACAAATCCAGCCTAAACTAGCCCCAGGGTTTTAAGGAAAGCTTATGGACTTAACTAAAAAAACTGTACTTTTTTTATGCACTGGCAATTCGGCGCGCTCAATTTTAGCCGAGGCCATTCTGAATAATTTGGGCCAAGGGCGCTTTTTGGCCTATTCGGCGGGCTCAAAACCGACTGGAGCGCCGCATCCTTTGGCGTTAAAACAGCTAGAAAGCCACGGGATCGACACCGGCTTTGCGAGTTCAAAAAGCTGGGACATTTTTGCGGGACCTGCTGCCCCCAATCTAGATATTATTTTCACAGTCTGCGACTCGGCTGCAGCTGAGATTTGTCCCTATTGGCCGGGCCACCCCATGACGGCTCATTGGGGTATTCCCGACCCTGCTGCGACCCTGGGCGCATTGGCTCAGCGCCAAGCTGCCTTTGTCACAGCCTACGCCAGCCTAACCGCGCGCATTCAGGCTTTTCTAGCCTTGGATATTGATTCGGTAAGCCCAGCTGCGCTTAAGTCTGAACTGATTAAAATTGGACAAGATACAAAATGACAAGCCCAACGCAAAAACTACTGGCCGAAGGGTTGGGCACCGCAGTTTTGATCGTGGCCGTCATTGGGTCGGGAATCATGGCCCAAACTTTGACGCAAGATATAGCCCTTGTGCTGTTGGCCAACACGATTGCGACGGGTGCTACGCTTTTGGTTTTGATCACGATTTTTGAACCACTGTCTGGGGCCCATTTTAACCCTGCGGTGACGTTGGTTATGGTGTTGCGCGGCCATTTCGGCTGGCAATTGGCCTTGGCTTACGTCGGCGCTCAGATCATCGGCGGCGCATTAGGTGTGTTGATTGCGCATAGTATGTTTGAGCTGCCGTTGCTACAATTCTCAACCCATATCCGCACAGGTTCGGCACAGTGGTTTGCCGAGGGTGTAGCCTCCTTTGGCTTGGTCTTGACCATTTTTGGGGCCTTGCATGCGCGCCAAGCGTCAGTGCCGTTGATGGTTTCAGCTTATATTATGGCCGCCTATTGGTTCACCGCCTCGACCAGTTTTGCCAATCCGGCAGTGACTATTGCCCGCACCCTAAGTGACACATTCGCAGGCATTCGTCCAAGCGATGCACCCGGCTTTATTCTTGCACAATTTGCAGGTGCGCTTTTGGCACTTGCTTTGTCAAACTATCTGTTCAAAGCTCACGATTAGACAAAGAAAAACCCCCAACGCCAGGCGCGGGGGTTGATCAAATGGGGTTGCCCCCTAGTTTTCGGTCGAAAACGTCTTAAAGACCGCCTTCACGTTGCGCTTTTTTGCGCGCTAGCTTGCGCGCACGGCGTACGGCTTCAGCTGACTCGCGCGCTTTTTTGACGGAGGGTTTCTCAAAATGTTGCTTAAGCTTCATTTCGCGGAACACGCCTTCGCGCTGGAGTTTCTTTTTGAGAGCCCGTAAGGCTTGCTCAACGTTGTTATCACGAACACTGACCTGCATGTGGTTGTCACCACCTTCCTAAGTTAGAGTTGCACTAAAGTGCAGGCGATGATCCTGTAACAAGACGAAAGGATGATGTCCACCATGCATAAACAAAAGGCCCCTTTGGAACTGCAAAACACCGTCGAAAAGGCGAAATCAGCCCTGCTTGCGGCTGCGCTGCCCCATGTTCCCTTTGATGGCTGGTCGCAAAGCACCCTGAACGCAGCCATAGATGATTCGGGCATTGACCGCGGATTGGCGCAGGCTTTGTTCGCGCGTGGCGGCATTGATATGGCTTTGGTCTTTCACCAACAGGGGGATGCGCTTATGATAAGCGCCTTTGCAGAGGCAAACCTGACTGGGCTGCGCTACCGCGACAAGGTGGCGCTTGCGGTGCGCTTGCGGCTAGAAGCCTGCCCCGACCCTGAACTGGTGCGCCGCGCCAGCGTGCTCTTCGCCCTACCCAGCTACGCCCCCGAGGGGGCAAAGGCGCTTTGGGGCACGGCAGATGCTATTTGGCAGGCCTTAGGTGACAATTCACAAGACATCAACTATTATACAAAACGCGCGACGCTTTGCGCTGTCTATGGGGCAACGGTCTTATTTTGGCTCGGCGATCAATCCGATAATCACAAAGATACATGGGCCTTTTTGGATCGGCGCATTGACAATGTGATGAATATTGAAAAAACAAAGGCCGCGCTGCGTGAGAATCCATTCGCTGCCACCCTGCTGGCGGGCCCATTTAAATTTCTAAGGCAGATCACTCCGCCTCGCCCCCGCAACGACCTACCCGGTCAAACAAAGGTTTAAAAGATGTCATTGCCCGATATGATGAATGTAATTGAAATCAGCCAAGCTGGCGGCCCCGAGGTGTTAAAACCCTCGCAGGCACCCGTGCCTGTCGCGCATCATGGGCAGATCGTGATCAAAGTGGCCTTTGCCGGTGTGAACCGCCCCGACGCACTGCAGCGGGCGGGTCTTTACGCCCCGCCTGCCAGCGCCTCACCTTTGCCGGGGCTTGAGTGTTCGGGTGCTGTGGTCGCTGTTGGGCCAGGCGTGACCAGATGGGCGCTAGGAGACCGCGTTTGTGCGCTGCTGCCGGGTGGAGGTTATGCACAATATGTCACCACACCAGCCGACCATGCTTTGCCCGTGCCAGAAGGGCTCAGCATGGCTGAAGCCGCTTGCTTGCCGGAAACCTGTTTCACCGTTTGGTCAAACGTGGTGCTGCGCGGCGACCTTAAAGCGGGCGAACGTTTTTTGGTGCATGGCGGCTCAAGCGGTATTGGCACTACTGCCATTCAAATCGCAAAAGCGCTGGGGGCGCGGGTCTTTACCACCGCCGGCTCAACAGAGAAATGCAAAGCCTGCCTTTCCTTGGGCGCAGAACGCGCTATCAATTACCGCGATGAAGATTTTGTCAGCATTCTTAAGGCAGAGGGCGGCGCGGATTTGATTTTAGACATGGTGGGCGGAAGTTATTTGCCTCGCAACATCAAGGCTTTGGCAAATGACGGGCGACTTGTGCAGATCGCGTTTCTCACAGGTGCGAAGGTTGATTTGAACTTCGCCGAAGTAATGATGCGCCGCTTAACGATCACAGGCTCAACCCTGCGGCCACAATCTGACCTGATCAAAGCCCAATACGCCAGAGAGCTTGAGACCCACGTCTGGCCCATGATCGCGCGCGGCGCGCTGCGCCCGATGATAGACAGCGAGTTTCCCTTTGAAAAAGCCTGTGACGCCCATAGCCGCATGGAAAGCTCGGGGCATATCGGTAAAATCGTCTTAAAAGTAACGCAATAAAACAGGCGGGCAGAAGCCCGCCTTACCTCTATTCCGAGCTGGGGTCCCAACCTGAGATGGCTTTGACCTCTAAGAACTCTTCCAAACCGAACATTCCGCCTTCGCGCGCCCGGCCTGAAGCTTTGACACCACCAAAGGGGCTGCCTGCCTCACGTGAGGTCATGTTCATCTGCACCATACCAGAACGAAGCCCCAAGGCCACGCGATTGCGCCTCGCTCCGTTGTTTGTTTGCACATAGTTGGTCAGCCCATAGGGCGTGTCATTGGCCAGACGCAGGGCTTCTTCTTCGCTGTCAAAGGGCATTATAACCATGACGGGCCCAAAGATTTCTTCGCGCTCGATCGTCATGCCGGGGATGACATCGGCAAAGATCGTGGGCTTTACATAATAGCCGCAATTAAAGCCATTGGGCCGCCCCAATCCGCCCGCCACAAGGCGTGCCCCCTCATCAATGCCTTTTTGGATATAGGATTGGATCTGCTCATATTGGCGTTCATTAACCACAGGCCCTATATGACGACCTGGTTGATCTGCGGGCCCAACCTCAATCGCGGCGGCGGTTTTCGCGGCCACTTCGACGGCACGGTCATAGGCCGAGCGCTCAACCAGCATGCGCGAAGGGGCGTTGCACGACTGCCCAGAATTATTCATCATCAAACGAACCGAACGCGCGACCGCTTTTTCATCGGCATCAGCAAAAACCAAGTTAGCTCCTTTGCCGCCCAGCTCAAGACATACACGCTTAAGCGTGCCCGCCGCCGCCACAGAAATTGCCTTACCTGCACGAGTTGAGCCTGTGAAAGAAATCATCTCAACATCTTCATGGGTTGAAAGCTGGGTGCCAACTCCTAACCCGTCACCATTCACCAGATTAAACACACCTTCAGGCACGCCCGCATCATGCACAAATTGCGCAAATAACAGCGAAGACAGCGGCGCTTCTTCAGACGGCTTCAAGATACAGGCGCAGCCCGCCAAAAGCGCTGGAATGACTTTAAGCGTCACTTGGTTCATGGGCCAGTTCCAAGGCGTGATCAGCCCAACAACACCGATCGGCTCATAGGACAAGCGATCTTGCGGCGCATGAACACCCAAAGGTTTTAGCCAGTGCATCTCTTTAAAGGCGGTAACGAAGTTTTCCAAATGCCACGGCAAACAAGGGGCTTGATCTGTACGAGACATATCGATGGGGGCGCCCATCTCCAGACTGATGGCCTGTGCCATTGCTTCTTCATGCTTGTGATACTGTACCAAGATCGCCTCGACATAGGCTAAGCGGGTTTGGGGCGGGGTCGCGGCCCAAGCGGGAAAGGCCGCTTTCGCCGCCGCAACAGCAGCATTGGTATCGGCCGCACTCCCAAGGCTGATGACCGCGCAAGGTTCGGCGGTTGAGGGGTTAATCACCTGATAGTCGCGCGGTGTGACAGGTGCCACCCATGTGCCGTTGATATAAAATTCGCGCCGTTCAATCATGATCATTTCCTTTACTGCTAGTTTAGGCCTTGGGGGGTTTTGCTTTGTAACGATAGTGCCACTTCAATTTTTGGCAAGATAGCATATGTAATGCACGACCAACAAAGAAAGAACCCCCTCCCATGTCTTTGCGCATCCGTGCGATTTTACACCCGTTTGCGCAACACAGTTTGGTGCGGTTGCGACGCTGGCGCCAGAATTTGCCAAACGCAAAATCAAGGTAATTGGCGTTTCAGTTGACGATGTGGCCGATCATAAAAAATGGATCCAGGATATTGATGCAGTCTCGGGCAATCCGGCCAATTTCTCGATCATAGATGATACAAGCCCAACCGTGGCCAAAGCCTATAATATGCTACCCATCGAGGCCTATTTGCCCGATGACCGCACCCGACAACCGGATTCCAGGTCAAGATTTGGTCGCGCCCTTGGCCTTGATGACGCGCAAGCCAGCGCACACTTTGACACATTGGACATTAGATTGCCCTATTTGCGTTTTGCCAAAGCGCCAAACTAAAGTTTTAAATAGCTATTAAAACAAAAAGCCCCGCTGTTTCCAGCGGGGCTTTTCTTGCATTAGCGTTTAGCTTAGGATTCGTCTGCGCCTTCGGCACCATCGGCGATTTCAAGACCAGTTTCTTGATCAACCATTTTCATGCCCAAACGGACTTTGCCGCGATCGTCAAAGCCCAAAAGCTTAACTTTCACTTCTTGACCTTCTTTTAAGGCTTCATTTGGATGTGACAGGCGTTTGTTCGCAATTTGCGACACATGTACCAAACCGTCCCGTTTGCCAAAGAAGTTCACGAAAGCACCGAAATCAACCAGTTTCACAACTCGGCCCGTGTAGACCATGCCTTCTTCTGGCTCTGCCACGATCGACCAGATCATGTCATAAGCGCGCTTGATCGCTGCCGCATCATTCGAGGCGATTTTGATCATGCCATCATCATTGATGTCAACTTTTGCGCCCGACGTTTCGACGATTTCACGGATCACTTTACCGCCCGATCCGATTACTTCACGAATTTTGTCGGTTGGGATCGTCAGCGTTTCGATTTTTGGCGCATAGGCGCTAAAACCTTGGGGTGCACTGATCGATTTAGCCATTTCGGACAAGATATGCATACGGCCATCTTTGGCCTGCGCCAAAGCCTGTTCCATAATCGCAGGCGTTATTCCGGCAACTTTGATATCCATTTGCAATGACGTGATCCCTGCTTGGGTGCCCGCCACTTTGAAGTCCATATCGCCCAAGTGATCTTCATCGCCCAAGATGTCAGTCAAAATGGCATATTTACCATCATCTTCCAAGATCAACCCCATCGCAACGCCAGCAACAGGTGCTTTCAGCGGCACGCCTGCGTCCAACATCGACAAAGATCCGCCGCAAACAGACGCCATCGAGGATGAGCCGTTGGACTCGGTGATCTCGGACACCAAACGGATTGTATAGGGGAAGTCCGTGGCCGCAGGCAAAACAGCCTGAAGGGCGCGCCATGCCAATTTACCATGACCTATTTCACGCCGTCCGGGAGGACCGAAACGGCCCACTTCGCCAACCGAGTAGGGCGGGAAGTTATAGTGCAGCAAAAAGTTCGAACGGCTGTTGCCATGCAAAGCATCGATGATCTGCTCATCTTCGCCAGTACCTAATGTGGTGACAACCAGACCTTGAGTTTCACCGCGGGTGAACAGCGCCGAACCGTGTGTGCGCGGCAATAGGCCCGTTTCACAAACGATCGGACGTACAGTTTTCGTGTCACGCCCATCAATACGTGCACCACCGTTAATGATGTCGCCGCGCAAGATCGAGCTTTCCAATTTCTTTATCGCCGAACCAAAGTTTTCGTCAATCAAGTCCGCCTCCGAGGCGGCGGCTTTGATCGCACTGACGGCAGCTGAAATCGCCGTTGTGCGTTCTTGCTTGTCTCGCAAAGCAAAAGCAGCACGCATTTGTGTTTCGCCAGCCGCTTTTACGCGTTTATAAAGATCAGAAAAATCAGGCGCTTGGAACAAGAATGGCTCTTTAGCGCTATCTTCTGCAAAATCCATGATCAAATCGATCACAGGTTGCATGGCATTATGGCCAAATTTAACCGCGCCAAGCATTTCGGCTTCGGTCAGCTCATACGCTTCTGATTCAACCATCATCACCGCATCTTTTGTGCCGGCAATGACCAGGTCAAGGCGTTCTTCTGGGTTGTCGCGCATTTTTTGCATCGAATCAACGTCAGGATTCAGCACATATTCGCCATTAGAAAAACCGACGCGCGCAGCACCAATGGGGCCCATAAAGGGCACGCCAGAGATGGTCAAAGCGGCCGAGGCCGCAATCAATGCTAAAATATCCGGTTCGTTGACCAAATCATGCGATAAAACAGTCACAATTAGCAAAACTTCGTTTTTAAAACCATCGACAAACAACGGGCGGATGGGACGGTCGATCAAGCGCGATGTCAGTGTTTCTTTTTCGGATGGGCGCGCTTCGCGTTTGAAAAAGCCCCCAGGAACTTTGCCTGCAGCATAATAGCGTTCTTGATAATGCACAGTCAGCGGAAAGAAGTCTTGTCCAGGCTTGGCCGCCTTTGCGAAGGTGACATTGGCCATCACACTGGTATCACCCAAAGTTGCGATTACCGATCCGTCTGCCTGACGGGCCACTTTTCCTGTTTCCAAGGTCAGCGTTTCGCCACCCCATTCGATTGATTTTTTCGTTACGTTAAACATTTCGTTTCCTATCTAGGCTGGGGGACCCTCCACCCAACCGGTTTTTAACGAGCCGATGCCCGAGCTATTTAAAATAAAGATGCCTCAAGCCAAAAAACACCCCGCCTCAATGAGGCCAAAAGAAAACGCGCCCCACGGGGTTCCGGGGGCGTGTTTAAGATTAGCGACGTAGACCCAAGCGTGCGATCAAGGCCGCATAACGCTCTTCACTTTTGCCTTTAGCATAGTCCAGCAATTTACGACGCAAGGCCACCATCATCAACAACCCACGACGTGAATGGTTGTCTTTTTTGTGGCTTTTAAAATGCTCGGTCAAAGTCGCGATACGCGATGTCAAAATAGCAACCTGGACTTCAGGCGACCCTGTGTCACCTTCTTTGATTGCGAACTCTTTGATCAAGCGGGTTTTTTCTTCAGCAGTAATCGACATCGGGTTCTCCTTAAGTTGAATGTGACGGCTCAGGCCGGGATGTCGTCCAGCAAGGCCCTTTATCGGCCGCAAGGCAATACCAAGCGGTGATGCGCGCGTATATGTGAATTTCGTAAGAAAGAAAAGCAAAAATGTAAACACCGGCCCACCAGAAGTGGATCTCATAAAGGCTTTCGGAAGCAATATCATTCACATTGGATATACCTCCCATGCCAACGAGCCGTTTTTTAAATCTTTCAGACAAACTATTGGGACAAGGCGCAGTGGGGCTAGAGCTAAATCTCTTACTTAATCCTCAGATAATAACAGAGAACGATTTGAGCTATACTAGAGACGTAAGTCTTTGGGCGCGATAGACGGTGGCGCTTGATATGCCCTCTTTGCGTTTAGCCCCAGAAGGCGCGTCGCCAAAAACCGTGGGCTTAAACACTAGCAGCAACCTGATTGTCATCACGCACAACGGGACACTTGCCGCGCAAGGTTCTTCGACCCATCATATTGAAAGTAAATAATATATCGAAATCCATACAAGCGGTCAAGCCATTGCCTTTGTGCGGCGCGGCTTAGTGAAAAGCACCCTAAAACAAGAATGATCAAAGGCTAAGGCCACCCGCCAAATCGGGTATATCAAGCGGCGCAAAACCATAATGGCGCAACCAACGCAGGTCGCTTTCAAAAAAGGCGCGCAAGTCTGGAATGCCATATTTCAACATGGCCAAACGGTCGATTCCCATACCAAAGGCAAAGCCTTGGAATTCGGTCGGATCCACGCCTGCTGCCGCCAACACCTTGGGATGCACCATACCGCTACCCAAAATCTCCATCCATTTATCACCTTGGCCAATTTTCAACTGCCCACCGACGTTGGAATAGCGAATATCGACTTCGGCCGACGGCTCGGTAAACGGAAAATGGCTGGCACGAAAACGCAGCTCAACTTCTTCCACCTCAAAAAAGGCGCGACAGAATTCCTCAAGTACCCATTTAAGGTTCGCCATCGAAATATCGCGGCCAATGGCCAAACCCTCAACCTGATGAAACATCGGCGTGTGAGTTTGGTCCATATCCATACGGTACACGCGACCAGGGGCAATCACGCGAATGGGCGCTCCCTGGTCAACCATCGCGCGGATTTGTACGGGGCTCGTGTGGGTGCGCAAAACATGGGGCGGGCGATCGTCGCCCTCGGCCCGGTTCATGAAAAACGTGTCATGCTCTTGGCGGGCGGGATGTTCTGGCGGAATGTTTAGCGCGTCAAAATTATACCAGTCGGACTCAACCTGCGGCCCTTCGGCGACAGAAAAGCCCATGTCGGCGAAAATGGCGGTTAATTCTTCCATCACTTGGCTGACAGGATGTATTGAGCCGCGTCGCAAGGGCCGCGCGGGCAAGGTCACGTCAAGCCATTCATCCTTTAGCCGCGCATCTAGTGTCGCATCGGCCAAACCGGCTTTGCGAGCACGCAATGCAGCGTCAATCTCATCTTTAAGTAAATTTAGACGCGCGCCTTCGGTCTGGCGCTCTTGCGGATCCATCGCGCCCAACGCCCGCATAATTAGAGATATTTCGCCTTTTTTTCCCAAAGCCGCCAAACGCACCTCTTCCAAGGTGGCCTCATCTTTGGCGGCGGCTATGTCGACAATATATTTGCCACGAATGCTGTCTATGTCGGTCATTTTTGTCTCCGGTTAAGGCCTGTGCTACCCAGAGGCGGGCCAAAATGCAAGGGCGACAAAGAAAAAACCCCGTGCGAAGCACAGGGTTTTATAGATTTTGAACCGGTCAGATTAAGCTGCTGGCACTGCGGCTTTTGCTTGTGCGGCAATGGCGTTAAACGCCTCAGGTTCATGCACAGCCAGATCAGCCAACACTTTGCGGTCAACTTCAATGCCAGCCAAGGCCAAACCATTGATGAAACGCGAGTATGTGAAAGCAGGATCAAACAAACGCACTGCTGCGTTGATCCGTTGAATCCACAAAGCGCGGAAGTTACGCTTGCGATTTTTACGGTCGCGGGTCGCATATTGATTTGCTTTATCAACCGCTTGGGTTGCTGTGCGGAAATTGGTACTGCGGGCGGCATAATAGCCTTTGGCAGCTTTGATTACTTTGCGGTGGCGGGCGTGCGTAACGACGCCTGATTTTACGCGGGACATATGCTGCTCTCCTTACCGGTTATACGGCATGTATTTCTTGACGATCTTTTCATCAGACGCACAAAGAATCATTGTTCCTGTTACATCACGAATAAATTTCGTCGAGCGTTTGATCATGCCGTGGCGTTTACCAGCGGGACCTGCTTTTACTCTGCCTGATGCTGTAAAGCTAAAGCGCTTTTTGGCAGCAGACTTGGTCTTCATCTTGGGCATTTCCATCTCCTTGGTCGGGCGGTGAAACGCACGACTCGGCATGCCGCTTTGGCCGGTCGTACGACAATTGAAGCTGCCATATAGGCAAACGCGCCTAGCGTGGCAAGTGAAAATCACCAAATCACCAAATTTTGCCTCATGAAAAGGCCCCCAATCGCAAGATTGGGGGCTCAAAGAAACAAAACGCGGTTTATTTTTCGTGATCAGCCAGAATTAGCGCCTCATCACAGTAAGCCACGCGCAAAATATTAGTTGAACCGACGACGTTAAAAGGCACGCCTGCCGTAACCACAACCTGATCTTTTGAGGTGGCAAAGCCATAAGATTTTGCCGCGCGCACACCCGACAGCACCGCTTCGATGAACTGATGATGCGTTTCGGTAACCACACAGTGCGCACCCCAAGTCATGACCATGCGCCGCGCAGTGTTGACCAAAGGGGTCAACGCCAAGATCGGCACCCTGGGCCGCTCACGCGCGACAAGGGCCGCGGTGGTGCCGGATTGGGTAAAGCAGCAAATGGCTTTGATATCAGCGGTTTCAGCAATCTCACGGGCAGCAGCAACAATACCATCAGCCACTTTTGAGCGGTTCACCGTACGCGACGATTCGATCACCTGACGATAGGTCGGATCTGATTCAACCGAGATGGCCACATTGTTCATCGTAGTCACCGCTTCAATCGGGTAAGAGCCCGCAGCAGATTCTGCAGAGAGCATCACGCCATCTGCGCCCTCATAAATCGCAGTGGCAACGTCAGACACTTCAGCTCGCGTTGGCATTGGCGAATCAATCATGGATTCCAGCATTTGCGTGGCCACAATCACAGGCTTAGCCGCCGCACGCGCCGCGCGGATCATGCGTTTTTGCAAAGGTGGCACGGTGTAGATTGGCAGCTCAACCCCTAGGTCACCGCGCGCGACCATAATCCCATCTGAGACGGCCAAGATCGCGTCATAATTATCAACCGCCATCGGTTTTTCAACCTTGGTCATAATCAGGGCGCGGCCTTTGATCAACTCGCGCGCCTCTAGCACATCGGCTGCGCGCTGTACAAACGACAAGGCGATCCAATCAACCCCGATTTGGCAGGCAAATTCCAAATCCTTCAAATCCTTGGGTGACAGCGCCGTCAAAGGCAACATCACATCGGGCACGTTCACGCCTTTACGGTTTGAAATCATGCCGCCCACGGTCACGGTACAATTAGCAAAATCTTTGCCACACTCTTTGACCTTTAGGCGAATCTTGCCGTCATTTACCAGTAGGTTGGCATCAGGGCGCAAGGCCGCAAAAATTTCAGGATGGCCCAGATAAACACGGGCTTGGTCCCCCGGCGTTTTATCAAGGTCAAGGCGGAAATCTGCGCCCATCTCAAGCTCGGCCTCGTCATTCTTAAACACACCTACACGCAATTTAGGCCCCTGCAAGTCGGCCAAAATACAGATGGGGCGACCCATATCTGCTTCGACTTTGCGAATGATAGCGTGGCGCGCGGCCATATCATCATGGGTGCCGTGGCTCATATTCAAACGAAAAACATCAGCACCCGCCTCAAAAAGCGCGCGGATGGTTTTTTCGTCGCTTGATACTGGCCCCAAAGTGGCCACAATTTTCACATTCCTTAGGCGTCTCATACTGCCAGGATCCTTATATGCGTTTACATTATTTGGTGGGCCAGGGACCTTATTGCGCAGTTTAACCCTCTAGGCAACGTATGCTTTAAAACCAAGACCAAAAAAACGGAAATAGCTTACAATTTTACGAAAATGGGGCAAAAAGCTAGCCTTTAGGGGCAAAAATTCGGTAATAGGCCCAATCTGGTAAAAATTGTGACAGGCGAAACAGCCAAGAAAAGATAGTCGGAAAATTGCTTTTAAAGCGGCGACTCTCCATTAGTGCAAGCATATGGGCTGCTGCCTCATCTGGGTGCATCAAAAAAGGCATAGCAAAGCTGTTTTTGTCAGTCAGGCGAGTTTTGATAAAGCCTGGATTGGCCAATTGTACGCGAATAGGCCCACCGCGCAAATCACAATAAAGCGCTTCGGCCAGTGCCATCACTCCTGATTTTGAGGCGGCATAACCAACCGCCCCGGGCAATCCGCGAAAACCCGAAAGGCTGCCTGTGATCACAATATGACCCTGGTTGCGCGCAAGCATAGCGGGCAAAACAGCCCCGATCACCCGCGCGCAACCCGTGAAGTTCACATCACACATGGCCGTGACCTGATCGGCTTGCCACTCTTGCGCCTTCATCGGCCAATAAACCCCAGCCAGATAGACGACCCCATCCAGCGGCTCCAAGTCGGCCGCTGCTTTTGCAACCGCTGAACCATCGGCAACATCGAGAGGCAAGATTTGCACGGGACCTGGCATTAGGCTTTTAGCTATCTCAAGGGCGGGGCGCGAGCGGGCCGACAAGATCACCTCGGCCCCTTTGGCCGACAAAAGCTGTGCAAGGGCCAGCCCCAACCCTTCGGATGCGCCAACCAACCAATATCTTTTACCATGCCACTTCACTAAAAATTTCCTTTGTTAAACGCTAAGTTTGCATCAGCAATCTTTGTCATGCTTAAAAGCGCAAATGCGCAAAGTTTTAACACACAGGGCAAAAGCGCATAGGCGGCACTTAGGGCCCAAAGCGCTTGGGCGCTATTGTCTTCGCCCGCCTGATAGCCAAAAAGCTGTAACAAAGGCAACAAAAATGCCGCAGCTAAAGCCAGTGAAACCTTGGACACAAAGGCCCATAATCCAAACCCCAAACCACCTGCCCCCTCACCCCAAGTGCTGGCCAAATGGCGGGCAAAAATGGCGGGTAGCAAGGTCATATCCGCCCCCAAGGCCACCCCCGAAGACAAACAAATAAGCGCAAATTGTACCACCTGCCCCTCACCCAAAAAGGCAGCAAGACCAAAGGTGATGATAGCCAAGATCATGCCTATTTGTAGCATCTCTTTCGCACCAAATGCCCGAGCAAGCTGTGCCCATATTGGGGCAGAAACCGCCGCCGAGAGGAAAAACAACAGCAAAAGCGGGCCGGCCGCCAAAGGGCTTTGCAAGCGGCTTTCCACAAAAAATAAAAAGAGGGTCGACGTTACCGCCACAGGCGCGCCGTTCAAAAGCGCCAATATCAAAAATCTGCGCGTGGTCTTTTGCAAGATTAGACGGTGCAAAGACACGGGCGCATAAGGGGTACTGGGCTCCGCGTGCCATTCGAACCGCATTAGCCAAACGGCGGCCAAAACAAGTAGGCAAAACCCATAGGCAAAGCCGGCAAAAGGCGCATCTGTAAAAATCAAAAGCGCCAATGGGGCCACTGCCGCCAGCGACACTCCGACCAAAGCACCACTTTCTCGCCAGCCTGCCAAGCGAATATGTCCCAAAGGCCCAAGGCCTTGCGCTTTGGCAATCCCTTGGGCGTAAAAGCAAATGCTGGCCAAGGAAAACGCTGAAAATAACAGCGTCAGGCAAAGCACAAACCACAGCAGCGGCGCAAAAGGCGGGGTCACCGCAAAAAGTCCAACCATCGCTACCGCCATCAACGCGCCCGCGCCCAGCATCATCAGCCCGCGCTTTTGGGGATAGCCCGCCACTATCCCACCTAAGAAAGGGTCTTGAACCACATCCAAAAGCCGAAGGCCAAAAAGCGTCGCCCCCAATGTGCCCAAGCTGATCTGATAGCTGTCAACATAGAATTTAGGCGCATGAATATAGATGGGCAGACCAGCCATCGCAATCATTGCCGAGAAAAGCGCCCAAGCGGATAGATTTTCGCCCTTGCGCGTCATTTGGCCGAAACGTCTTTTTCAGGCGGAAGCGGACGCGCACGAAACCGCGCGCCCTTAATGCGCAGCTTAAGCGCTTGCCAATATATAAGCGCCAACACGCGGCGCGAACCAAAGGGTCTGCGCAAAGCCGCCAACACCAGCCCACAATTTGTTAAGGGGCGGCGTTTGCCGGTTAAGGTTGCCAAAAGCCCACCCTCGGGGCCGCTATAGCTGATCCAAATCCCAATCTGATCTACACCAATATCAAAGCGAAACTCGTAACCCCCAGCAATCGGCAAAAACGGCGAGACGTGAAAAACCTTTTGCGCCTTTAAAATATCTTCGCGCCCAATGGGGGCAGAGTTTGCTTTGCAGCACAGGTAAGAGTGACGGTCCCCAAAAGTGTTTGACACTTCGGCAATTACAGCCGTCAAATTTTGGGCCGCGTCATAACATAGGAAAAAGCTGACAGGGTTGAACACATGGCCCAAGATACGCGGCTGGGTCAAAAGCAAAATATGGGTGGCTTTTGGCTGAGCATGGGCTTTTAGCACCTCATGCGCCCAAAGAACGCCGCGCCCAGCATGCTGGGGGCCGCCATGATCTTTATCATAAAGCGCTGCAAAATTGGGGCGGTTGCGCGAAAAAAGCGAGGGGCCTTTAGCATGATCTGGGTCTAGTAGCAGATAGTCGATTCCATATCGAAACTGATTATCCAAACTATCTTTTCGCCCGTGATAGGTCACACCAGCTATATGCTCGACCAGTTGGATCATGTGGCAACACCGGTACGCGCCAACAGGTGCTCAGCCACCTCAACGGCGCTGGCAAAACCATCTTCATGAAATCCATTGCGCATCCAAGCCCCGCAGAACCAAGTGTTACGGGCGCCATTCATCGCACGTACGGTGCCTTGCGCTGCCAAAGCCGCTACATCATATACGGGGTGGCGAAAGCTATTGGTGTCATAGATCAGTTTTTCATCAATCGGCTGATTGGCGTTCAACGTCACGAACATCGGGTCATCATGAGGGATAGGTTGCAGATTGTTCATCCAATAGGTCAGGTCAATACGCTCGGGCTTGGAATCTGTGGGTTGGGAATAGATCCAGCTTGACCAAGCTGCTTTGCGTTTGGGCATAAGGGCCGTATCTGCGTGCAAAATAATATCGTTGGTCTGATAGCGCACCGCACCTAGGGCTTGGATCTCTTGAGGAGAGCTATCTTGCAACAATGCCAAACTGTCGTCCGCGTGGGTGGCTAAAATAACATCATCATAGGCACACCACTCATCACCCATTGCGCGCAGCTCGACCCCTTGATCGGTGCGCCGCACCGTTTGAACGTGCACACCAACCTGGATCATGACCCCCGCCACCTTTAATGATGCGTTTAGTCGATTGACATATTCAACTGATCCGCCTGTGACCGTATACCATTGATGCTGCCCTTTTACTTGCATCAAATTATGGTTTTGAAAAAAAGTGATCATCGCTTGGGCGGGAAAATCCAAGATGCCCTGCACAGGTGTTGACCAAATAGCCCCCGACAAAGGCAAAATATAATAATCGCGAAACCAAGGACCGGTCTTGAGTTTTTGTAAATAAGCCCCAATCGTCATCAAAGGATCGGTAGCGGCCTCAGCGCCATGTTTATTGAAGTAAATAATATCACGCAGCATCCGCAGATAGTTTGGGTTAAAAAGATTGCGTTTTTGCGCGAAAATACCCGCGATATTTGACAGGCCAAATTCTAATGCCCCCCCGTTGATCGAGGCACCAAAGCTCATATCGCTTTTGGTCACAGGCACGTTAAGTTCTTTGAACAAGGCGACCAAATTTGGGTAATTCACTTTATTATAAACAATAAATCCCGTATCAACGGGCTGATTGCCCCTTTTTCCCGCCAGCACGGTGCGCGCGTGACCGCCCAATTTGGGGCCCGCCTCATAAAGTGTGACCTGATGATAGGGCGCTAAAAGATGCGCGGCTGCCATTCCAGAAATACCGCCCCCTATGATCGCAATTTTTCGTACTTGGTGCGGCGCATTTTCGAACGGCATAAATCCACTTTCAACAAATATCTCTTTTAATACGAAATGCCTGAGGAAATAGATCAGGTCAATCGCCCGTAAAGTGATCCAACTTTGGTTTAAGGGCGTATCGTTCTCATGATAACGTGCTATGAAAATGTAAAAGAAGCTGTTGTAGGCCCTTCCACTAGGTCGGCAAATGGTATTTTGTTGCAGATTGACAGGCATGGGACACAAGACCACGTGATTATGGAAGTGATGGATAAGGATTGGACCGCGCTTTTACTGCGTGTGCGTGACCATCAAGACCGCGCGGCCTTTGGCGCGCTTTTTACGCATTTTGCACCCCGCATTAAGGGTTTTTTGATGAAATCGGGCTCTTCTGCGTCGGCTTCAGAAGACTGCGCACAAGATGTGATGGCAACTGTTTGGCATAAGGCCCATTTGTTTGACCCAAGCCGCGCTTCAGTGGCCACTTGGGTTTTTACCATTGCCCGCAATCGGCGCATCGACGTGATTAGAAAAGAACGCCGCCCCGAACCAGAAGACTTGCCCTGGGGGCCCCAAGCCACGCTAGATCAAGGCGAAGCCTTGATCATAGCCCAAGAAAATGACAGCCTAGCGGCAGCAATAGCGACCCTACCACAAAACCAACGCGCCCTGATCGAACGGGCCTTTTTCGCTGATCTATCGCACGCGCAATTGATGCAAGAAACCGGTTTGCCACTTGGCACAATCAAATCTCGTATTAGATTGGCGTTAGAGCGATTACGCCACAAAATGATGCAATAGGACACCATGAGCATTAACCACCATCTTTCCGAAGGCCTCATTCTGGCATATGCCGCAGGCAGCCTGCCCGAGGCTTATAGCCTTATCGCAGCGGCCCATATCTCAATGTGTGACGATTGTCGTGCTGCAGCCACCGCCTATGAGGCGTTGGGCGGTGCCGTGATCGACGACGGAGATAGCGCGGCCCTATGCCAAGACAGTTTAGCAAAAACCTTTGCGCGCATTTCGGCACCTGCGCTAGGGCTGCCCGTTGTTGTCACGCCCAAAGCCCCTTCGGTCTTGCCTGCCCCTTTGCAAGATTATCTGGGCGCGCGGCTTGAGGATGTGAAATGGCGTAATGTCGGCATGGGGGTGCGCCAGTGCGTCCTCAAGACCAAAGGGAGCCAAACAGCTCGTTTGCTTCATATTCCTGCGGGCACCGCTGTGCCAGATCACGGACACGGCGGACTTGAACTGACCTTGGTCTTGAAGGGCGCTTTTTCAGACAAAACAGGGCGTTTTGGTGTGGGTGATGTCGAAGTTGCCGACCAATCGGTTGAACATACGCCGGTTGCTGACCCTGATATGGACTGTATCTGTCTGGCCGTCACCGATGCACCTTTGCGGTTTAAATCTTTTTTGCTGCGCGCATTGCAGCCGTTTTTCGGGATTTAACAGCCTAAACGGTTGGCGCAATCGGGGCAATAACTGGAATATTGGCCTCCTGTGACAATTCTTCAAAATCAAAATTATCTAAGCGGCGCGCCCGTTTTGCAGCTTTTTCGGTTGAGATTTTAATCTCATCAATATCTTTCACCGCTTGTCCAAAGTGACGGTCTAGGTTTTCAACGCGTGTCGCCATACGCTCAAGGTCTTTGTAAAGCTCACCCAATTCGCGGCGAATAGCCCCTGCTTGTTCGCGCATACGGGCATCTTTTAAGACAGCGCGCATAGTGTTTAGGGTCGCCATGCAAGTGGTGGGTGACACGATCCAAACCCGTGCGGCGAACCCTTCGCGCACCAGCTCAGGGAAATTTGAGTGCAACTCAGCATAAACCGATTCCGAAGGCAAGAACATCAAAGCCCCATCGGCTGTTTCGCCCTCAAGAATATATTTCTCGGAAATAGCGCGGATATGGCCGCGGACTGCGGTGCGGAACGCGCGTTGCGCCTCTTGGGTTTCGGGGGCAGTTTTGGCGCGGCGCAGGGCTTCAAACCCCTCTAAGGGGAACTTACTATCGATGACAATTGGGCCGGGCGGATTGGGTAAATGCACCAAACAATCGGCCCTTTTACCGTTAGATAGCGTGGCTTGCATCGTATAGCTGTCGGATGGAAGGGCTTTTAACACAATATCATGCAGCTGAATTTCGCCAAAAGCGCCGCGCGTTTGTTTGTTGGAAAGAATATCTTGCAACGACAACACATTGCCTGACAGTTTTTCAATGTTGGCTTGGGCCTTGTCTATAGTTTCAAGCCTTTGGTGCAACTCACCCAACGAACGCGCCGTTTTGGTTGAGCTACCCATCAGACTTTCCGTCATCGCTACTTGAACTTCGGACAGGCGCTTTTCCATCATTTGCAACATGGCCGTTTGGCTTAAGCTTTGGTTTTCTGACACATGGTGCAAGCCGCCTGCCAGGCGCTCTTGCCCTTCGGACAGCGATTGCACGCGTTGCGACATCCAGCCCATTTCATTCATGATAGGTTGCGCCAAACTTGCCACCCGCGCCGCAGCCCGTGCGGTTGAAATAAGCAAAATCAACACAACTGCGACGATTGCACCAATGCCCCAAATTAACGCATTATCAAAGGGCATATTCTGTTGAAAAAGCTCACTCATCTACGCCCAAACAATCTTTCTATATCGGCCAGTGCCAACGCGACATAGGTCGGGCGGCCGTGGTTACATTGGCCCGAATGTGGCGTGACCTCCATTTCCCGCAATAGCGCGTTCATTTCTTCGGCCCGCATATGGCGCCCCGAGCGCACCGAGCCATGACAGGCCATGCGCGACAAGATCGCGTCCATCAACACTTGCAACCGTTCCGAATGACCCAAATCAGAAAGATCGTCCAAAATATCTTTTAGCAAATCAGCCCCATTCACGGCCCCCAAAATTGCGGGGGTTTCACGAATGGCGATGGCCCCTCCGCCAAAAGCCTCGATCACCAGTCCCAAATTGACCAATGAGGGGGCGATCTCAAGCAACCGCTCAGCGTCATTGGGGCTAAGTTCGACAATTTCGGGAATCAAAAGCGCTTGCGAGGTTATGCCGTTCGCGTCACGCTCAGCTTTTAGGCGCTCATAGACCAGGCGTTCATGGGCTGCATGTTGGTCAACGATCACCATGCCTGTTTGGGTTTGGGCGATGATGTAATTTTCATGCAGCTGCGCCCGCGCGGCTCCCAAGGGCCTATTCAGATCAGCTTGCGCCGCAGCGGGGGCTTCAAATCTGGCCGAGGGCTCCTCGGACAGGCTCATCAATTTTTGCGTGCTGGGCGCTTGCATTTGAAAAGCATAAGACAGGCTTTGGCCAGAGGCAGGGGTCGATTGATAGATGCGCGATACAAAGTTGGGGTTGTACAAATCAGGGGCTTGAAAAGCGGCGCGCGTCTCGTCGCCCACCGTACTTGAGGCGCGATGTCCAGCATGTGCCAGGGTCTGACGCAGGCCCGAAATGATCAAGCTGCGCACCAGTGCGGGTTCACGGAACCGCACCTCAGACTTGGCAGGATGCACATTCACATCAACCGATTGCGGATCGCACAGAATATTCAACACCGCCGCGGGGTGACGATCGCGAGACAAAACATCCATATAGGCCGCACGCAAAGCTCCTAAAAGGGTTCGGTCTAGCACGGGTCGGCCATTCACAAACATATATTGTGCCACGGACGAGCCACGCGAATATGTGGGCAAAGCCGCGTAGCCAGACAGACGTAGTCCCTTATGCTCAAAATCAATGCGAAGCGCATTATCCGCAAAATCAACTCCAATAACACGGGTCAAACGCCGATGAAGCGCATCAAGAAAATCGCCGTTTTCTGGATCGGCGCGAAAAACAATCCGCCCCTCTTCGCCATTGCCACTTAAGTCGCGCAGCGTGAAGCCAATAAAGGGCTCGGCCATGGCAAGACGGCGAACAATTTCGGCAATGGCCTGCGCTTCGGCGCGATCAGAGCGCATAAATTTAAGCCGCGCAGGCGTGGCAAAGAACAAATCCCGTAAGCTGACCACAGTGCCAGCACTTAGGGCTGCGGGCATAACTGAGTGGAAAAACCCACCCTCAATAAGCAGCGACGCTGCCTCATGCCCAATTGCACGCGAGGTGATCTGCAATCGCCCGACGGCCCCAAGGCTTGGCAAAGCTTCGCCTCGAAAGCCAAAAGATTGGATGTTTAAAAGATTAGAACCATCGATCTTGGAGGTGGCGTGGCGTGACATCGCAAGACTAAGGTCAGCCGCCGTCATACCGCAGCCATCATCACTCACACGGATCAGTGTTTTGCCGCCATGGGTGTAATCAATAGAAATGCGCGTAGCACCCGCGTCTAAGGCGTTTTCGACCAGCTCTTTCACCACCGAGGCGGGGCGTTCGACCACTTCACCGGCGGCAATCTGATTTATTGCCGTTTCGTCAAGCTGCCGGATCACGGGCCTGTCTGACCCTCGGGTCGGGCGCATATTAGGGCTATTGGTCATCATTTTCCAAAATTTAACATAAGTGCAGGGGTAAATCCATCGCCTAGATTGGTAAAGTGCGCCGAGAAAGGTCTTTAGAATAGCTCACCGCCACAAAGGTGGGGGTCCTGGGAGAAACTAGTTTGGTCAACACTTTCACCTTATCAAGCGTGACGACACGCAGCGGGTCAGATAGGTTTTATCACCTCAATTCCTGCTACGTTGCCGCCATTGAGGTCATCATAAAATCGACCTGATCAAATCAGATTAAATTGGCTGAAATAGCGTAAGTAAGCCCGCGATGAAAACCCGCCGCCGCCCAAAACCTCGTTCACAATATAGGACGAACGGAAAGATAAATTCCAGCGTCTAAAAATTAACAGCCTTAATGCGAACTGCTAAGTTCAGGAGAGGTAATGTCTACATCCACCAACACATAACACTTATTTTAGCAACAGTACGCAAATGGGTGGCAGTGAGGATCAAGGCCTATAATAAGAAGGCTTATCGCACAGCAGGTGGTGCCGAAACTTTGGCAAGGCCACGCGCCTGCCAACGCGCCAACTCGGCATATTGATCAAGCGACATATCGGCATAGGCCCTAAAGTACGTATTAATTGAAAAGGCCCGCTCAAGCAGACGCCCATTATTAGAGGCGCGAAAGGCCGCATCTTCGCTGGCCAAAACCGTGCGGATATTTTCGTCATAACCAACCCGCTTGGCCAAGGCTTTAAGCGCGGCGTCATTTTTCACCACGGCCGTTACCGATCCGCCTAAGGCTACAATAGCATCTTGATTGGGGGTTGGGTCGGCCAAGTTGGCTCCACCCGGTGTGGGCGAAGGCAAAGCAGAGAGATCACTTGGTAAATCAAGTTTTTTAGGGGGTAAAATACCAAATTCATCTGGCCCAGTCGCTGTTGACCGCAAATGCAGCAGTTTTGGGTTTTTGGTGGCACAAGCCCCCAAAAGCAACAGAGCACATAGGGCCGACGCTAAAACCTTTGGTACTGATGGCATGGGGCCTCCTTGGTCTGGTTTGATTGTTCTAAACTAAAGCGTTGCCCGCGTCACGGGGTCTTGTTACCCTTTGGCGTTTTGGGTTTTTGGCCTGTATCGGGTCCAGAAAGCGCAAGCCCCAGCGCCCCAATAAAGATCGCAGCATCAGCAATGTTAAAGGCATAGGGATTTCCAATGCCACAGCAAGAAATATTTAAAAAATCAACAACCGCTCCATAAATCAGCCGATCAACAATATTGCCCAATGCCCCGCCAACCAAAAGTCCTGCAAAGATCTTGGCGATAGGCCTGACCTTGGAGCCGCGCACCCACCATAAAACAGCCGTCAAGACACCAAACGCCACGGCGATTAAAAAAAAGCGGCCAAATTCAGTGTGATTGGCAAATAAGCCAAAATTAATACCGCGATTCCACGCCATTTGAAAGCGCAAGAAAGGGGGGAACACCTCAACTGCGCCACGCTCTGCTAAGTTTAACCCCCACAAAACGCCAACTTTGCTGGCCTGATCCAGCAAAAATGCTCCCACAGCAAAGGCCGTAAGTAACCGCATCTTAATGCCTAAAATGGCGCTGGCCTGTAAAGACCATCGCCAATCCTGCCGCATCTGCAGCTGCAATCACATCGGCGTCACGCATCGATCCGCCCGGTTGAATAAGCGCCGTCGCACCCGCTTCGGCTGCGGCCAATAGTCCGTCAGCAAAGGGGAAAAAAGCGTCCGAGGCCACGACCGACCCCACCGTCAAAGGCTGGAGCAGGCCCAGCGTCTCGGCCATATCTTGGCTTTTGCGCGCGGCAATGCGCGTTGAGTCGATACGGCTCATTTGGCCCGCGCCAATGCCGACGGTTGCACCGTCTTTGGCATAGATAATCGCGTTGGATTTAACATGTTTGGCCACGTTCCAAGCGAACAAAAGATCAGCCATCTCCGCCTCTGTGGGCTGGCGTTTGGTAACAATTTTCAAGTCTTGCGCGCTTAGGTGGCCACAATCACGGTCTTGCACCAAAAAGCCACCTGCGATTTGGCGGTAGCTTAGGCCCTTAGCCAAAGGATCGGGCAGACCGTTGGTGGTCAAAAGCCGCAAGTTCTTTTTGTCTGCAAAAATGGCGCGTGCGGCCTCATCTGCGCCCGGAGCAATCACAACTTCGGTGAAAACCTTAACGATCAACTGCGCCGTAGACCCATCAAGTATTTGATTAACGGCTACAATCCCACCAAAGGCCGAGGTGCGGTCACAGTCGTAAGCGCGGCTATAGGCTTCGGCCAAACTGGCCCCCGTGGCCACACCACAGGGGTTGGCATGTTTGATAATGGCGACAGCGGGGCCTTTAGCTGGGTCAAATTCTGCGACCATCTCAAAGGCGGCGTCCGTGTCGTTTAGATTGTTATAAGACAGTTCTTTACCCTGCCATTGATGGGCCGAGCCTACCCCCTCACGCTTGGATCCGTCTTTATAAAAGGCGGCCGATTGATGTGGATTTTCGCCGTAGCGCAGGGTTTTGGCCAAATGGCCTGCAAAGGCGCGCCGGCGTGGTGCGGCAACGTTTAGCGCGCCCGCCATCCATGTTGAGACAGCCGCATCATAGGCAGCAGTGCGCGCATAGGCGATTTGTGCCAAATTCTGACGAAACGCCAAATCCGTGGCGCCTGCATAAGCCTGCATTTGCGCGGTCAGAACGCTATAATCTTCAGGATCTGTGACAACGGTGACAAATTGGTGATTTTTCGCGGCAGCCCGGATCATTGCAGGGCCACCGATATCAATATTTTCAATACATTCGGCATAGCTCCCACCGTTGGCCACTGTGGCCTCAAACGGGTAAAGATTAACCACCAAAAGATCGATCGCACCAATGCCGTGCCGCGCCATCGCACTTTTATGGCTCTCATCGTCACGCAACGCCAAAAGGCCGCCATGCACATTAGGATGCAGTGTTTTTACACGCCCGTCCATCATTTCAGGAAAACCCGTCACATCGGCCACATCGCGCACGGGCAGGTCATGGGCTCGCAAGGTTTCTGCCGTGCCGCCAGTAGACAAAAGCTCAACCCCACTGGAGTGTAATACCCTAGCAAGATCAATTAACCCAGCCTTATCAGAGACCGAAAGAAGGGCGCGGGCTATAGGATGGGTTTGTGTCATGGCTTACCTTTAGGAATGAGGCTGGGCCCCGGTTGCTAGATCGTAGACGGCCAAGGAGACTTCTTTTGCTTTAGCCCAGGTCTATTCGACTTCGTCTTTAAAGGTATGAGTTAGTGCGGTCAAAGTGATTTGTCACGCAGCGCAAGGCAGAGGCCTTTGGGGCAACAGAAAGAATGCAGGTTCAAGCCCCAACCGAGGGCGCGTAAACAGAACTGCCTGCGGCAAGCCAGTCAATAAATTCATCTTGCCAGATCGGAAAGACCTTTGACAGTGTAATACAGGCAACACCAACACTGCTTTTCCATTTACACTCCCTAAAAGAGGTATGACTAAATCTGCTAGCAATCTAGTGCTTAAATGCCAAGGCAACCATAAAAAAACCATCCATTCCGCCCTGTTCGGCCCAATGGTCAGGACGAAGCCTAAGGCCGCCCGCAGGGGCCAGCCACGCGGGGTCAAGCCCTGCAAAGCCAATTGGCATCACCTGTAAATTGGGATGACGCGCTAAAGCGGCGGCCAGCTGCCACTCGCCCTCCTCAGGTAAAAGTGAACAGGTGCAATAAACCAGCTGCCCGTCTGGCTTAAGCCAGCCCAAGGCGCGGTCAAGAAGCTCAGCTTGCAGTTGGATCAGCCCCTCAAGCTCGGCCCCGTCTTTGACAAAGGGCAAGTCAGGATGACGGCGTATTGTTCCCGTGGCGGAACAGGGCGCATCCAGCAAAATATAATCAAAAGGCGCATCCGATTGCCAGTGCAACGCATCGGCCACAATGACTTTTGCGTTTAGGCCCGTACGTTTTAAATTCTTGTGTAGGCGTTTGACGCGCGGCTCAGAGATATCAAGAGCCGTAACATCTGCCCCTAGCGCTGCTAGCTGCATGGTCTTGCCACCTGGGGCTGCGCACAAATCCAAAACCCGGGCGCCGGGCTTTACGCTTAAAAGGTTAACCGCTATGGCAGCGGCCGCGTCTTGCACCCAAAATGCCCCCTCATCATAGCCTTCGATGGCGGTGACTTGGGTGCTGGGGGCCATACGAACCGAGCCCGTCGGCAAAATCTGCCCCAGATCAGGCCAACTTGCAGGGGCACGGGTGCTTAGATCAATTGGGGCGGCTTGGCTTTGCACGGCTTCGATCTGGGCGACGACGGCGCGCCCATAGGCATCAACCAACGGTTTGCGCAACCAATAGGGCAAACGCTGGGCAGGAAAGGCCGCAAATAAGTCGGGCAAAGTGGCAACCTTGCGTAAAACCGCATTGGCTAAACCCGCCGAATGGGTTGTTTTGCGCCCCTGTTGCATCAAAGTGACGGCAGCATTGACCACGCCGTGCGCGGCTGCCTTGTCGATGGCCAGCTCAACCACTGCTAAGCGTAGGATATTTTGTACCTCTTTGGGGGGGTTTTTGCGCAAAAACGGGGCCAAGGTGGCGTCGGCCTGTTCAATATGACGCAAAACGGTTTGACAAAGTCTTTGGGCACGGGCGCGTTCAGAGGGATTGAGCCCCGCCAAAGGGCCGTTGGGATCGGACAGAGTTTGCTGCAACAGCATGCCCTCATCCAAAACCGAAGTAAGCAACCCAAGCGCTGCTTGGCGCGCACTGATCCCGTCTGACATGGTATATCCGTCCTAGCGCTGCCTTGCCGCATGATGCCTTTGGGCCTATATGTTTTTCAAAGATGGCACAAGGAAGGGCAGATTTCGTGAGAGGCAAAAATCAATACCCAATGGCCAAAAATCAAAAAATTCTGCCCCCCGAGGCTATACGTGCCCTTGCCGAAGCCGAAGAGCGACGCAAAATCGCTTTTGAAACAAACCTGCCCAAAGAATTGGGGGGCCGCCAAGGCCCAGAGGCGGTGCGCTATGGGGATTGGGAAAAAAAGGGCATCGCAATTGATTTTTAGGCGCAGGCCGAAGGTCTAAATCCCCAAAACATCCATCATATCATAGTGACCTGGCTTCTTATCTTGACCCCATAGGGCGGCACGCAGCGCGCCACGGGCAAAAATAGCGCGATCAGTTGCCAAATGGCGTAGCACGATCCGCTCGCCCTCGGTGGCGAAAATAACATCATGTTCTCCGACAACATCGCCACCCCTGATGGCGTTAAAACCGATATCGCCTATTTTTCGAGCACCAGTGATTCCGTCACGGCCTGAATCGCGCAAATTTGCCAAATCATTACCACGCCCCTGCGCTGCGGCCTCGCCCAACATCAAGGCTGTGCCCGAAGGGGCATCAACCTTGTGACGGTGATGGCTTTCGACAATCTCAATATCCCAATCCGTATCAAGAGCAGCCGCAACCTTTTTAGTTAGTTGCACCAACAAATTGACCCCCAAACTCATATTGCCCGCCCGCACTAAAACAGCATGATGTGCGGCGCGCGATAGGCTGTTGAGATGCGACGCCTCAAGCCCAGTTGTTCCTATGACATGGACGATACGCGCCTGAGCAGCAAGGGCTGCAAAGTCTACCGTGGCACTAGGGGTGGTGAAATCAATAACGGCCTGGGCCTTGGCAAACAGCGGCAAAGCATCATCACTAACCAGCACGCCAAGCGGTGCACCACCCATCATCACGCCGACATCTTGGCCGATCCAGGAGTGGTCTTTGCGTTCAATGCAACCTGCGAGTTGTACCTTGTCTGAGCGACTTATCAAATTGATCAACATCTGACCCATACGGCCAGACGCACCCGTAATAACGATTGCGGGGAGTAAGGTGGGGAGGGCTTGTGTCATAGGGGACTCCTTTTCCTCTTCTTTATCGCCTTTTCAACAAAGGGCAAAGGGTGTGTTGCGGGCCGCCACAAAAGCGCCTAAATGAAGTTATGTCACAAAATCATTCATCCTCGGGCGCGGGCCCTACACAACGGCAGCTTCGGGTAGGCGAACTTATTCGGCGCACGCTGTCAGATTTACTTAATCGTTCAGAAATTCATGACCCAGATTTGAACCGCCACTCTATCACGGTGGGCGAAGTGCGCATGTCACCCGATCTCAAGGTGGCTACGATTTTCGTGATGCCCCTGGGCGGACAAGGCGTCAAAGAAGCAATCACCGCTTTGGCGCGTAATAAATATGAATTGCGCCGCCGCATTGCCAAGGAAATGACCCTAAAGTACGCCCCAGATTTACGATTCTTGCCCGATGATACCTTTGACAGGTTAGATGACACGCGCCGCATGTTTGAAAATGAGGTTGTTGCGCGTGATGTAGCCGCAGGCAATGATGATGCCGATACGGGCGCAAACTGACCCTAAATAAAGGGCAAATGTATAGGCAAAACTATGGGTCGCACACGAAAAGGTCGCGCTGTTTCAGGATGGCTATTGGTTGATAAGCCTTCGGGCATCACATCCTCGGCCGTCGTCAATAAGGTGAAGTGGGCCTTTGAGGCCGCAAAAGTGGGCCATGCGGGCACACTTGATCCTGCAGCAACAGGTGTCTTAGCGGTCGCCTTGGGTGAGGCCACGAAGACTGTGCCCTATATTACCGATGCCCTTAAATGCTATCGATTCCGAGTGCGCTTTGGCCAAGCCACCAACACCGATGACGCCGAAGGGTTTGTGACTTCCCAGAGCGAGTTGCGCCCCACGGACACCCAGATCGAAGGGGCATTAGCGGGCTTTCGTGGCAATATTATGCAAGTCCCACCCCAGTTTTCAGCGGTAAAGATCGACGGAGCACGCGCCTATGATTTGGCCCGCGAAGGCGAGGTTTTTGATATTCAAGCCCGCCCTCTCTGGGTGGAAAGCCTGACTGTGATCGCGCGGCCAGATGTGGACCATGTCGACCTTGAAATGGTCTGCGGCAAAGGCGGCTATGTTCGTGCCATTGCCCGCGACTTGGGCGCGCAATTAGGCGCCTTGGGCCATGTGGCTTGGCTTAGACGCGAGTGGTCGGGCCCATTTGATGCCCAAAATGGCATTTCGCTTGCGCAAATTGACGCTTTGGCTAAAACTCCAGAACTTGACCAATATTTGCAACCACTGGAAATCGCTCTAGCCGACCTAACAGAGCTGCCTTGCTCCCCTGAAGGGGCTGCCAAACTGAAAAACGGCAATCCTGGTATGGTCTTATCCTCTTCCGCGGCTTATGGCGATGCAGCTTGGGCCAGCTATCAAGGGAGGCCGGTTGCGGTGGGAATTTACAAAGCGGGTGAGTTGCACCCCAGCCGTGTCTTTAACCTAGACTAGGGGCACACCCCGTGACGCAGACGTTCCACCACAACACGCTTTTAACCCAAAGTGCCGCTGTTTATTCTGCAGATAAACGCTACCGCTATAGTTTGACCCGCTGCTGGAACGCGACAGGCCCCGGGGTGATGTTTTTGATGCTTAACCCTTCAACCGCGACCGAGTCGCAAAACGACCCCACGGTCGAGCGCTGCGAAAGACGGGCGCGGGCCTTGGGATTTGGCAGCTTTTGTGTAACCAATATTTTTGCTTGGCGCGACACAGACCCTGCCTTAATGCGTGCCGCCACTGACCCAATCGGGCCCCTGAATGATCAGTATATTGTTCAAAATGCCCTTAGCCATGACCAGATCGTCTGTGCTTGGGGGGCACATGGGAACCATTTAGGGCGCAGCACCCAAGTGCGCGCCCTTATTTCTAGCGTAAATCGGCCGCTTTATCACTTGGGCAAGACAAAATCGGGCGAACCACGCCACCCACTTTATATTAGCTATAGCCAACAGCCTGTTTTATGGTCAACGTTTTAGTTAATGCGTGCCTTTGACATTCAGCTTGCCCGAAATCTTGGCACCCGACTCGATTGACAGACCGTTGCAATGCACATCGCCCAAAATACTGGCCGAGCTGACCAAAAGTAAAACTTCCGCCATCACATTTCCCTTAACCGATCCCAAAACTACAGCATTCTTTGCGGAAATGTTTCCCTCAAGATAGGCCTGTTCTGAGATAGCGACATCTTGGGCCACAATATTACCTTTGATTTTACCAAAAACTTCGATTTCACCCTCGGACTTTAGATCACCCACGATCACCAAATCGGCACAAAGGATCGATTTCTTATCAGATGCAGTCATAATGTTTCCCTTGCCCTAAGCAATTTAATCCATACGGCAAACGCGCCGCCCGTTAGATATGCCAACAACTGCGGCAATGAGTCAAACGACGAAAATAGCAATTTTTTTAATTATAATGCTTCGTATAAACTAATTTAACAATCTATAACATTTTAGTACGATTTAAAGAAAGCAAAAACGAACGCTAAAGCTGTCGCCAAGCTCAAAAAATGTCTTTTTTCTTTAACCCTCTGGTGCTTCGTGAAAAAATGCCCATATCACAAAAGGTGAACTCATCGGGTGAAATATGCGCAAAGTAAAATATGCTGTCTGTTTTATGATTTCAGCCCTAATTGCGGCTTTTTTGCATTATACCTTGCCCCAGCATGACATCGTGCGGATCACGGGCACCTATAATCGGGTGACCACAGTCGGCAGCAACAAAATTTTCTACGCCAACTCCGATGCCGGCACGGCCGAGTCCACAACCACCCGCGACATTCGTTTTATCGAGGCAGTGCGCGATAATGGCAATGTCATCGTCTATCGCAACGAAGATACAGGCTGGATTTGGCCGCCCTACTTTAAGTGGGACAGCTCAAACGTTCAGGCCGAGGCCTCAAACCTAAAATCCGACAAGGACGCGCCGATTTGGGTGTCTATCACCCATTATGGCTGGCGGATGTCGTGGATATCGATCTATCCAAACGCCGTCAGCATATCCGCGGCGGCAGGGCCAGATGTCAATATAACTCCTTGGTTTAACACTATTTTCTTTGTATTTTTGGCAGGTTTGGTGATTTATATTTGGCGCGCTTGGGTGCGGTTTCGCGACAATACGTTAGAATCGGCCCTAGATGAGCTGCACGGCGAAATTTACCGGGTCGGGGCCAGCGGCCAAGCCACGCGACAACTGCTTTATCTGCGGTGGTTGGCCTTTAAATCCACGGTCAGGAACGCCCTTAAGCGCTCCTAATACTTAGGCGCGCAAACTGCCGCCTGTGGCTTTTGAAACTTTTTCAATGATTTTAGCACTGACCGCTTCAATTTCAGCGTCGGTCAGGGTTTGAGATTCCGGCTGCAAGCGCACGGTAAAAGCCAGCGATTTCTTGCCGGCCCCCATTTGCGCCTGCGCTTTTTCGCCCAAGAACTGATCAAAGACTTTGACGCTTTTGATCAAGGCCTTATCGGCCCCTTGTGCGGCATTCACAAGGATCAGCGCCTCAACCTTGGTATCAACAACAAAGGCAAAGTCTCGCTCAACCGCTTGTAGATCGCTTAAGGCCAGAGCCGCGCGCGTTGGGGTTTTGACCTTAGGAAAGGGGATGTTTTCGATCATCACGCTAAATGCAACTGCAGGCCCTTTGACATCCATTTGTTTCAGCACGCTCGGGTGCACTTCGCCAAACCAAGCCATAATATTAGGTCCAAGCCCGATCGCTCCAGAACGCCCAGGATGCCACCAGCTGGATGCAGTACGGTTGATTTGCACGCGTTCTGGGGCCCCCAAGGCAGCCAAAAGTGCCTCAACGTCCGCTTTGGCGTCGTAAAGATCGCCCATGCGGCGGCTAGAAAATGTATCACGCGGCGCGGTTGCACCCACCAAAAGACCCGTGGCTTGTAAACGTTGATCGCCCGGCTCACCGCCAAAAAAAACGGGGCCCACTTCAAACAAAGCCAAATCTGCAAAGCCGCGCGCTTGATTTCGGCTGGCGGCGCGCAACAGTCCCGGCAAAAGCTCAGGGCGCAAATGCGTCATTTCTGAGGAGATAGGATTGTCTATCTGCATAGCATCTGCGCCTCCCCCAAACAGGGACGCCGCAGATTGGTCGATGAAACTATAGCTGATACATTCATTATAACCCAATGCTGCAATACTCCGCCGCGCCAAGCGCTCGCGAGTTTGTAGGGGGGTTAGGATCGGCTTTGGGACGCCTGTTTGGGCGCGCGACAGGGGTTTTCCAACCAATTTGGTTAGACTAGCTATGCGCGCCACCTCTTCCACTAGATCGGACTCGCCCAAAATATCGGGCCGCCAGGTGGGCGGTGTTGCCATGTCACCTGACAGGGTAAAGCCAAGCGCCATAAGCGTGTCGCGCTGCACTTGGGCAGGAATATCCATCCCCACCAGAGAGATCACGCGCGCAGGGTCAAGACGGTAGGCGCGGCTGACATCTGGAATAGCCCCGTCCATCTCAATCTGTGATGCGGAACCCCCACATAGATCTAGTATCATCTGCGTAGCCAAGTCCAAACCATCAAGCGTAAAGGCTGGGTCAACGCCACGCTCAAACCGATAGCGTGCATCTGAATTGATCCTTAGCGCGCGCCCAGTTGTGGCGATGGAAATCGGGTCCCAATAGGCCGATTCCAAAAAGACGTCGGTTGTTCCCTCTTGGCAACCAGACAGTTCACCGCCCATGATTCCCGCCAGCGATTGAGGGCCTTGGCCGTCAGAAATAACCATTTGACCGGCTTGCAAGACATAGGCCTTACCATCTAGGGCCAAAAGCTCTTCCCCTCCGCAGGCTGGATGAATGCGCAACCCACCTTTGATCTTTGCTGCATCAAAGACGTGCAAGGGGCGGTTCAGAGCAAAAGTAAAGAAATTAGTAATATCCACAAGGGCCGAGATGGGCCGCAAGCCAATCGCCTTGAGACGCGCTTGCATCCACGCGGGTGAGGCTTTGTTGCTTACGCCGGAGATCACGCGCCCTGCAAAAATCGAGCAGCCTTTTTCTTTCAGCAAAGGGTCGATTTCAACGGAAATGGGACTTTTGAAGCTGCCTTCAATTTGGGGCACGGTCATCGGCTTTAGCTGACCTAAACCACGCGCCGCCAAATCGCGGGCAATGCCGCGCACGCCCAAAGCGTCGGGGCGGTTTGGCGTGACTTTGATATAGATCATCGGATCATTTAGACCGCGATAATCAATGAACCTTTGGCCCAAGGGCGCGTCTTGCGGCAGCTCGATAATGCCATCGTGATTATCGGATAAAAGCAGCTCACGCTCAGAGCAAAGCATCCCGTTTGACTCGACCCCACGAATAACACCAGGTTTCAAATCAACGCCTGTGCCCGGGACATGAGCCCCAACGGGGGCGAAAACACCCACCAGACCCGTTTTGGCATTGGGCGCGCCGCAGACGACTTGCACTTCAACCATATCGCTGTCGGGGCCATTAGGATATGTGGCCACGCGGCACTGACGTAAACGGTCGGCATTGGGGTGGGGCAAGGCCTCTATCACTTTACAAATGCGAAAAGCACCCAAGCTGTCGGCCGGATTGACCACTTCTTCAACCTCAAGCCCAAGGTCGGTCAGAGCATAAAGTATCTGATCCAAAGTGGCGGTTGTTTCTAGGTGATCGTTCAGCCAAGACAATGTGAATTTCATAAGCCAAGCCCTTTAAGAAGCGTCAAGATATGTGTTTTTGCCATAAAGCAAATAAGGGCCAAGGGAAAGATGGTGCCGCACAAATGGACTAAATTGGCGCAAATTCCTCTTCGTGGCCCCTACGAGCTGCCCAAAATTTGTAAGGCAGATGCAAAAACATCATCGGCCGAGGGCATGGTCGCCCCATATGCGGGGCCTGTGGCGATGAAGCTATCTTTGGCGCAGAGTCGGGCCAGCGGTACTTCGGTTTTTTCGCTTAAGAAGGCCATTAAACCCTCGGCGATACCGCCCGCTTGGCGGGTTTCATCAACGATCAAAATATGTTTGCACCCTGCAAGCGCCTCCAGCAATGCGGCATGGGGCAACGGCATCAGCCAACGCAGGTCTATCACACGGTTGGCAATACCTTGGGTCGTTAATCTTTGCGCGGCCTGACATGAAAGATAGGTGCCATTACCAAATGTCACAATCGCTAGCTCTTTCCCTTGGCCTATTATACCAACTTCGCCTAAGAGCAACGTCTTTTCGGGCGCGGGGTAAAGATGCATCCAACCCCCATCTTTGGGTGCAACCAGATCACGCATCGGGTAAAGGGCAATCGGTTCAATAAACAAGACAACGCGCTGCTCTTCGCGTGCCAAACGCACCGCTTCGCGCAGCATCAAGACCGCATCGTGGCCGTTTGAGGGGCAAGCCACAATCACGCCTGGAATATCGCGTAGCGCGGCCAGACTATTATCATTGTGAAAATGGCCGCCGAACCCTTTTTGATAGCCAAGGCCAGCAATACGCACCACGATAGGGTTGGTAAACTGGCCTTGCGAAAAGAACGACAGGGTTGCTGCCTCACCTCGGATTTGGTCTTCGGCATTGTGAAAGTAGGCCAAAAACTGAATTTCGGGCATGGCCACAAAACCATTATGGGCCATGCCAATGGCCAGGCCTAGGATCGACTGCTCGTCAAGCAGCGTGTCTATCATGCGGTCGGCACCAAAACGGCTTTGCAGCCTTTGGGTCACGCCGTAAACACCGCCCTTTTTGCCGATATCTTCGCCCATCATCACAATTTCACTATGGGCCCGCATCAGATCGGTCATAGCCCAATTCAGCAGTTTTGACATGGGCTGCGGTTGGCCCATCTGGTCAAAATCGGGGCCGAAAAGGGCTGCGCGCTCGGCCTGGCTTGGGCCATTCAGAAGTTGGTTTTCCCGCTTGGGCGGCACTATTGAGGCCATGACCTGCGCAGCCGTAGCCAGTCTGGGGCGGGTAATAGCCTTTTGCGAAAGCGCCTGAACGTGAGCGCCTATCTCTTGATAAAGGGCTAAAGAATGCGCCACCGTTTGCGTGCCACTATCCTGCAGTTGGCGGGCAAAATGCAAAAGCGGGTCGTTGGCCTCTTGGGCTTCGATCTCGGCTTTGGACAGGTAGGTGGTGGGGATATCCGCTCCAGCATGACCATAAAGGCGGAGCGTATGCAGATGCAAAAACACGGGCTTTTTGCGGTTGCGGGCAAAATAAACCGCTTCTTTGGTCGTTTGATAGGTTGCGTAAAGATCTAATCCGTCGGCCTCATAATAACTAAGGCCCGGTCGGTGCGCAAAATTCGCCTTGATCCAACCTGTCGGGGTTTTGGTCGAAATGCCAATGCCATTATCTTCACACACAAACACAAGCGGCAGAGGGATATTTTGATAGGCCGTCCAAGCAGCCGCGTTAAAGGCCCCTTGGGCGGTGGAGTGATTGGCCGAAGCATCGCCAAAAGAGGCCATCACCACAGCATCATTGGGCATAACCTGATGTTCGGGCGTGTGGCGTTTCGCGGCAGCCACCGAATATGCCGCCCCCACTGCCTTCGGCAAATGGCTTGAAATGGTTGAAGTTTGCGGCGGGATCATCAAAGCGCGCGAGCCCAAAACCTTATGCCGCCCCCCTGAGATCGGATCTTCGGCGCTTGCGGCAAATGACAAAAGCATATCCCATTCAGGGCTAACGTGCCCCGCTTGGTCCGCGCGCGCCAATTGAAAAGCTGCATCGCGGTAATGCAAAAACGCCATATCACTGGTCCTAAACGCCAAGGCGACGCTGGCTAACGCCTCATGCCCAGAAGAGCCTATCGTATAAAAGCCCTGCCCCTCGCGCTGCATCTGGCGCGCCGTCAGATCAAGGGCGCGGCTGGTGCATGCGGCACGAAAGGCTACGCGTGCCATTTCAGGCGAAAGCGTGCCGGTAGGTCTCGGGCCATTGGGCAGATCTTGCGCTCCAAGACGAGCCAGAAAATTGCCATGCACTATATCTGCGCGATCCATGGGGTGCCCTTAAAAGAATGCTTGCAAGCCTGTGATCGCACGGCCCAAAATCAGCGCGTGGACATCATGGGTGCCTTCATAGGTGTTCACAGTCTCTAAGTTCACCATATGACGCATGATTTGATACTCTTCTTGAATGCCGTTTCCGCCATGCATATCACGCGCCAAACGCGCCGCATCGAGCGCTTTGCCACAGTTGTTACGCTTGATGAGAGAGATCATCTCGGGCGCTGCATTGGCGGCATCCATCAGGCGGCCCACTTGAAGCGAGGCCTGAAGACCTAAACTGATTTCGGTCATCATATTGGCCAATTTTAATTGATAAAGCTGTGTTTGCGCCAAAGGTTTTCCGAATTGTTTGCGGTCCAGTCCATATTGGCGCGCTGCATGGAAGCAGGCTTCGGCCGCGCCCATTACGCCCCAAGCTATGCCGTAGCGCGCGCGATTTAGGCATCCAAACGGACCTTTGAGCCCTTCTACATTAGGCAAAAGTGCCTCTTCCCCAACTTCGACATCCTTCATCACAATCTCACCTGTGACTGAGGCGCGCAACGATAGTTTGCCGCCAATTTTAGGCGCAGACAGGCCCTTCATACCTTTTTCCAGCACAAAGCCTTTAATTTTGCCGCCATGCGCTTCTGATTTCGCCCAAACCACGAATACATCGGCAAAAGGCGCGTTTGAAATCCACATTTTTGCGCCGTTAAGAACATAACCGCCCGCGGTTTTCTTGGCGGTGGTTTTCATGCCCGACGGATCAGACCCTGCATCAGGTTCGGTAAGGCCAAAACAGCCGATCCATTCACCTGTGGCCAATTTTGGTAAAAACTTCTGGCGCTGCGCTTCGGTTCCATAGGCGTAGATCGGATACATGACCAAACTTGATTGGACAGACATCATCGAACGATAACCGCTGTCCACGCGCTCAACCTCGCGCGCCACCAGGCCGTAAGCCACATAAGATGCCCCTAGCCCGCCATATTCCTCAGGGATGGTCAGGCCCAAAAGGCCCATTGCACCCATTTCCGCAAAAATCGCCGGATCTGAGGTTTCTTCGCGGTAGGCTCTGGTGACGCGTGGTTGCAATTTTTCTGCCGCATAAGAACGCGCTGCATCGCGCAACATTCTCTCTTCTTCGTTGAGTTGATCGTTCAGGCGAAACGGGTCTTCCCAATTGAAGCGCGCAAGATCTGGTGCGTCTTTGGCTTTTAGCGACATATTTAACCCTTTTCGTTGTTTCAGCCAAATGACCATTAATCGGTCAGATTTTCAATTGAAGATGTGCCCATTTGATCGCGAATTTGCATCATTTGTGCACGGCCTTTTAGGGCCAAGAAAAGCTCGGGCCCCGTGCCCGTCATAAATGTTTGCGAGCCAAGATCGCATAGCTCGTCATAAAGGGCGGCACGGCGGTCTTGGTCTAGGTGGGCTGCGACCTCATCCAAAAGCAAAACGGGGGCCATGCCAATATCGGCCAAAAGCGCACGAGCATTAGCCAAGACCAGTGACACAAGCAGCGCCTTTTGTTCGCCTGTTGAGCATTGATCAGCTGGCATAGATTTATCTTGGTACAGGGCCGCCATATCGACCCTGTGTGGCCCTTGAAGCGTGCGACCAGCGGCCATGTCGCGGATGCGCCCTTCAGACAAGGCAGTGGCAAGATCACTGTCTGAAACAAGCGGCGCACCGTCAGCGCTGGTAAGGGTGATCATTGCTGCGGGAAAAGCAGTTTGGGCTTGGCTTTGGGCCATTTGCAAACGTGCCAGCGTTTCGCGGCGGTTTTGCATGATGATCTGGCCTGATACAGCCATTTGCTGTTCTAATATCGCATACCAATGCGGATCTTTGGCCTGATCTTTCAGCAATCGATTACGGTCGCGCATGGCTCTTTCATAAGAAAGGGTGGCTTCGGCATGGTCGGGCATAAAGCTGAGCGTCAAACGATCCAGAAATCGGCGCCGCCCCTCGGCCGCCTCAATCCAAAGGCGATCCATCGCGGGCACCAGCCACACGACCCGGGCCACCCGCGCCAAAGCTGCTTGGGAGGCGGCCTTATCGTCCAATCGCACCTGACGGCTGGCCCCAGACTGATACCATGTTTCAATAAAATGGTTTTGACGAAGACCTGCGACCTCGGCAGTTATTTTCCAGCCTAGGCTTTCGGGTTTGCGAGCCATATCTTCAAGAGCTGCGCGGCGCAAACCGCGTCCAGGCGACAGGATAGAGATTGCCTCGAGCACATTAGTTTTGCCCGCGCCGTTATCGCCAAACAGAGCCACGGGCCCGCTTGAAAAATCAATTTTCGCCGCCCTATGACTCCGGAAATGCGAAAGGCTTATTGAGTTAATCGCAAGTCCAGACATCTTGCCCTTCTTTCTCGGATCAAGGCAAGGTTTTACACGGCTTAAACACGCATCGGCATAACGACATAGACTGCCGATGTGTCATTGCCTTCTCGCATCAAAACCGGATCACCCGACGAGTTGAACATAAAAACGGCATTCTCGCGATCAACTTGATTGGCAATTTCCAGCAAATATTTGGCGTTAAAGCCTATCTCCAAACGCTCATCCGAATAGGCCACGGCCAGTTCTTCCTCGGCGGCTCCCGAATCAGGTGAATTGACCGAAAGGACAAGACGGTCTTCATCCAGCGACAATTTAACCGCGCGCGAACGCTCTGAAGAGACAGTTGCCACGCGATCAACCGCTTTGGCAAACTCCGAGGCATCAACCTCAAGCCGTTTAGTATTTCCTGTGGGAATAACGCGGGTATAATCGGGGAACGTGCCGTCAATGACCTTTGATGTCATGGTCAAAACAGGCGTAGCAAAACGCACTTTGGTTTCCGACACCGAGACAGCAATTTGCGCTTCATCATCATCAAGAAGTTTGCGCAATTCATTAACGGTTTTGCGCGGCACGATCACGCCCGGCATGTCGGAGGCCCCCGCCGGCAAAGGCGCATCAATTCGTGCCAAACGGTGGCCATCTGTGGCCACGCAGCGCAAAACTGCTCCTTCTTCGCCCACAGAAACATGCATATATACGCCGTTTAGATAGTAGCGCGTTTCTTCGGTCGAGATTGCAAATTTTGCTTTATCAAACAAGCGGCGTAAAACGGGGGCCGCAACCGAAAAGTTTGATGCATATTCCGACGTTGCCATCACGGGAAAGTCTTCTCGCGGCAACGTCGCTAAATTAAAGGTTGAACGCCCAGCAGTAACGGTAAGGCGGCCTGCAGCGCTGTCTTCTGACAGATTGACCAGAGCCCCGTCTGGCAGCTTGCGTACAATTTCATGAAGCATAACGGCGGAAACGGTCGTGGCACCGGGGCGTTCAACCATCGCGGGGGCGCGGTCGACAATCTCAATGTCCAGATCCGTGGCGCGAAAGCTAATGCTGTCGCCTTCGGCCTCAATCAGCACGTTGGCCAAAATCGGAATGGTGTTGCGGCGCTCAACCACGGACTGTGCCTGCCCGATCGCTTTCAGGAGCGTTGCCCGTTCGATGCTGATTTTCATTCCATGTCCCCTGTGCCAATCCAAGTGATGAGTGCGAAACTTACCCGTTTCTCACACTCCATCAAGCCTTATCCTGTTTTTGGGACTCTTTCGTCGGCCCGTCAAGGGCTAGTGCGGCGCTTTAGGCCTGCAGCATGCGCTTAAGAAGTTGTAGATCATCTGAAAGCTGGGAATCAATCGACATCAGCTCTTCTATTTTGCGTACACCATGTATGATTGTGGTGTGGTCGCGCCCACCAAAACGGCGACCAATCTCGGGCAAGCTACGCGGTGTCAGCTGTTTGGCCAAATACATAGCCACTTGGCGCGGGCGCGCAATGGTACGTAAACGCTTGGGGCCAATCATATCAGACAGGCGGATGCTATAATGCTCCGAGACTTTGCGCTGAATTTCTTCGATAGTTATTTTACGGTCCGAAGCGCGCAGAATATCAGAAAGGCAATCTTGGGTCAGCTCAAGCGTGATTTCACGGCCAACCAAATTTGCAAAAGCGAAAAGTCGCGTCAACGCTCCTTCAAGTACCCGCACATTGGTGGTGATGCGGTGTGCCAGAAACTCAAGCACCCCATCAACCAAAGTCAGACCTTGATATTGCTGGCGGTAATAATCAACCTTTTGACGCAAAATTCCCAAGCGCAATTCATAGTCGGTTGGGTGCAAATCAACAACTAAACCGCATTGCAAACGGCTTTTGATACGCTCTTCGAGATCTTTGATCTCACCCGGGGCGCGATCTGCAGAAATGACAATTTGTTTATTTTGGTCGATCAAAGCGTTAAATGTATGGAAAAACTCTTCTTGGGTGCTGTCTTTACCTGCGATGAATTGCACATCATCCACCATTAAAACGTCAACAGAGCGAAACAGCTCTTTAAAATCCATGACCTGACGCTCACGCAAAGCCTGCACAAACCTATACATAAATTGTTCAGCCGAGAGGTAAAGCACACGTAGGTCCGGGCGTCTTTGGCTGAGCTCTTGCGCAATTGCATGCATAAGATGCGTTTTACCTAAGCCCACTCCGCCATAAAGAAACAGGGGGTTAAAAGACACGGAGTCGCCTTCAGCAACACGACGTGCGGCGGCATGGGCCAATTCATTGGGTTTTCCCACAATAAAGCTGTCAAATGTAAAACGTGCATCTAGTGGAGCGCTTGGAACTTCATCATCTTGGGTCGGACGGATTTTAACGGGCGCTTTTCTACCTACACGAACGAATTTGCTGGGAGCAGAAACCTTAAACTCTAATCGATCAACCGCGACACCTGATTTCGAAAAAAGCTGACGAATCGGATCAGAAAAGTTGCGCGACACCCAATCACCAAAGAAAACCGTCGGAACATCAAAACGTGCAACGCCATCTTCCAAAGCGATCAACTTCAGGGGCTCGATCCAGGTTACATAGTTGTTTTTGCCAACGCTCTGTAAAAGCTCGGTTTGCAAACTGGCCCAACCTTCGATCGTCATTCTATTCCCCGTTCGTATATTTGTTCGGCGCAAGCCAATCATTCAAGATAGCAGTCAGTCACACAAACAACGAACAGCGCAGCAAAAAACTACGCGAGTTATAAAAATACGCCTAAAAGGCACAACAATATAAATCACCACAATTTATTTTTAAAATATAACAGGGGTGGCAGCCCCAAAAAATTGCGATTCTGTTCACAGTAGCACGAAAGTAATCACTGACATCATTTAACAAGCCACCCAGTCCGACTGCAACAAAACTTCGCTGTTGACAGGAATAAGAATCATTAAAGTTCATTACCTGCTAGAAACTTATGGATTTTTTTGTGCGGTGTTTTTTAACCATTGCGTAAGACGTTTAAGACTTATGTTTTTGCCTGATAAAAAAACATTCAAAAACAACGCCTTGTAAAACCGGCTGTTGCAAAGGGAGAACGAATCTAGATCAAAAAAACTCGTCTGAAAAAAAGTTATAAAAATTTACGTCTCAGCCCAAAGGGCACAAAACCAACACCGGCTCACGTGCCACTTGGGTGCCACAAGCCCGAGCACACATACGAAAAAAGGCGGCAAAAATGCCACCTTTTTTAGAAACAGCTTAAATTAAACTAAGCGGCTACTAAAGATTTTACACGCGACGACAAACGCGACATTTTGCGTGCTACGGTGTTTTTATGCATAACACCTTTTGTAATGCCCCGAGCCAACTCTGGCTGGACTTCACGAAGGGCATTTGATGCCGCGGTTTGGTCACCGGAAGCGATCGCTTCCTCGACTTTACGCAAGAATGTGCGAATCCGCGAGCGGCGCGCTTTATTTACTACATAACGTGCCTCTGATTGGCGGGCGCGTTTTTTAGATTGGGGCGTGTTGGCCATTAATCAATTCCGGTTCTGCGGTTCGTGTCTAACTTGAAGACGCTGCTTTAAAAGTAAGATCGCCCAAAGTCAACGGGCAATCTGGTGAATTCGTTATCTGTCGCGAAATTGCGGGTGCCTTTTTTCCAAAAAGGCCGCCATTCCTTCTTTTAAATCTTCGGTTCCAAACAGGCCGTGGAACATGCGGCGTTCAAAAAGCAGCCCTTCGCGCAAGTTGGTTTCGTAACTGCGGTTGACAGCCTCTTTGACAACCATCGCGGTCAATGACGACTTTTCGGTAATTTTGATGGCTGTTTTTCGGGCTTCTTCTAACAGGGCCTTGACGGGGACCACACGCGACACAAGACCCGACCGTTCAGCTTCAGCCGCGTCCATAAAGCGGCCGGTCAGATGCATATCCATGGACTTTGACTTGCCCACAAACCGCGTAAGCCGTTGCGAGCCGCCCATCCCTGCGACCAAACCTAGGTTAATTTCAGGTTGACCAAATTTAGCATTGTCGGCGCAAATAATGAAGTCGCAGATCATCGCTAATTCACACCCGCCCCCCAAAGCATAGCCTGCAACCGCGGCGATGATAGGCTTACGCACGCGTAAGATCGTATCAATATCAGCCCCGAATAAATCTTCGACAAAGGCGTCAACTTGGGTTTTTTCAGACATTTCTTTGACATCAGCACCCGCGGCAAAGGCTTTTTCTGATCCCGTAATAACGATGCAGCGCACTTTGTCATTCTTGTCAGCGGCGGTCAGGGCCTCGGCCAATTCGCGCACCATTGTGGTGTTTAATGCATTCAATGCATCTGGTCGGTTAAGCGTTACCAGCGCCACGTAATCCTCAATTTCGACGATCAGCGTATCATAGGCCATTGAATTATCCTGTTTACTCATTGAGGGCTTACTACCAGCCTTTGAGCAAGGTTCAAGTCATCTTTGGCACGTGGCACATAGGAAGGTTGAGCGACCAGCCTGCGTTATGCGACTAATGCAAGCTCCGCAACCCGGGGTTGGGCATGGTGCATTTTCACGGCCGTAAACATCAAAGCTATGCTGAAAATATCCAAGCTCTCCATCAGCTTGACGAAAATCCTTGAGCGATGATCCACCCGCTTCAATGGCAGCTTGTAGCACAGTTCGAATGATGGGAGCTAGCGCTGAAATCTGCCCTTCAGAAATATGACCCGCTTGAGTCAAAGGGTGTATTTTTGCTCGAAAAAGAGCTTCACAAACATAAATATTGCCCAAGCCCGCTATGATTCGCTGATCTAGCAGGGCTGATTTGATCGGCATTTTGCGCCCCTTTAGCGCGACCACTAGGGTTTGGGTAGAAAATTGATTTCCCAAAGGCTCGGGCCCTAGGCGGGATAAAAGCGGGTGCTTTGCCGTTGATTTGGTTTGCATTAGGTCCATCGCGCCAAAGCGGCGCGGGTCGTTAAAGGTGACGCGCGCACCATCTTCAAAATCCAAGATCACGTGGTCATGCTTTTGCGCACTCGGGTGGTCGTGGAAAAAAGCGCCCACTTTCGCGCCAGAAATCAACATACGCCCTGACATTCCCAAATGAATAAGCAGCGTCTCACCTGAAGATAGATCGGCTAAAATATATTTTGAACGCCGCCAAAGTCCCAAGATCCGCGCACCCAAAAGCCGCTGCGCCATATTTTCAGGAAAGGGCCAGCGCAAATCAGAACGGTTGATTTGCGCCTTGGTAATTCTTTGTCCCGTAATGACAGGTGCAAGGCCACGCATAACGGTTTCAACCTCTGGCAATTCAGGCATTGTTTTCTCTTTGGTCAAAGGGGCGCATTGCAGTGTTGCGCAGACACCCTATAAAGAAGGTCACAAAGCAATTCGCAAGAGCATGATGACAAAAGATAACCCCAACACCACCCATTTCGGGTTTCAAACAGTGAATGAGTCTGAAAAAGCAGGCCTTGTGCATGGTGTTTTTACACGCGTTGCGAGCAAATATGACATTATGAATGATGTGATGTCGGTTGGTATTCACCGCATTTGGAAAGATGCGATGATGGATTGGCTAGCGCCAAGACCAGATCAAACGCTGTTGGATGTGGCGGGCGGTACGGGGGATGTAGCCTTTCGCTTTTTAAAACGCGCCAATGGCGCACACGCCACCGTTTTGGACATGACCGAATCAATGCTAAAATCTGGCCAAGAAAGAGCCGAGGCCGACCATCTGTCGCAGCGCCTCTCCTGGGTGGTTGGGGATGCGATGGCCTTACCCTTTGCCGACAATAGTTTTGACGTCTACACAATCAGCTTTGGCATTCGCAATGTAACCCGAGTTCCCGACGCCCTATCAGAAGCTTACCGTGTTTTGCGGCCCGGGGGGCGGTTGATGGTATTGGAATTTAGCCAATTACCAAACAATATGCTGCAAAAAGCCTATGATGTTTATTCTTACAATGTGATTCCTTTGATGGGCAAATTGATCGCGCAAGATCGTGACAGTTACCAATATTTGGTGGAATCTATTCGCAAATTCCCCAAGCAAGAAATCTTTGCAGATATGCTTTCTGCTGCAGGTTTTGATCAGGTCAAATATCGCAATCTATCGCTTGGCATTGCCGCCCTTCATTCTGGGTGGAAACTTTAGATGCGCGGGCCCCATAATCTTTGGCGTCTGATCCGAACAGGGGCCACGTTTGAGCGATCAGGCGCGATGGCGCAAGCTTTGAAGGCCCTTAACGCCCCGCCAAGTTTACGCATCGCGGCACATATTTTAGGCTGGCCCTTTAAGCTTTTGGGTCTGCGCGGTGACCTAACACTGCCACCCCTGACGCGCGCCCTAACGGCCCTTGGGCCTGCCTATATTAAATTTGGTCAAATCCTATCGACTCGCCCCGATGTGGTCGGCGAAGAAATGGCCGAACAGCTGAAGTATCTGCAAGACAAATTGCCCCCCTTTTCTATGAAAACCGCGAAAGTGTTGATCGAAAAGGAATTGGGAATCGTTGTGGATGAGGTTTTCTCGGAATTCTCAGAACCCGTGGCCGCCGCGTCAATTGCCCAAGTTCACAAAGCCAAACTGGTCAGCACGGGCGAGTATATGGCCGTGAAAGTTTTGCGCCCTGGGATAGAACGGGCATTTCGCAAAGATATTGACGCCTTTTATTTCGCAGCCAGTTTGATTGAGCTTTTGGCCCCCTCCGCACGGCGACTGCGTCCGACCGAAGTGATTAGCCATTTCGAAGGCGTGGTCATGGCAGAACTTGACTTGCGGCTTGAAAGCGCCTCAGCCTCAGAATTTGCACAAAATACAGCACAAGATGCGGGCTTTAGCGTTCCTAAACCCTATTGGACGCTGTGCAGCCGCCAAATCATGACAATGAGCTGGGCCGAGGGTGCCAATATGGCCAATAATGCTGCTATCAACAGCGCTGGGCACAATCGGGCTCTTTTGGGGGAGCGGGTATTGCAGCTTTTTCTAAGCCACGCTTTGCGCGACGGCCTGTTTCACGCCGATATGCACCAAGGCAATCTTAAGGTGGCTCCAAACGGCGATATTATTGCCTTTGATTTTGGAATAATGGGGCGGCTTGATGAATATACACGGCGCGTTTACGCCGAAATTCTGTATGGCTTCATTCGGCGCGACTACCGCCGCGTGGCCGAGGTGCATTTTGAAGCCGGTTATGTGCCCCCCGACCGGGATATAGATGAATTCGCGCGCGCGCTACATGTGGTGGGTGAACCAATTTTTGGCATGGACGCTACCCATATTTCAATGGCGCGACTTTTGGCCTATTTGTTTGAAGTGACCGAACGTTTTGGCATGGCTACCCGGACCGAGCTGATCTTGCTGCAACGCACGATGGTAGTTGTCGAGGGTGTGGCGCGCGGACTTGATCCTAACATCAATATCTGGACAGTGGCCAAACCTGTGGTTGAAGACTATATCAAAACCAACATAGGTCCACGCGCCTTGATGCGCGACTTGCGCAAAACGGCGTTGGTTTTAACCCGATTTGCCCCAAAACTACCCAATCTTGTTGAAGCCATGTTGCAAGCGCAACAAAATCAATCATCGGTACACAAAATCGCCCGTAAACCAAATGCCATCAAGTGGTTTACCCTATGTTCTGCCTTATTTGTAGCGGGTTTGGCTCTGGGCCACTGGCTTTAATAGAACGGCCTTTCAAGAGCTTCTTTTTCCAACTCATACCCTTTTTGATAATCTTTTAAACCATTTTGCGCGCGCCAAAGGCAATAGGCGGCCATGCGGTAATGGAAAAGCAGCTTTAAATCTTGCAGCCGTGCGACCACCAGTTGATCGGGGTAGGCCGCTAAAAATTGGCTGCAATCCTCAGCACTTAAAGTCTGACCGCGATAAAGCATTTGCATGGCCGGAGAGAGAAACATCGCCAAATCCTCAGCAGGGTCACCCAACGCGGGGCATTGCCAATCAATAAACCGGAGCCCCTCTGGCCCCACGATAATATTTCCAGCAACGACATCGGCATGAATCAAATTCGGTGTCTTTAAGCCCAAAACCCGCGTAAATTTCGGCGGCGGCAATATTGGGCCGCTGCATAGAGCAAAAAGGCGCTGCGCCATTTCAAATACGGCCGCTGACCCCGACGGGGCCGCACGAAACATGGTCTCAGGGGCTGAAATTTTATGAAGGCGGCCCAAATGTTGGGCAACAAGCTCGCTGTTTTGGCTCCAAGATTGACCTTCGACGAAATGATAGGCCAGCCAATTGGGACCTGCTGCATATAAGGTCGGAGCCAGATTATGTTGGGCCAAATGCAAAAGAGCACGCGTCTCGGCTATAGGATCATTGGGGAAAAGCAGGCTTTGTACTTGAATATCGAACTGTTTAACGACCACATTACCCACCCGCCACAAGCGATTGGTACGCCCACCAGACAAGCTGCACCATGGGCCTTTTGCTAATTGCCCCACGGCAGACACAACTTGATTTCGCAGGTTTTGCGGGGCCAGGTTTGGCGTTTCAAAAAAAGATGTGGGTTTGATCTGCATGATTAGGCCACAGAATATCCCTGAATGGGGCGCATTGACAACCGTACCTGACCACAAGAAGCCTATGCTCGGCTTTATTTAGGGAGCAAGGGTAGTAGACAAAGATGCACACTACACTACCAGTCAGCGCCTGCGTTAATTTGAATATCGACATTGGTCAAACCAGGGCTGCGCTCGGAACAGAAAAAGTCGACCATTGCCGCAATCTCCGAAGGTTGAACCAAGCGACCTTGTGGATTTGATTTTTCTAATATGGCGCGAGCTTGAGCGTTGGTAATGGTTTTTTTAGAGGCGATACGGTGAATTGCATTTTGCATCATCGGCGTTTCAACCCAAGTTGGGCTCAGTGAAATACATGAAATTCCATTTGGAGCTCCCTCAACTGCTGTGGCTTTTGAAAGACCAATAAGTCCAGCCTTTGATGCGCAGTAGCCAGCATATCCTGCGGCACCCTTTGTGCCGGCCGTGGAGGCTATATTCGCAATGCGCCCCCATTTGGCAAAAATCATATCTGGGAAAACCGCTCGGGTCATACGAAAAGCGCCGGTGAGGTTGACTTCGATCTGATCAAGCCAAGCGGCGTCGGAGTGGTCGTGCAAAAAGGACTCATTAAATATTCCAGCCGCATTCACCAAAATTGCCGGTGGCCCAAATTCCGTGCGTACCTTATCTACAAACTTATTGACTGATTCACCCTGAGCTACATCAAGTTGGTCAACAAAAACTGATGCTCCAAAGTCCTTAGTAATCTGCGCATGCACTTCGGGGTCTAACGCGTGGCGCGCACCTATGGCCACCCTGTGACCACTCATCATCAATGCCTTGGCTACCGAGAGCCCGATACCTGTTGTTCCGCCCGTTACAATTGCCAAACGTTGCATGCTGTTTACCTTATTGAATTGCCTCTATACGGGTAATTTCTCGGAGTGACATTTAATTTGCACGGCATTTTTTGGGCACCGTACTGGATCACCCCTTTTAGTTTTATGGCATGTTTGATTTCTAGTCCATCGAAACGATATTTTGACGGTCAGGCACCCTCGTCCCCAAAACTGAAAAACCTTGATTCCCGCTGCTTAAACGAGCGAGTGGTGCACTCCGCCTTGGCCTAATTGGGGTTCGGTCTCTTGTTTGTGATGCCATAGGCAATCACAGGATGCCTCGTACTGCTAGCAGGGATGCCCTCGTACTGAAGCCAACCTTGGTCACGGTCCTTCACTTTAATCCTAGGCTTGCTGCTTCCAGAGTGAAGGTTTTTTACTTCGTTTTTAATTGCCTCACTTACTATAACCGCAGCAATTCTTGACCTATAATTTGCATCATGTAATCTAATTTTGTCATGTGCACTTGGTGTGCTCTCAAGCTATACTAACCAGACCTCGCCGAAAGCCCCACGATGACAGATCTCTCGCTCGCGACACCCACAACAAAACCACACCCCCTGCTTTGGCCCGCTTTGATGGCTTTATTAATCCTGGGGTGGAGCTCAGGCTTTGTTGGTATTCGCTATGCCAGTAACGAGGCGAGCGTGGCGTTGCTGTTGTTTTGGCGCACGTTTCTTTCCGGGCTGATCCTCTTGCCGTTCGCTTTATTCTATGGACCCCGAATGCGGCTGCGAGACGCGCTTGAGCAAGCCGGCTTTGGCGTGATGTCCGTATTCCTCTACCTTGGCGGGTTTGCACTTGCGATTGAACAGCGGGTACCGACGGGTTTGGTGGCGTTGATCGCTGATCTTCTACCCCTCGCCATTGCCGCGCTTTCACAGCCAGTTCTGGGCGAGAAGTTGCTTGGGCGGCAGTGGATAGGCACCGCGATTGCGGTCGTGGGGGTGGTCATAGTCACGTATGATAGTCTGGGTTTCGGCACGGCACCGCTTTGGGCCTACGGCGCGACAGTGGGCTCGATGCTGATATTTGCGCTGGCCTCTGTCTTGCAGAAAACGCGACGCATGCAGCACATGCCCGTCCATCAAAGTCTTTGTATCCATACCCTTACCGGCGCGGTTTTGTTTGGTATTTGCGCATCGTTTCAGGGAAGTCTTCGCCCCCCAATGACGCAAAACTTTGCCATTGGGATGATCTGGCTAGTTTTTTTGGGCACATTCCTTGCTTACGGCGTCTATTACTCTTGCTTACGACTTTATCCCGCCGCCAAGGTAAGCGCAGCACTCTATCTTAATCCACCTGTTACCATGGTTTGGGCGTGGTTCATGTTTGCAGAACCCCTCAATACTGCAATGCTTGCTGGACTTGTTGTGACACTATTGGGTGTGTGGATGACGTCGGCACGCGGCTTTAACTTTTCCAAGAACGTCTGACAAAACGGCCTTTTTCTGCTTTGGATAACAACCAGTCCGATTCAATCAATATAGGTATCCAACCTTTGTCCTGCTCGCTCATGATGAATTGGTAAAGTCCGCCCGTAAAGCTGTAGGGCACTTTCTGGCGCGCCAACCATGTTTGGCACGCCGACATAGGAAAATATCGCCACATATCTGGGGCGCTTTCCAGACAGTGGGGCAACCCGGTGCAGTGAATATCGACCCCGGAAGATTTGAAGATCACCAGGCTCCAAGTTAAGCACCTTAACTTTGCCTGACATTCCATTTAGCGCGCGATCAACTTTCGAAAAATTCTCATCCCCTTCGCGAATATGTGGAGCATATTCAAATGCATCACCAGCTTCAACGTTCTGAATTACAATTTATAATATACCAAATTGGCTATTATTTGTGTTAAATTATGGATTAAATATAATATAAATAACATGCTTGTCCCTTCAATCGCATCAAGGATGATCATCGCACAACTTCGCCAATAGTTTCCTTTAACGATGGTTCTGGGTACGTTTTGAACATCGCACGCTAAAATATTGACCGGGCTTGGAACCGCTGACCTAGATGTTTTCTTTTACAGAAACCTTACTTGTATAAGCATCCCTATACCAAACATAAAAGCCCGATACCGCTATGATTACACCGCCGACTATTGACCATTGATCTGGAAACTCATCGAAAAACAGAGCGCCCCATAGTGTAGCAAAGATCAAACCTACATAGGCAAACGGGGCGAGCATACTTGCCTCCCCTATCGCAAGGGCCCTGATAAATAATAATTGAGACGTAGTGCCACACACGGTCAACAATAGCATCAAACAGATTGAATATGCACTTAGCGGTTTCCAATAAATAGGTACTATTGAGCTTAGGATAATTGCTCCAAAGGCAGCAGTATAAAGTAAAGATGTCCAATAGCTTTCATTTTGGCCAACGAAGCGAGTGATGAGATTGTAAATTGAGTAGCAGATAGCTGCTAAAAGCGGCAGTGTCGCATAAACTGAAAATACATCGGTGCCAGGTCTAATAATAATCAAAGCACCCAAGAGAGACGCAACGATTCCCGCTATACGCCGGGGGCCAATTTTTTCACCAAGAAACAAGAATGCGCCCAAGGTAATTAGGACGGGGTTAATATCCATAATCGCCGTTGCTTCAGCGAGCCCAATTTTTGAAATGCTTAAAAAGAACATACTGGTTGCGGTCAAAAGGACCACAGAACGAGCCAGCTGAAGCTTCGGATAGTTTGACCGAACGATGGTTGATAGTCTTGGTAAAGCTATCAAAAACACTAGGACAGCCTGCCCAGTATATCGGGCCCAGATAGTTGGTATCAGACCAACCTCACGCGTTAGCTGTTTGGCCGTTGCATCCATAACTGTGAACAAAAAAATTGCTCCCACCATAAATAAAATAGATTTTGTATTAGATAACAATGTGTGTGCCTAAATAAGTATCAAGACAAATGCATGGCTCAATGCCCAACATTTAACAATAGGAATTCTATCGGGGGCCCCACCATCGGACTGACACAATCATCCAACGTTATAATTGTCGAAAAAATAAACTGAGGCATACGATTAAATCAAAAAAGGAGACGCTAATAAGTACGCCCCAGAGGTAACCACAAATGTCTGAGCCCCATTAACAGCCGGAGTTAAAGAGCAATGTGTTTTGTCTTTTTTCTTATAATAGGCTGTATTTGGTGGCGCCCAAACCCCAACATATTACAATGTACGACTTATATTTACCGTTTAATCTTGAACTAGAATTGGTTGCATCCATAAGGTCTAGCTGCCGTCGCAGACGGCTCCGTGGAACAAGTATATTTATGTTATTGATAGCAACAGAACAAAGCGTCTGGTGTCTCTAATATTTAGGAGTGTTGGCTATGAAAATTGGGTTTATCGGAACGGGCCGGATAGCTGAAGCGTGTGTAAGGGGGTTGGCTGGAAAAGGACATGATATATATATCACCGAACGCTCGGGCCCTATCTCAAAACATCTGGCTTCAATTATCCCTGAGGTGCAGGTGTTGTCGGTTCAACAGGTCGTTGACATGTCAGAAACTGTCTGCCTCGCCCTCACGCAGAGTGTCGCTGAACAGGTTTTAGAAAATGTGGTTTTCCGCAAAGATCAAAGCGTTGTGTCATTTATGCTTGGTGTTAATATCGCTCGCCTGCATCAAATGTGTGCGCCTGCGGTGGACATATGTATTACAATTCCGTTACCAATGATCGCGACAGGTAGTTGCCCACTTCCGGTATTTCCAAACAGTTCTGCACTTTACAAGATGTACGGAAATACCAATAAAGTAATTATACTTGACAGTGAGTCCGCTCTCGCCCCCCATTTTGCAGCCACCGCTTTGGTGTCAACCATTTTGTCTCAACTAGCTGTTGCAAGAGCCTGGCTGGGAGAAAAGACCGGGTCGACCACTAAGGCTGAGGCTTATTTGCTAAGCCTAATGGATGGGACATTCGCGTGTCTTCCCAAGGACGGAAATGGTAGAATTTCAGAGGCACTTGGTTCCCTGGCGACAGAAGGAGGGCTGAACGCACAACTTAGAAAACATATGAGCGAAGCGGGCGTTGAGGAGGCGCTTGATGGGGGGCTAAATATCCTTGGAACCCGCTTGAATATTTAACAATACGGCGTATTTGAAAACCACAACAGAAATCATTCTATGGTCGGTCGCTGTTTAAAAAATACTCAATGCTTTCTGATCGCGGCGTCATGAACTGCGGAACCAGTCATGATCATCGCCATTAACTATTATCGGGCAAGCCGAAAACAATCAAAACAGCATAACTCTGCCGGTTGCATCCACTTACGAGTGGAGGAGCTTCGCCCGGCTTTAGAGGGAACGCTGAACGATCTGCATCCTTTGGGGAGCAAGTGCCAGTCTCACCTTCCGGAGTATACCGCGCAGATCGGCAGGGACCATGGGTAACATCTAAGATGGTCTTGTCGTTCGAGAGCGACCAGGCTTGTTTGCCCCGCAGGTCAGGCGATTCAACGGTCAGTAGAGAAACATTCTCTTCACCATTTGTTACATAATACTGACCAGCAGGGATCGGAAACTCTGGGGCCTTCATGATCAAGCCGTTCTCATCAAGCCACCAATCATCGATGTCAAATCTCCAACCCGCAGGCGCAAGGTTTCCCGCTTTTTGTAAAGCTTGGTAAAAACGCAACCAGACACCGATAGGACCCGGATCAACCTTCCAAATACCCCACGTTTCAGCTCCAGTTCCTGACGTTGCTCCCTCTGGAGCCAGAGCCGCAATATATTGTGTTTGAATGCCACGAATTTTCGTTTGCGCTACCGCCGGTCTGGCTATTGAAGAAGCCAACAGTCCAAATGCTGAAATAAGCCATTTGCGACGAGTAATATAGAATTGGCGCTTCATGGTGACCTCAAAGTGATTCCAAGCTACGGAATATGGTAGCGTGGTAATTAATTTCGACAAGGTCCCAGTCGCTCGGCAAGGAAATCATTTTCTCATACAGCTTGCATGTAAAATGGTCGTTTGGTGAAGTGGCATCCTTATATATCTTAATAGGTATGGCTTGTCGGGGCTTCCGGTTTCTTGAAAAAACCCCCTGAAGGCATGGGTGCTATTTCCAAACGTTATCATCGTTCCAGACATTCCCGGAAATTGGTGTTCCACCTTGTATGGATCATTTGTACCCTCATAGTCTGCAAGAGGAAACTCAGAGCTAAAGCTGATGGTATCGTCAGAATTCCAGTTCAGTAGGAAATGGTATTTTTTATATTCTGAAATCTTGGCATTTGAGCTTGGACCGTCATAAAAGTCTTCACCAACAGAAATTACAGCGTCGGTATCACAAATATAAACGTCACCAGAGTCGGCTAACAATGTTGAGGGGTAGATCCAAGCAAAGCATAGAATAAACCTCAACATATTTCTAGCCTAACATCAGGTCTGATTTGACAAACACCATCATGAAAAAGTGGCGGAACTATCTTTTCCATTTAATAGAGCACCCCATCGATGACAATTGATTTTTAGGTACTTTACGGCCTTCAACCACTTCCCGAATAGCATTTACAAGTTCTGGAATTCTCTCACCATCTCTACTCATCCGCAGATTATCAAGCCTGCCTCTATACACGAGCTCAAGGTTGGCGTTGAATCCAAAATAATCGGGTGTACAAACTGCGCCGTAGGCACGAGCTGCTATCTGGTCTTCATCAAGAAGATAGGGAAAATTGAAGTTATGCGCGTGAGAAAATGAAACCATTTTTTCGGGTGAATCATCGGGGTATGCATGAAAGTCGTTAGACATTATTGCAACTGTGTTGACACCCATTGCTTTGAAAACTTTGGAGTCAGATACAAAATCCTGTATTTGGGCGACCACATAAGGGCGGTGGTTGCAAATGAACGCTACAACCAAACCGCCTTTGCCAACGACACTGTCTAAGCTCACCAGTTGGCCATACACGTCAGGAAGTGAAAACTGTGGTGCCTTTGATCCAAAGTCACAAGTTGGAGTTTCTAATAAAGACATCTCGTCAACCTCCACATTAGCCTTGAACAACTTAATTACTATATATCAATGTGCTAAGCACTTTATTTTTAAAGAGCTTACTCCCCACACACGGGTTATATTCTCTATGTGTTCACAAAGTCTTTT